>Ga0310696_10001085_pt1 | contig 39941 bp, 53 predicted proteins | sample AusTroGonzalo_MG_4_FD_203885 | JGI IMG/M metagenome (GOLD analysis project Ga0310696, IMG submission 203885) | Bovine rumen microbial communities from tropical cattle in Woodstock, Queensland, Australia - Gonzalo_02 (v2) (version 2) | ecosystem: Host-associated > Mammals > Digestive system >... | reverse complement strand
AGGCTGATATTGAAAGCATCACAATCAGCGACAACGTGATTTCAGCCATCACTCTGAAATCGGGAAAGACAGGATATCTCGTCAAGCAGCAAGGTAAACCGTTTAACGGCACCAAGGCATCGGTTGTCATTGGCGACTACGGCAACACCTTCACCAAGACAGCGCAGTTTGTGTCTGCAGAGGTTGGAGCAGCCAACGCAAAGGGCATCTACGACGCACTTCTCAACGGCGAGTTTCTCTTGATTGTCGAGAACAAAGACAAAGGCACCAGCAACCAGGCAGCCTTTGAGGTTATCGGTAGTGAAACAGGCCTCCGTATCGCTACAGGCGAGAAAGACGCCTATCTGCAGGGTAACCGCTGGACGTTCACATTGCAGGAAGAGAACTGCTTGAGCAGCGAGATATTCTTCTACTCAACCAGCTATGCCGCAACCGTGACAGCTTTTGAGGCATTACTTCCAAGCGCATCATCCTAATGAATAGCGAATTGATTAAGCGGATACAGTCACTCCCGGTCGCACAGGCGATGTCTGCGGGTGACTCCGCTTTTTCCGAAGACGACAGACGGCTGATAGAAGAGGCATCAAGCGCCATTCTCGGAAAGAATGTAAGGGAATGCTCCTGCAAGAATCGCTACTCAGACGCTCTGTTAGAGATTATCTCAACACTTAAACTATCGAGAAATATGAAAGAACACAAGTATATGCTGAAAGGCGGTGTCGTGATATGGATTGGCACCGACTGCTACACACGCCACAACATCACAGACAAAGTGGCGAAACAGTATCTCAAGATGCACCCTGACGCTGAAAACCTTTTTGAGTCCATTCCTGAACAGAAAGAAGACAACAAAGGAGCTGCTGAAGGTGACGGCGATACATCCAAAGAAGACAGCAAAGAGTAACTTAAAAACATTGAGGCATGAATATTAGTCAAGCACCCAAATCATCACAGAGAAAAACAGACGGATACGACACGAGGCTGAAGATTAAGACTTACGACAAAGACAATCTCTACCCTCAGAATGTCATGTCTATCGTGTATGCTTCGTCCACTGCCTCAACATGCCTCGAGCGTTTCCAGGACTACATCGAGGGAAACGGCCTGTCAAGTCAGAAGATTTCGGATATGATAGTCAACCACCGTCAGCAGACCATGGATGAGATACACCATCTGTGTTCTCTCGACTTCGGTCTGTTCAACGGCTTCGCTATTCATGTCAATTACGATATCTACTGCAGACCTTGCGAAATCCAGCACGTTCCGTTTGAGGACTGCCGTATCGAAGAGCCAGACGACAACGATTACGTAGCTCACATCATCGTGCATCCTGACTGGACCGGAAACAAGACACGCAACGGAAAGAAAGTGTTTGTCAACGCTAACAATGTTGACGTGATAGACGTTTTCAATCCTGATCCGTCTGTAGTCGCAGACCAGATAATCAAGGCTGGAGGTATTGACCACTACAAAGGTCAAATCCTCTATTACTCCAAAGCTGGTTACATGACCTATCCGAGACCACGTTACGACTCGTGTATAACAGATATCTCGACAGACGAGGGACTCTCGAACGTGACCAACAGAAACGTGAGAAACAACTTCTTGCCTGCAGGTATCGTGGTGTACTACAAGAATAAGACCCAGATAGGATACGATGAAAAAGGAAATCCAATCACGCCAGACTCGTCGGCCACCGATGATTTTGTTGAGCAGATAAAAGCCGTGCAAGGCGACACCAAGGCGTGCAAGCTGATAGCCTTCGGCATCGACTATCCTCAAGAGAAGCCTATGTTTGAGAAGTTCAACGTGAACAACTACGACAAAGACTTCTCTGTGTCGCAAGAAACAGTCGAGGACAGGATTTACAGCATCTTCGGTCAAGAGGGATGGCTGCGTTTGCGCAAAGGAAGTATCGGCTTTACAAGCGACATTCTCAACAGTGTCAAGATAGAGTACTGCGAGGCGGTGACGAAATACCAGCGTCCGCTGTCTAACGCTTACTTCAAGATATTGTCGAGATTCGATCCAGACAGTGTGCCTGATGCAGTGACAGTCGAGAACCTGAAGATTGAGCCGTATATCAAGTCAGTAACACCAAACCCGATTGAGCCATGAAACAGGAATTAGAGTTGCAACCAGGAAGAAAGTCAACGTATCAGTTCACCGTGCAAAGTCAGACTGGAACACTGCATATCAGGACAGAAAGACCATCACAGGTGAAGTTTTATTTTGCAACCTACGGTGGCGAAGAGAAGTTGTACTATGAGAGTCTGTACATCAATGCAGAGACAGTAGAACCGATGGTGAATTTGCCGGAGGAAAGCTTAATGAGGATTGAGTCAACCAACGAGATTGAAGAGATTTACATCGACTGGCCAAACGTCAGCCTCATCACTCCAACAGAACTGTCACAGTTGTCGAGAATGTGCTTCGCTGACGACGATAAGGCCAAACGCTTTATCGACGAGGCGGAGCAGAATGACATCCGTAAGAACCTAGGCAATAAACTGTACAGCTATATCATAGAGAACCGTGGAATACTCGGTGACCTATTGAACGGTTGTTCGTACATTGCAGGAGACGACACGAGATATCATTCCGGGCTTAAAAAAGCTTTGGCATACTACGCTTACTCGAGACTTATTGTTGGTGGTAACGTCGAACTCACGAGGGCTGGCGTCGTCAACAGAGATTCTGATTACTCACACCAATCAGACACCGAAGAGAGACAGCAGACTTCACGAGAGACGGCTGCAATAGCAGACCGTTACATCAACGAAGTCCTTGATTATTGCAGAAACCACGAGACGTTAAGGCTCTATGTTTCAGCGAATAAGTTCAAAGAAACCAATAGGACATCAGTTAAAATTATCGGAGAATGAATCAACCTTTAGAATTACAGGAAGGCGGGAAATCTACTTACCAGTTCATGGTGAGAAACCAGACAGCGACTTTGTACATCAAGACAAAGAACCCCTCGCAGGTCAGGTTTTATATCTCGACCGCCAACAAGAAAGAAACACTCTATTACCAGAGCTTGTATGTGAACGTAGAGACAAATGAGCCGATGGTAAACATGTCGCCTCAGTCCCTCATGCGCATCGAAGCGGATGAGGTTATCGAGGATATAGCAATTGAATGGTCAAACAATTAAATTTTGAAATATGGATTTTTCAGGAATTAGAGCGAAAATCATAGACCCATGCGGTGAATGGGATGCCACCAAACAATACACGGCAAAAGACTTCGTGACCTACCAAGGCAGTTCGTATATGGCGGTTTACGACGTAACAACTCCTGGTACCAATCCTGCAACAGACACAGACCACTGGCAGCTTATGGCGAGCAAGGGTGACAAAGGCGACCCGCCGACATTTGTTGTGAGCAGCATCACAGGCGGAAAGCGTATCACCATCACCAGCGGAGACGAAGTGACTGTTGTCGATTTGTATGACGGCATTGTGTCACCGTCAGGAGAGTACCCGCTTATGACAGTGGGCGATATCACACCAGATGTTGACGAGCTTGTAGAAGCCATATCCAAGTTCGCTATACAGACAACAGGAGGTGACGCAGACATCATGACTGGAGAGGCTGAGTTCCTTATCATCAAAGGAAGTCTTGACGAGAACCTTCAGCCGTTCAAGGCTGACAAATTCATCAGTACAAAGATGAATCTCGTTGACTCGACGCAGTACATCACCATAGGAGACAATAAAGCCTATATCTTCCCAGTAGTCAAGGGCGAGCAGGGAGAATACGGCACCTCGAACAAAAACAACGGCTACATCATCTTGACCACAGGCACCGTCAATGGTGTCTATTTCAAGACCACCAAACCTACAGCCGACAGCTACGGCTCTGCGTGCGGTTCATACCAGAGCCACGACAACACCTACTACACGCCATCGTCTGACGGCTGGATGACAGTCATCATGGACGGCGACGAAGTGCCAGCTGTGCATATCGTTTGGAACAACGAGAAAGACGATGAGGCAGGAGAGTTCGGAAATGTTGAGAAGAGTCTTACAATGCCTCACAGCTGGGGTATGGCAATGTTGCAAGGTCCTGAGTATTCCGTCTATGACGAGAATAACTACAAGACAGGTAAGATGTATCCGCGTATCGAACTCATCAACCTTGGTAACATATCATCATCATCATGGGATGCCACAACGGAGACGGTTGACGAGAACACAACCTACATCTACAAGTACACGTTACCGACAGCAGCAGCCACCAAAATGAAGCCTGGTGGATTGTGGGTGAGTAACTACGACGGATTGGTAGTCGATCACGAAAACGGTAAACTTGTTATCACCTCGACAACCATCACCACAGCTTCAGACCTCGTGACAGCGCTCAACGGCAAGCTGTTCTACTATGAGTTGAACACAGTGACACCAGTCACTATTTCCAACGCATCGACAATCAAGGCTAACACCGTTGACAACTTCGGTTTGTCGTACTTCACGCTTAGCGGAGAGCTTGTGACCGTAGAAGCATACGTCACAGAGGCGTTCCACCAGACAGGCAAGGGACAGCTCTTCGACGGACTGGCACGCCAGGGACTCATCGAGGAGATTGTAGCTCACGCACTGTGCACCCTCAACGCACGTCAGAAAGGCATGGACTACATGCTGAGAAACAACCTCATGAACCTTCTCGTGGCTTGTGCCAAAGACAGACCTCGTGAAATGGCGAACCTGCTCTCGTTGATTGAACGTCACGGCTCAGGCTCACCAATCACCAACAGCGTGTTACCGCTATTCTACGGAGAGTGGTACAACGATGACACCAACAAGAAAGTGTATAAGGCATTCGGTTACACCGCAAGCGACTGGGTTTTAATGAATTAACAATTTAAATGAATAATTATGAAGAAATCATTGTTTAAGTATGACAATCAGAACGATTACACTGTTGACGCCAATGCTCGTCCGGCCGACAGCTCGTCAGTGAGCAAGGTAAGCCACGAGATTGTTTGCAACGGTGTCAACGTCGTCGTCGATGCCCTGCCTCAAAACCTGGAGATTGGCGACCAGCCTGTTTACGACACCCAGACGCTGAGTCTCAAGATCTTGAAGATGGCAACCTACAACGCAGCCACCTTCGACGCATTGACGACACAGAACCCTAACGGTCGCTACATCATGTCTAAGGCTCTTTGGACCAGAGAAATGATAGGCTACGAACATTTCACAAGCGGTGAGCAGGCATCTTCGAAAAGATGGGCCGAGCGTAACGAGTATAAGCTGTCAGGCTTCGACCTCACACAGTCAGGTTCATTCACGTTTATCTCGACAGGTTATCAGGCGGCATCTTCAGCCACCACTATCAGCTGGGAGGCTGGAGCGACACTTGACAGCATCGTAGCGCAGTTTACCACAGGCAATGGCGGTGTCATAGGCAACGCATCGTACAACGCCAAGGAAAAAGACGGTGATGACATCATCTTCTACGTCGGCGGTTATGGCACAAACCTTATCACCATTGGAAGCGCCACAGGTGGAGCAGCCAATGTTGAGTTGACAGACTACTCCATGTATGTGAAGATTGGAAACCACGAGCTTACAAACGACGCAGAGTTGGTGCACCGCTCATTCGAGGGCAGCACCTTTACCTCGTTGTTTGCGTCGTATTTCCCGGAACTCACATTCCCTGTCACTACAGCCTGCTACACGAAGACTGGAGCCAACCGCTCGTATTACACCTTTATTTCAAAGCAGATAGCCAAGACTTATTATAAGACCACCAACGGCTCTACAACGTTTGTTAGCGATCTGACCTCCAACACCTCAGCACCGATGAACGAGGCGACATTCCTTGCATGCCGCACTTCAGAGAGTGCTGAAGCGAGAGAGTGCTACGAGCGCAACGGCGGATCATGGGACAGATACATCGGCAATATGTGTGCCGACCTCGACACCATGAAAGGCACGGTAGGAAGCTCGTATGGCGACCATGGAGAGCGTAGCAAGGCTCGTGCATCCGTGTTCTATAAGAACCATAACGACCAGTGGGTGCCATGCTATCCGGCCGACTATGCAGCAAGCCAAATGGGTGTTACCGTTGATGGATACACCACAGGTTTTGAGCCTGGCAACTTCTATCTGTCAGGCAGCTTCGATGTCGCTTCGTTCATTGAAGACGAGACACGCACAAAGCTCAATAAGTATTTCTCAGCTTTGGGATGCACCACGTTAGGAAGCTCGAACCTCTGGGCTGGCGATGAGTACAATGGCAGCAACGCCTGGAACTTCATCGCTACCTACGGTATCCTGAACATCGGCCTCAAGATGAACACCTACGGGGTTCGTGGCTCCCTTGCTTTAAAATTTTAATCCTCAATCTTAGCCTTGTGCCCTCAAAAAGCACAAGGCTTTAAATCAAAGAATATGTCAAGTTACAGCAAAGAAGCGGATATCGAGAAAGCGGTGGCGGTGTTTACCGAAGAGTATTTCAAGGCATCACGTGTCAGAAAGATGGCACGTGAATGGCGTTACGACCTTGGCGAGTCCACAAGGATAGCAATCCTCGACATGGATAAGTGCATCTGCAAAGGATGGGAGTCATCAGTGCCGGAACGCAAACAGGAATACTACGAGGAAGCCGCAGGCCTTCTGTTGCATATACAGCACAATCTTAACAGAATGAATGATTTGTGCGTTCTCGACAACGTAACCAAAGCAAAGCTTGACATATTGTCTTTGAATATAAAGAAACAACTGCTCGGCATGACAAACTCAATGCGACGGAAACTTGCAAAGAGGCAGAGTGGCGGGGAGCATGACTCCACCGACAGTGAACTCGATAATTAAAAGGACGCCTTACTGCATTATGGAAAACAAGTGTAGTCATATCACTAAAGGCGGGCAAAGCTCGAACCTCTGGGCTGGCGATGAGTACAATGGCAACAACGCCTGGAACTTCAACGCTACCAACGGTAACCTGAACAACAACAACAAGATGAACACCAACGGGGTTCGTGGCTCCCTTGAATTTGATTTCGAAATACTCATGACCGAGCAGTTTATTCTTTATTACGCCCAGCTGCTCGATGACTACAGAGACACCAGAAGACACAAGAGAAGCAAAAACACACAGCTCATCTTCGAATACCACCTCCAGGAGGAACTGATACCGCTCACATATCATCTGTTTATGCGTGATTATGTCCCTTCGTGGTCAAACTGTTTCATCATTACAGACCCTACAATAAGAGAAGTCATAGCGGCATGGGCAGGCGATAGGATACCTCAGACACGACTCGTAAAACACGCAATGCCTTTGCTCGAAAAGCACTTCTTCATGGAAGACAGCTATTCGTGCAGGGTAGGCAAAGGTGGCTTGAGAGCCGTGCAGAACCTCATGCTGTATATCAGACAGGAAACGAAGCTCTACACCCTTGTAGCGCACATCTACAAGATTGATTTCAGAGGTTTCTTCATGTCGATAGACCTCTCTATATTCTTCCCGGTGTTTGTCGATCTGCTTTACAAGTACATCGACGACGAGGAGGAAAGGGATGAAATGGTGTATCTCGCACGTATCATCTATCTGAGCACACCTCAAGAGCATTGTGTGATGAAGTCGCACCCAGAACTCAGAAGACGTGTCGATAAGAATAAGACTCTTGTCGGCAAACTAGGGTTCGTGGGACTTCCTATCGGAAATATCACATCGCAGATGATGAGTCTGATAGTCACCACGTTCATGCTTATGATGCTGAAAGAATACGGATTGAAAAACGTGCATTACACAGACGACAACTGCGGTATCACACTCGACGTTGAGAGCTTCATGAAGTTTCTCACATGGCTTAGAAACGAGTCTGTGAAACGCTGGCATCTTGAGATACACCCTAAAAAATTCTACTTGCAGTATTATAAGAAATCGTTCAACCTGCTCGGTTTCAAAATCAAGCACGGCACACTACTGTTGCCGGGTGACAGGATGGTGCACAACTTCAAGTGGAAAATCACCATTGCAATCAGCAAGGCTGAGGCTTATCCAAACTACATCTATTTCACAAAGGAACACTTCGCAGGTGTTCTTTGCAGTTATCTCGGACTGCTGAAGCATACCGCCAGCTATAACCTCCGCAAGGAGCAGATGGCAAGGCTGCAGCACTCGAAATGGGACGCAGTTCTCGATTTCGACACAGAGAATTATTTGAAGGTATCAGTCAAGCCTGCGTACACGACTTTGGCTTATGCCGTACGTCAGAACAAGAAAAGAAAACAACAATTAAAAGCTTACTATTATGAACTCACAGGAAATCCAGAAACAAATTGACGCTAAAAATGGAAGAATCAATGACTTACAAATCGAGTTGAGAAAGAAAGACTACATCGGCACAAAGATTGCCATGGGTCGTGCCACAAAGACACAGTATAAAAACGAGATCGAGCAATGCGACGCATGGGCTTCAGAGATTGACAGACTCATGACAGAGGTTGAAGACCTCAAGGCACAGCGGGCTTTGGCACTCGAAGAGGAAGCACAAACAGAGAAAGGAGGTGAGTAATGAAACTTACAGCCATATACGTGCTTGCAGCCGTTTTCCTCATGTATTTCGCAGCTCTCGTCTGTGTGTTCGCAGACCTCAGAGCAGGCATTAGAAAAGCAAAAAAGAATGGTGTTTTCCGCTCATCATACGGATATCGCAAGACAGTCAAGAAGATAGCAGAATACTTTAATATGATGCTCATTCTTACTGTCATCGATGCGATCCAGATGGCGCTCGTTTACATCCTCGGACTTCAGATGTCGTGGACACTTCCGTTTGTCCCGGTGTTTACTGCGATAGGTGCGCTCATCGTCGCCTTCATAGAGTTGAAGTCAGTGCGTGAAAAACAGTCCGACAAAGACAAGGCAAGAGTAGATGATGCTGTCGATACCTTGTTAAAGATACTGAAAAACCCAGACAACAGGGAAATCGCAATCAACGTAGTGGAACACCTTAAAACAGAGAAGAAAGATGAAAAGGAATGAGATAGTATCGAAGCTTCGTAAATACTTCGACATCAAAGAACTGGTGTGCCCTCATATCTATGAGAAGTTCGGTGAAAAGGCATGGGACCAGATAGACATGCGATTGCTCGAGACACTGCTGTTCATACGCAGTGAGATAGGCTTGCCTATGACAGTCAACACGTATCCGAAAGGCAGGCTCACTCAACGTGGAATGCGCTGCAATATGTGCGACATGGTGAGAGCCAAGACCAAGGCATATCTCTCAGCTCATCTGTTCGGCCAAGGAGTTGACTTTAATCTCAACGGCATGAATGCAGAGTCAACACGCCAATGGATTATCGACAACAAAGAGCGTCTGCCACATCCGATACGCCTTGAGATAGGCGACAACGTGACATGGGTTCACCTCGATATCCGCAACGAAACTGATAACAAGATTGTGTATTTCGTACAATGAAAGACTATCTGAAGTATATCACATATATCGTAGTGGCCGTGTTCCTGTTTCTCACTGTCAGGACGGTTTACACCACCATGCCAGAGAAAGAGGAGGAGTCAGAGGTGTCGGTACACGACAGCACATGGACGGAGGCGGTGACAAATGTTCCGCCTCAGGTCCATGACAGCATAATCAAAGAATATGTGCCATACCCGGTACCAGTGTATCTGCCAGGTGATAAAGACACGGTGAGAGACACAGTTACTGTAATGGTTCCCATAACACAGAAGCTATACAGCTTTGAAGACAACGCAAACCTGTGGATATCCGGGTTCAATGTCACCATAGACAGCTCAGTATTCTATAAGCACTACGAAACACAGTACATCGACAGGACCATCCGTGAGAAACGCTATAATAATACAATAGGTGTCATTGGTGGCGTCAGTGACGTGTCATTGATGTATGTCAGAGATATCGGTCGTGTGTCTGTCGGTCTATCCGCCGGATACACGTTCAAAGGCGAAGCAATGGCACGAGGTTTCGTCGGGTGGAAGTTCTGACTCAAAATTTGTGATATTTTTTGTCACAGTAACGATAAAAGTTGTATATTTGCATTGTCATGCTTCATGACATCTTTTTTAAGTATTTGATCAGCCGGAAGTGACGCTCCGGCTTTTTTTGTTACAGTTGTTTACAAATAGTTGACAAATTTCAAAATGCTGATTTTGTAAACTGTTGTCATTCAGAGTGATATGCGGAAATACGTGCCTGCCTGTCACGCAGGAGGTCGACGGTTCGAGCCCGTTCGGCACCGCAAAAAGAAAGCCCACAGAAATGCGGGCTTTTTCTTTTGTAAATAAAGGATTTGGCGTTTTTCTGCCACCTTGTGAAAGAAAAAATATTTTGCACTTCTCGCAATTAGTTTTTATTTTTGCATCGCAAATGTTGACAAATAGTTGACAAATAATACTTAAAGAAGATGGCTACATTCAAACCCACTATCGGATATCAGCGGTCCGACGGTACGTATAACGTCAGAATCAGGGTGACACACGGCAGAAAGACAAAGTTCATACCCACAACCTTATATCTGCACGAGAGCGATGTGTCACGTACTGGCAAGATAAGAAACCAGGACATCATCGACAAAATAGACAGAATATACCTGCGTAAGTTTAGGGACATCGTGTCATCCATCGAGGGAGCAGAGTTCTATGATGTAGTATCTCTGTGCGATGAGATACTCAACAGATATCAGAACAAAGACGGCTTCAGGCTCGATTTCTTCGAGTATTGCAATGCCAAGACAGCAGACATGAAGCCCAAGACAGCCGAGGGGTACAGATGTGCCGCAAACGCATTGAAAAGGTTTCTGCAACGTGATGAGATAGACATTAACGACATAACAGCGTCGCTGATAGTCCAGTTCAGGAAGTTCCTCGAGAACGAGAAGAGAATTGTTGGAGGTACTCATGGCCATAAGCACGAGTTATCGACAACAAAGAAAGGTGGTAGAGCGATATCGATGTACCTTGGATGCTTGAGACATATCCACAATCTTGCACGAGAGGAGTTCAACGACGAGGATGTTGGAAAGATTGTCATTCCACGTACACCGTTCAAGAATGGCGTTATACCACAGCAGCCAAAGACACAGCATAGGGATTTGACAGTGGAGCAGCTTGTGGCGATATCATCGTTCAAAGGTGGTGGCCGTGCGATGCTTGCAAGGGACGTCTTCATGCTGTCGTTCGGCCTCGTTGGAATGAATACAGTTGATTTGTTCCAGGCAAAGCGGTCTGATCTGAAAGACGGCATCCTGACCTACGGAAGAGCCAAGACTGGAGATTTAAGGGATGACGGAGCCATTATCAGCATACGTGTTGAACCAGAAGTTGAGAGGCTGATGGAGAAATACAGTGATAATGATAGAAAGAGCGGATACCTGTTCTCATTCCACTCGAGATATGCAGACCATAGAAACTTCAACACTGCATTAAACATAGGACTGAAGAGAGTTGCCGAGTCCATTGGTGACAGCGTGCCTCAAAAGTTGCAGACGTACCATGCACGTCACTCATGGGCCACCATAGCGAGAAACGATTGCAAGATTGACTTCGACACGGTGCACGAAGCTTTGGATCACGCCAAGGGAAAAGAGGCACGTGTTACGGACATATATGTAAGAAAGGACTTCTCGCACATATGGGATGCCAATAGAAAAGTTTTGAACTTCTGCAATAGCAAGAATTTGTCATTTTGATATTGGGATAGCGAGGGTAATACCACGTTCATCAACTTTGAGCTCCTTGCGCCATAGCGGGACGTAAGATGCAAGAAACAGAACCCCACCCGCTATGCAGAACACGGCACCTCCTGTGCGTATGGATGCGAGTTCGGTTTTATGTTGCTCCTTAAAGGCAGAGTCACCATTATTTCCGTACCACAGACACACGGTACCAACAACCTCGCAAGCGATTCCTGCGACTGCGAGCCTGGCATGATTACGCAGAGCATTGTTGATTTCGACGACATATTGCTGTGTGTTTTGAATGTTTTGGATCAAGACGACAGACGTACTGTCGTTGACAGATTGCGCTATTGACGAAATTGACAATAGCACCAAGGCTAACAGTAAGAGTTTTTTCACGTTATTTTATTTTTAATTGTGAAAGTAAAATATGACTTTTGTTGTTTTACTTTGCGAACATAGAACCACGGCCAGTAAGAAGCCAGTCAGCAGACACGCCATATCTGCATAGCTCGGAAAACCACTCCACACGTGCACAGCGGTTTGTTGTCCCGCTTTTGAATGTAGAGAAGTTTCCGTGATTGATACCGACATCACGGCAGAACTGTCTGACACCGATTTTTCCCTGCTCTGCAAGTGTGTCAAACGCCCGGACAAATCTTTCTTCAGGTGCTGTCATAACGAAGTTTTTACAATGTCTGTCAGTTTTTCTATAGTGCGCTGCTGGCTCATTATAGTCTCGGTGAACTTTGAAAATTGTTCAAACACTTCTCGAGGTATTGTCAATCCGCTTTGAAAATTGTTTGAATTTTCGTCCTCGACAATCATGTTTCCTTCCCCAAAAAGAACCCATTTTTTACTCAGTTCAGCGTAAATATTCAAGATTTTTTCAATGGAATTTCGTGAAATATCACCATTTCCGGTGCGTGCTTTGTTCAAAGTACCCACAGAAAGCCCGCATTCCTTGGTAACGATATTGTCGTTTAACTTCCTGAAAGCCATGTACTTATCAATTCTGTCAATTTTTCGTTCGTCCATCTTTTTATGTATTTGAAAAAAATTTGAAAAAATATTGAAAATTATTTGGTCAATTCAAATATTTTTCTTAATTTTACACCGTCAAACAATTACAAAAATACAACAAAAAATTGAAATGTGTATAACAAAAATTTGTCATTTTATGAAAAAAAATCCAAAAGCAAGTTTCAGGAAGGGATTTGTGCAACTAAGACAGGTGGATGTGCCAGCGTTTAAGGCACGTCTGCTCAAGGCGCTCGGTCTCAATAACATGAACTCGTTCTACGACAGGTTGAGCGGTAAGATTGAGCCAAAGATGAGCGAAATAGAAACGATAGAAAACCTGTTCGCTGATTATGGAATAACGGAGGTATGGGGGGAGGCATGATATGAACAGGACGGCAGAACTTACCAGAAGAGAGCAGGAGATAGCGGAAATGTTCGCTTGGGGAGCATCAAAGAAAGAAGTTGCGGACCAATTGTTTCTCTCGGTAAGGACAGTGGAGAATCACGCAAGGAGCATCTATGAGAAAATAGGTATAACGAAAGTGAACGAGCTGTCAGCCTGGTGGTTCTGCACAAGGTTCAATATCAGCTTCAACCTCAGTCCACTGAAGAGACAGCTTGTGTCCATCTTCCTCCTGCTTCTGCTCATCCCAACGGTGTTCCACAACGACGGCAGCACGATGATGAGAACGAGAACATCCAGATGCAGAAGTTCAAGAAGATACGAGGTGTACAACGGAAACGACAGTTTAACCCTTTAAATCAATAGCATATGTTACAGTTAGTAAAAGAATCGACGCTCAACGGTTTGTACAACAAAATCGACGAGCTGGAAAGACAACTCCAAGGCGCCAATGCGCACAGTAAAACCCTTGAGGAAGACTACCTCAAGAAACTCAAAGAAAAGAACGACGAGATAACGGCGTGCAATAAGAAAATCAACGACCGCTACAACGAAATCAAAGATTTGAATAGTAAGCTGGGTACAGAACAGGCAGACAACAAATCTCTTAGAGAAAGTCTCGAAAGTTCGGAGAATAGATACAATGAGGTAAACAAGCAGCTGGATAGACAGAAACGCTATCAGAAAGAGTTCTCGACGCAAAAGACAAAAGAACTCGGTGATCTGAAAGAGCAGCTTGAAAGCAAACAAAAAGAACTGGATGTAGCCAACGACGATCTGCAGAAAAAGAAAGCAGAGGTGGCGATGATGTCAGCCCTCTATGAAGCTGGCGTAACAGAGCTTTGCAAGTTCATGAGAACCACTCCGGCATTCAAGACCAAGAAGAAAGAAGTGGTAATGGAGCTTGCCGACGAAAGGATCTGCAAGCGTGCCAAAGAGACGCTAGACGCACACGTCCAAAAAAAGGAAAACCAAACAGAAGACAACAAAGAAGAGTCAAAAGATAACGAATAATGGAAAGCAGGGAGACATATCGCAGCATAATCATGGAGGCATCCAAGATGGGTGCAGCTGAAGCCGTCAAGTATCTCAAGCCGGAGAAAGACAGGATAAGCAAGAGACGGGCCGAGAAAGAGTTCTCATGGGCATGGATTAAAAACAAGCTCGAGAAAGGACAGATACTGGCTGAAAGGACTGGCAACAAGAGAAACTCCACGATGTATTTCTCACGCTCGCAGCTTATCTCCCTGCAGTCCTCTGAAAGAATAGAAGAAACGATACTCAAAGAGAGTGTCAATTGTATAACCAAAAATACGTAAAAAGATGAGTTTAATTAAGAACCCGAGCGAATTAGCTCCCAAAACGACAATCGCATGTTTAATCTACGGCCAGCCTGGTATCGGTAAGACGACACTGGCCTGCTCAGCACCAAACCCGGTGTTGTTCGACTTCGACGGAGGCGTGACACGTATCAATGGCGCATTCCAGGTCCCTACAGTCCAAGTCACCAAATGGGAAGATGTGAACGAGGCGCTCAAGGAAATGGGCGACCAGTTCAACAGCATCATCATTGACACTGTAGGCAAGATGCTGTCATACATGGAAGACTTCATTAAAAGAGAAGACACTAAGATGGCGGACAAATCAGGAAACCTCACTCTGAAAGGCTACGGAGTCAGAAAGAAGATGTTCAACGATTTCAAAAATGGTCTGCTGGTAAGGGGCATCAACGTTATCTTCGTGGCACATGACAACGAAACCAAACAAGGCGAAGAGACGAAGATACGCCCTCTGATTGGAGGCTCGTCGGCAAACGACCTTATGCAGGATATCGACCTCGTGGGTTACATGGAGGCCCTGGGAAGAGAGCGAACGATAAGCTTTGACACCACAGAGCGCTACTACGGAAAGAACACCTGCAACCTGCCGTCAATCATCAAGATACCAAGGCTCACGGATGACAATGGAGCTGTTGTGAAAACCAACACATTCCTGTCGGATGTGCTTGTGAAATTCTTCTCACAGCAAAAAGCGAACCTCGACAAAACGCAGGAATACCAAGACCTCATCAATGTTATAGACGGAAAGATTGAGTTCATCACGGATGCGAAGACCTGCAATGATGTGTGCGAGGAGATAAAGACGATGAAGCATATCTGGAACTCCCTTGCGGTAGCTCGTCAGAAGATCGTTGATAAGGCAAAGTCACTGGGTTTAACCTGCAAAGACGGCAAATATGAATAATCTGGCCTACAGAATATATCCGTCGCTCATGGATAAGTTTCAGAAGTATCTCGACTCTGAACAGGAGTTTGAGAGCTTCTGGAACCAAGGAGAGGATGGAGAGTATAAGCTGACCCTTGACGAGATTTGCGCAAAGAACGAGCAGGAGCTGCTTGACGCAATCAACAGGGTCGAGCACGAAGAGAGCGAGGCGGCAGACAAAGGCACGTGCTTCAACGAAGTCATCGACTGCATTGTACACAACAGGAAGCCTGAAAGAAACGATATCAGGATTGAGGTTGTCGGAGCTGAGGGAAGCAGGTGCATAGCAGCTTACAAGTACGCAGACAAAGATGCAGAGAAAGAGGATTTCAAGCAGGAGAATTATCAGCCGCTGTTCACGTTCTACTTCGATATCGCAATGTGCAGACAGGTCGCATCCATGTACACTGGTGCGCTGTCCCAACACTACACCCAGGCGGTCATCAAGACATCATGCGGTGACGTGCTTTTATACGGTTACATCGATGAATGGCTGAAAGATAAGGTAATAGACATCAAGACGTCGAAAAACTACGAGTTCGGCCAGTTTGACAACAGATGGCAACGCTTTGTGTATCCCTACTGTCTGACGGAAGAGGGATTTGAGATAAACAGTTTCGAGTTCCATATGATGAAATGGAGAGGCGGCACAAAGACAAATCCGGTCCTATCCGCTGACTTCTACAATGAAGCATACCCTTACAACCACCAGAGGGCAAAGCTTAGCCTAAGACAGTTCCTCGATAAGTTTATATGCTACATCGAGACAAACCGGGAGAAAATCACTAACAGGAGAATTTTCAATGTATCTGATTAGCGATAAAGTTAGAAACGGCATCATGAGACACCTTGACGAGATTATCAAGTCATCGCCGGGGTGTCTCAGTGCTGAGAAGAGAAGACAGGCGATACTGATGTCAAAGTATCTGAAGAAACTCAAAAAGCACAACCATGGAACAGGGATGGATAAAGGTTTACAGAAAGAGTGACGAAGATCCTCTGTACTTTGCGGAGCCGTTCGACAAATGGCACGCATGGATGGATTTGATAAGGAGTGCGGCACACAAAGACCGTGAGTTCTACATCAGGGGCATCAAAGTGAAGCAGAAGAGAGGCCAGGTGGCCATGTCGGTAAAGGATATGTGCGAGCGTTGGAGATGGTCGGACGGTAAGGTGAAGAGATTTGTCAAGTATTTGATAGCTGACGGAAAAATAACCCTACAAAGTTCGGGCGTAATTAACAGAATGTCAATCATTAACTATGACAAATACCAGAGCAACGACCTAACAAACGACCCAGCAAACAACCCAACAAACAGCCTAGCAAATAACCCTGCAAACAACCCAGCAAACAACCCAACCAACAAGAATGATAAGAATGAAGAGAATGATTTTTCTGAAGTTGATAAATCAACTTCGTCGGAACAAGTGCCGACGCCTCCGGCAGAAAGCATCAACTTTGAAAATCTTGTGAAAAACTTCAACAACATCACAAAGGGCATCTTCGGGACTGTGCGCCTCCCTCTGTCAGAAAAACGCAAGTCAATGATACGTGCCAGGATACGTGAACACGGCAAAGAGAACTTCATGGAAGCCATCAGGATGTCGATGAAGTGTCCGTTTCTCAAAGGACAGAGCAAAAACGGATGGAAGATGACGTTTGACTGGTTCATTAAACCCACCAACTTTGAGAAAGTCCTATCAGGGAACTACCTCGAAACAGAACCTCAGGCACAACCCACAGCGACACAGCACAACGACGGCAAGATGTCGCCGATACAGTCACTTGAAAAAGTGTATGAGATATTTGGAGTAAAACCTAAAACGACAGAGCTATGAACGATTTAACAGAACAGAGAAACACAATGCTGGAAGCCAAATTGAATGACAAACTGAAAGACTGGTCCATGACAGACGCCGCCTTGCTACTGTCCGGACTTATAGCCAAATGCTACCAGATGAGCAACCTCAATTTCAAGACAGAGTACCCTCTTGAGGAAATGGCGCTAGACGTGTTTGAGAATGCGTCAAAAGACCATCCCAACGTCACCATGGCACAGGTTGTCGATGCCATACAGAGAGGCACCAAGGGTGAATATGGTCCATATGTAGGACTCAGCACCATAACATTATTAGGGTTTGTCACAAAGTACCTCGAGCCTAAAATTACGATAAACAAACAGCAGGAGGAAGAGGAGCAGCCGAAGCTCCTGGAGCTGGATGAGCGATACGAGATGGTCAAACACGTTGTGTTCATGTACGAGTGCGTCCTGGAGGACAGACCGATATACGCAGCGAACTGGAGCAAGGTGTTTAGCTTCCTGAAGAACACCGGTACGCTGGTGGACTACTCCCAGGAGCGTGAGCAGATCATCGAGGAAGCCATAAGCAAGCTCATCGAGAAATGGCAGAACGCCAGGAATGGTCACAACGGAGCTGAGGTGAAGAGAAATATCGAGGAAATAAAGGAGCAGGGAGGTATGCACCGTGATATCCAGGAGATGTGCAAGAGAGACGCAGTGCAGAAGACGCTGGAAACCTGGAAGATAGGTCTGCTCGACAAGGACGTGCTGTTCGATGAGCTGGACAGGAAATCCAGGGAGGTTTACGATTAGGTGTGCAAAAAAATGAAAAAATATTGAAAAAACCTTGAAAAATATTTGGTCAATTCAAAAATTTTTCCTATCTTTACACTGTCAAACTAAATGAATATCAAACACTTAAAAAAGAAAAGTCATGAATAAAGAAACACTTAAAAGGATTGCCAAAACCCACAAAGTCAATCTTGAACACTTTGACAGTGTGTTTGCCTATATCAACGAAGCATTCACAAAAGTATATATAACATTCGCCACCACGGAAGTTGTTGGTGGAGAAAAACATCATTATAACAGAACAGACATTAGGCTGTCTGTTTCTGCAATTCTCAATCGCCAAGAAGATCCAGACGACTACACAACTCAAGGTTGGACTTGGCTTTTTGAAATTAAATAGGAGGGTTAAGATATGAGCGGATACACTTCAACAGATATAAGCAGATTTGACGATCCGAGCTGGTACCTCCCGGATGAGGAGATAGAAGAAAGAGACTTGTTGGATTTTGCAGATGAAGCCTACGACGAAGCGAGAGAAAGGAGGAGCGAATGATTACAAGAGAACAGATAGAAATCATGATATCAGTGTTGCTTCCAGATGCAACCATAGAAAGCATGGTAAACGACGGCGATATATGGAGGGAAAAACACGACAAATGCGTGATTAGACTATGGGATGAGATATCCGTGGGAGACCTCCACAACGCCACGCAGACCGCTAATATAAACCATTACAATGTCGGGATGTACATTGACGGTTCGGGACACCCTACCATTGTTATCCATAACTACGAGAATAAACCTTTAAATTAAATACTATGACAAAAGAACAGATTTTAAGAGAATGTGGTTTCGACCTCAGCAAGGCTAAGGCGACCCATGCATGGCTGAACGAGGGAGACGACCAGCCAGCAACAACAGTCAACGAAGTGGTGACAGCTTACACGGACGAGAACGGCAAGAGCTGGGTTCACCTGTGCGCAGGCAAGTTTGATTTCCTGCTCGACATCAAGAACCTGTCAGATAGCGAGACCTGGAATGATGCCAACAAGCTGTGCGCTGAAAACGACATGGAGCTCACATCAAAGAACAGATGGGAGCTTATTCAGGCGTTCCGTCCGGAAGTTGACCAAATCATCGAAGACCTCGGAGGTGAGCCGTTAGAAGATTACCTCTGGGCTGGCGATGAGTACGATGGCAACTACGCCTGGTTCTTCGGCGCTACCTACGGTTACCTGTGCCGCAACGGCAAGGTGCTCACCTACGGGGTTCGTGGCTCCCGAGCTTTTAAGAAATCCTAAATCCTTAACCCTTTGCCCTGCACCCTCAAAAGTGCAGGGCTTAAATTGATAATAATGAACAAAGAAAAAATTGAACAGAAAGCAAAAGAGCTTGGTGTTAAATATCAAACACCTTGCCATGGAATTGGTGATTGTGAGTTTGAAGCAACACAAAGCGCTCGTGAAATGGCAAACTGGCTTCTTAACAACCTTTGGATAGCGTTTAATCCATCGGACAATCTACCTGCTGAAAAAGTGAGTGTTGTTTATAACACACATGATGAAAGAGTTTTGAAATATGCCTACGGACATTTTCAATTTAATAGCGGCAGGGTAATATGTTTTTGGGCTGATGGTAGTATAAGAAAAACCATAAAAGTTGACGATATAAAATATTGGATGCCAATCCCAAAGATAGGAGGTGAGAAATGAGTTTGTATTGCAAAGGCGATAATTGCCAACGAAAGGACGAATGTTTGAGATTCGAGGCATGGGAATCATTCCAGGATAAAAACATTCAAACTGGTTGCTCGACAGGTTTATGGCTTGTTTTTGAGCCGTTTTGTATATCCCAAAATTATAAAGACGGAGTATTTGAAAAATGAAAAACGAAGAAAATTTAAAAGCGATAAAAGCCAAAGTCGAAGAGATAAAGGCAAACAACGGCATAGGACTGAATGAATATGACGCCGGCTTTTGTAATGGTGTCGGCGAAACATGCGACGAAATTTTGACCTTCATAAACTCATTGACACAGAAATAAATTTCAAATCGGCGACACGATAAGGGTTAAAACGATGAAAAAAATGAAAAAAATTGAAAAACAATGGATGAATTGATATTAACACAATCAAAGATGATCGACAACAATCAGTTTCACACCGCAAGAGAGCAGATGATTATTAAAATGCAAAAACAAAGAACGAGCACGTTGGTTTATTTATATTTATCAAAGTGTATAGAAGACGATATTTCGCCATCCCAATGCATTGAACGCTATGAGATATTAGATAATGTTGACGAGAAAATACACGAAGCTAATAATCTTGCTGCATATCTTACGATGCGCTGTCAAACAAAACTGCAACCAAGACAAAAAAAGAACAAAATAGAAATAAGGCCGGAAGATTACGAATGGATAAAAAGAGAATTGATGATTGAGCTGGCAAAAAAATTTGATTTACTGATATAATGGAACAGCTGTCGATATTCGGTGAGTCTGATACACAAAACCACTTTAATTCAGAGACATGGGGGATGCTGGAGTTCTTTCCGGCAGCATCCTCCAGATGGAGTGACACGTGCAGGCATTGTTTGTTGTGGAACGGCGCAGACGGTGACAAAACAGAGTGTTACGAGGCACACTGCGAGAGTTCGGATCGTGATGATGGACGTGAGGGATACTTCTCAATTCATGATATGCCGATGCAAAAAAAATGAAAATATTTTGAAAAAACTTTGAAAAATATTTGGTCAATTCAAAAATTTTTCCTATCTTTACACTGTCAAACAAATTGAATATCAAATACTTAAAAAAAGAAAGTCATGATGAGATTCTATGCAACAGTCACTACATTCCAAAAGGACGAAACAAGAGAGAACCTGTTCCCAGCAACCTCGTATTTCGCAGGTGACAACAACGGAGGTACACAGGAAAGAGTGGTTGAATACTCAGGATTCATCGCAGTAGTCCAGGTCTTCGACAACATGGAGCACGCCTACCACAACGTGGCGATGATGAAGAACAACATGGCTGTGTTCAACAAAGCGGCCAACAAAGTCAAATACATTGTTTAATACTTAAAAAGAGAAAGTCATGAGTAGTTTTATTATTGAAAAAGAAGAGTACGTGAAAGCAGCCGGATTGGTTGCCGGCTCATTCGGAGAAGGGTACTCAAGAAAAAGAGATTGCATCAGCTCGTATTGGTACGACAGAACTCTCGGGCAGTTTTACAACCTGTACTTGCTAAATGTTGAAAGCTACAACTTGCAATACAGCACGTTTGAAACCCCAGACCCACTTAATGATAGTGATAAACAGTTGTACGAAGAGTACAAGTTAAAAGGCATTGCTATAAGCAATAGCGAAAAAGCAAGGCAAGACCTAATATTTAACCTGCACAGGTTTTTTAGATCTGTCAATTACCAGATAGAAGACAAAGACTGTGATATGAAAGCGTCGAAAATCATGTTTGTGTTTATGAGCTGTATGATATCCAGCATCAAATTTGACGATAAGGAGTGGTGGGGGAGTATTAAACTTGAACAGAAGGGAGACAATAATGAATAAAGATATAATCCATTCAGAAACAGTCGAACAAAGATTGACTCACGAGAGAGAGTTTGTAAGACGTATCAAAGATTTCAAACCTCTTGACACTATCAGTCACCCATCAGGAGTGCAAAAAGGCGACATGGTGGTTGTAAGGAATGGATACGGATATCTTGTAGGTCCATTCAAGGTTCTCGGTTTTGAATACAATAGGAAAGGCGAAGCCTGCATGTACCTTGACTGGGATTGCTACTGGTACTCAACGGAAGTCAGCAATATAGTTGAAAACAGGAAAGGAGGTGCGCAATGAACGTAAACGGTTACGGAAGATGGGTGCTCGATAGCCTCGGAGTGTGGGGAGAGGGAGATTACCTCGACAAACTCGAAGAAAGTTTTGAAGTCGAGTTGCACCCAACAGAAACAGACACCTTAGAGGATGTGTATATGCAGCTCGAACACTGGAATCAAACAAAGTCTGATGTAAGAATGGGTGATGTGTTCGCCATACAGATATTCAGACAGGTAATTGAAAAAGCAGTCAGCGAGCTTGGCGCAAAAGAGACTGATTTCGACTACTACGCCAACGGAATGTATGATACGGATTTGAAATGCAAAGGCGAGTACGTCTTCAGCTGGAGAGAGATAGTTGCCAAATATAAGAGAAAGAACATAAAAAAGAAATAGCCATGAATGAATTTGAAAAGACAATCAAAGCCTACCTGGACCAGAGAGCCAGCGAGGACGAGGAGTTTGCAAAGAAATACGCAAACCCGGAAAAGAGCATCGAGAAGTGCTGCAGCTTTATATGCGATGAAGTCCAGAAATCCAAAAGACGTGGATTTACAGATGATGAAGTGTACGGAATGGCAGTCCACTATTACGACGAAGCCAACATCAAGGTGAGCGGTAAAAGCTTTGGCAGTGTTGTAGTAAACCACATGGTGGAGCTTACCGACGAAGAAAAGGCAAAGTATAGAGAGCAAGCCATCAAAGACTTCCAGGCAAAGGTTATGGAGGACATGAAACATAAGAAGCCAGCTCCACAGAAGAATGATGACGTATTGAAAAACCAGTTAAATATGTTTGGCGATGAAACCGAGGAATAAGTTTGAGAGACGAGTGCTTGTGCTTGCCAAAAAGCTGAAGCCTATCACAGAAACAGATGAAGCGTATTTCAGGGAAAAGGCAATCGACAACCAGCTTTTCGACAACGGCAAAATCACCACCTGCAACAGATGCGGTCATCAGTTCAGGAGTCTGGATTTGAAAAATATGAGAACGCTTACATACACTTGTCCGGGATGCAACAGAAAGGCTAAGATCGAGAAGACGGGAAAGGTTACATATCGAGAGACAAAGTATGTCAGCATTGTGACCACGGTTGAAGACGTTCAAGTTGTCAGAATGTACTTGATGGTATATGCCTGGAGACTTGACAACATGAAAAATGGTTATACAGCAATAAATGAAGTGTTCAGGTTGTTTGTAAGCGAAGATGGAAACTATGCAATAATGGCGAGATTAACTCATCAGCCGTCAATGTATATTGACCAGTACAACCTTAACTCAGACATCGACCTGCGTCCACCTCACGATAGATATTTCGTCGCACCATGGGTCTCACGAACACACAGAATAACTCCAGAGCTGAGACGAAGAGGCTTCGATGGGAATTTCCACAACGTCATCCCAATACATCTGTTTGTAAGATTGATGACCAACAGCCATGCGGAAACATTATGGAAAGCCAAGTATTATGAGTTTGTAGCCGGAACACACTGTTATGCAACAAACGAGTACTGGGATCAGCTCAAAATCGTACTCAGAAACAAATACAAGATTAAAGATGCGCAGATGTGGTTTGACCATATGCACACCCTCAAAGAGTTGCACCTTGACACACACAGTCCGCATTATATCTGTCCGAAAAACCTTGCAAAGACACATTCGGCACTTCAAAAGAGACTAAACAGACAAATCCAAAAAAAGAGACTTGAAGAGGAAAGAAAGAATATCCGCAAGAGAGAGGGTAAGTACGCAGAGGATTTCAAGTATTTCATCGGAATAGCATTCGGCGACGACAATCTCAACCTACATGTCCTCGGTTCGGTTCAGGAGTTCTACGATGAGGGCGTGGCCATGCATCACTGTGTTTACAGCAACAAGTATTACAGCAAACAAGACACCTGCATTATAAGTGCGAGAAGCAAAGGCAAGAGACTGGCCACAATAGAGCTAAACCTTAAAAGTATGAAGATTATGCAATGCCGTGGAGTGTGCAATGCAAAGCCGGAAAGAGATGAAGAGATACGTCTGCTGTTGCAAAACAACCTCAGTATATTTAGAAAGGCGAAGACCTTAAACACAAAGCAAAAGATAAAAAATTTGCCCTTAACGGTTTCATAATGAAAACAAATTCATAATTTTGCAGCGAAAATATATTGAAAATCATTTGGTCAATTCAAATATTTTTCTTAACTTTACAAACAATTACAGATAATGACAAACCAAAGAATTAAGATATTCACAGGCAACTTCGCCAACGTTTCCAAATACAAAGACTGCCTCCCGGTGTCGATAGCGCTGTACAACAAGTTCTGGGAGGGAGCCTGCTACAGACCCCTCAATCCCACCTGGGACATGATGCAGCATGAGTCTGAAGAATACACCAAGATGTATTATGCAAAGCTTCGCAAGATGGACGCTAAGACTGTTTACGACGACCTATGCAAGATGTCTCGAGGAAAAGATGTGGTGATGCTGTGTTATGAGAAAGAGGGTGACTTCTGTCACCGCAGGCTGGCAGCTGCATGGCTTGAGGACCACCTGGGTATCGAGGTGAAGGAGCTGGGAAATGGCAAAGAGACGATGCCGGAGAAACCGAAGATTGTTCAAACCTCATTATTTGACTGATATGGAACTGGGAATTACAGAACGGACATTCGGACTTGAGATAGAGTATGCGGACGTTGACAAATCCAAGGTGTTCTTTCCGCAAGGCTACGAGTGGGATGAGGAGGAGTTTATCTTCAACACGGACGGCACCAAGGGAACACCGAGCCATCGCTTCGGAGGTGAAATCAACACGCCTCCCATGCGCTTGTGCTGGAAAGACTATAACACCCTGAAATCAGTCATCGAGAGCTTCAGGGACAACGGAGCAATTGCACGATACGGCATTGGCATTGACGTGCACGTCTACGTCGGAGACCTCACACTCGATGAGCTTAAACGGATATATTACCTCTCATATTACGCCACAGAGCAGATACATGAGCTTTGCAACATCGAACCTTATTCAGATCAGCAGCGCTTCCGTCCAAGTCCCACGCTTGCATATCTCACCAAGGTAAAGGCGGCGACAACGTTTGACGAGCTGAAGAATGTGTTTGTAGATAACACCAAGAAAGGCTATGCAAGACAGTTCGTGAACATCACGAATTACTTTGTCCGTGGCACGGTGGAGTTCCGCACATTCAACACCACCACAGACTTTGAGCTAATAGAGAACTGCATCATGTTCGCCTACAGGTTTGTGCATTATGCGCTGACACACACAGAAGACGACTTCCGGAAGATTAAGACCATGGATGACTTCGTGTCGGCCACCAAGGTACCGACAGAGTTGCCACCGCTTCCGAAATCCCTCATCTATTTCAGCTCTATCGAGAATATGGATGACGGCAACAATCTCCACAAGTCGGTCGATCTGAGTTCGCCTTTTGTCAGACTATTGAGCGACAACACGGACAAACGGCTGTCATGCGTCAATCCCAAGCTGTTCAACCTCGAGACAAAGCTTGTGGGGTTAGGCAAGAAGATAGACGTGTACAACAATGACGAGTTAAACCATATCCTATACCAGCTGGCGAGCGGAGCGCTCAAGATACGCTACATGGGACGTGCCGAATGTATCGAGCAATACAATTCGGTTGACCCTACCAACCAGGTGGCTTGTCTTCTTGTCTTCCGTGGCATGAGCAGATACTTCAGGGAGGGTGAGTTCTACGAGAATGAGCCGGAGTCACTCGAAGGCAAGATAGAGGACACCATGTGTAACGCCAGAAAATCAGCCATACGACTGATAGAGAGCTTCGACCATATCAACTACCACCTCGGAACTCTCGACGACGCTATAGACGCAGGAGGCGATATCTATTTCAACTATGACTATTATTCGAAACACCGCACGGTGGTATGGAACCTCAAGAAGCTGAGCGATTACGACGGCACGTTTGAGAGGAAGACTACGCACTATCTCAAGGCCACACAGCTGCCGGACAACACCACGCTGCATCTTGTTTCAGAGTTCGCCTATCACGACATGAACAAGGTGGCATCGATAGGCAAGCTGATATACTATTGCTCAGGCAAGCGCAACGCCAAAATCAATCACCAGTCCAAAGCTGATGAAATGGTGACGTTCCTCGAGCCACCAGACGACCTCTGCATCGACGACGCAGACAAACTGAAGATTGTCACCGTCACAAGCACAGTGCTGCACCAGACACAGAAAGCCTACATCAAGAAAGTGTATAAGACGATGGCGTGCAGATACGGCTATATTGTTATGTACGACAAATACACCCTCGGAGGTTTCGGTTTCGACTATCCGAAAAACACCAGCTACGATATGTGGCTGCTGTCTGATTTCTCAACCAATAACAACGTGCCGAGAATAGCGAAGCTCATCCTGCTCTGCGTCCAGAGCGAATATGTGAAACGCTCCATGTCAAGGAAACTGAGGATGATTGCAAGGAATATGTACACCAAGGTTTATACCCAAGCCCCTGTGTCGATGAAATACAGAGGCTTGTTCAAGAAAGTCGGCCAAGAGCAGGGACATCTGATTTACGAGTCGGACTTCGGCACCTCCGGGACCATGGAACAGATTATCAATCAGTATAAACAAATATTAGAAAGGGCAAAGAAATGAACAAATGGAAACTTGCTGAGGTTGACATCAGCCTCATCGACGAGATAGAGGTCAACGCCAACGAAATGAGCGCAGAGGCATACTCACAGCTCAAAGAGAACATCAAGAAGAGTGGAGGCTTGAGCAGTGTCGTGTCGTGTGTCAAGATGGAGACAGGCAGATACATAGCATTCTCTGGCAACCACCGTCTGAGAGCCTGTAAGGAGTTGAGATATAAGACAGTTCCTGTCATCTACGCTGATGAGCGTGACATGACAAATGATGAGATGGTGGCGCTTCAGATATCGCACAACTCCATCCACGGAGAGGACAACAAAGGCATCCTGAAAAGGCTGTTTGACGAGATACAGTCTGTCGAGTTCAAGAAGTTCGCCTACATCAATATCGATGAGATACAGGCGGTGCACGTTGACGGATCGTCATTCACCATGGAGTCGGAGCATTACAGCGTGTGCCTGGTGTTGTACCGCAGCGGCATGGAAAACCTCAAAGACCTCCTCGGCATTGTTGACGAGCAGAGGACCAGGAACGATGTTGTGCTCCTCGCTGACGGCAGAGACAACGAGGAACAGTTTCTCACGCTCATGTCGGAACTCAAGAAGAAGACAGGAATCAAATCGCCCAACGTGCTGTTCTCCAAGATACTGGAGGTGGCAAACAGGCATATTAACGAATTAAATACTTAGGATTATGAAGATTGGAATTATCAGGGAGACGAGAGTCCCAGCGGACGCAAGAGCCGCATTCAGTCCCGCAGATGTCAAGAGAATGCATGACGTCCTCGGGATTGACTTCATTGTGCAACCCAGCAGCGACCGTGTGTTTATAGATGAGCAGTACAGGTCTGCGGGGGCTGTCATCAGCGAAGACCTGTCACAGTGTGACTATCTCTTCGGCATCAAGGAGGTCAAGCCAGAGGCGTTCATACAGAACAAACATTATTTCTTCTTTGGCCACATCAGGGAGGACAGGCCATACGAGAAACCCATGCTGAGAGCCATGCTCGAGAAAGGCATCACATTCACAGACTATGAGGAAATGCTTGACGCTCTCGGGTCGAAGTCTGGCATCTTCGGCTTCTATGCAGGAGTGGTCGGGACATACAACACACTGAGGCTTTACGGCCTCAAATACAGCCTTTACGACATACCGCAATCACAAACACATCATTTTAAGAAGACGCTGCTAAAAGAGTTAATCCAAGTCTCAGACATACTCAAGGAGCGTCATGTAAAGATTGTCGTCACTGGTAGCGGGAAAGTATCGGAGGGAATTTGCCATGTTCTCGACAGCATCGGGTTTGTCCGGGTCAACAAGGGCGATTTCTTCAAGAGCTGTATAGCATCATACACTGTGGCGCACTCGAAAGACATGTACTACAAGGAATACGGCACATTCGACAGAGAGGAGTTCCGCCGCAGCCCGGAAAACTACCTCGCATATTTCAAAGACTACTCGATGTTTGCCGACATCCTTATCTCTGGCCACCACTGGGATGGCAAGGCGCCAGCCATATTCACAAATGAGATTGCCTCGTCGGACTATAACCGTATCAGAGTCATCGGAGACATCACGGCCGACATCAGAGGCAGCATCGAGACGACGACAAAGCACTGCTCGCACGACGATCCGTTTTTCGACATCAGCCGTAAGACCCTCGAAGAGATACCCCTGTTCTCGGAAAAAGACAGCATATCAGTCACCGCAGTTGACACACTTCCAGGCGTTCTCGCAACAGAAGCAAGCATCGATTTCAGCTCAATGTTATTCTCCAGAATAGTCGAAGGAGAACTGATGACAGACGTAAGACCAATCGTCAACAAAGCAACAATGATTGTAAACGGCTCACTGTCAAAAGGTTATGAACATTTGAGGAAATGGGTGAGTAGAGATTGAAGTTTAACAAATTGAACACAAAAAAATGGCAGCACCAATCAAGAGACGTCCGAGCACGAAAGACATAGTTGAGGTGTACTCCAAGAAAGGAGCGAATATCTCCGCCACCTGCACAGCGTTAGACATCAGCCGTAACACGCTCTACGCATGGAGACGCAAGAGCAAGAAACTGGATGAGGCCATGACGGAGGTCGAAGAGGCTCTCATAGACTTCACAGAAAGCAAGCTCATCGAGCAGATAAACACAGGAAACATCACGGCAATAATTTTCCACCTGAAGACCAAGGGAAAGAACCGTGGCTACGTCGAGCGTCAGGAGCTTACTGGCGAGGATGGAGAGGATCTGTTCGGAAACTATCAGATAGAGATTATCGACAGCACAGACAAAGTGGATAAGGAATGAGAAAGGTACAGACAACGAAAGTGTTCAGCAGTATATCCGGTGCAGTGTCACGCGGATACACCAACATTTCGTGTCAAGGCTCTTCGAGAAGCTCGAAGACGTACAATATCATGATATATCTCATCAACTATCTGATGCAGCATCCAGTCCTTCGTCTGTCAGTCATACGTCAGACACTCCCAGCCTTAAAAGGTTCGGTCCTGAATGACTTCTACGAGATCATGGAAAAGATGGGACTGTGGAGAGACCGATACTGGAGCAAGTCGGATTTGATTTACAAGTTTCCGAATAAGAGTCGAATTGAGTTCTTTGGAACTGAAAACGAGCAGAAGGTGAGGGGTTGGAAACGTGACATCATGTTTTTGAACGAGGCTAACGAGATACCATACCTGGTGCTCAAGCAGCTTCAGCTCAGAACCTCGATGTTCACGATTTTGGACTACAACCCCTCATTCGATGATGACCACTGGATAGTGAACCTCAACAAAGACCCGAGAACGTATCACTTCATCACCACCTACAAAGACAATCCGTTTCTCGAGCAGAAGATCATCAACGAGATTGAGAGTCTGCGTGACGAGAACGAGAGTCTCTGGACGGTGTACGGACTGGGACTTCAGGCAGCCATCAAAGGTGCTGTGTACACCAACATGACACCTATCAAGGAACTGCCGGAAAACAGATACAGGATGATGCACACGTACGGCATGGACTTCGGTTTCACCAATGACCCTGCAACGCTGGTTGATATCTACATCAACATGGCCACACGTGAGATATACCTTGACGAGCTGATATACGAAACAGGTTTGCTCAACCGGTATTTGGCTGAAAGAATGAATATGTACGGCATATCGCACGACACGGAAATCTTTGCGGATGCGGCAGAGCCTAAGTCGATAGAAGAGCTTCAGAGGATATACCGCTTCAACGTCAAGCCTGCATATAAGAACGATATGCTGTCTCAGATACAGTTCATTCAGGGATTTAAGATTTACTACACCGAGAGAAGCTCGAACCTTGCAAAAGAGTCGAGAAACTACGTATGGAAGCAGAATAAAGACGGCAAGTTTGTGAACGAGCCAGTCGATGCTTTTAACCACATCATGGATGCCATAAGATACGGCATATACACGCCTCTGATGGGCTACATCAAGCCGTCAAGCGGAAAATCAACATTGTCACAATTACCAGATACACAGTAACATGAAAAGAAAGAAGAAAAGAACGTCGTTTCGGGAATATCTGTTCCTGAAGTCATTCAACCTCATCAAGTCACCAACAGACAAAGAGCTTGAGCAGCTGAAACGCCCGGAGAAACTCTGCGGACGCTTCACGCAGCCATCGCTCAACAGCCTCACCATGGGACAGCTGGCGGAGATTATCAACACAGAGGACACGGTAAAGATAATCCAGGTGATAACAGGATTGTCTGAAAGGGAAATCATGGCCGAGCCATACGAGCGTGTCGTCGGATACATCCATTTCGTCACGGCAGAGCTGAAACGTATCGCAGACCTGTTCAAGCAGCTTGAGATAAACTACAGCAACGAGGAATTGCAGGCTGGTGTCAAAGACCTCAACTTCGGCATCTTCGGAACCATCGACTGGTATGCCAGAAGAATGGGTATCACAGACCACAACGAGGTCATGAAGATACGCTGGATCAGAATATGGCAGTGCGCCATCAACGACAGTAAGGCTCAGAATTACGAGAAACGATACAGGGACATCATAAACAAGAGATAGCCATGAACATAGAAAAAACACTCAAGGAACTCATCGAGAAAGAGAGATATCGCTACGTCCACCTCATCGACGGTCATGCGCTCAACACCATGTTGCCACAGCTCACCAAGGAGAGAAAGCCATTTGTGGTAAACTACGTCTCGTTAGGCGGAGGCTTCGACATCACCCAAGGCATCAGACACGAACGCTCACGCATCCAGCTTCTGTTTGCCGATATAGTGCCATTCAACGGCAATGCAGAAATAGAGGCGGACAATGTGTCAGCCATCAACGAGGCACAGAAGAAACACCTGAACAACATTATAGACACGCTCAACGCAAGCGGACACTTCGAGCAGATTGAGCAGTACGACTACACGGCCATACCGTTACGCTTCGACGCTTTTTGCGCCTGCTTGGCGGTGGAGTTTCCACTGAAAGAGACACCGGGAGAATGTATTGAATAGCCATGAACGTAAGAGAGACACTTGAACAGGAGCTTAACAGCCTGAAGCAGCGTATCATCGAGAACCACGTCAGAGCTGGTCAGGTGGCAAGCGGCAAGACCATGGAGAGTATGCAGGTTGTTGTCGAGGAACTTGGCACGGAGTACATCGCCACGCTTTATGGCAGACCATACTTCGGAAACCTCGAGACAGGTAACAGTCCATGGAAAAACACCCCGCAACGTGTGCCACGTTTCTTCCATGACATCATAGCCGACTGGATACAGGCAAAAGGTCTCAACCTCAACGCATGGGCTGTAGCCTATAAGATAATTCACGAGGGCACGGTCCTGCACAGACAGGGAGGCAGAAGCGATATTTTCTCCAATGTGATACCAGACTCGTTGAACAGCATCAGCAACGCACTGGTAGCAATATACGATATGCAGATAACAGAAATGATAACCTTAAACAGCACAAAGATATGAGAACATTGACAGGCACGTACACAAAGAACGGCGCAACGTACAAATACAAGGCAATGGTACCAGACATGACGGTATTCGTCCATTCAAAGCACATCTTTTTTGAAATTACCATTACGGACAACATCGATGTGGAACAGGTGAACAAACGAATACAGTTGATAGCGACAACATCCAACACGGCCCTCAACGAACTCAGGGATACTGACTCGCAGGGTACAGCAACTTACGATGCAGCAAGGATGCTTCAGATCACCAAGGGAGACGTTAAGAATGAGCTTAACATTGACCAGAACATTGACTCACAACTGGAGAATGGCAAAAGGTTCACTTGTGGCTTCTATGATGGCGGAACACAAATAGTGGCGTTTTGGCTGGAACTCCTCACTGGAGCCAATGACACCACCGACAAATGGTGGATTGGGAGACGACGCCTAAGATGGTTTGTAAACTATCCATTCACGTTTGATTTTGAAAACATCAATGGAAACTGGAGTATCGGAGACCTTGGAGAGACACCAGAGACTGAGGCTTTTCCACACGTTACAACCAGCATGACAAAGGCAAGGGTGAGACTGAATGCCAAACGTCTGTTTGGATCATCGCTGTCAAGTTCGGCAGGAAAGACGATTACGGCACAGATAGACATGGCGACCAATGAAGGCTCATTTACCTCAGTTGTAAGCACACTTGACTTGATAGTCGACAGGCAGGGCTTCGACCTCGACAAGAAATGCTACCTGCGCTGGATAGGCAAGCATGGGGAGATATTCTATTGGCTATTCAGAAAACATGACCTTACACAACAGACATCCAAGGAAATGTTTAAAAGAGCCTACATCGACGACGGTTACAATAGTTATGGAGTAATTGATACAGAAGCACCTGCTGACTTCAAGAAAGCAGATATACTCACAGTGTTTACGGACATGTTAAACAATGACGAGTACGAGGTGGTGAAGAGTATCATTACTTCGCCGTATGTTGACATGCTCGTATCGTATAGCATCAGCACCACTCCAAGAAACAACGAGACAAACGAAAACGACATCGAGACGGATATCGAAGAAGAAACAAGAGCGATCGGCGACTACTTGGAAGAGGCAACCAGATGGCAAAGAGTGACAGTCAACGATGGAAGATTTGTCACCATAATGAAGCACAACAAGAATTTTACAGACAAACAGATGATAATATCGTTATCATTACCAGAGGAAGGAGGATTGTCTTTATGAGGAACAATGTAGTCATAGAGATAGAGGTTGACGAAAAGAACCATGTGTTCAGGAAACTCGACTTGTACAATACCGAGACAATTTCGCTGGAGTGGCGATCAAACCTATTATCGGATATTGACAAAATAACGTGTTCGTCATCATACACCATCAGTGTGCCACACACAGTCAACAATGACCTGGTGTTAGACTTGGCGAAAGTACCCTCACACCTGAGCGGAACTACATACAAAAGGATTAAATGCCACGTGTACGTCAATGGATTCAACATGACAGGGGTCGCATTGTGTTACATTACAGACAGTGACAAAGACAGCTATTCGCTCGTTATCACGTTCGGACTGATGCAGAACCTCAACAATTGGCTCACGAACAAACCGTCATTGAGAGACCTGAACCCATATAACACGAAGATAGGCGGAGGCAGCATGATAGAGTACATCGACTGGACCGCCAACGCAGGTGTAACGATATGGCAAAATGATTTTCCGTCGAAATATAACAACACAATTCGCTCCATGTTCTATGGCAGCTATGATTGTGGCGTAGTAGACACTCAGTTGTGCAACATCCATCCGTGGGTGTCGCTGAGAGAGATATGGGAGCGTATTATGGCAGAGAACAGCATATCGATATCGGTCCCATATACAGTCTTGAATGCAATGGAAGACATTGGACTGCTGTTGACATCGAACAACACAAAAAATTACACCACACAGAATACAACCATTTATTCGGGCGCTATGCAGCAGATAGGATGGATTCAGGACATGGAGCAATATTTCACGCTCAGATTCAACGAGTCAGACTTCTACCATAATGTAACGCCACGACTTACGGATATAGCCTTCTCGCCAACACGTTACACCACACCGGCGACGTGGAACGAGTTCGGATTCTTACACGCTGGAGAAGGCAACATCACGATAGCGCATGGAACCTATCAGAGAATTTACGTCTCAGGATTGCAGGAATGGGAGCAGGGTGTGCCAGCCATATTGAACGGAACGACAACGTATTACGACTATTTTGCAAACCATGAGGAAGGAGATATGATTATGTATTATCCGAACTCTAACGGAACGTACAGCGAAGTATCAGCACAAAGGAACACAGGCTCACCGCTGGTGTATTTCGATATCCCAACAATCAACGCCGACGGTTCGCGTCCGATTATCGGCTCACTGGTGTTCAGATTCTATTATTACGTCAATAACAAACAGATCCAGTTCAACCATGCAGGAATATTGGTAAACTGGAGCTCATCATACACAGGAGCCACGGCCTCGATCCCATTCACTTGCACGTATCAAACCACAACAAACGCCTACAACCCAAGTAACGGAGTGTTCAACCTTGTAGAGAACTTGCCAGACATCAGCCAGATAGACTTTATCAAGGCTGTATGCCATATATTCGGACTGTTTTGTATCATCAACACTAATAACAATTTGGAACTGGTAAGTTTTTCAAAGCTAAAAGAAAACATTGATGATAGCGTAGTGTACGACTGGAGTCACAGACTTGTTAACACAGATAAACCATCACCATATAAGACAGGGTTCACACTGAATGGATTTGCAAGACAAAACTCGTTTGGTTACAGACCAGACGACAAAGATATGGCGCAACACAACTCCATAGGATATCTATACGTTGACAACGAGACATTAGAAAAAGAGAAGAAACTTATAGAGTTTCCGTTTGCGGCCACCAAGGTGTCGGGATTCAACGAGACATGCCTGATACAGCAGTACATCTACACTGGCGATAACGAGGTGAAGTTCTCGGAGTTAGAATACAGGTTGTTACAGGTTGAATTCGACGATTCACAAGGCAGGATTAACCCCAAGCTGTCGTTTCCTGCATGGATGGAGGCATCAGCATTACTGAACAGCAATTACAGCGAATATCAGAATGCTATACGCAAGCCGATGGTTATCACGGAAAGAATAGTCCTTAACGAATACGAACTCAAGACTATTGACTTCGCCAAGCCTGTGTATCTGCGTAAATACGGACGTTATTTCGCAATTATGTCGGCACGCTGGAGCAGCAACACAAAGACATCGGAAGTTAAACTTTTATTATTGTAAGACATGGATAATTTAGAGAAAATTCTTGAAATCAAGGTTGACGCCAACAGCGCAATCAAGACAATGGCAGACCTCTCGAAGAGCTATCAGGACCTCAAAAACCACGAGAAGGAACTTCAGAACGAGATAAAAGAACTATCAAAGGATGAAGCAGCCAACGCTGAAGTTCTGCAGCGTAAGAGAGAGGAGCTCATAGCCACCAAGGAACAGGAAAAACAGTATTCGGGACAGATCAGCGAACTGTCACGTGTGGTGCAGAACCAGCTGAAGCTTGACAAAGAGCAGGTAGGCAGCCTTAAGTCCCTGCGTGCAGAGCTGAGCAATGCCACCAAGGAATACGACAGCCTGTCAAGGGCTGAGCGTGAAGGTGCCAGAGGCAAAGAGCTTCAGAAGCATATCAACGAGGTTACAGACGAGCTTAAAAAAGCAGAGGAAGAAACCCAACGCTACCAGCGCAACGTCGGTAACTACAAGTCAGCCCTCCAAGATGCCGGAGGCGCACTCAAAGAGGCAGGCGTACAGTCGAACACCTTTGACAAATCGCTGAAGATGCTCAACGCAAACCCCATCATACTGTTTCTCACGGCAATAGTGGCGGTTGTAAAGGCAGTCATCAGCGCATTCAAAGGCAATGAAGAGGCTACCATGGCACTCAAAGAGGCACTGGCACCACTGAACCCGATTATAGATGCTGTCAAACGTGGTTTTGAGGCGTTTGCAGGCATTATTGTAAAGGTTGTCAAAGGAGCAGTAGAGGGATTGACAAAGGCCATCACATGGCTTATGGAGAAACTTCAGGCTATTGGCAACTGGTTCGGTGCAGACTGGCACTTCGCAGACAACTTCAAAGCTGGTCAGGAAGCGGCACAGGCGGCAGCGGTGGCTCTTGCTGAAGCTGAAAACAAGCTCATCAAAGACAAAAGGGCATGGGTCACAGAGTCAGCGAAGATGGATAAGGAGATAGCCGAACTCAGAGAGAAAGCGTCCAACAAAGAGAAGTACACCTCGGAGGAACGTCTTAAGTATCTCGACAAAGCGATAGCCCTCGAGACAGCAAAAGCAGCCAAAGAGAAACAGCTTGCAGAGGAGAGTCTTCGTGTTCTGCAGCTCGAGGCGGCACGAACAGCCAACGACGCTGAAATGAACGACAAACTTGCAGAAGCAGAGGCAAGGGTGATAGAAGCCGACACAAAGCTCATGCAGAAGAAACGTGAGCTGAACCAGCAGAGACAGGCAGCAGTAGAAGCCGTAAAGAAAGAGCAGGAAGCTATTGTCAATGCCACGAAAGAAGCTCAGGAAGCCCTTATCTCGCTCATGGAAGAGGGAGTGGAGAAAGAGACGGCACTGGAAAACGCACGCTTTGAGAAACAACGCGCCTCTCTTCAGGCAAAGATAGACGCAGAAAAGAACGCCCACGGAGAGGAGACGGAGCTGTATCAGGCTTATGCAGCCCAGATGGAGGCGATAGAACAGCAGCATCAGGACAAACTCAATAAGATTTCACTGCAAGGCAGACAGAAAGACGTCGAGCAGGAAATGAAGACCATACAGATGAAGCTCGACCTCTTGAAAGACAATCTCGAGCAAGAGTATGAGTTGAAACGCCAGATGCTCGATAAGCAACTTGAGCTTGAGCTGTCCAAGACTGAGTACACCGAGGAGCAGAAAGAGCTCGTCCGTCAGAAGTACGCCCAGGATGTCATAGCACTAGAAGAGCAGAAACGTCTTGCCCTTGAGGAACAGACAAAGCTCGAATGGAGCAACCGCATAGAGGAAGCCAAGCTCCGCACGGGAGAGTATTTTGACAACACTCTTGAAGCCATGGAGCTTGAGGTTGAACAGGCGAGAGAGCATCTTGACAACCTGCACCAGCTTGAAGGCGAGAGTGATGAGGAATTCAAGGCGAGAATGCTTCAGGCTCAGTCAGACTATCTGAAGAAGAAGAAACAGATGGCAGATGCAGAGATTGCTATAGAGAAAGCCAAAGCCACAGCCACCGCTGAGTTTGCAGGTCAACTGTCAGATCTCCTGGAGACAGTCGGAGAGGATAACAAGGAAGCTCTCATGCTGTCTAAAACCCTTGCTCTCGCCGAGGTGGCCATCAAGCAGGGTATAGCGATAGCTGAAGCTGTGGCAAGTGCAGCAGCAGGCGATCCGTACACCTACGCCTTGAGAGTGGAAGCAGCCATAGCATCGACAATCACGACAATGGCAAAGGCTATATCATCTATTAACAGTGCCAAATTCTCAAAAGGTACAGGATATGTGACATACCCTGGAACCAAGGAGAGCGATGGCGATGTTGTACCTGCATTGCTCACACCAGGTGAGGCGGTTGCCACGGTCAAGGCAAACAAGATGTTCCCTGGACTGGTCCAAGCCATGAACGATGTTGCAGCCGGAGTTTCGACACCTGCACGTGTATTCAACTCAAGCAATGTAGTGAATAACTACACCAGCCAAAGCACACTGAACGAGATAGCAGAGAACACAGAAAAGAGACTAGTTGTATCTGTTGAAGAGATACACCGTGTCGAGGATAATGTCGAAGCTATTGAAAATCTGTCAACTATGTAAAAATTTTTTTCAAAATATTGGTTTCATTGTGAAAACATTGTGTATATTTGCAGCGTGTTTTCATAATGAAACCGTCAATCTAAAAATTACAAGCTATGATTATCAAACTGGAAGGCTCAATCAAATCTGAAGAAGAAAGACAAATCGATCTGAACTGGTACGGTATCGACCATGGCGTATCATTCAAAAACCTTGACGAAGCACTCGCTGCAAAGAAAGAAGACGACAAAGAAATCGTCCTGAAAATCCATTGCAACGGAGGCGATGTCATCGAGGGTTATGCCATGTACGACAAACTGCGCTCGATGGAGGGCTGCACTATCAAGGCAGAGGTGGAGGGAGAATGCTCATCCATGGCCACAGTGATACTGCTCGCAGCTTCAGAGCGTAAGGCGTACAGAGACGCACGTATCTGCATCCACAAACCAAGAATCCAGTGCTATTTCAACGACTGTATGACAGAGGACGAAGCCCAAAAGCTGTTCACAGACCTTCATTCAGAGACCGAAAGAATGCTGGCCATCTACACCGAACGCACAGGGCAGAAGGCAGACGTACTCGAGGCTCTCATGAAAGAGGATAAGTACATCTCTGTTGAAGAGGCAAAGAATCTTGGATTCATCACAGAAATCATCGAGCACGTCACTGCTCAAAAGTCAAGTAATAACAAATTAAACTCACAAAAAATGGCAAAGGAAGCAAAGAAAGAGCCTACAAAGGCTCAGAAGCTGTTCATGGCCTTGGCTGAGTCATTCGGTCTGAAAGCCGAAGTGGCAGATGTCAACGACCCAAACAAGCTCGTGTCTATGACACTCAACACCGCTGACGGAGGCACCATCACTATCGACCGTGAAGAGGGCGACCCACAGGTTGGCGACACAGCGTCACCAGACGGCACCTTCAAGATGCCTGACGGCAAGACTATCACAATCGAGAACGGAGTCATCACCGAAATCAAAGACGAAGAGGAGGGTGGAGGCGAAGAGGAAAACGAAGAGATGGAAAATCTCAAGTCCGAATTGCAGCAAGCTAAAGACAAAATCGCAGACCTCGAAAAGAAAATCACCGAGTCTAAGAAAAACGAGAAGACTTCAGACGAGAAAGAAATCCTCAACCTCGTAGCCACAGCTGGAGGTATCAAATGGCTCAAGTCGGCCAAATCAAACTACAAGGCACCGTCACGCAAAGAAGACAACAAACCAGTCAGCGAGACAGGTTCTGAAGTGTCAAAATTACTCGAAGAAATGAAAAACAAAAACAAAAAGGACTAAAAGTTATGGCAAACATTAATTTTTCCAACTTGACAGCTCCCAACGGAGCTTTGCAGGACCTCAAAGAGTTAATCTTCTTGCGCCTGCTTGAAAACGAACAGCTCAGCAATATTGTTACCATTCTTCCTAATCAGGAAAACGGCAAGAAAGTCGGTCTTTTGACAGGCTTCGGAATGCTCGGTAAGGCATCACAGGGCTGTAATCCGGAATTCGACAACTCACTCGCAGCGACCAGCGAACAGACCTGGGAAATCAAAGAGTGGGAAATCCCAGAGAAGATCTGCTACACCGACCTCTCAGGCACCATGGCGGAGAAAGCTCGTAAGAAAGGTGTAAGCGTAGCCGACCTCACAGGCACATTCTACATCGACAACATCCTGTTCCCAATGCTCGAGAGAGCTATTGAGGAAATGTTGCTCCGCTTCGCATTCTTTGGCGATAAGGATGCTACAGTGTACAACGCATCGACCAACACCAGCGGCACACTGAAACCGGGTATGAATGCAGACCACTTCACGCTCATCAATGGTTTCTGGAAACTCATTTTCACAGCTGTTGCAGGTGGCACAATCTCACGTACAGCCATTGCTGCCAACACACAGACCACTATAGCATTGCAGAAGTCGGCTATAACAACATCAGGCGTTGCATCAGATTTGTTCACAGCAATCCAGGAAGACGCTCCGATGGTGCTTCAGGAAGCTGGCGACAAAGTGTTCCTCATCACAAAGAGCTTGTGGAACGCATGGAAAAACGACGTGCGTAAGAACAACAAAGGCTCTGAGGGTCAGTGGGAGAGCTGGTTTGGCGGCATCCTCGCAGGCGAAATCGACGGCATCAAGACACTCGTGCTGCCATTCTGGGATAAGATGATCCGCACAGCGTTGCAGAACACCACCAACACCAGTGCCTACGATAAGCCATACCGTTGCATCTACACCACAAAGGACAACCTGTTAGTTGGTACAACATCCAACGACTCATTGTCAGACATCGACTACTGGTTCGAGAAGAAAGACCAGATGAACTACATCCTTGCCAAGGATACCATCGGTGCGATGATTCTCGACCATAACATGATTCATGTGGCTTACTAAAAAAGGGAGGTCGATATGAATTGTGACGCATTATTGACAGCAGGCATCAACCCGACCTGCGCAGCTCATCCGGTTGGATACGAGAAGAGAGCCTGTCTTATCAACAAGGCTGATATTGAAAGCATCACAATCGGCGACAACGTGATTTCAGCCATCACTCTGAAATCGGGAAAGACAGGATATCTCGTCAAGCAGCAAGGTAAACCGTTTAACGGCACCAAGGCATCGGTTGTCATTGGCGACTACGGCAACACCTTCA
>Ga0310696_10001084_pt1 | contig 39962 bp, 32 predicted proteins | sample AusTroGonzalo_MG_4_FD_203885 | JGI IMG/M metagenome (GOLD analysis project Ga0310696, IMG submission 203885) | Bovine rumen microbial communities from tropical cattle in Woodstock, Queensland, Australia - Gonzalo_02 (v2) (version 2) | ecosystem: Host-associated > Mammals > Digestive system >... | reverse complement strand
GTGAAAGAGCTTGTGGATGAGAACGACAGAGGGAAGGATTTGCTCGCTGACAGTGCCTACATCGGCAAAGGGGTGAAGAGGGTGATGCGGAAGTTCGGGATGAAGGACAAGGTGATCAAGCGGAACAGCAGAGGCAAGAAGATCAGCAAATGGCAGGAAACCATCAACAGGAAGAACTCGAAGTTGCGCGTGAGGGTCGAACATGTATTCGGGTTCATGGAAGAGTGCCTTCACGGAATGTACAGCCGAGTGGTCGGTTTTGCGCGGAACGCGGCCTTCAATACCCTGACGAACCTTGTCTACAACCTGTGCCGGTACGAGCAAGTTATGCGACTTGGGATGAATTAAATATATTAACTAATTGATAATCAAAAACATACTATCCCCCCCTAAAAAGTAGAAAAAATCAAAAAACAGACCGAACTAAAAGAATATTTATGTAGATTTGCAGCGTCATATTTTCAGATTATGTTCAACGGACCTCGCATGGTCTGGAGGTATGGCGCGAAAAAGTTAAAAATAGAGGTCCCCTCAAGTTAATAATGGATGTACTTAAGCTCGAAGAGGCTCTGGGTAAAGGATACAAAAAAGTGTATTTTACTTTTGATTGTATTGGAGATACGATTTTGTTAATGAGTGCTCTTAAGTATCTTTACATAAGAAACAAGCAAAAAATACTTATTGGAACCTTGTATTCTGAATTAGTTGTTGGCTGTGATTACCTGGATGTTTTGGATGGTTTTTGTGAGGAGAATTTGTATACAGAATCATATCATCATGTTATTCATGCAGGTATTACACCCGTTTTTATTAGTTCTACTGGTTTTGTCAAAGAAAATAATCGATTGAGACCCGTGTGGGGCAACAATCACATCATGGTTAATGTGTGTGGCAAAATTGGTATTGAGTCAAAGATAAAAGTAGTTCCAGATTTCTATTTATCTGAAAAGGAAAAAAATGAAGGACGCTATTTTGAAGATACACAAATAGCAATCATAAGTTCTGGGAATCAGCCATACAAATCAATTCCTTTTGATGTGTCAAAACATATTGTGGAGAGTCTAAATCATAAGTATCATTTTGTGCAAATTGGGAGTATCGAAGACCCATTAATTCCTGAGGTATTAGATAAAAGGAGTATAGGGGGGCTTCGCAAGACAGCTTCCGTTTTGTATAATTCAGATCTTTTCATAGGTGGCATTGGCGGCTTAATGCATGTTGCAAGAGCGGTTAATTGCAGGTCAGTCATCGCGTTTTCTATGGCTGAACCTTTGAAATTAGAAAATTACCCATGTAACATTAATATCTTTGTTGATAATCCTACGTGTAATTTATGTGGAACCAACAAAGCGTTTCCTTATTTGGTAAATTGCACCCATGATTATTCATGTATCCGAGGAATTGATTATCAAAAAATGATTGCTGCCATTGAAACCCAGTTGTCTAAAAAAGGCCTTCCTTTAGAGGTTGACTATCAATATTCTACCAAAGACCAAATGGTCTATGGAATTGAAGATTACTTGAAAAGATTTGGTCAAATAAAAGAACAAACATGGTATCAATAATTATTCCAATATATAATTCCGAACGATTTTTGACCGAGTGTCTTGAGAGTATCAGGAATCAAACATATAAAGATATTGAAGTGTTGTGTATTGATGACGGATCAACGGATTCATCAGCAAACATCATTAAACGTTATACGAATACTGATTATCGTTTTGTGTATATTTCACAAACACATACCAATGCGGGCAAAGCCAGAAACACTGGTATTGATAAAGCTTGTGGTGATTATTTGTTGTTTATTGATAGTGATGATTTTATTGAAGTTGATTTGGTGGAAAATCTGATAAGATATACTAATAATTATCATGCTGATATATATGTGTTTAAATATAGATTATACGATGACTTAACTAAAACGACAAGTAGCGACATCTTTGGTTACAGAGAGGGTCTCATGAGTAATTTTGTGCTATCAGACATAGAAAAGAACACATTTGAGTTTACCAATATTTCCGTATGGAACAAAATGTATAAAAGCAACTTCATAAGAAGAAACGGCATAAGGTTTATGACCATGCATGCCATAAACGATTTGTATTTTAGTTGGAGGGCTTTGCTTTCGGCGGAAAGCATTGTTCTATGTAACACCATTGGTACCTATTATCGAATAAATAGCGGATTGTCCATATCAGACGATATAAAGAGATTATCAAGTTGTTTTATTGAGGCTTTTATGGAAATCAATAATTATGCAAAAGAGATTGGAAGATGGGAAGCTTTGAAATATGAATTGATTTTGGCGGAGAAACATCAGATTCAAGAGTATTTAGAAAGAATGAAACACACACATGATAAATCACTAAAACTAAATCAAAAACAAATAGATGTTTTTTTGAGTCAAGTTTATAATTGCTGGAAGGACTAAGACTAATAGGTATGAACCAAAAAAAGATAATAGATACTAATGGGCGAACCATCTCGAAGATTGGCATAGTGGCTCCAAGTTTCTTTGTTGAAAAACACAATAATTTCATCAACGGAATCAAAGAACTGAAGTCGTATTGTGACGCGATAGTATATGGAAAAACCGTGAACAACAGGGTGTATAATACAACGGGAACGGCAAAAGAACGTGCAGAAGACATTAATAGCATGTTCTCAGATCCAGACATTGACATGATTATCGCGTCCGATGGAGGATGCAGGGCCATCGAGGTATTGGAATATTTGGATTATGAAATGATCGAAAAAAACTCGAAAATCATTTGTGGATTCAGCGACATCACACACATCTTATTAGCCATTTATGCTAAAACAAGCAATAGAGTAATACACGGGATGGATGTAATCAACGGATTCGGTGAAGGGCTTTACATCAAGCAAAATATAGATTTGTTTTGGAAAAATGTTGAGACCGATCAATGGAATATGGGTCTTTCCAAAGCAAAGATATTAAAAGAGGGGTCTGGATGTGGCGTAACTATCGGGGGTTGGCTGAATGCTATTGTAAACTTATCGGGAACAGAATATTTTCCTAAAGACAACAAAATAATACTGTTTTGGGAAACCATCGATGAAGAACCAAATCGAATTAATATGATGTTGCAAGCATTAAGATTATCGAATCTATTGAATCGAGTAGAGGGAATGATCATAGGAGAACTAACAAACTGCGTCGAAAAAGAGTATTATGATTGTATTCCAACTATAGAAGACATCATTCTAAAAGCCTGTGATGGATATGATTTTCCCATCATAATGAACGCTCCTTTTGGTCACAAGGAACACAAAGGAACTATTCCATACGGATTAAAGGTAATCATTAACACAAAAAGGATTCCCTTAATATCATGAAGTTTTATTGAACGAAAATTGAATTCACACACAAGAACTAGAAAAATAAAAAATGAAAGCACACGATTTTATTCAAAAAGACATTGGTTTTGATAACATAGCGGATTATGGCATCATTATCGAAAGCAAACCTATATTAGAGTCCATACTATCCTTAAACTACGAATTTGAGGTTATTTCTTCTTATCATTTAGATTATGATTGGTATTTTTTAAATCACAAAGGTTGTAGGGTTGTGTTTGCCGTATCTCAAGGTGCTCCCATGGTTGTAGATTTGGCTGAACGATTTGTGTCAAGTGGAGTAAAGAAAGTGGTGAGACTCGGGACTACTGGGGCTTTAGTTGAAAGCGTCAAACTTGGCGAGTATGTGATTGCCTATGCCGCCATAAAGGACGAGGGCACAAGCGGCTTTTATATTCAAAAAGAATCTCCTGCAATAGCTGACATGGACTTTGTTCTATCAATAACGAGAGGATTGAGGGAAAAAGGACATGTGGTTAACAATGGTATTGTATGGTCCACAGATGGGCGGTGGAAGGAAACGGATGATTCTATCAGATTAAGAATCCATGACGGAGCGGTATCAACTGACATGGAGTCGTCGGCACTGTTCTCTTTCGGCATCAACAAACGTATTCCTGTTGCATCTATTTCCGTGTTATCAGATGAAATATATAATTCTGAAGGAGATAAAAAAGGACTGTCGGACAAAGAGATTTGGTTTGGTAAAGTATTACCCAAAATGCGAGAATGCTTTTCGTGTATCATTGAACTGTTTGCAAAAAATGAATAAAATACTTTTAATTAACCCTGTCTATAATTCAGGAACAATTCCGAAAAACATTCCACTTAGCAAAATAGCTTCCGGATTGATGCTATGCAATTATGAAGTTGATGCTATTGATTTTGTAAATCCAGATTGTGAAAATCGAGACTTTTCTTTTTTCCAAAAAGCGGAAGAGTCCTTCGTCAACAGTATTTTAAACAAAGTTTGTGATTATGACATTGTGTATATCACTACAGGAACTGGGTCTGAGCTCAAGCCTTATCCTCTGTTTCCCAGAGTAAAAACGATAGCCAAGGCTATTAAAAGTAATAGTAACGCTAAAATATATGTTGGTGGAGCATTGATTAATTTGTACGTGCTTATATATAAGCTGAAAAAGGAACAGATTTGTGACGGGGTAATTGACAAATTAATTGTTGGCAATGAATACAACAGTTTCTTGAGTTCTGTTGTCAAAACACATTGGCCGGAATCCACTGCTCCATCATGGGATATTTGGAAGAGTAATCTCTATCCAACATATAAATCGGTTCAATACCATGTGGGCTGTCCTTTTTCTTGTGATTTCTGCTTTGAGGGGATGATATTTGATCCGCGTTCTGACAGAACCAATCTGGATGACTTTATCTCGTCGATTGCAGATGATGAAAATATCATCATAGAGGATTCCGTGATTCTCAGTTATCATGATTTTGATGCCATCATTGAACGTCTTAGCTCGAAAAAAGTAAGATTTGCCGCATATGCTAGAATAAGTGAAATAGTAAACAATCCTGATAAAGTAATAAAAATGCATTCGGCAGGATGCAATTCGATGATTTTGGGTATAGAAACATTAAATCTTGATTTATTGAAAGAGCATAATAAAGAGATTGTTGATTCACAGACCAGATTGGCATTAGACATTCTAAAAGACATTGGCGTTGATATCCAAGGCTGTTTTATGCTTGGTTTCCCCAAAGACACCTTAAGAAACATGGAGAGAACGATAGAATTTGCCATCAAAGAACAACTCAAAGGATATAGATGGCACATTTATCAGCCAAATTTTAGCAACGACACTTCAGGCTTGTATATTAATGATGGGAATTCCGCAATTAATGCCAGCGATCATCTTCAGGTTCAATTGAATGTTCCTGACAACTGTCTGTCTGCCGTAATGGAAACACAACCAGAACTCGGAAAACTTGATGAACATTTTATGTTCAGATCAAAACCGTTTATTAACTCAAAATGTTTTGAGCACATCGGCTATCGAGATGGTTTTTCATATCAAGATATTAAAGATTTGATTGACAAATTGTTTCCACAAGAATGGATACTGAACGAAGAAGTCCTTTATAAGGATTTGTTTTAATCAATAATAAAACTTGAAAAATGAAAAGAGAAAACATAACCGCGAACAAGTTGCTGGAACTCTTTGATTCAGTTGAAAATGATGATAGTTATTTGGTTTCGCCAGTTTACTATTTAATGTCGGGAAGAAATGGCGGAGAGATTATTAGACACGGCATGAGCCACATCATTGCCATACAGCACCCCAACAAAAAGAATAGCGTGTTGTTATTTCCTAAAGTGTCCCCAATAAACATAGGAAACGATTTAAGCGAAGAGATTGAGGTTGCCTCATTTATCAAGCAAAACAATCCTTACATAGAGACAAGAATCGGAAGAATTCCCGAAGCTTTATCCATCAAACATAAGGATAAAATGGTTGTCGAAGAATTGTTGGACTGGAAATACCCCGTCCAAATACTTGGCACAAAAGATATGGTAGAATTAAAAGGAGGTAGATTCCAACAAATCCGTCAAAGAATCAACAATCTGAGTTGTTGCTTTTGTGAATCTAGCCCCATTAAATCCTACAAAGATTTTGATGACATTAAAAAGCTGTCGATAGATTGGACAAAAGGTTTCCGATATAGTATGTATTCTAGTTTGGATTTGATTTCTCCAATTTTGAAATTGCTTGAACTAATGACAAACCCTAAGCTAAATCTTCATGGACAAATTATAAAATACAAAGAGCTTCCGACTGCTTTTTGTATATGGGAAACAAGGGGAACTATTGCTAATGCTTTCGCCATGGTAGCAACAAGAAGCATTAAGGGCCTCGCCGAATACAATATTGTTGAAATGTGTCGTCGATTAAATGACTTTGGAATTAGTAAGGTTAATTTAGGCGGATCTGAATCGGAAGGGCTGAATAGGTTTAAGAAAAAATTCTCACCAGTAAAATCCATAGAATTGAAAACTTGTATCGTATAAATGTTTCAGTCAAACGTGTCGATATTAGGTAAATTTTTGGAAACCCAATTCCACGATAGCGTTATTAAGTATATCGGATTTGGTTGGAGTTCTATCGTATTTTTCGTGGACAACATGGTTGTCAGATTTCCAAGACAAAACACAGAGGATTATGTTTTTGAAGAATATATTTGCCGTAAGTTGCAAACAAAAACACCATTTGAAATACCACAAGTAAAAGTATTTTTGGATGCCTTGTATCCTTATGCCATGCATGTAAGGATTGAGGGCTACGAATGGGATATGGTAATGAATAACACACGAATTCATTTTGCAAAAGATTGCGCTTTGTTTTTAAGTCAAATACATAACATCTCTTATGATAGTACGATTAGAGAAAGGCCCCAAGATAGTCGTCTTGAAATCAAAGACTTAGAAAAGCAATTTTCGCATAGGATAGATGATCATCTATTACAAACATTATGCGGCAAGTTTGAGCGGATTAACCCTAATAGCACCAGTGGCAAATTGGCTTTTATACACGCAGATATCAGAAAAAACAACATGATATTTAAAAAAAGTGGGCAATTAAATGGGGTTTTTGATTGGTGTAACTCTGGAATGGGAGAAATAGAACAAGAGTTCGTAAAAATTTATCAGGACTTTGGTGGTGTTTTTTTGGGGGATATTATCAAAGAATACGAATTGTTGACGAACAATACCGTTGACATCAATAGAGTATATGACTTGTCGTTCATAGATAGAGTAAGAAGTCTATATTGGGCAAATAACACCATGGGGCTTATAAAACTATGTCAAGAATTGGAAACACCATGAATTTGTATTTATCAAACCAAAAGAGAGACAGGGACTTAGATATTTACCTGGAGAAATTGTGTGTTTCACAGGAAGAATTCGAACAAATTAACCATGCTGACAAGAAATTGTTGTTAATTGGTGGTGGTCTTTCCACAAGTCAGTTATTGTTTTCTATAAAAACGAAGATGAAAATTGTAAATATTGACTTTCATCCATCGGAATCAGTTCAGTCTAATCGAATAGTTTCCATCAAGGAGGATTTCATCAAGTCAAGTATGTTCGTTAACGAGTTTGATGAGATTTGGGCTTTGTATTCCTTGCCGCTATATTCACCAACAAAAGAATCCATTCATGTTTTTTTTGCAAAAACCATTATAGCTGCACGTCCCGAGGGGAAAATAAGGTTTTATCCATTAGAATTTGATAAAAACAACAAAATGAGCACAAGAGATGCCGACTATGATATCTCTTTATTGGAATGTACAGAGACTGTCTTAACGTGTCTGAAGTTGTATGAACAGGATGGAATAAAAACAAATCGAATGCCAATGCAATTTAAAGACAATAGAATAGAGGAGTCTGTCACAATTGTATTAAATTGTTCCGAATTGCACAAAGCACAGATCAATGACCAAATGAAAGAACAATTAATACTATATTCTACTGAGAAAACGAGTTATACGACAAATATTATTATATAGCTGTTCATCAAAAATGCACACATAAGGATTGAAAAGTGAAAAAATAATATCCAGGGCAAACGAGAAAAGAGACTATCGGATCTATGAAGAACTGGGATGTGAATTGATTGAGACGGTCAGACCATTGTATGCGGATGAGAAGCTGGAGGATGTTGATACGGAGCTTGCCTTGCTCGCACTGGATTCAACGACAATATCTGTCAGCTTAAAACTGTGCAACTGGGCAATTGGGAAGTACAGCAGAGGAGCTGTCAAGATGCATACACTTCTCGACTTGAGGGGAGGCATCCCCGTCCAGATTCATGTGAGCGACGGGCGCTGGCATGACAGCAACATGCTGGATAAGATAGTTGTCGAACCGTATGCCATATATGCTGCAGACAAGGCTCACATGGATTTGGAAGCATTAAGAAGGATACATCTTTCCAATGCTTTTTTCGTTGTTCGGCCCAGGAACAACATGAGGTTCGTGTTCAAAGAAGAGCTGGCAGACAATGGACAAAGTTCAAACATCGTGGGAGACTATGTGGTTGAATTGGTCGGAAAAAAGTCAAAAGAGTTGTATCCTGACGATTTGCGGTTCATCAGAGCCGTTGACACTGAAACCGGGGAAATCATAGACTTCATAACCAACAACTTTGAACTATCGGCACTCGACATCGCAAACATCTACCGGCATCGTTGGGACATAGAGGTCTTCTTCAGATGGGTCAAGCAAAACATTGTCATCAAGGCTCTCTGGGGATATTCTCAAAACGCGGTCAAAACACATCTGTGGGTGGCTATCTGCGCATATCTGCTGTTGGCTTGGGCGAAGAAAACCTATCATAGTAGCTATACCATCACCGAAATCGCAACGCTTGTCAGTGTGTCCCTGTTTGAGAAAACCGACTTGAATGAACTATTAACCTCTCCTAACGAGAAACTCCGTTACTTGAATTCAAATCAAAATGTCAATGAACCAACTTTATTCTAAAATTCTAAAATGTGTCAAATTTTAACGCACCAGTAATAATGGGTAATCATTAAAAATCGGTGCAAATAAAACAATTTACCAAAGCGGTTTGGTAGTGGTCAAATAGTATATAAACAATAATCTAAAAGTATACCATTTAAATTGAAGCGACACAGTTTGTCTAAGCAGCACGTAAGAGTACTTTTCCACATTTGCGAATTAATGTTGCCTCTCTATTCTCTCCACGTCTCCTTGAACTCGTCCCCGTTGGTGTATTTGCCGCACACTGCCACGGAGTGCTTCGGCGCGTCGGCGAAAAGGAGCACGCGCACCTTGTTGTCTCCCTTGTGGCTGAGAATGGCACCGCCGTCCACCTGCCAGTGCATTTCGGCGACGTTGTCGCTGCCGGCTGCCTCGAACCACTGTCGGTCGGTCCTGTCCTGCACGAGACGAACTTTCACGCCGCCCACGGCTTCTTCGCATAGGAAACGGGTCATGTTGGGCAGAATGGTATTGTAATAATATGCGGTAAGGTGCCGGTTCGCGTTCTTGTGGAGACTGTGGCCTCCGCCACGACAGGTGATTAGTTTGCTGCGCATGCCCAAGGCGACGGCCTTGTCATGGATGGCCTTCGATCCGTACATCGGGTTAAAAACCCACTCGTTGACGGGCTTGTCCTTTGAAAGCCATGTTTGACAGGACTCCACAACGGATTTCATCCAAGAAGGACAATGATCTGCCAGATTCAAGTCAACAACCTCGTCAAAAGGATACCCATAGTTATATGGAACAATGTGGTCGTCGTCACCATGGATGGAGAGAATCGCCGTCTTCATTGAATTTTTGAGCATTTCAGTAGTGTGAACGGCTCCCCATAAGTTGACGACCGCGTTGATGTGAAACGGTCGGTCGAGGCGGCCGCTTACGGTGCCGATTGGACCGAGGTCGGAATTTAAGCCCAAGTCGTCAACCAGCTTCCGGGAATCAATCAAATCGGCTCTGCCGAACAGAGAGGCCACTTTGTTGATGGCCTCCGTCAGACTCCCCACTTTCGAGGAAAACCATTTTTTTGTTCCACCGGCAATGGTGGAAGAGGGACGGTTCTTCTCCTGCATGAACGCCAGGTTGAGGGCTGTGATGGCTCCCGCACTTGACCCCGCTGCGAAAATCCGCGTGGTGTCTATTCCGAATTCCTCAGCGTTCTCGATGAGGTAGCACACGGCGGCGTGGGCATCTTGCAAGGCCCGGTAGCCGGCGCGGTCCACATCGGCCGCCACAGGCTTGAACCCCATGCGGTAGTTAATGGAAGCTACCACAAAGCCCCTTGAAGCAAAGTGACGGCCCATTTCAGGATAACCAACCGCCGTCCGCTTGTCATCGTTGTAGAAAGCACCGCCATGAATGAGAATGAGCAGGGGACGTGAACACTCCGTCGCCCGCTCTTTGGGGTAATATAAATCCATGTCGAGATTCAGCTTTCGGGTGGTGGCCAAATCCTTCACTTTGCGAAAATAGGTGTCGCCGAAATCTTCGTTCATGTCCGGATAGCTGGTCCAATAACCTTCCACATTGGTGGCATAGACCCTCCTCGGCTCTTCCGTCACGGCATATACAGAATCCATATAGGTGTTCTGATACATGACCTTGTCCGGAAACTGTCCCAAAGGTTGCATCTCCAACGAGAAATCGGTCTTGGCCTCTTTTGAACGCAACTCACCCTTGAGAATGTCATCTTTGGCGGATAGTGTCAATGCTTTCTTCTCACCTCCCGTCCAGAGGTGCCCTTTGCCGTTATTCCCGATTTCGGCAAGGAAATTTATGGAATCTGCCGCTACCCCTCCTGTGTCGAGGTAAGCGTGGCCCTTGATGTCACTTTCCGTCACTTGATCGAACACCACCACACAATCTTGGCCTTGGTAGAGTCCGATGTAGGGCTTCCCTGTTTCTATTTGTCCCTGTTCCATTTTGCCGCAGGCCGCCATAAGCATAAACAGCACCAATGCGAAAAGAGAGGTTTTGTTCGTGTTGCAGGCTTTCAAAAGCCCCAGACTTTCTTTCAAAAGGTTATTCATATTTTTTGTTGTTTGAACTTTTCGGGGCAAAGATAATAGAATAACAAGCCGTGAATTTAGTGGTCAATTATCGGAATACACAATCGTAAGCTGTTGATAACGGAAAACTTACAATGGTATTAAATCATTGTTTTATCCTGTAATCATATTTGAGCCATTCATTTGTAGGCGCATGCTCGTCGGTGACCGGGTCGCCTCATTCCCGACGGGTCAGGATTTCCCCTTTCCGGTTGACAATCACGGAAAACCCTTCCGTCTGGCATGCGAAATAACCATTGCCCAGGTACTTGATATAATCCCACTTCGGCGGGATGACGACATGGTAATTCTGGTCAAATACGCCATATGAATAATAGGAAGAGAACAGTTTGTATCCGGAATCTTTGTCGCTGTCATCAGGCTCGCAAAGGCTTTCGAGGGGAAGGTGCTCTTCATAACTCTCATATTCATCGTCTAATTCGTCCATCACTAAATTGGTGATGAGTCGCGTCAAGGTGGAGTCCATGAGGTAGCGTTGTTCCCCCTCGGCATAGTAGATGCCAATCGGTGTCACCTTGATTTCGTCCTTGTCGGTGAGCAGACACTTCATGTCACGAGCGTCATACAGCGACTCAGTCCAATCGTCCTTCTGGCCGGCCGTTGCGATGATATAACGGCCACCTTCGAATTCAATCTGAAAAAAGCCATGCAGCAAGACATTGCCGTTCGTGTCGATAAGACATTCACCGTCGGTGGTGGGGAACACGCAGTAAGCCCCTTCGAATTGGGTGATGAATTCATCATCATCGTCATAGTCGTTAGGTACTGCGAAACGGGTCTCGAAGGCGAGTGCCCCTGTGTGGAGGTTCCGGAAACTCACCTGCAACCGCTCGTCAATGCAGGCGGCGACACCGCGATGATCGGGCCGACAGATGCGATCACTTTGCACTGTCTTGAGGGTCTTCAAAGAGACGGTCACCTCCCCGCCATCCTTAAGGCAATAATGAACCACTTGTTTGTCATTCCATAAATCAGGACGGTAGTCGAAGCGCTCGGAGAACTTACGGTGCTTGTCTGCCCATTGCAGCTGATAGTCGGTGTTGCCGTATCTCACCAAGTCGAGTTTCTCTGAGAGGTGCTTGCGAGATTCCACGTGATAGCGGTCATAGACTTTCTCCACTCCTGTCCAGATGAAGTAGCCGAGGGTTGCTAGCACCGCCAGACTGAAAAGATACCGGAAGGCCTCTGTGAGGAAGTGCTTCGCCTTAGAGGGGGCCTTGGTCTTGGATTTGTCCTCGGCGGGCGTGTCAGTCTGCTCCGACGGTTCTTGAGGTTCAGCGGCGTCGGCGCTGGGACGTTCAGCCGTGGTGCCGGCGACAGGGGTTTCAAATTGTTCGGGATTTTCAACAATTCCCTGGATTTTCTTTTCTTCTGTTGTTTTTTTCATAATTTTGATATTTGAAATTTGACACGGCAAAGATATACCATTCACATACAATTAACTTAGTGGATAAATAGCGTTTTGCATATTTTAAATCGTTGATTTATAGCTTATTTTTACTATTATAAGTATTCAGAATCATTATAACATATTTTCATCTCTGCGCCTTTTCTTTCCTGTGTTTTTTCTCGGGAATGAAAACAAGGCATAGGCCCCTCGGAAAAATGCGGTTCAAGCGCAAACATGCAAAAGAGATCCGTTTGAGGCTCGATGACTGTTTGCCCGGTCTTGTCGATAAAACCGAATTTCCCTTTTTCTACCAGTCCTTTCCCGGGTGTTGCACACATCCGACAGTGACGAACATCATAATGCCTGTCAAAAGAAGCCACAGACAGGATTTTGTAAAGTTTTTCATTTTTTGATGTTCTAAAAGATACAGTGGGAATGCTGTGGTTATTTTGAGGATAAACAGTGAAAAAAAGGCCTCTCCCGAATTTCGGGAGAGGCCTGATTAATTTCAAAACACGTGGGTCTTAAGCTGTCGGATGAATTTGCTTTATCTTATAATAATCAAGAATTTCACGTGTGGGTTCTTTTCCATCATTATTTTGAATAATCATAACAAAATCACCTGCAACAACTTTTTGGGCAATTTCTGATGATTTTTCTACTATAACACTTTGGAAAATATTGAGAGGGTAATCAGGATCATAATAATTGATGGAAACGCTGTCACCGCTCTGTTTTATGGTTCCCACCTCGACAAAAATAGGTTGATTGTTATTCAGCATATCGGTTCGTTGTTTGGGAGGTGTAGCCATAATCCATGTGAATAACCCATACAAATAATTGCGCAAATCTTTTTCAAGAGGAACGAGACCGTTATGGACAATATCATTCCGCGTTCTCAAAAGCGAAAGTGTGGCGATTATGCCATATTGCTTGGCACATTCATTTAATGTTTTCGAAAGCCCCAAAGTATCTTCTTCGGTTTCCCTGAAACGTGCAATTTCTTCCAAGGCAAAGTGCAACTCTATCAAGAACATACGAAACACATCTGCAAATGACATGTGATACATTCCAAAGTAACACTGCCTCAAATTATTTTGAGTAATAGACACAACTCTATTCAGTATTCTTATGACATCGTTTCGGTTAGTATGATTTCTTTTAGGCTGATCTGGATGTTTTTTGAGAAAATTATCCTGAAAGGTCGCATCTTGAATCTCCCACCAGAAAGAGCATGATTTTGCGTCTTCCATGGCTCGAGACATTTTTTTCACCACAGACAATAAATCAAATATCCATTTAGTAGAGGTGAGGAAGTATATCTGGTCAACAAGATTGATATAATTGTTCACAATTGCTTTTTCGCTGTCATATTTTTCCATACCTGCTTTAACATAATAGGATACGACATTATCTTTAAACACCCCTTTGAGCGACCACACCTTGTTCGATGCTGTGAAAACCAGTATAGGACAAGTGAGATTCATTTTCCCTAACTTCTGTAGTACTTGATAGCCTGACAGCTTATTTGGATCAACAAAACCTCTTTCGTCTTTGAGACGGAGATCAAGTATGAGCAGGTCTGCATCGTAAACGTTTGCATTTCTGATATTTTGTATTATAGACTCAGTGTTGTCTTCCTTCTTGGGGCAAATCGCAGTCAGCTTTTCATAGTCTTTCGTGCTGTTTCCGTATATCATACGTCGTAAAACGGAAGCCCATCCCTCTTCCGCTAAATCGTCAACATAGATGACGCGCGGTTTGGAAGTCTTCAATGTGGATGTTATTTCCTCCAATCTGCTCATATTTTTCTTATCTAAAGCACTTTCCGCAAGGGCATGAGGGTCTTTGCACAAAGCTTCCATACGTTTCTGTTTTAGAAGCCAATGCTGTTTTTCTTGTATAAGAACCTCTTTTTGGCTTTCCATTTGAGCAATTGAATTATGCACACGTTCATTCAATTTTTGTTCCACTCGATTGTTAATGATATCGAAAAAACGCAGCATTGAGTTCAGAAGACCTTGTTGTTCAGATGATTTTTGCTCCAAAATCGAAAGATTCTGAATAATCTTGATTTGGCTGTCAATGTCGCTTATGGTCCGATCAATGCCCTCAATGGCATTGATGGCCTGCTTCCCTGCATCAAGAATGGCTTCCCTATTGTGAGCGATGATTTCATCACGAAGAACGGCCTTCATTGATTCCACAGAACAATAATTGCCGAGATATTGAACCAGTCTGCCATTATACGTGTTCAGGTAGGTGAGTATCTGCTTGCGTGATTTGTCATAGTCGGTGTCCTGATCTTCCGAATTTGATGTTTCTGACGGGGTTCCGCTAATCTCCTCGTACGCGTCTTGCACTCTCATCAGTTGCCATGCTCCGATAATATTGGCATTGAAATGCCGATCATCCGGATCATACTCAGCTCTGAATACTTGTATCAATTCCTGTCTGTCTGCCGTGATTTTCGAAAGGGTTCCCAGATCAATGCTCCGGGCAATGTCCAAGAAATCGGGCAGTTTGTAGAACGACACGCCCTTCGTAAACAAAATGGCGTTTCGGATGTCCTGCTCCATCAGCGCATCTTTGTCAAGCCACGAATAAACAATGACATGGTTGTTATTATGGCGCAGTCGCAGCAGTTTCAACAATTTGATTCCTAGATTGGCAGCACCTGTCCCATTCCCGATCTGCACATTTGCATGAATGATATAAATGTCGTAGTTGTCAGGGATAGCATCTGCCAGCGTTTCCACAGAATTGTATTCATCCGTAAGAAACAGCTCAACATTTGAAATGTCTCTGGTAATTCGACCTGCCAGATAATGATTTTCAATTAATAATGCATTCATATTTAGGATATTAGTGTGTTTCGGCAAAAGCTATTAGTTCCTGACTCAAAATCCGAAGCTCGTCAAAGTAGCCTTCTTCATTGGGACTTGAGTCATATTTTCTCATAAAGTTTTCCAAAGCATCATGCAATGTAGGGTTATTGACTAAAGAGGCTTGTAACATATTCCATGCACTACGAAATTCTTCATTCTGGTTTCGAGGAATAAGGCACCCATGCAGGAATTGTAGTACTTTATCTGTTAAAGGAGCGAACACTTTGTCAATTATGCGTTGTAACTTATTGTCCTCATTATCTGTGAGAATATCAAACACACAATAGTACTTTTCTGTAGGGAAGTTCTCGTGCATCCCGTGTCTAACAACACAATTATTCCATTGACCAAAATCATACCCGGCGCTGTTCCCGTTCGTATGAATCAAAATGTATTTTTTGTCGGTTTGACAAGACTGGAACAATGCATCAAGCTTATTTGTTGGCATATCATCGTATAATAAATACACCCCTTCTGCTCCGATGTCGTCCATAGGAACTAAGGAAGCGGGTGAATTAGGATGACTGCAATCACATTTTGATATATGATGATTAGCATTAGGGTAATTGTTTGCGTTCCACAATGGGACTCTATTTTGTATTTCTTCAGAAATGTCATCCCATCTGTCAAGACATGTAAAAATTAATACTTTATCCATTTTTTCTCCTTGATTGATGAATTAAATAATTGATACTATATTTGTTGCGATTCTCAACGAAAACATTGAGAACCGATGATAGATTTGCGAAACAAACCGAATCGGGCAAAGGTAGCGAATGGGATCCACGCCCGCTGGTCACCACTACTCTTTTTGCTTTTTCAGACCAATCGTTAAGTTTATCTGTTATGTCATCGGTTTTCTCATACATTCGTTCCAATACGCCATAGTGAACCAGCACAAATGCATTTTCCAGGTTCTCCATCACAAAGGAATCCAATTCATTTATAGCATTTCCGTCAAACGAAGTAGGGTCAAGTTTTGTCTCAGGAATGAGTACATTGGTGGATTCGAAAATTTTATTAACAGGTATTTTGCCTTTTGGGTCATTCGTTTCGTTGACATTTGATAAAGCGAACCGTTGCACACGTTCATCAATGACAATTACCTTGTTGTGATAAGCTTCAAAAATGTTCATTCGCAAGGCAGCTGCTCTATCAGTATCAATTGCAGCTTGAACTTCACCCTTAAGATTAAGACAATAGTTGCTCATGGGCTCCTTTCTACCACCTATTTTGCTGAGTTCTCTAAAAGAAGGCAACATTTCCATTGTTCTACTCGAAAGATCCTCCAGCCATCCTTCCGCTTTGAATTCTGGCTGTTTGGTATAGATGGATTGTCCGGCTTCACCTGTCGAATTTAGGACACTCCAAGATCTCTCATAACTCTCATTATCGCCATGATGTAAAAAAATCACTTGGTTTTTATCCGCGCTTTGTGGAACAAATGCTTTTCTAATCAGAATGTCTGTATTCTCTTTCTCTTTCAACTCATCTTTTATCACACTTTGGAAATACAATTTCCATGCATAGTTTTTTAAGTTTTGGAGCACATCGCTCCCATCAATTTCTGTGGTATTATTTTGCTTATCAGTCTGATTATTTGACCAACATTTGCAGACTTCATTACTGTCCACTTCCAACTTTCTCAGGGGCAGCAGGGTTTTGCAGTCGTTATTACGCTGTAAGAATTGATTCGCCTCTTCAGAAATGCTATTGTTATAAAGCAAAAACTGATGAGGTAATGTCTTTCCCGCCTCTATGGCCGCGCAAAAATCTTCGTCTGAGATAAATTCGATACCGAAATTGCGCAGTTCTTTCTTTTGAGGTTCATTTACGTCCCATTCCCCGACAAAAAGGAATTCTTTCGGCTTCTGCACAAAGAAGCGGTAACCCAAGGCACCTCCTGTGGTTTTAAACGGTTTTAGGATGTTCAGCCGTTTCACGCCATTCCTTTCATGATAGAATGACTCGTCGTCATCCACATAGTAATCATCCGATTCTATATCCGGCATGTCAATCTGACGCAGGAAGGCGGCTGAGGCCTCCATTTCGAGCAAACCAAGGCTGTGGCCCCGAAGCTGGTTATACTCGTCAAGCACCGATTCGTTAATACGGCTCTTTTGTTTCCGTACAAGCTCGTCAATTTCATCTTCGTTTATCCCATTGTCAATTTCAACACAATACAGGTCATCAATACCTTCTATTTCCCGAAGTTCAGCAGAGGCAGAAGTGTCAATATCCTTGAATTTGATGGTGAAAGTTACTTTTTCAACCTTTGTCCTTTTGGCGTGTTTCGCCGTGTTCCGTATGATGTTCTCGATAATGTTGTAGAAAGCCTGGCAACCCAGCACATCACTTGGGAAGGCAGCGGCAAAATCAGGTTCTTTATCATTCATTATGGAATTTTTGCCGTGTTGGAAATCGAATTCATATTGAAAATTAGAGATTCCAGAAATATAGTTCAGTAACAGACGCACACGATCCAATTCCTTGAAAACATCATTATAAATCATCTTGGAAGTCAGCATGGTGGGTATGCCAAAGGTCACTTCGCTCAGGTAGTCCATGCGACTCTTCAAGTATTGGTTGAAATAGCCTAGCTGTTGGTTCTTAAGGGGGGAATTGGGGTCTTTGGAATCTTCATGCTCAAACACCTTATCGCCTTCAAAAGAAAGATAATTTGTTAGACTCTCTTTAATGTGCTCATCTGTCAGATAATCATACACCTCTGTTTTGATCAGGTGGCTGAACACATGCGAACCGAGGTTGTGACTCATGTTGCGCGCCATCACCTGTGCAATGGAAGCGCGCACGGCGGTCGTTTCGACCTTTTCGCTCAGAATCAATGAATAAGCTGCTTGTAGTTTGAGAAGGAATCGCAAAAAATGTATTTTATGCTGTTTGACAAATGCTATATTATCTTCATTAGAGGATATTACTAAAATATTGGATAGAAAATTTCTATCTAACTTTCCTTCATTTTCTCGACTAATCCAATAAAACATGTCGGAAGAATCGGGAAACATTTCTTTTTTGTGGATATCCAAAAAAGACCCTTCCTGCTGCAATTTTTCAATAATGGATGAAGTTTCCTTTTTATCCTTTAGAGTTAAATTTACCTTTCCGGATTTAACATCTTTGTCGCCAGTGTATGAGAACTCTATTTCTCTGTCGGAACAGTCTTCAAACACTTTCAAGATGGTCAACTCGGGTTTAATCGTATTGAATAGATCTTGTACTGATTTTCCCTGTAATGTCTTATCGTTCTGCTTTCCGCCCAAAATAGGGGTTACAGGATCCTTCGTTTGCAGGCGAACATTGAATCCGTAGAGCGTATTTTTTTCAAAGTCAGTAGGTATATTATTATCTTCATCGCCTAAAATAAGTTTAATGTTAAACTTATTATAATCATCAAACCCTGTGACCGCTTTGAACGCTCTCCTTATGGTGTCTTCTTTATTCATAGTAAAAGAACTTTAATGAAGTGCGTATATCTTCATACCCATGTTGCCATTGCCTTTGGCATCAAATGATATTTCTCCTGCCGGAGTTGAGATGGTGTGGTTTCTCAAAGCTTGTTTCTGAGCCGAGAGGTTGTTTTTGTCGCCCGCCATTCGGATAGCTTCGTCAACGATATAAGGAAGCATGTAGGAACAACCCACCAATCCATTCGGTCTGATATTGTGCTTTTGTCGATATAACGTTCCAGCATCGCCACTCATCTCGCTGTCAGCATAGTAGATACGTGATTTGTTGTTTTTATTGTTGTCTGAAAAGGTTTTCGTGGCAAAATTCACATCTCCCAGAACAATGAGGTTGTCGAATTGAGGCAAAGAGGCAAGTTGGCTACAAAAAGCGGCTGGTGAAATGCCAAAACCATTGAAGAATACAGCATCAATCTCTTTCTTCGTCATTTTACTGATAATATTTTTGAAATCACTTGTCCCCATATCATAAGTATCTTGGAAATTGACATTTACGCCTTTATCAAGCATGTTTTTTGTAAAATGGTCCGCAGCCATAAGGCAAGGGACAGTATTCATGGTAATGGTGGCCACATTGGAGATTTTCAACGAATCTCTTAAAAAAGAAGCAGATAAATCCGCAACAGTGGTTGCGCTGGGAAAAACACGAAACCCGCAGTCAGTCAGATCAAGAACGGCTTCGTTATAATCAGCCAATGTAAAATAAAGCATGTCTTGGTTATTCGTTGAAGGTGCGACAGCCAAAGCAAACTGACCGCCAAAAGCGACAATATAGTTCACACCTTTCGTTTTGAGTCGATTGAAACAAGCGACTGCTTTTGTAGGATCCGATTCGCAGTCTTCAAAAATAATTTCATATTTAAACCCATCTTTTCTTGCGTTTAACTCCTCTTTAGCCATGGCAAATCCGTCCTCCACATATTGTTTGGTGGAAGAAGCTGAACCCGTTAACGGAGCAATAACGCCAATCTTTACCACATCATTCTTTTGGTGGCAACCATAGAACATGGTCATTATTGTCAGCAAGACCAAAAACAAACTTTTTTTCATTTTTTATTACGTTTTATTGTTTAAAGATCAAATTTACATTATTTTTTTACCAAAATATAACTACGCATCACTCGTTTTTTTTGAAAAGGAGGAATGTCAAAAAAAAGAACGGAATCGTTCACTAATAGAAACTTTTCATCATCAAAGAGGTTGGACAAAGTGTTAATACACCAGGTTTCGTGATTAGCATATCGGGCTTTATTCCCATCCTCCTTGACAATAACATCAGATGCGTCCCATCCACCAATTACTAATATGCCATCTTTATTCAGTAAACGATAGAATCCCTCCAAAAAAGGCTTCCAATCAATCGGATCAAGATGATGGAATAAGGCCCACGCAATGATGACATCGTATTTTTTACCTGCCAAATCATCTGGGGTGTTTGTATAGAAAAAGCCCATGGACGTGTCTTTGTATTTCATTCTGATTTTATCAATCAAAACACTTGATATGTCTGACAAATCCACTTGTAGTCCCTTCAAATAGAAATTGTAACCTAAATACCCGCTCCCGCAACCATAGTCAAGGAGTGTTCTTGCGTTTTTTGGCAAATATTGATTCACCAAGTCCATAATGGACAACTTCCAACAATCATTCATCCATGGGGCATCCACGTAATGTCGTTTATATATCTCATCCCATTCTTGCTTGCCATATCGTTTGTGATTACGAAATATTTGTTTTTCAACAGGATGTGATTCGTTCGGATTGATGGTCTCTTTCACTTTCCCCAATTCCATCATGACACAGCGATTACAAAATTCAAGTGCTTTCGTTGTATTCTGTTCAACAAGCAAAATGGACAAATGACAAGTTGTTCGCAACTTTTCCAGCATTTGATATAACGAATCCACCGCCTTGGGCGACAAACCTGCGCTGGGTTCGTCCAAGATAACTAATTTTGGTTGTCGGGCCAAGGTCATGGCCAATGCCAACTCATGACGCTGACCGCCCGAGAGCTTGTCTGCCATTGTGCGCATCAGTTCTTTTTTGGGACGTTGCAACAGCGGGATAATGGACTGTAGGGAAGCAAAATATTGTGTCTCTACATTGCGTGTGTTGCCAATGGCCAGCTGAAGATTCTGCCAAATGCTCAGGTTATTGAACACCACGCCGCCTTGGTGCATCATGGCGATGCCCATTTGTGCCAACTCATGCGTGGATGCCGTACTGACATCCTTTCCATCAAATCGGATTTCACCTGAACGGCAAGGCAACAGATTCATTACCGCCTTGCCCAATGTGGATTTGCCGGAACCGTTCAATCCGATGATGCCCACGGCTTCGCCTTGGTCCACACTCAAGCTGATGCCTTGCAATATATTGACACCTTCTTGATAGCCACCATACAAACCTTTTATTTCCAGCAGTTTACTCATAGTCCCAAATAATCCTTTCTCACTTCGTTGTCGTCAAGAACCTCATGAGTCTCTCCCGACTTGATAATGATACCGTCATCGAGATAGTGACAATAATCGGCCACATTCCTCACAAATGACATATTGTGTTCTATTAATAGTACCGTCTGTTCCTCTTTCTCCACCATGTCGCGAATGATTTGCTGAAATACTTCAATGTATTTTGGATTGACACCGCTTGTGGGTTCGTCAAGGAGTAAGAGATGGCTGTTGCCCATCAGTAGTCGCGCCATAGCGATTAGTCGTTGCTCTCCGTAGGAGAGTTCCGAAGCCTTGTGGTTGAGCAAATCCAAATATTTGTTGCCATCGCCGAACACCTTGATTAAGATGTCGATAGCTTGCTGCTCTTTGGCAGTTTCGCTGGCCGCCACTTTTTTGAACCGGAAGAAACAGTCGAAGGGGTTCTCCCCCATGGTGTTTCCGGAGGCAATCTTCATGTTCTCCATCAGTGTGAGGTCGTCCATAAGTTGCCGTCCTTGGAAAAGCCGACCCAAACCCATTTGCGCGATACGATGGGCGGGCAGTTTAGTGATATCTTTACCTTCCAGAAACACCTTCCCGTGGAATCCTTTTTCAACCCCTGATATGATATTGAAGAGTGTGGTTTTGCCGGCACCGTTACCACCGATAAGGGCGGTAACTTTCCCTTCCTCCACGGCCATGTTCACTCCGTTCAGAAGATTAAACACTTCTTTGCGGGCGTTGGTGTAGCTCATCTGTATATCTTTCAGTTCCAATATCATATCATTTCAATTTGGCATCGCCTAACAATCCTTGCGGGCGATAAAACATAAGCACAATCAGTATGATTCCGTAGATGACTGCGCGCAAGTTGTCTGCCACAGCATTGGGCAAACCTATCAAGCTAAGCAGTTCGGGAAGGATAACCACTACGGCAGCACCCACTATCGGGCCCCACACGCGGCTGCCGATGCCGCCGATGAACAGAGCCGTGATAATGAAAATGCTTTCGTCCAGCGTGAAACTCGTAGGATCAATATAGCTCACATACGAAGCGTAAATCAATCCGGCCAGACTGGCAAAAGTCGCTGAAATAAAGAAAGCCCACGATTTAAGTTGGATGGTGTTCCGCCCCAGTGTCTGCGCCGACAGCTCATCTGTGTGGATGGCTTTCAACATTCTGCCGTATGGGGAATGTTGCAACCGACTGAAAATCAAGGCAACGACAACCGCTAAAACAACGGAGAAGAAGAAATAGGCGTAGATGCTTGTCAGACTCCAGACCCCAAACAGCTTGATGCTTGGGATTCCGGGAATGCCGTAAGGCCCATGGGTCACATCAATCCAATTGTAGAGGATGGTATAGATAATCATCTGGAAACCAAGGGTTCCCAAAATAAAATAATCGCCTTTCAGCTTCACTGAAGCATACGAGATGACGATACTGGTCAGCCCTGTCGCCAACATTACAATCAGGGCGATGACGACAAACGGCAGGTTGAACTGCATCAAGAAATAGGTACCGATGTATGCGCCGATGCCGTAGAATGCGGCCTGGCACAGGGTTAACAGGTTGGCCATCCCAACCGTCATATTAGTACTCAATACCAATATGATATAGATGCAGAGCATGATTCCTATGTGCAGCAGGTATTCCATCAGACAGTGCGTTGTTTATAACCCGCAATACCTTGAGGCCGCAGGAATAGTAAAATCAATAAAAGTATAAAAGTGACGGCATTTTGCCAATTGGAAGAAAACTGATATATCGCCAGTGCTTGCAAAACACCTAAAGAAATACCACCGAGGATACAAGTCCCGAAGCGGCCTGTGCCGCCAAGAATCATCGCCACTATAGCGTTGATAAGGACATCCATGCCAATGTGGGGATCAACGCCTCTGTCATAAACCGTCAGACAGCTGGCGATAGCGATAAAAGCGCCGCTCATCAAAAATACCATAGTGCGGGTATTTGAGTTGTTGTACCCCAAGGTCTCATAGAGCATACTGTCTGTGCTTAAGGCACGGAAACGAATACCCCAATTGCTGACGCTTATAAATAGTAGGAACAGGATGAGCATAGCTGCGCCGATCACCAACTGCCACATCTGCTTGGCGGTGATGATGAACTCACCCAAGAGGAAAGGACTTCCGTTGCTGTCGAATATCTTCGCCTCATCACCAAAGAACATGGCCAGTAGGTTGATGATGACCGTCATCATGCCAATGGAGGCAATCATAGCCACGTTGTTAGATGCTTTGCGCTTTTTCAACGGACGATACACTGAAACATCAGTCAGCAGACTCAGTCCCATTGTAAGTATGACGGCGACAAGAGCGGAGATGATGATGGGCAACCCGAAAGTTGCAGTGAAGAGATAGAACATGTACGCAGCAAACACATAAATGGCAGCTGCCACAATATGGAACACCTTCGTGGTATTATACACCAAGGCAAATCCTATCGCCAGCAGGGAATAAAGAATTCCCGATATTACGCCGTTTATGACGAATTGTACTATCATTTAGTATGATTCAAAAATGCAAAAATAAGCATTATCCAATTATCTGAAATTATCTATTTTGTAATCATCTATAAATCAATATGATACAAATTATCATTGCCTTTGCTCACCTCAACCCCAATCTCTTTCAACCATGCCTTTTCCTCAGGCAACACACCTTGGGGAAGACGGTTCGGCTCGATGGCCAGCTGGTTGACAAACACCTTGGCGGCATTGTTCAAATCCTTATATAGTTTTTCTTCGTCAACACCGTCGCGTTCGTCCGAAAGGTCGTAGAAATAGCGGTGGCGCAACACCGAGTAGATGTTGATGACAGGGTCTTCCACCCAGCCTCGCCGGGGCACCCTGAAGCCGAGGTCTAACTTGGTTTTGTTGAACCAAAACGCAAGGAAAAGCCGACGTACAATCAACACATTTCGGAGTTCGCGGTTCAACTCAACACCCCACTGCGTTTTCAAATCGAAAAGTTCAGAACTGTTGTCGGGGTCAAAGGCTTTTTCGTAGTAATGCCATAGTTGTGTGGCCGTGGTTGAGATTTCGTTCTCAAAAGAGTGCCAACCCGTTGAGTTCCGTTGTTCCACGTATTGCTGGGAAAACGACTTGAAATACTTCTTGTAAGCCACCTTTTTCCCGTTTTCCTTGCGGTAGTCGAGTTTGAAGTTGTTGGTCCAGGCCTCGCCAGTGGGCAGCGAAGCGATGAGTGACGTGGTGCGGTCGATTTTCTGCTGGATAATCGGGATATACATCTTCCACAAAGCTTCGTCATGGTGGAAATCTTTGGTGATCAAGGTATGCTCAAAATCGAGGTACATATCCACTTCCCGCGTGCTTGTGTCATCGGTGGAGGTAAGGGAGAAAAGGGCGTAGTGCCCTTTCTTGGAGGCATAATCCAGCAGCTCGAAGCCCAACATCTCCTGTTGTTCGTTCGTTCCTGGTCTCAAGAGCTGCCAATCGCAAATCACGGCTGATATTTCATTCGTTATATCCTCGTCGATGTATTGTTTCGCTTCCATCACGTTCAAGAAAGAGACAACGTCGAAGCTTTTCCCCAAAGCTGTCTTTGCCCAGTTGAGGTCGTCGAGGTTGTCATCCACAATGACAATACGATGACGCACGGCATCATCGTATTGACGCGTGTGCTTTGTCTGCTGCAAAAAGAGTCCCAGTTTGCTGACCATTTCCGAGAAAAGGGAATAAAAACGGTTCTCGTCTCCCTCGGCATGGGCGGTCTCAATGTCGGCTGCGAGCGACCGGACTTCAGGATAGATACTTGTGGTGGAAAGCAGATCCACCCGTTTCAATGCCGCAGCGATTTTTTCGTGGGGAGCGGTCATTCTGAGGTCGTGTCTGAGCAGGTCGATGATGTGCTGCACATCCACCAGAAGGTTTGAAAGATAGGTTAACGTGGCCTGTGACAAAGGGTGGGTGCTTTCCATGGCTGCCAATGCGAGTTGAGGATCATTTGGAAATGGCAGGAAACAGGTTCCCCTGGCTTTCAGAATGTTGAACTTGATTTCGTTTTGGCTCAAGAAAAAGGATTTAGGCATGAACGACAGGATGCAAATCGGGGCGAGCAATTTCCAACGCAAACGCAGCATCACCGCCACGTCAATCCCATAGAAATCGGAATACGAATGCCCGTCCCACAACAGCTCTGCAAAAACGACCACGCCTTTGCAGTTGGCGAAATCCTCCTCAACCAGACGTTCCAATTCGGGAAGCGAGGTCACAAAATGCATGTTTTCTCCACCCGCCTGCCCCGAAAAAAATGCCTGACCTGTACGGTCACATATAGCCCAACAGTTATCCAACATGACGTTTACATCTATTCAGTGACATACAAAATCGTAGATAAACCCTTTATAGCTGGATTCGAATATTTGAATTTCGCGGGGAATCGGTTATGGTCGATCGCTTTGCTGAAAACTTCTTCCTCTTTTGTTAAAACCGGATTACCTGAACTCCACAAAAGTGTTGCGTCCATACAATGGGATTGAGCTCTGGTTGAATACTCGTCTGGATTATTTCGATTCTTTTTGAGGTCCACTTCAAATAATCCTTGTTCACGACCAAAACGCTCATAATTCAGAATCAAGCCTTTGGATGTACTCCGATATAATTTAGGATTCAACATTTTATACTGGGTGCTTATAGCACGGCAGGCTATGTCCCAAGTAGAGAAAGAACCGTCTTTCCCCATTTCGCCCGACGAGACCAACAATCCTCGTAAACAGTTTTCATTAAATTTCCCATTGCTTTCCGGGTTTAACCCGAAAGCCTGGTCTATTTTATAGTGTTGCACAAATTCATTTACATATAAGCAGAAACTTCTCAAAATCATCCTGATGGCAAAGTTCATTAGGTCTTCCGTGTTCGGATCACGTGTCTCTTTCATGAAATTGCCGAGATTTTCATTGCCTAGCGTGATGGTTCTTCGTATTTGGTTTCGCATAGTTATGCAATTTTTATCATATCTGAGAAAATTTCCACAATGAACCCCATTAAAAGGCAAAGGTTCATTCTTGAATACCGTTAGGAAAAAACGAATGACTTTTAAGGTTTCGTCCCTTACAAAACGGATAAATTCTTCATAATTGTTGATGTTGACGGTGGTCTTGATTCCGTTTATGTCCGTGAAGGGGAAATTGGAAATCTTCAAGGCATGATTTCTCACAAAGTAATCCAACTGGTCGAAGAGTCGTTGACGTTTGTTTGTCGCTTTTTGCAAGGATTCGCGGTCCTCAAAAACCTCCCGTATGCCAAACAGAAACGTTTTGATTTTCTCTTCCGAGCCGAAAACTTCACTTTTGAGTCTGATACGCCTGACTCCCGGTATTTTGATCTGGTCGTAAATGCTTCGCGACATGTTCGTCACGAGATAATAAAGGGGATATAAAGACACTTTAGTCATTTTTTCTATTTCTTTATACCCCAATGCTGTAAGTTCATTTGTTTCACTGTCTCTTAATTCAATATCAGAAATGATAACTTCGTAATTTCTAAACCTGTCACCTTCGAACAATCCTTCAGGTGTGGGTTTATGCGTGTATCTGAATCTATACCTTCTTTGATTCTCTTCATTACTCATAAAATCATGGAATAGTTTTTCTTCTCCGCTTTCCACATGGTCTTCGATATACAGGACACGCATGAATTCACAGGAATTGAAATCGGGGGCGGCAGATTCGCCAAGTTGATTGCGAAGTGTTTCACAAAAACTTTTTAGAGCGTAAACATCGTTGTTGTCTTTGATGGTCTTGAAACGCTCTTTCAAGGCTTCGTTTTTGGGAAAGTCCCGTTTTAATATGTACTCGATTTGTTTGAAATATTCTGCCGAATTGTTCTCGGGACGACCGGTGACGGCATGAATGATGCGGTTCAGCATTCCTGTGGTATTACAGTACAAAGACTGTGTGTAAGCCAAATCCATGTCGGTCAATTTTTCCATGGAACGAACAGTGTCTATCAATTGTCTGGATTCAGCAGGTAGCCGCACAAATTTATGTTGCAAAGCAGGAGTGAAGATGATTTGTGTATCAGTTTTGTCTTGGATTCCTTTTAAATAGTCGTGGCTGAAAAAGGATGTAAAAACAACCGGAGCCTTCACCTTTTTTTTCGTTCGGAGATAATGTTGAACCAGACCTATGCCCTTCAAATCCGAGGAAGTGGCATTTTCCATCTCATGATCCCAAGTGAGTTCACACAGCACCACAAATCCCTTTGCGTTTCTTAAATTTGCGGTAGAGATTTTTTTCAGGTCGCTTTTGCTCTTGCAAACGGTGACTTCCCTGGCTCTCCCCCAAAAATCATTGTCATTCCAAAGTACAATTATTTCTTTACCCATATTTCAAAAATTTCGTGCAAAAATACATAAAAAATGAATTATTTGTTGTCAAATGCAGATTTAATTGCCTCAAGCTATTCTTTGCGGACGAGAACAAGACGGAATCGCAATTCACTACGGGGGTGGTCAAGGTATCGGAAATGCCGGAATGAGACGCGGCAATACCTTTCCAAACCGAACCAATTGCCGCCGCGCACCACCCGGTGAGTTCCAAAAGGAGGGCCTTTCGGGTCAACTTGTGCTTCCAAACTGTACTTGCCATACCAATCTGCACAGAGTTCCGTCACATTGCCACTCATATCATATAGGCCCAATTCGTTTGCCTTTTTGGTTTTGACAGGATGTTTCCGGTCGTGATTCCCTTCCACTTCATCAATTTCCCATTCGGCATCCGTGCCGGTCAAATACTGATCACCACTGTTCCGCCACATCCATGCCACTTCCTCCAAGCTGTCGCTGCCAGAATATTTGTAATGGTGGCTTTGATTGCCGCCACGAGCCGCAAATTCCCATTCCGCTTCCGTGGGCAGTCGAAAAGTAAGACCAGTCTGTTGGTTTAGCTTTGCGACAAACTCTTGAACTTCAACCCAATTGATTTGATATACAGGATAGGAGTCTCCCAAACCGTGACGGATATCCCATTTTAATTGTTGCGAAGTGTCCTCCCCCATTACCGCTTTCCACAAACCTTGGGTCACTTCTGTTTCCCCAATACTGAAGTTATTTACCGTCACTTGGTGAACAGGTAACTCATTGACATAGCAGGCTTCGCCTTGCTCCGATGTACCACCCATCATGAAGGTCCCACCCTCTACATAAACCATGTTGAAACTTGTTCCGTTAACAGTAATGGTCTCAATAGTTTGTCCAAACAATGGTATTGACGTGATCATGGCAGCAAGAACCATCACCTGTGTCATGATAAACCTCAGATAGTTTTTAACTGCGTTCCCTATGTTGTTCAAAAGAGATAAACGTGAACAATTCGGATCGCTCATCTTGTTTGCTTCTGTGATTTTTCTCAAATGTCCTATTTTCATAATGATAATAATATTGGTTTATTCTAAAATAACGATGCAAAGAAAACAATTTTATTGAATATAAAAACAGTGGACATATAGCGGACATAATATTGTACGTTGTTTATAATCAATAATTTAATATTATTAAATTAAGGCACTGCGAAATAAGTTTGCGCGCTTAAAGATCCTCGCGCCAAGGTTGTCGACAACGTGAAGTAGTAATAATGGGAGTTTCTCACACATTGTTTGATTACACTTTCACAATACGGGTATTGTGATTATGTTTTTTTTATAAGTGACGGATTGGATATTTGAAAGGGAGTTCTCGCAACATGTCATATTTGACGCACCGGTAGTAAGGCACAATTAACAATAAAATGAAAAGCCCCCGAAAATATCGAGGGCTTTTTTGAGATGATTGTTCTATTTAACTTCAGTTCTTATTAACAAATCTCCTATCTCTTTCTTCTCTGTAAGCGCGCATCATTAGGTTTTCACCACATAGGGCTTCTGAAATTTGAAACTCTTTTCCATCTTTTGCAACTGATTATGCCTATTTGAAAGCCAGTTTTCAGACGTTTTTGCGTTCCTTGCTATCCGTTTCAGTACAAAGTCATTCTCTTTCGACCCGAGGTGGCTACTCAGAGCGATGAATAAACTTTATTTCCTCATCATTCCTGTCCATGGGGAAATGACATAATATGCGAGCCCGTCGGACGGAAACGACCAAGTGTCGGAAACTTCCCGCATGAACTTCGGGAAGACCTCGATAATATCCAATTGGTGCAGACATTCTTTTTCCCTGGCTCTGAATCTCTTGTGTGCTAAAGTCTTGCTTTTCTTGTCTGATCTGCCGCTGAATTTGATGAAGGGATGTCTTCTAATGCTTCTGCTCATAATGATTTTATTTTTTTGTTGACTTGTTATTTTTCTTTTGCTCCGTTATAATTGGTGTTTTTGAAAAGGTATTTGCACTCTCAAATGATGTCGCAAAAATACTTAAAAGGGAAACATGTAATATAGTGAATGAATAGTGGATTCGTTAGTGCGACAGTTGAAAAACTCTCGAAAGCATAGTCACCGATTTCAGTTACGGAATTGGAACAGGAAACCAAATGCGGACAGAATACGCGTTACTAAACCTTGAGCTTTTTGTTGTCCTCCTTTTTTGATATGTAAATGGCAAAGACAATCAGAATCCCAGCTATGAGAATTTGTATGTTGAACGTTCCTTTGAAATAAAGAGTGGAAATCACCAAGGAAAGAATAGGTGTCAGATACGATAACACACTGAAATTTTCCAAAGCGGGATGTTTGGTCATCACAAAGGCCCATAATACATATGAAAGACTGATTCCGATAGTTGCATAGATAATGATACAAGAAAGTGCGGGACCATTCATCACATCAGCCATGTTGAACTTGCCCAACGAAGAAGCGAAGACAAACATGAGCAAAGCTGAAACCCCCTGTCCAAGTGTTTGTATCAGAAAAACACACGATGTCAATTCTTCGTGTGTGCTGAGAGTCACGGAGTATATGGCCCAAAGAAATGCGGCCACCACCCCCAGCAGAAGAGCCCATACATCCTTGCTGCTCATCCCGTCTCCTCCCATTACTTCGGGGACAAACAGCACCAGTACGGCAAGAAAACCCACTAATGTGGATAAAATGCCCGCCTTTGAAGGATTTTTCTTCTTAATGCCCAGCAGAAGCACAATCAACATGGGCCACATGTAATTGCCGATTTGGGCGTATTGGATACGGACAGACATACCCTCGGCGGAGGTGACGAAAAGGTCGTAGAAACCGTTACTCAAAACCGCTAAAACCAATGCCTTAAGAATATTCTTGTTCTTCAAAGCTTTGAATTCGCCCCTCTTTATCACCACAGGGAGCAACACCAAAAATGCCAAAGCATTGTATATTACAATGTCGGTGAGATAGTTGTTGTTGGAGAAGATGACCATCTGCTTGACTAAAGTGGCTGAGGTTGCCCATATCAAGATAACCAGCAAGCCTAATAATGTGTACTTTGTGTTTGAGTCTTTCATTTTACTAATAGGTTTATTTATTCTTCTTATGATTAACTATTTGCTTATTTACAATGACTACTCTTACAAATCATGTCGCAAAAATACAAATAAGGAAATATTGTGAAGTAGTGGAACAATAGTGGACAAACAACAGACCTTGCGGTCGTATGTCCACTTTTGTTGGTAAATGAACGATATCACAGTTGTTCCGGAATCAAGCCCAAATAGGTGCGGGCAAATGCAATGTTGACGGGCAGTTGCTTGATAGCGTCAGCCAGCTTGGGATGCAGCCCCTGGTCGGCAACCATTTGGGCGACCTCGTCAGATTTTGCGGCGATTTCCTTATCCGAGCGGACGTCGAGAATGATGTCGGTTTTGGCAAGGCTGTCGCAAAGGAACAGCACGCCCATTTCTACCTTGAAATCGGGATGTTCCTCCATGCTTGCCAAACAGTAATCCTCGCAATCCTGGCTTTTGGTGAAGGCTATCGTGAAGTCAACTCCCTTGTACTTGAGCGTCTTTTTGATTTTCCCGAGTTCGTAATGGAGCCCTGCGCAACGCGCGATGTAATCGATTTGCAGGTCAGAAAGGCCATGTGAGATAAAAAAGTGCTGAATATTCTCGTTTTCTCTTATTAATGTTTCCGACAATGCTTCGTGACCATTGAAGTGGGCGCTGGATTTACCGTTCTCCATCTCGAAAAACCTGCCTGCGAATTTCCCCACATCATGGAAAGGTATGCTCATTCGGAGAAGGTCTTTTTTGCTAATACCATCAATTGTTGTATTAAGATAATCATTGACGACCTTTTCAACACCCCATTCCTTGATGTAGTGGTGTAACACCCTTTCGTATTGGTCTGCAAATTTGCGAGTGTGAGTGATGATGCCGAATTGATGCCATTTGGGTTTGTGCTCAGCCGGGTCGTCCGGATGGGCTATGAATGATTGATTCTCCGGAATGTCTTTGATGAAATGCGAAGCTTTCTCTTCCAAAAAAATGAATGCATCTTCGATGATACGTTGGATATTTAAGGGAGGCGTGATGGTGTGGCCGTTTTGTCTGATTTCAGGTTCCAATGAATTTTTCATAAGATTATTGCTTTATGTGAGAGTTTGATGTTGCTTGCTTTTTTGAAAATAAATAATGTAATGACGCTATTTGTGATCTTATACTTCCTTCGCCTCAACAGTCTTCCCCTTCCAACACCCCCAACGCCAAATCCAGCACCACCATATCGTCCACCAAACCGAACACCGGCACGTAGTCCGGGATCATGTCCTTGATGCGGAGGAAATAGTGCAGGGCGTGGTTTGCGACGAGCGCCTGCTGACGACGGCCCGCTGCGCTGTGCTCCTGGTAGAGTGCGTACAGCCGATTGGTCTTTCTTTGGAAGATTGTGATGTCGTTCTGACAATGGAGGAACTGCTCCCACGCGGTCCCGTTCAATCTGCGCTCCAAATCCTCCTCTTTCAAAGGCCGGCCGGCCAGCACCCGCATCGACCTGTTGAAATCCGCTGCGCTTCGGGTCGTGGAAGCGACCATATCAATGAAAACGGAAACCTTTTCAGGCCGGTAACAACCCTGCACCTTGCAGCAACACCCTAATATTAGTTCCGCCCGTGCTTTGGGATTTCCATCCCGACAGAGCAATAACCCCTCGATGAACATTGGAAAGGTTAATCTAAAACATGCGTTCAGCACCCGCGCCCTGTCCGTAAAGCTCACTTTTAGCCGCTTCAGCTGGAATTCAGGGAAAGCTGGCTCCGAATCTTCGTCAAGCGCACAGCGCCCGTTCACGCGAATGTAAGTACTGACCAGCCGCTCGTCATCTGCGCTGATCATTCCAAGTGTGCGCAATACTCGAAGGACGACAAGTCCACCATGCATGTATCCCTTATGCCGGGTCTCTTCTTGTAAGGTCTTCGGCAATTTCATTCCTGCTTCCATCACCTTTTCCAACTGCTTTTCCAACTCTTCAATGCCAATGTTAGGGTCGAATTGGGAATGTTGACGCACATCATATCGCCAACCTCGGATATCCTTTCCCGAAGACTTCTCCGTTTCTTTGCTCAAGAGGTATGTGCCCAAGACAGCGATGCCTTCGCGACGATAATGGTCAAGCATCCATGAAAGCCGATGCAGAAGTTCTCGGTCAGCCTTCTCCTCGCAAAGTTTTTTGTTGGAGGATAAAAACGCCACCCCAAGCGATGCCTTTTGAATAGAATCCACATCTGCCGCATGCATCAATTCGTGAACTAACGTCGTATGAAAACTATATGGATATAGATTCTTTTCACACAACAATTGTTTACTTAATATAATGGTGATTTCCGTCTCGCTTGAATAACCGCCCCTGAACGAACCACTCGGTTTATCCTCCTCTCTCATTTCGATTCGAATCAGTTTGGGTAGTCGCCGCTTCAACACCCGCCGAAAGAGGTACACCACCGTCTCTCGAATCTCGCCGATCAGTTCCTCCTCCTGCCGAATGGAAATCGGCGGTGGGGGTAAATCTGGTTCATCCATCCCTTTTTCTTTCCACTCAACTTGAAAACGCGAGAGGTACTCCTCTCCATAAACAATCATTATCTTCATCATCCAAATACTTTATGGTTAATAAATCTCCAGCCGCACCATTCCTATGAATCCTGAAGTTGAGGTTTATCTGAATCTTCGCACGTCTGCGGCGTAGCGTTGCAGGGTGCTTACCAGTCGCCCAACTTCTTCTTTGTTTGGATGGGCGTCGGAAAGATCGAAATATAGGGTCCTGGTGTCTGTTGACAAGCGGTCGGCCTCGTCGGCCGAGAGGTAGAGACTTCGTTCTTGGCACAGCTTCACCAATTCCTGAAGTTTCTCCGCTTTTTCCGGGCGAGTGCAGTTTTCTTTCAGCACCATGGAGATTTGTTCCAACAGTGCATGATTAGGCTGGTTGTCGAGATGTTGAATAATGATGTTTCGCAAAGTTTCAATGGTTAGAGGAGCTGACTCATTGCCCGAAAGACGGAGAATGGCTACACTGGCATCATCATTGAAGGTCTGGCTGGTTGTAAAAGCCTGCAAAGCCTCGCCTATGGATCTACTCGCCATCACCGAGCCCATCTTCTGTTCGAAAGAAGTCGATTTGTAGGCACCGTCTGAGGCTATCACCACGCAGTCGTCAGCATTGACGGCAAAACGCCCTGTCGTGCATTTCACGCCGCCGTCTCCCAAGGCGCAACACACCCCTTCGGCCATCTGAACAGCACCGTTGATGGTCTTGAGTTTGCCCTCGCTACGACGGAACACGATTTTGGAGTCGTCTTCGGTAATCTGCTCCCAATTGCGCGCGGCCCGAACAAGGAAAACCCGGGTGTCTCCAATGTGGACGAATTGCGCTTCGGGTTCGCCTGAATACCAGACAACGGCGGAAAAACAACTCATTCTTCCATCTCGTGCCAACCGCAGCTCTTTATCGACGTCTTTCAGAAGTTGGGTCAAGAAATCACTGTCAATCAGTTGATTACTATCGAATGCGTTACGGCATCTCTCCTCAAAGAGCCTACATGCTGTTGCCGAAGCTAGGTTGTCGTTGGGACGGCTTCCCATACCGTCGGCCACCGCTAGCGCCACTCCTTTTTCTCCGCACACCACCACGCAAGCATCCCCGTTAGAGTGCTTTTCAGGATTCTTCACTGTACTGGATGTTGCTTCGTACAAAATTGCGGCTGTATCTCTCAATTCTGTGCTCATTATTATTGGTTTTTATAACTACTATTCGTTTGTTTGTCGCGGTCGCATCCCCATCCTTGGCAATATCGTCCGCTTCGAGGATGTCGCGACTCCTATGCTGCTGCAAAAATAAAAAAAACCTTGACACAATATTTTTTTCTTTTCCGACGTTTGTATTCAAAAAAAGAGTATTTTTGCAGACCGATTAAAAGAGTATTCTCACGTAAAAAAAAACATACTGTTATGATAGCAAAGAAAACAGACAAAGGAAATTTGGAAAACAAGCGCGGCTTGTTCCTTCTTGTCGGATTTGCAGTGGTTTTGGCCCTTGTTTACGCCGGCTTCGAACTCTTCGCCAGCGAGGACAAGGCTCCCGCATTTGAATTGCAGGATGATGAGTTTATCACCGTCGTGGATGACGATGTGATCGCCACCGACCAAACGCCCCCGCCCCCACAAGAGCAACCCCAGCAGACTCAAGAGGTGGTGCTCAACATTGTGGAGGACAACATCAAGGTCAATACCGAACTGAGCTTTGACGTGGAATTCAGTGAGGATGAAGCCATTGTCGATTTCGGTGATGAAGAGGTCGAGGTGGTTGAGGATGTCACCGAGGAGGAACCGCCCGTGATGTTCACCGAAGAGATGCCCGAGTACCCCGGCGGTCCCGAGGCCCTCAACGCTTTCCTCACCCGCGAAATCCAATATCCTGAAGTGGCTCGTAACAACGGTATCACCGGCACCGTCCTCATCGAGTTCGTCGTTGAGAAGGACGGCCGCGTGAGCAACGCCAAGGTCAAAGTCCCGTTGTTCCCCGAATGCGACAAAGAGGCTGTCCGTGGCGTCATGGCCATGCCGAAATGGAAACCCGGCAAGAACATGGGCAAACCCGTCCGCTGCTTCTACCAGGTGCCCGTCACGTTCAGACAATAATTCCGTTGTCTATTCTTTGTATATTATAAGGGATTTCCATTCGGATTTCCCTTTTTTTTATGTCTTGCACTTCCGTTTTCAAAAACGTGGGACAAAAGGCGAATTTTCCGTCTCTATGTCGTTTTTTATACAATAAAAAGTTTTCTTTGTGCGTTGTTCTATGAAAGAGGTGCCCTAAAATGCATCTCTGCAGAACAAGAATGTTTCACCTAAAAACACAAAAAAATGGTTACAAAGAAAACAGACAAAGGCAATCTTGAAAACAAACGCGGACTATTTGTGTTGGTCGGGTTCGCCGTGGTGTTAAGCCTGGTATATGCCGGCTTCGAACTTTTCGCCAGCGGGGACAAAGGTGCCGTTTTTGAATTGGTGGACGATGATTTCGTCACCGTCGTGGATGACAATGTCCTCGCCACCGACCAGACCCCGCCGCCGCCACAACCCCAACAACAACCCCAGCAGGAGGTTATCATCAAAATCGTGGATGACAATGTGCATGTGGACATGGATTTCAATTTTGATGTCGAGGTCACGCAAGATGACGTCATCCCGGAAATTGACAATCAGGAAGTGGAGCTGGTGGAAGAGGCCCCGACGGAAGATCCCCCGGCGACGTGGACGGAGGAGATGCCCGAGTTCCCTGGCGGTTCCGAGGCGCTCAACGCCTTCCTTACCCGCGAAATCCAATATCCCGAGGTGGCTCGTAGCAACGGTATCACCGGCACCGTGCTCATCGAGTTCGTCGTCGAGAAGGACGGTCGCGTGAGCAACGCCAAAGTCAAGGTGCCGCTGTTCCCCGAATGTGACAAGGAGGCCGTCCGCGGCGTCATGGCCATGCCCAAGTGGAAACCCGGCAAGAACAACGGCCAAGCCGTCCGCTGCTTCTACCAAGTGCCCGTCACCTTCCGGCAATAACCCGCATTATTCCTATTACTTTGACTTTGAACTTTGAACCTTGAACTTTGAACTTTGAACCTTGAACCTTGAACTTGAAACCTCCATCCTCGCCTGTTATCAACTTATATGAATATATTGCCTACGTGTTGTGAAACAACAAAAAAAAGGAAATCCTCGCGGACTTCCTTTTTTTGTTTGGCGTCGGGCAAGAGTCAGTACACGAACGGGAAGATTTTGTACCGGTTCAGCGATGTGAATTCCTCGCCGAAGAATTGGGTGTAGCGTTCGTAGACGGCCTTGGAACGCGGGATGATGTTGGCCATGCTCCAGAGGAGGAACACCGCGCCGGGCACCGACCAGGTGAGCAGGGCGAATCCGGCCCACTCCAAAATCTCGCCGAAATAGTTGGCGGAGCTGATTTTGTGGAACATCCAGCCGTAGGGGATGTAGTAGTTGTTGTCGGTGACATCGCTGCGCAGGTCGCGGATCACGCGGTCGGAGTGCAGGTTCACGACCATCCCAAACAGGAACAGCGCGGTGCCGAAGATGAACTGCGGCGACCAGAACCACGAGATAGGGTAGGCATCGGCCGGCGCGAAGAAAAAGAGCCAGCCGCCCTGCATAATGGCGTTGAACGTGTTAAACAGCGCTCCGGTGATAATGATGGAAATTGGCATCTTGCTCTGTCCCTTCATCAGCAGCGGAAAGATGAACGATCGCTGGAAGTAGTGGAACTCGAAGAAGATGAACATCACGCAGGTGACGATATTAAACGGTTTCACAGTTAGACCCAACGAGATAAAATAGAGCACTAACATTGTGAAAAAGACAGGACACTCCATGATGAACCAGCCCACATTGCTGCGGATGGAGACTCCCCAGCGGTTGTTGAAGGTCATGCCGTAAGCCGGTGTCACGAACTGTAGAACGATGAACACGATGATGCCCAAAATGGTCATTACCGGCAACAAATAGTGGTAGAACTGGGCGAAAAATTCCATATTCTTGGATTATGAGAATGATTTTCCATCAAAGATGGTCTTACGCTTGAGGTAGTGCAGCTTCACCACCGACTCAGGGTAGCAATCTTGGAAGGCAAGCTTCGGGAAGGTGTTACGCTTTGCGTAGAATTGCTTGTAGGTGCGTGCGAAGGTGTAGAGGGCTTTGTAGACCGCGATGAAATCTTTGAAATGGCCCTGCGCAAGGAAGGAGAATGCCGCCACTTGATCAAGGAAGAATCTCAGTATCAGGGTTTTGACTAACCGTTCGTCGGGCAGGTTCTTGATAAGCAGGTAGAGGCTGTTGCGGAAGTTGAGGAATGTCTTGAGGGAATTGTTCTTGGGCAGGGTGCCGCCGCCGATGTGATAGACCACCGAGGCGGGGTTCACCTTGATCTTGTAGCCGAGATTCTTGATGCGCCAGCAGAAGTCGATTTCCTCCATGTGCGCGAAGAAGTCGTCGTCAAGTCCTTCCATCAGCCGATAGACGTCGCTGCGCACGAACATGGCCGCGCCAGTGGCCCAGAAGATGTCGGTCACGTCATCGTACTGTCCGTGGTCCTTCTCCACATGGCCGAACACGCGTCCGCGGCAGAAGGGATAGCCGTACTTGTCGATGTAGCCTCCGCTCGCGCCCGCGTATTCGAACTCGTCGCGCCGGTCGAAGGAGAGCAGTTTGGGTTGCACGGCCGCAATCTTCTCGTTGGCGTCCATCTGCTCAATCACCGGCTCGATCCAGCCGTCGGTGACCTCAATGTCGGAGTTGAGCAGACAGAAGTATTTTGCCTCAACGCGCTGAAGGGCAAGGTTGTAGCCGCGCGCGAAGCCCTCGTTTTTGTCGTTCTGCAACAACGTCACCTGAGGGAAATTCTCCTTCAGGAAAGCGACGGAGTCGTCCTCGGAATCGTTGTCGCACACCACTGCCTCCGCATAATCGGGCAGCGTCCGCAGCAATATGGGCAGAAAGCGTTCCAAGAATTTCTTACCGTTCCAGTTCAGAATAACAACCGCTAACTTCGACATCTTACATGTTTTTCATAAAGCGGCAAAAATACACTTTTTTTATATAACAAAGGGTGACGGAATCGGTAATGAAAAAAGCCGGCTCACAAATGAACCGGCTTTCTCGTTTTGCGCTCCCTCTAGGACTTGAACCTAGGACCCTCTGATTAACAGTCAGATGCTCTAACCAACTGAGCTAAGGAAGCGTTCCTTTTTTGATGGCGCAAAAATACACTTTTTTTCATTCAATCATCATTAACTGCAATATTTTTTTTTAATCATTATAAATTACTGATGCTTAGCTGGTTATAATTCTTATGGTAATCTATTATGCTCGATTCGTTGTTCTGTAGATAGTATTTTTTGTCTAAAAATCGTACTTTTGCCGACAAAATCGCGAGAAATATGGCCATACCTTTCACCCGACAAATCCTCTCCAATGGGCTGCATGTGCTGGTGCATGAGGACCGCACCACGCCGTTAGCCGCCAGTACTATCGTCTATCGCGTGGGCTCGCGCGACGAAGATCCTGCATGCACGGGTCTCGCCCATTTGATGGAACATTTCATGTTCAGCGGCTCCGATCACGCGCCCGACTTCGACCTTGCCCTTCAAAAGGTAGGGGCAATTAATAACGCATACACGTCGCAGGACCTCACCTGCTACTATATCGTGTTGCCGGCCAATAATATAGAGACAGCGCTTTGGCTGGAGGCAGACCGCATGGCCGCGCTTTCCTTTAGCCAGCAGGGACTCGATGTGCAGAAGCAGGTGGTCATGGAGGAGTTCAAGGAGACTTCACTAAACCAACCCTACGGCGATTTGATGATGCACATTTACGGGCTCAGCTACCGGGAACATCCTTACCAATGGTTGCCGATAGGGAAGGAACTTGCTCATATAGAGCAGGTTGACATGGGTATTATGCGTAATTTCCATGACAGGTTTTACTGCCCGGCCAACGCCATCCTCGTGGTGGCGGGCAATGTACACGCGGAGGAGGTTTTCGCGCTGGCTGACAAGTGGTTCGGCGACATTCTGCCGGGAAGGCAGAACCCTCACCAATACCCCCATGAGTTACCTGCAACGGAAAACCGGCTGAAGGAGGTCCGGAAGCCCGTGCCCGACGACATGCTTTTCAAGAGCTGGTTGATGCCCGCCCGCACCAATGCCGACTATTGCGCCTACGATCTGCTTTCCGACATTCTTGGCACGGGTCAGAGTTCCTATCTTTACCGCAAGTTCGTGGTGGAGGACCGCCTCTTCACGGACATTTCCGCCTCCGTGGCCGGCAGTGCGGATCCTGGGCTGTTCTTTGTCAACGGTCGTCCCGCCGAAGGCGTCGCCATCGAACAAGCTGATGAAATCTTGTCAAAGTATCTGTATGATTTCCAGTTTGACAACAGGCTGAGCTACGACCTTCAGAAGGTTAAGAACAATGCTGAATCTATTATTTTAGAGCGGAATCTGAAGGTGGAGGACAAGGCCAACACCCTCGCCACAGGAGAATTCTACAGCTGTGCAGAGGATTTTGCTGACGAACGCACTGGCTATTTCGCGGTTACTGAAGAGGATATTCGGCGGATAACGGAGGCGATGTTCAGAGAATTGTGTGGGAATACGGTGTATTATAGTAGGTTAAAAGGTTAAAGGGTTAGAAGGTTAAAAGGTTAAGGGTTAATGGTTTAAGGGTTAATGGTTAAGGGGATGGTTTTTTCGAGTTCGTCGCGACGGGTAGCCTGGCAATATTTTAAATCACTTTTTCTGATTTTGTCGCCCCAACGTGACTTCAGCGGCATATCATTCTCCCACGTGC
>Ga0310696_10001083_pt1 | contig 39971 bp, 34 predicted proteins | sample AusTroGonzalo_MG_4_FD_203885 | JGI IMG/M metagenome (GOLD analysis project Ga0310696, IMG submission 203885) | Bovine rumen microbial communities from tropical cattle in Woodstock, Queensland, Australia - Gonzalo_02 (v2) (version 2) | ecosystem: Host-associated > Mammals > Digestive system >... | reverse complement strand
AAGTGCCGCTTCGACGAAATCAACGTAGACCTCTGCAACAAGTTCAAGGAGTATCTGATGACCGCCCACCAGCTGAAGCATACGAAGCAGACGCTGCACATCAATAGTGTGGCTGGCTATTGGTCAACCTTCCGTGCCGTGCTTCACACCGCCTATCGCGAGCACAAGATTATGGAGAACCCGAATGGTTTCTTGGAGCGCATCGACACCATCCCCACGGAGAAGGAGCACCTGTCACGTCAGGAACTTGTCAACCTCGCCAATACCCCCTGCTCCTCTGAGGTGCTGAAGAAAGCTTTCCTCTTTTCTTGTCTGACAGGCTTGCGCAAGAGCGACATCAAGCAGCTGACTTGGGACAAAATCCAGCCCTACGGTGACGGTGGCATGTACATCACACTCCGTATGCAGAAGACGAAGGAACTGGTGAACAACCCCATCAGCAACGAGGCCCTGGAACTGATAGGTTTCAATGACGGCGACGAGAACCGCAAGCCGACTGACAAGGTTTTCGCCGGCTTCAACGACAGTCTCACACAAGCACCGTTGAAGAACTGGCTGAAGGAGGCGGGTATCACCAAGCACATCACCTATCACTGTAGCCGCCATACCCTGGGCTCGCTGCAAGTGGAGGCTGGCACCAGCGTCTATACCGTCCAGCATATCCTTGGCCACAAGAACGTCTCAACTACGCAGATCTATGCCGCGATGGCTGACGAGAGCAAGCGCGAGTCAGTAGACAAGATTACCCTGAAATCCGCAAAAATCGCCCAGATGAAGGTTGGATAATGGCAAAAAAGGGTAATAAACGAAGGATATGTTAAAAAGAGAAGGCCCCAAAAGTGTTAAAAATTTCATTTTTATTTTTTTCGGGGTCATTTCTCAGATATTTTTCTTTCCTTTGCAGCCCGAAAGCCATCAACAACGATGGACAACCATTAAAAAGTAACAATAAAATATGTACACAAAGATTTGTTTATCGGGATTCGAGCGGTTCTTTACCGCCATTTGCATCGCCATTAGTGCGATAAACCTCTTTATCTCATTTATCGTGGCTGGATATTGGTACGGCGAAAGTACTGTCATACCTTATACCGTCCTTGTCGCCTGCAATTTTATCTTGCTGGAGGTTGTGCTATATTCTATCATCACAGGGATGTCGGGAATAGGGAGCCTGCTTGACAAGAAGAGCAAGATGAATCGAAAAGTCATTCAGGAGGAGAAAATCGCTTCTGTTGTTATTGCTCCAGAAACTCCAAAACCAGCAGTTCCTACTCCTGTCATAGTCACAGAGACCAAACCTGTTCCTGTAGAATCAGATAAGGAAGAACCCGTTCATGAAAAGACGGTTGAGGAAAGCAATGCTTCCGAGCCCACATTACCAGCACTTCAACCTTCAGTAGAGAGGGATGATAAGATTATGGAAATCATCAGCCGTAGTGCCAAGGAGAATGAGGAACGACGAACGCAATTCATCGAAATGCGCAAGGAGATAATGGAGGAGTATGTATATTGGGCAGTTGCACCACTGCTGGATGAATTCGACCTGCTGGCCTTCTGGCTGGAGTATAAACAATGGATAGAAAGTCCGACCTACCAACCCAGGAAAAGGATGTGGAAATGGAAGGTAAAGGTGACGAGCCGTGATGTGCGCCACCTGACCTGGAACATCGCCAAGCGTATGGGTATGGATAAAGGGTATAGTACCAAAACGTGCGGGCGTTTCATCAAGACGATGTTCCCCGAGCTCTGTCTCAAGAGAGACGGATCACAATGCACCGAAGAATATCTTGCCAATAATCTGTTGGAGGAGAGAGAAACTGATTTCATCAAGATAGACAAGCCCGAACCTCATTCCATTGCCTTCCACATTTGAGATATGGGAACAATTTAGGGAAACTGATTCCCAAATTCATTTCCAACTATTGTACCGCATCGATTCAAACAAGAGTCGGTGCGGTTTCTTATATGCCTATGCTAATGATGAAAAACCATAGAAACCTATACTAATATTCAATTACAACCAAGCAAGACAACAGAAAACCACGGCTATCCACATTATACCATTATTATCCGTGCATGGAGCGTAATTTATTCCGTAACGCAAGCATAATGTAGTTCCTTTGCCGACGAGACAAAAAAGTCTCATTAGCTTTTAATGGCAAACAAAACATTAACATTCAACGACCTACCGCAGGTCGTTGCCGAGCTTCGAGATGAAGTCGTCGGCATGAAGGTGGCACTGCTGGACCTTCAGAAAGGACAAACCAAGCAGAGAATGGAACGTGTGCGTCGTACGATGAACGTGGAGGAGGCTGCTGACTATCTCCGTATGCCCCTGAACACCCTCTACATGAAGTTGCAGAAGGGCGAAGTGCCTGGATTGAAGCCCGGCAAGCGTTGGGTGCTCTTCAATGATGAACTTGACAAGTGGCTGGAGGTAAAGCGCAAGAATGCCGTGCCGATGACCATCGAGGAAGAGAACGATGCCATCCTTGCATCCCATCGTCGTAAACCTAAAACGTGTGATTGGTAACATGTCGGACGTAATCAGGTACACATTGTATAGGATGTATCAGTTGTACAGAATGAGGCCAATGGCGGCAATGTACACACAGGGTGCTAATGTCGTGGTGTTCACCAAAGCTTTGTACACATGTGTTACATTGTACCCAGAGACCACAATGTTGACAAAGGCCACATTGTACTCATGGACTACATTGTCCACAGAGGTTACAATGGCCACGATGGCGACAGTGTACACAAGGAACACAACGACCACAATGTCTGTATTGGCTGTACTGTACACAAGGCATACAGAATATACAACGTGTACTATGATTACAAGGACTAAGTTGAATTCAACAAAAAACAAAAGCAATATGATTATATTGTTTACCAACATCAAGGGCGGAGTCGGAAAGACCTCCACCTGTGCGCTCTTTGCGCAGTATCTTTACGAGTGTGGTTATCCTGTGATGGCTTTGGATGCAGACATACAGGCATCCCTGTCCCGTCACAGGGAAAGAGAACTGGCTGCAAACCCAGACGTGGTAGTGTCATGGGACGTGAGTACCATTGACACGACTGACCGCCAGAGCCTGCAGCCTTCTATTGAGGAGGCAAAGAAGTTCGAGGGCATCGTCCTTATTGACATGCCGGGAACGCTCAATGCCTCCAACCTCGATCTGCTGTATCAGGCTGCGGATTTGGCTGTGGTTCCTATCTCCTACGACTTCGACACCATCGATGCCACGGGTATCTTCATCAAGGTCATCAAGCGGGTCAAGGATATACGGCTGGTATTCCTGCCCAACCGCATCAACACGACGGAGAACCGTGCAGACGAGATGAAGCAGCGCGAAGAGACGGTAAAAATTCTTGGCAGAATCGGAAAGGTTACGCCGCGAATCAAGCAGAGCGTCGTCATCAAGCGATACTCGACCGTTTCCCCTCTTGATAAGTATCAGAAGGCTGCCGTCGAACATGCCTTCGATGCCATTGTAGAACAAATTAATGTGTAAACGGATATGGGTCAGCAAGCGTTTCCCAATGGTCTGACAGACCTTGAAAGTAGTGTCAAGGACATCACTCAAAAGGCGAAGCCAACCGAGCAGCCGAAGCCTCAGAAGCAGCAGGCACCCAAAGAGGCCAGTGTCATCAGAAAAGCCTGGCAGCATTTCACGTTCATCTGTGCCGTGGAGATTGTGGTCAAGATCAAGGCCATCGCACGCATCGAAGGCTTCTCTATTCGCGAGGTTGTAGAAAAGTTCCTCAGGGACGGAATCGCCCGTTACGAGCAGAAGCACGGTGCCGTTACTAACCGTAAGAAGAGCGTCGATGAAGTTCTGTAACCACGAGCGAGAGCGTACGACGTTCACGACACTCTGGAGACCTCTCCGAGTACCTGAAATGTTGGTCAGAACCGAAACTTGCCCTAAGATATGCCAGTTGGAGTTTCGTGCTACCAAAATCGCTAAGGCTCTTTTGGCAGACGAACCGAACTGGCAATGCTCGCAGGCTCCCATTGGGGAGGCGTTCGCTGGCTCACACCTATTAAAAAGGAAGTAAAATATGAATGATAATAACTATAGATCAAAAGTGTTTCAAGGCTCGCTGCTCGTAGAGGAGGCGAGACCCGAAAAAGGCTTCTTCATCAAGTCGAAGAAGCGGTGCTTCTTATTGAGGGATGACAAGTGGCACAGCAAGTTCTCTTGGGAACCTGTGGTGGTCGGCGACCTGTGGGTAGATGAGACAGACGGGAAGTGCCAGATGCACTTCATGGTACGGATGGCCGACGGCACCAGATTCCAGGTGGACCAGCCCATCAGCCGACAGCGGTACAACCTGTTTGTCGGCTACAAGCTGGATGCCCATCGTGTGGACCTGATAGAGAAGGTGCTGCACGGGAACAAGTCGGGGCTGTGCATCAGGAAGTGGGTCGCCACGGAACTGCTGCACATGAAGGTGACGAAAAGACTGCTTGACGAGCTTCGCGCTGGTGCAAAAAAATGCGGACAGAGCCTGTCGCAGTACTGCATCAGTCTGTTGAGCGGCAAGCACCCCCGTGCGGCATTCAGCGAGGAAGAGCTGGAACTGCTGCGTAACCTGAAAAAGGAGCGTGCCGACGTATTACTGATGTTCAATGCCATGATTGCGGAGTTTGCCGGCCTTCCGGATGCGGAACGAATGAGGGTGGTCATCAACGGCAAGAGCTATGACTGGTGGCGCGAGCATCTTATCACCGCTCTGGAGTTCTTCGACCTGATGAGGGACAGGGTTATTTCTAATGCAGATTAGCGTATGGTGATCAAGATGGAGACGATAGACGGGGCGCATGCCGCCAACGCCATCAGCTACGTGCTAGACAAGGAGAAGGCGAGGAAGGAGAACAAGCCCGTCTTCCTTGCCGCCAACAACATCGAGCTGAACCCGCTGACGGGCAAGCCATACTCGCCCGTAGAGGTGCTGATGGATATGCAGCTTCAGCAGGCCGCGTCCAAGCACAGAGCAGAAAAACCGTTCTGGCGCATCGAACTATGCCCGCCGAAGGAGGAGTGCCGCGACTGGACGATGGCGCAATGGGACAGGTTTTGCAAGGACTGTGTGAAGGTGCTCGACTCCACGGACTATAAAACCGAGGTGATGAGGGACAAGAACGGCTATCTTGTTATCGATAAGCGGACGGGACGACCGAAGGTCAAGGTAAGCGGCAAGCATACGATGCTGGCCGGGAGCCAGTATATCGCCACCGTCCACTTCGACACGGGCAAGCCGCATGTACACATTGTGGCCAACCGCCTCACGATGGACGGGCAGATGCAGGACACGCACAAATGCAAGGAGCGTGCGAAGATGGCTGCGGACATCATCGCCGAGCGGTACGGATGGGTGAAGGCCGAGGAGCGGACGAACCACCGGATGGAGCGCATACACGATGCTGCCATGAACGTGCTGAAGGGCATAGACACGTGGGACATAGAGGCTTACTTTGCCGAAATGCGGAGGAACGGCTTCGAGGTGGAGCCGACTTACGACCGTCAGTGTGTGTGTCGAGGCTACTCTATCGGCGAGAAACTGTACGACCTCGACGGCAATTACTCCAGCACCGTCATGTACAAGGCATCGGCCAAGAAGTTCGGGCATGGGCGCGACCTGACGGTATCAAAGCTCTATGGTACCTGGCAGAAGCTACATTCTGAAACGGCAGAGATACGGACTGAAAGTTACAGGTGGCAGCAGTCGGGCCAGCTGAATACGGTGATGCCTCCGAGGACTGCGATTTCTTCACAGACTGATGATGACGAGGAATATCTGAAAGTGTTGAAGGCTAAGGAGGAGGCACTGAGGTTAGCTGACAGCAAGCAGCAAGAAGCCATGCCGAAACCGCAGCCATCGACTCACGAGCCGACGAGGGGCGAGCAGGAGCGCGACACGGTCATTTTCTTTGCCGTCAAATCCATCAGGGAACTCGTCAGGACGCCTTTCCGCACAGAGTTCTATCCGCTCGACCTGGAGGATCTGCTGCCGGAAGGTATCGTCGCCAAGGCCATCGACATGGGACGTGAGCCAGGATCGTCATTCAGCGAGGACAATCTGAAGGCTGCGGCTGATGCCCTCATGGAGATGGTCGAGTGCAGTGCCGAGCGTGCCGCTGTGGCGATGGAGGGACTGCTCGATGTCATCCAAAGCATCGCCCTGCCCGAAACCAAGCCTTCCATTGGCGGAGGCGGTTCGTCAAACAATGACCTGCCCAGAAAGAAGGATGACGAATGGAAGTGGTGGAAGAACAACGGCTTTGTACGGAATCAACGCAGTAGAGGCAGGAACAGATAACCAACTTAATTTGTTTTTATGGGAAAAGATTATCGAAAGCAGCTTCCCTCTGGCGATAGCCAGCAGCAGGGAGGCAACAGCGGGGTACGGCAAATAGGAAGCCCCCGAAAGCAGGAGAAGCCGGATGTCATCCTGCCAGTAATTAACAAATGTAAAGCCGAGAAGGAACGCATGGTGCTCTATGATCCGAAGGAGTACGAACGTCGTGTGAATGATATCGTGGAGGGTCAGATGCTTATGAATCTCGTCAGCAACACGATGGACATGCTCGGTCAGCAGCAGAATCTGCTGAGAGGTATTCCCCTCGATGCGATGCGGAACAACAGCAACAAGCTCGTCAATCAGGACATGAGCATTGAGCCGTTGGAAGACTCGAACAGGAATGCGGAGAACGTTCTCCGCATAGTGGCTGGGAATATCTATGGTTCCGACCTGATGAAGCGTTACGTCGAGGAGATGATGAAGAAAGACCGTGAGAAGTGGCAGCTGTCAGAGGTAGACAAGGCGATGATGACGGGTGGCGACAAGGCCTGCGCGTATATCGAGAAGATGGCCGACAGCCATCTCTCCGGGCTGGCTTCGCGCATGGAGTGGTTCCCCGTCAAGTACCATCTGGTGGACAAGGTGGCGCTGGTAGTGTTCACTGTCCTCGGCTATTACACCGGGAAGCACCATCTGGATGATGACTTGGTCTTCCTCTGGCTGCTGGCTGGCATGCCCGTCCTTATCGTGTCGGTGATTTGGGGCATCAATGGACTGATGGCTTGGATGAACGGGAAATAGCAGGAACGTCAATGAACCACGAATCTGTACAAAAGACATCTGCTCTAATGAGGGCAGATGCCTTTTACTAATCAGAGTTTAATTTCTTCTGTGTCTTCTCAATAATTGATGCTATTTATCTTGAAATAACTATTTCTTGTTAATCAGTTTTCGCATTTTGTCCGACTCGTTGCAACTTAAAAAGCCCCACTTTTGAGTATTGCACAGTTTGCAGAATCGCCGTACCTTTGCGGTCGAATTTCATTCAACCGCGAAACTCGGCGGCGCCTCAGCAATTGGAGCAAGCTCCATTGCAATCGGCTTGCACGAGCTTTGCATCTAAAAAGAGAAGATAAAATGAATAAAACTATTGTAGTATTTGGTTCCTCTACAGGAACGTGTGAGGCTATCGCAGAGAAGATAGCTCAGAAGTTGGGTTGTGAGGTCATCAATGTGCAGGACTTGACAGCCGAGGTGGTCGAAAACAACCAGAACTTGATTCTTGGTACTTCAACATGGGGTGCTGGTGAGTTGCAGGATGATTGGTACGACGGCCTGCGCGTGTTGCAGGATGCTAACCTTGCCGACAAGACCATAGCCCTCTTCGGATGTGGCGATTGCGAGTCGTATGGTGATACCTTCGTGGGTGGCATTGGCGAACTGTATAATGGTATCAAGGAGAGCGGAGCTACCTTCGTGGGCGCTGTCAGCACCGACGGTTACACCTTTGATGACTCTGAAGCTGTCGTGGACGGCAAATTCGTGGGTCTGCCCTTGGATGATGTGAATGAGGATGACAAGACGGATGCCCGCATTGATGCTTGGGTTGCTGAGATTTCTCCAAACCTCTAAATGTTAAGACTATGCAGCAGATGGCAGTAAGACAAACCGCAGAGCAGGTACTCCCTTCAGAGATGAGGGTGCTGATGAACCATATCTATGAATATAAGAAAGGTGTGCGCAGGATGATACTCTTCACCTGCAACCGCCGTTTCGAGGCTTTTGCCACAAACCGCTTGTGCCGACAGTCCATCGACTACGTGGTGCAGCCTGCTGGCAAAGAGAATGTCAACGTCTATTTTGGTCGCAAGGAGTGCCTCGATGCCATTCGTCTGTTTGTCACCCGTCCGCTGAATGAGCTGACGCCCGAAGAGGACTTCATCCTCGGAGCCATGCTTGGCTACGACATCTGCGCTCAGTGTGAGCGTTACTGCGAACGTAAGGGACGTTGTGCCAATTGCCAGCATGCCCAATAGATATTTCAGGTACAATGAATCATGTTATGGGACTATTAAAATCACTTTTCACTAATTGCGCCCACCCGAAGGGACGGATGGGACGCGCTATGTTGAAGTTCATGAACCTGTGTCATGCACCGCTGACAAACTGGGGATTGAGCCTTGTTGACATTCAGAACGGATGGACAATGCTCGACATCGGCTGTGGTGGCGGGGCAACGCTGAAACGGCTTCTCAAAAGGAGCCGAGGTGCCAAAGTCTATGGCATCGATATCTCTGAGGAGAGTGTGGCCAAAGCCATAAAGGTCAATGCCGACGTGATAGACAAGCAGGTATTTGTGCAACAGGGATCTGCTGCACAACTGCCTTACGAAGACAGTAAGTTCGACCTTGTGACTGCTGTCGAAACGGTCTATTTCTGGCCTAACCTACCCAGCTGTCTGCAGGAGGTTCGCAGAGTATTGAAGTCTGGTGGACGGTTCGCCATCATGGTAGAGGTAATCGATACGGACTCGAAATGGACGAACGTAGTGGAAGGCATGACAGCCTATACGCCTGAACAGCTAAAGCAATTCCTCGATGATGCAGGCTTCACTAAGACAGAAATACATCGCAAGAAACCATCGTATGCTACGATTCTTGGTGTAAGGTAATACAAAAGAATGCCTAAAAATAGGTATTGTATATCAAAATGAATAATTATACCTTTGCATTGCAATTAGAGATGCTATGCAGATAAAGAGGTTAATCATATTATTCATTGGCTGTTTAGTGGCTTATGTGTCTGGTGCTCAGATAATTATAAAAGGTTTGGTACTCGATGCTGAGACAAAAGAGCCTATCGTTGGGGCAACCATATCTGACGCACAGAGTGGTAGGCATATTACCGTAACCAACGTTGACGGTCGATTCGAGATACCAACAAATAATGAGAAACTGAAAGTCACATATATAGGTTATAAGCCGCTTATTACTATTCCAACTAAAGATGGCCGTTACCTGATGCAGGCCGAAGTAAGTAGTCTGGGTGAGGTCGTAGTTACGGCTCAAGAGAGTCTCGGACTCACCAGTTCATCGGTCATCCAGAAACATGCTATGGAGCATCTTCAGCCATCAAGTTTTGCCGACCTGATGGAACTGTTGCCTGGAGGAAGTAGCAAAGACCCTGTACTGAATGCTGCGAATACAATACGCCTGCGTGAGGCTAATCCTATGGGTGACAACTATGCCACGTCTTCGTTGGGCACGAGTTTCCTGGTGGACGGTGCGCCAATCTCTACCAATGCCAACATGCAGTCTGTCAACGGGGCATGGGAGTCGTCTGCCACTAGTCGCGACATCACTAATGCTGGCGTGGATATGCGTACTATTTCTACTGACGACATCGAGAGTGTGGAAATTGTGCGAGGCATACCTTCTGTGGAATATGGCGACCTTACCAGTGGACTGGTGAAGATAAACCGTCTCAGAGGTGGTCATGACTGGCAGGCTCGTCTGAAATCGGATATGGGTTCTAAGTTGTTCTATGTATCTAAGGCCTCTGAGTGGGGCAACGGTACGACACTTAACCTTAGTGCTGATTATCTTGATTCAAAGGCTGACCCCCGCAACTCGCTGAACAATTATTCGCGGGTCACGATCTCAGCCCGTTTCGGACAGACTTGGAGCCGTACTCATTATATGCTACAACTGACATCGAACCTCGACTACACCGGTTCTTTTGACGGTGAGAAACAAGACCCCGACCTGAATAAGGGGGCCATCGACATATATGAGTCGTCATATAACAGAATGGCTCTTTCGTCCAAGCTGGAGTTAAAGATGAACCGCCCCGTGTGGCTGAAGGATGCCAGTATGATGGCAGCAGTATCGTATCAGCATGACAAGATTACGCGTACCAGAACGGTGAGTCTGCAAAGCATGACAGGAGCTGTGCTGAATAACGATGAAGGCGAATACGACGCACTGATACTGCCATACGTCTATGATGCCACTCAGCATGTGGACGGCAAGCCGCTGAATGTTTTTCTCAAGTTGAATGGCCGTCTACAGGTTCCCAGCCGTAAGGTGGCTAATACGCTATTGTTAGGTGCAGACTGGAATATTGACAAGAACTACGGCGACGGTCAAGTCTTCGACCCCGAGCGTCCTGTCTATCCCACGGCTCAGATACGTATGCGCAGTTTGAACGAGAAACCTGCTAATCACACCCTTTCGTTCTATGCTGAGGAGAAAATTGCCCTGCCTGTGGGCAGTTGTCTGTTGGAAATGATGGCAGGCGTACGTGCGCTTCAGATGATGAATCTGCCTTCTGACTATACCATGTGCGGACATTGGTATCTCGATCCACGTGCCAACTTGGGGTTCACCTTCCCACGTTTTACACTCTTTGGACAGCCTTCGTTCGTGAAAATAGCCGGGGGAGTAGGTCAACATACAAAAATGCCTACCATTGACCAGTTGTTCCCCGATCCTGCATATATCGACCTGTTGCAACTGAAGTATTATCACGTGAACCCTGCCTATAGCCGTATCAATCAGCGTACCTATATTATTCCAGGCACCAATGCGATGCTGGAGGCAGCGCGGAACCTAAAGTGGGAACTGACTGGTGACCTGAACATAGGAGGCAACCGTCTTACGCTTACATATTTCCATGAGAATATGACTTCCGGATTCCGCAGTCAGACGACCTATGTTCCCTACGAATACAAAAAATATGATGCCTCTGCGACAGATGCAAGTGCACTCACGGCTCCTCCGTCGCTCGATGGCATGCCTTATCAGGTACTGACAGAGCTGTGTGCCTACTCACGCTATGAGAATGGTAGCCAGACGAAGAAGGAGGGCGTGGAACTCACGTTCGCGTCGAAACGTCTGCCCAAAATCCATACCCGTCTTACCATTACGGGCGCCTGGTTTCGTACCACTTACCGAAATTCACAGCTGTATATGGAGCGTCCAAGCGTCGTCATCGATAACAGCCGCGTGAAATATGTTGGGCTTTATCACGATCAGGAATGTGTGGTTAATGAGATGGCAAATACTAACTTCATGTTTGATACCGATGTTCCCAAACTGAAACTCGGCTTTTCCGTCTCAGCACAATGTCAGTGGTATACTTCTACCCAGCACGAAGCGTTGAGCCGCGAACCCGATGCTTATATGGATGCCAGCGGTGCCATCCACGAATGGATTGCCGACTGTAATAATGACCCTTATCTGAAATGGCTGTTACGTACATCCGTAAACGGCACTAAGAGTACTGTGCCTTTTGCCTTGAACTTGAATCTGAAGATTACCAAGAAACTGCTGAACGACCGCTTGAGAATAGCGATGTTCTGTAACAGGATATGGGATTATTCTCCAGACTACGAGAGTTACGGCAAGACCATCCGGCGACATACAAAACCCTATTTCGGACTTGAAATCAATGTGAAGATATGAAGAAAATCCTAACGATAATGATGATTGTCATGGCGGTAGCATTGTCAGCCTGCCATCAGGACAACGATGACTATATGACACAGGCCACTATCTATCTGGATGGAGGCGATACATTGACAATAAAGCGAGTGCAAGCGATGGCTCAGATTACCAATCTAAATACACGTCACGTGGTGACTACGGCTGATTTTGACGGTCCCAAAGTGCAGATAGAATTGCTGCGTGGTGCTTATCAAGTAAATATTGAGGGCATACTGAGTTATACCGATGCAAATGGTGTACAGAGCTTACGTTCGTTCCGCGCTATTAGCGACTATGTAGAACTGGCAGGCGCAGGTGCTTGCGAAGCCAAACTTAACATCATATTCTTAGATTAAATGAAGAGGATAATACATATCATCTTAGCGCTTATATGTCCGTTACTGTCGGTAATGGCTATAGATACAGACTCTGCTTATGTTTACAGGCATTCGTTGTGGCGCCATACAACCGAAGAGGCCTTAAAGAACCCGGCACTGATGACTGGTGCCTATCTTGAGCCTTTCACAGAGTTGAGTTTGAACTGTGCCTATCGTCATCAGTCTTCTGCATTCAGATTAGAGCAAGGTACTGGATATTTGATACCGGAGCTGACAGCTCGTTCTTATATCCGACTTACCCCGTCGTCAGTTGTATGGGGCGAGGCTGGCTATAGTAAAGGCGATACTTATAATAAAGTATATAATAATGTGGCCGACTTCGATTTACTTTATCCTGATGTGATTGCCGACAGTCTGGGTGGCGATACCAAAAGAGAACGCTATCTCTTCTCCGGCGGATATGCCACAGAGAAAGGTGTCTGGCTGTTGGGGGGCGAACTGAAGTTCCGTGCAGAGCAGGAATACCGTACTTACGATCCTCGCATGCGAAGCGTTGTTTCTGATCTGACGCTGAAGGCCGGTGCAGCTCGTAAGATAGGTGGTTATCACATGGGACTTTCATTCGAAGGAAATATCTATCGCCAGACCGCCGATGTGGATTTCTATGGCGAATCTAATGGTACAGGAGAGTTGCAGATGACAGGTCTGGGTACCAGCTATGTGAGATTCTCGGGTTCTAACCGCTATATCTTCTACGAAGGCAAGGGTGGGGGCGTGACCTTAGATTTGCTGCCAGTTTCAGGCTGTGGCTGGAGGGCTCATCTGAGTTATGCACAGCATCAGTATGAGCGTCTCTCTGATGAGTATAATTCTCTGCCGCTTACCACTCTTTATCGACAGCAGCTAGGCCTGACTGTAGGATGGGAACAACAGACGAATAACGCAGAGAAAGCACTTTTGCTGCATGCCGATTACGACAAGCGCACCAGCGACGAACACGTGGTAGGCACGGCAACCGGTCAGGATTACCCGATACTTACTGATTTAACAATGTACAAGCAGCATCATTGGGATGTGGCAGCCGAGACGCTCTATGGACGTGGCGATTGGCATCTGATGTTGCGTGTTGGTTACCTGAACCATCGCGAGCAATATGTCTATGTAGAGCGTAAGATGGAATATGCTCGTGTCTATGGCGAACTGACAGCCCAATGGCTTAAAGAAGTAAGTAGCAACCTCAGGTTGAATCTTTATGCCAAAGGCGGATATGCCGGCAACATAGATAGTAAGATAGTAATGCCTTATGCTAATATGACGGCAAGCATAAAGGATTATGTGAATTATACCTACAAGTATCAGAAAGCCAGCTATGCTCAGGCCCAGACGGGTGTCCGTGCCGACTATCAGCCACTATCGTGGACGGTAGGTGTGTTCGGCCAGTTGGCTACTGCGTGGCAGTTCTGCTCAGTAGGTGAGCGCGAGGCTAACTTGAAGATTTCATTAGGAATTATTTTTTAATCATCAAATAAATAAAGAAGAAAATGAAAAAGAATCTATTTCTGAGCATGATGCTCATGGCTGTAAGCACAGTATTCGTGTCTTGTAGCAAAGACGACTCTCCTTATGTGGTAGAGAATGGTACAGTAACTATTGAAATGCCCATCAACGTGAGCGATGTAGTTTTGACTAGTTTTGAAGGTACTGCAACAAATGTGTCGAGTGGCGAGATTACCAACTTGCCTACACCTGTTAAGAGTGGCGACAACTATGTTATTACCATTCCAAGTATTACCGAAGGAAAATACAACCTTTCTGCTAAGGGTAATATCTCATTTGTAAAAGACGGTGTAGCTGGAACTACCGATTTCGAGGTGTCATCAAGTGATGTGGCTCTTAACGAGCAGTCAACAGCCGTTAAACTCGTTGTTAGCTCGTTCAAGGCCGAGGGAAGCTTTGTGTTCTCTGAAATATGTACTACTGGTACGCTGACCCCCCAGAACAAGAACTACAATTATGATGCTTACTTTGTTATTACAAACAATAGCGACGTAGTTCTGTATGCAGACAGCGTAGCTCTCATAGAGTCGATGTTCCAGAGCGGTAGCTCCGGTAAGCAGGACTGGAATCCCGACGTACGTCCATACGCAATTCCTGCCGGCGCTGTATTCATGATTCCCGGCAGCGGAAAAGATCATCCTGTTGCTCCAGGTGAGTCTATTGTTATTGCCAACAATGCTATGGATCACCGCACTGTGAACGAGAACTCATACGACCTGACCGGTGCCGACTTTGAGGTTTACCTTGACAATGCAGGCAACAGCATGGATACTGATTACGACACGCCTAACCTTGATTACTATTTCTGCTACACACAGACCATCTGGTTGCCTTCTGTACAGCAGAACCGCAGTTATGCCATCGCGCGCATCAAGGAGAACAAGGAGACTTTCCTGGCTAACCACAGCGAGACTCCTACTTATACCGCTACAACAGGAAAGTTGATGGAGAGCAAGCAGGTGCAGATTCCAAATGAGTGGGTTCTTGATGCCGTTAACCTGAGTACCGAGGACGACTTCGGTTGGTTTGTTATTTCTGAAACACTCGATGCAGGATGGGTAGCCGGTCGTGCTAACTCTAAGGATACCACTCAGCGCGGTACAGCCATCAAGCGTAAGAAGGACTCTACAGGCAAGTATGTCGACACCAACAATTCTACAAACGATATGGAGGCACGCCAGACTCCATCTATGAAAAAGTAAGTAACGATGAAGAAACTATATTCTCTTCTGGCTCTGGTGCTGCTGTCGGTTTCGGCAGTGGCTCAGGGCTTACCACAAGACCCTACCATTCGCAAGGGGCGACTTAAGAACGGCATGACTTATTACATCCGTCACAATGCCAAAGAGGCCGGTCTGGCCGATTTCTACATCGCCCAGCGCGTAGGAAGTATTCTTGAAGAACCCCGTCAGCGAGGCTTGGCCCATTTCCTTGAGCACATGGCATTCAACGGCACAAAGAATTTCCCAGGCAAGGGCAAACGTTTGGGTATCGTATCCTGGTGCGAGACCATTGGAGTTAAATTTGGTGCCAATCTGAATGCTTCTACCTCTATCGACCAAACAATCTATCACATCAGTTCCGCTCCATTGAAGCGTGAGGGTATCATCGACTCCTGCTTGCTGGTGCTTCACGACTGGAGCCACTACCTGTTGCTCGAAGATGCTGAGATAGACAAGGAGCGTGGCGTCATTCATGAAGAGTGGCGTACACGCCGTGCCGGAAAGGCTGTGCAGCGACTGATGGAACAGGCTATGCCTAAGGTTTACAAAGGTACTAAGTACGAGGATTGTATGCCTATAGGCTATATGGAAATCGTTGATAACTTCCCTTATAAGGACCTGCGTGATTATTACCAGAAATGGTATCGTCCCGACTTGCAGGCCATTATTGTGGTAGGCGACTTCGATGTCGATAAAATGGAAAAGAAAATCAAGAAGGTTTTCTCTCCCATCCCGATGCCGAAGAATCCTGCTGAGCGCATCAACTATCCTGTTGATGACAACGAGAAGATGATTGTTGACATCGAGAAGGATAAGGAGCAGCCAATCGTACTCTGTCACATCTACCAGAAGCGTGAAGCGACACCTGACAATGAGAAGGACTCAGAGAAATATCTGCGCGATAATTATGTCGACGGACTGATAGGCACCATGCTGAACGACCGCTATGCCGAACTGCGCCAACAGCCTGTTCCGCCATTCCAGAGTGCTACAGCCCGTGCCTCTTCGTTCTTTCTGAGTCGCACAAAAGATGCCTTCTCGTTGAGCATCAGCTGTAAGCAAGATAACATTCTGGGTGGTATCATCAGTGCTGTAGGTGTGGCTGAACAAGCCCGTCAGCATGGTTTTACACAGAGTGAGCTGGACCGTGCGAAAAAATTGCGCATGAATGCTGCCGAACGCCGTGCCAAGATGCAGGGCGACTATCGCAACTCTCACTATGTAAACAACTGTGTAGATAATTTCCTAGAGGGCGAACCGTTGGTATCTGTCGATTTCTTGCTTGACAATACCAAGAAACTGGATGCTGAGGTGTCACTTACCGAGGTTAATGCCGCTGTGAAGGAACTGATTACAGATAAGAATCAGGTGGTGATTATGTACGCGCCTGATAAGCAAGGATTTGAAATTCCCTCTGAACAGCAGATAGAACAGGTTATCCTGTCGGCTCAGCAGCTCAGCTATGCTCCATATACCGAGGAGAAACTTGCCGAGACACTTGTCTGCAATCTGCCAAAAGCAGGAGTTGTTGTTAGCGAGAAGCCTTATCGTCATGGCTTTACAGAACTTATCTTGAGCAATGGCATGAAGGTCTATACCAAGAAGACCGATTACGAGAGCGATGCCGTATCTATACGTATGTATGCCGAGGGCGGGACTTCGCTTTATGGCGATGAGGATATTCCTAACTTCGCACTTCTGTCAAGTGGAATCAGTGAGGCTGGCGTAGGACAGTTCGATGCTGTCAGCCTGCGTAAGATGCTGACAGGCAAGAGTGTCCGCGTGAGTCCGTCAATAGGCAGCAGGGGACAGAGTATCAGTGGCAGCTCATCGGTGAAGGATATGAGCACCTTGTTCCAGTTGGCCTACCTCTATTTCACTCAGCCACGCCGCGACGATGCTGCTTTTGCCAGTCTGATGAATCGTCAGCACAATTTCCTGGCCAATCGCAATGCCTCGCCGAAGGTGGATTACAATGACTCTATCCGCGCCATTCTCTACGGCCATCATCCTCGTATGGAGCCAGTGGTACAGCAGACGCTTGAAAAGGTGAGCTACGATCGTATCCTGCAGATTTACAAGGAGCGTTTCAGCGATGCCGCCAACTTTAAAACGGTGATTATCGGAAACTACGACGAGCAGGAGCTTCGCAATCTGTTGTGCCAGTATCTGGCTGTGCTGCCTGCCACCAATCAGCATGAGAAGGCCAATGTCGGTCGTGTGCCTCAAATCGTAGGCGGTAGCTCAGTACATAAGTTCACCAAGAAACAGGCCACACCATTGGCTAATGTAAGTATCTATTACACGGCTGATGTTCCCTTTACGCCGCAGAGTGATCTTGAACTCGACTTCTTGAAACGATGCCTGTCAATAGCCTATACCGATTCAGTACGCGAAGAGAAGGGCGGTACCTATGGTGTAAGTGTTGATTTCAGTCTTGAAAAAGATGACCAGCCTAATGCTCTGCTGAAGATTTCCTATAATGCCGATCCTAACCGCTATAACGAGTTGAATCCCATCATCTATCAGCAGTTGAAGCACATAGCCGACAAAGGCCCGCTGACTTCAAGTATGGCAAAGGTGAAGCAGTATCTGGTGAAACAGTACGCCCAGGCCGCCATTACCAACGACTACTGGAGCTACATTATCTGGCATGAGTTGGACGATGATACCGACTTCGACATTGATTACTGTAAGATGGTAGAACAGATGACCACTACCGACGTGCAGCGCATGGCTCAGAAGATCCTTGCAGCCAAACGTTGCATCGAAGTGACGATGCTTTCTGAGTAGTCATATACCTTTGCACCCGATGACGACAACATTGATTATAGGACTGCTGATTCCGCTGCTGGGCACGATGCTCGGCTCGGCCTTCGTGTTCTTCATGAAGGACGAGATGTCACCCCGTTTGCAAAAAACTTTATTGGGTTTTGCATCGGGTGTGATGGTGGCGGCATCGGTGTGGTCGCTGCTGATTCCGTCGATGGAAATGGCGAGCGAATCTAATTATCAATTATCAATTTTCAATTCTCAATTAACAATAGTACTTCCAGCCGCTGTAGGTTTCCTGCTTGGTATGGGATTCCTGCTGATGATTGACGAACTGACACCCCACCTGCATATCGGTACTGACAAGCCAGAGGGTATGCGCTCGCATCTCTCTAAGACGATGATGCTGGCCCTTGCTGTCACCATTCATAATCTGCCGGAAGGTATGGCTGTGGGTGTGGTCTTTGCCGGAGCCGAGAGTGGCATATCAAATATCTCGCTGGCCAGTGCCGTTGCCGTCGCGCTGGGTATCGCCATCCAGAACGTGCCCGAGGGCGCCATTATCTCCATGCCCATGCGTGCGGCAGGCAATTCCAAGTGGAAGTCGTTCGTCATCGGCTCATTGAGCGGAGCAGTAGAACCTGTCGGAGCCGTCGCCGTTCTATTATTGGCTTCGCTGCTGATGCCTGTTCTGCCTTATATGCTGGCCTTTGCCGCCGGAGCCATGTTCTACGTCGTTGTCGAGGAACTCATCCCAGAGGCATCCAGCGGTCAGCACAGCAATCTCAGCACCATTGGTTTTGCCATCGGTTTCGTTCTGATGATGGTGCTCGATGTGGTGATGGGATAATTATTGCAAACAATTGTACTTTTTTCGTTTTAGTTGCTTGTTATATCAAAGAAAAACCGTATCTTTGCATTTACGATGAAAAGAGTTGTTATTTTAGGAATGTTATGCATGACACTGCTACTATTCAGTTCATGCAATCAGAGAGGTAAGGCGGTATCAAGTGACACTGCAAGTGTAGATAGTCTTCTGTGTCCGAAGTATGCTACGGGCTATCAGGTGAAGAGCCAGGATGGCGTGCGATTGGTAGACGTGGGGGGTGACTATCACTTTGCGCTGGTAACATCGGATGACGTGACGGTGCCAGATGGCTATACGAAGATACACACGCCTATAAAGAGTACCATCTGCATGACGGCGCTGCAACTCTCTAACTTTACGATTCTTGATGCTCACGATGTTGTGAAGGGTCTGACGGGTACGAAGAATCTTTTCAACAAGGACATCCTACAGCGGGTGAAGGACGGACGTATCGTGAAGATTGGTACGGAGGGCGATTTCGATACGGAGATGGTACTGGCAGCTAATCCTAATGTGATATTCATTTCGCCCTTCAAGCGGGGTGGCTATGACGCCATCAAAGAGACGGGTATCACACTGGTGCCGCACTTAGGTTATAAGGAACTGAATCCTCTTGGTCAAGCCGAATGGATTAAGTTCGTGGGTATGTTTATCGGCAAGGAGAAAGAGGCCTGTGAGGTGTTTGCGGGCATCGAACAACGCTATAACAGCTTGAAGTTGAAAGTTGAAAGTTTAAAATTGAAAGAACTGCCCACGGTGACGAGCGGTGAGATGCACTACGGCAACTGGCATGCTGTTGGTGGCAAGAACTATCTGGCACAAATCTTCCGCGATGCAGGGGCTGACTACGTGATTCACGACGAGGAGACGGCAGGCAAGGATCTGGAATTTGAGAAGATGTACGAGTTGGCAGCCAATGCCGACTACTGGCGCATACTGAATAGTTTCCCTGGTGAATTCTCGTATGAGGCACTCAAAGCCTCAGAGCCTCGCAATGAACTGTTTAAGGCTTTCAAGGAGCATAAGGTCATCTACTGCAACATGAGGCAGACGCCCTATTATGAGATTTCGCCTGTAGAGCCTGATGTGCTTCTGAAGGACTTCGTGGCCATCTTCCACCCAGAGTTGGTGGAGGCTGACTATCAACCCACGTTCTATTATTTGTTGAAATGAGACGAACGCTGCCACTGATATTGATGCTGATGTTGGCGATAGCCGTGATGGCCATCGTCAACCTGCTCATCGGATCGGTCAAGATTCCAGTGGCGGACATCTGTCGTATATTGGTGGGCGATGACAGTCAGGAGATTTGGACGAACATCATCTGGAAATCGCGACTGCCTCAGGTATTGACGGCTATTGTCGCTGGTGCTGGCCTCGCCGTTAGTGGCTTACAGATGCAGACCGTCTTCCGCAATCCATTGGCTGGTCCGTCAGTGCTTGGCATCAGCAACGGTTCTGCTCTTGGCGTAGCTTTTGTGGTATTACTTTCTGGCAAGATCGGTGGTGTGGCACTCAGCCGTTTGGGGTATTTTGGTGATGCTGCCATGTCTGTTGCTGCCATTATCGGAGCCTTGGCAGTTATGCTGCTGATTCTCTGGGTGGCACAGAAGGTGAAGGGCAATGTCACTTTGTTGATTATCGGTGTGATGATAGGTTACTTGGCCAATGCGATTATCGGTGTGCTGAAGTTCTTGGCACCCGATGAGGATGTGAAGTCGTTTGTCGTATGGGGACTCGGCTCATTCTCACGTGTATCTGGCGACGAGATGATACTCTTCGTGGTGTTGATGTGCATCTTGCTTCCCTTGAGTTTCCTGCTTGTCAAGTCGATGAACCTGATGCTGCTTGGCGATCGATATGCCGCCAACTTAGGTTTGAATATCCGTCGTGCCCGTATGTTGGTGATTATCAGTTCTGGTATCTTGGTGGCGATTGTCACGGCCTATTGCGGTCCTATTATGTTTATTGGTTTGGCCGTCCCCCATCTGGCAAGAGCTATCTTCCGTTCTTCCGACCACCGTATCTTGATGCCAGCCACGGCTCTTTGCGGTGCCCTTCTGGCACTTGTATGCAACTTCATCGCCCGAATGCCAGGTTTCGAAGGTGCTTTACCTGTCAATTCTGTCACAGCCCTCGTCGGTGCCCCCGTCATTGCTGCTGTCATCTTTGGCCGTAGGAAGAATGAGGTTGGGGAATAATGGCTTTACCTTTTCTTTTACCTTTTAAATATGTGCCCCTCGTCGTCAATGAGGAGAATAGTGAGGATACCGTTAGGTAAGAGAGGATTGCAGTGCTCTGCGCAATGGCGGATGATGATGGTAGCGAAATTCTGAAGTTTTTCTTTGGGAATCTTTTCCCATAACTCCCGAGCCAAAGTAATATTGCTTAAGTCGATATCAATATCGCTTTCAATTAACATTTGCTGGATGAAGAACTTATCCATTATCGCTTTACGACTATGGGTGTCTAAATGGCCTGCCGCAAGTTTCACGGCTTTACCCAACATCACGCCAAGGGTGACGTTCTTAATGCCGAGTTCATGGGCAATCTTCAGCGTCTCGCCGATGTAGTTGCCGTATTCTACAAACGCTTGTTGGGGCAGATCCGGATAGAGTGCCTGGACGAAGCGTTCGCTCTTTCCACCACTGTTAATGACTACACGCTCTGAACCAGAGGCCTGCGCCACCGTCATGCATTTGCGGATGCTGTCGATGAATGCTTCCTCGCTGAAGGGCTTGACAATGCCACTAACACCGATAATCGATATGCCGCCTTCGATTCCAAGACGGGGATTAAAAGTTCGGCGGGCAATCTCAGCACCTTGAGGGATAGTGAGAACCAGACCCACCCCTATCCCCTCCCTGTGAGAGAGGGGCATAGAATCCAAAAGCAGTCTCAAATTATCCGTCAGCATATTTCTTGGCCCTTTATTGATGGCTGGTTCGCCAGGAGGATAATCGAAACCTGATAGTGTGAAGCGACCTATTCCAACGCCAGCAGACACGCAAACTTTTAGTCCCCCACTTTCAACAGATACCACCCCCTCCCTCATAGGGAGGGATGTGGAGGGTCTGCATTCGATCATCAATCCATTTGTCACATCAGGGTCGTCACCGGCCTCTTTGATGCAATAGGCATAGCCATTACCATAACCGACAGCCACCATGATCGTTTCGTCATTAGGAAGGATGACAGGCACCTCATCGGGTCTTTCGCCTTTTAATAGTTGAAGTGTTGCTGCCACAGCCGCAGCCGTAGCACAAGTGCCTGTTGTCAATCCACTATGCAGGGGATAGAACTCAGGCAACAACTTCTCTACCGCACGACGCAATCCGTAAGGACCGTTGACAAATGAGAGGTGAGAGGTGAGAGGTAAGAGGTAAGGACGTTTGAGGGCGATGATCCTCATGCCTTGCGCCTTGGCCGCCTCCACTTTCTCTTGGAATCCGCCAGAGATGCCGCTCTCCTTTAGCAGAATGGCATCGGCTTCAACGTCTATACTATTTCCATCTGTATAGAAGCACAGCTGGTCGTCAGCAGCCCCCTGCTCATAAGCCATTAATAGACTGCTTTCGCGATTCAAAATGCGATAGATGACCTTGACACCGAACATCTCCAGCCATTTTAGTTTGCTGATGCTTTGCACACCTGTCGTGGCCAGTAACGAGTGAATGTCTGTGGGAACTTGTGAATAGTCGTCAATCCACGTGATGTCTGGATCTCTTGGCGGATAGATACGTTCGTAACGGATAACTGGGATATTCAATGCTTCAGAGGCCTGAGCAATCGTCTGGTGGAGTTGCGAGGCAAAGGGATGGGCTGCATCTACTATCAAACGGATACTATGCTCTTTGCAAAATGCATGCATCGCCTCTTCATCAAGGGCTCCGTCAATGCGATGCCCATGATGCAGTGTGATGTCCTGCTCACCCGTCTTAGTGCTGTAGTAATAGGCATTGCCAGCCTCTTCCAGCACCTCCACGGCCTTACGGCCCTCAGTTGTTCCTCCGAATACCAGTATCATGCGTCGCCAATTCTAAAGAGATGGGTGAAATGTTTGTCGTAGAGGGCAGAGAGGCCTACACGGTTGTCGATGGCCTCGCCCACGACAAGCATGGTGGTAAGAGTGAGGTGGTTGTCGTGGACAATCTTTGCGAGGTCTTTGAGCTGGCCACGATAGATTTTCTGGTCGGGCCACGTGAGATGGTAGCAGGCTGCAACGGGCGTATCCTCTGGATATTCCATTAAGAGTTCACGCTGCACGTCATCGACAATCGAAGCTGAAAGGAAAATGCACATCGTACTCTGACTACGAGCCAACAGATGCAACTGCTCTTTCTCAGGCATGGGGGTGCGGCCTTCGCCACGAGTGAGGATGATGGTCTGACAACGCTCAGGAATGGTGAACTGGCTCTGCAACTCAGCGGCAGCTGCAAGGAACGAAGAGATGCCTGGCGTGATATGGTAGTCCATACCATTAGCATCGAAGAAGGCCATCTGCTCTTGAATGGCACCGAAAATGCAGGGGTCGCCCGTATGCAGACGCACGATGAAATGCCCCTTGTCGTAATGTTCCTTCATCAGCGCACATTGTTCTTCAAGGTTCATGTCAGCAGAGGAACGCACCACAGCGCCAGGCTTATGGCAATCCGTCAATGCCTTGGGCACCAAAGAACCAGCATATAATATCAGATCTGCTCTTTCGAGCATCTTGCGCCCTCGTACACTCACCAAATCAGGATCGCCAGGACCGGCACCCACAATCTCGATATGACCAACCCCCACCTGACCTCCCCGAGGGGAGGAATTTCGAAGGTATTTATAGTCAATGGCAAGGGCTGCCGTCCAGTTCTTACCTTTGATCTTGGGGACGATGAGTTTGCCATGATTGGAGCCGAGAATCGCTGCTGCCTCGCAGACGCTTGGAGTTCCAACATGCTTCTGAACAGTAGCGCTGGGATTCGGCACCTCAACCTTAGCGAGTTCCTCGGCTGTAAAGAAAACGACCTCCTCATCGTATTCATCTTCGAGCATCGCACAGAACTCCTCTTCTTTCTTCACATCGATAGTACAATAACGCTTGTAGCAGGGCAATACCCCAATCTGACTCATGGCCTCGTCGATCTGGTCGTAGATATCCTCGTAGTCATCTGGATGATGAGCCAGACCAAAGCCTAAGGCTGCTATCATAGGTACGAAATGTAGTTCGAGCACACCACCAGGCGCACAGAGATTGTAGGGGGTCACCAAGATGACAAGCTTGAACTTTTCAGGAGTTACCTCTTCGAGACTATTTATAACAGTCACATGTGGAGGTAGCGTCTTCTCCATATAGTCGGTACCCTCGTCGCAGATTTCCATTAGCAGAGCTGTTGGCTGGCGATTGACGAAGGCATAGATGCACTCATTCATGTTGTCGTCGCTGGCAATGGCCCAGTTAAACCGTTCTGCAAACGTGTCGAGCGCCCAAAGGCCTGCATTGTCACTCTGAGTAGTAATCACCTCACGCGCCCTTATCAAACCTGCCACCTCGTGAGCCAGATTATTAGCCCCTCCGATATGTCCTGAGAGCACAGAGATGACATTCAGACCTAAACTGTCAACACACACCACAGCAGGGTCTTCGTGTTTATCCTTGATATAGGGGGCGATGGTACGTATGCAAATGCCCATCGCTCCGATAAAAACGAAGGCATCGAATTCATCCCAATGCTTACCAATCTCGGTACGAGTGATGGCCTTGGCACCGAGTTCGCGCTGAAGGATTTGCGCAATATCCTTTCCTGCTTCGCTGATTTGTATGATGGCTATCTGCTGCATTTCAATATAGTTATTGGGTGATTGTCGTTTAGTTGGATATGAAGTGGAGGTAACTGCCGCAAACCGAGTTCGTCGCAAGCCTCATCCCATAGCTTTTTGCTATCAACGGTGACCTTTGGCGCAACAACGCTATTGAAAACGATGATTCCGTCGTCAGTTAGCACAGTCAGGACTTTTTTCGTGATCTCTTTCAGTTCTCCGCCGTGCCCGCCGATAAAGACGGCATCAGGACGAGGTAAGGCTGTGATATCCGTTTCGAGGAAATCACCCATATGCACGTTGATGCCTGGGGCTCCAAACCTGCGGGCGTTTTCATGGATGATAGCCTCACACTCAGGACGGATCTCAAAGGCCTCAATATGCAAATGAGGGAACTGCAGACGAGCTTCGATACTGACGCTGCCCGTACAGAAACCGATGTCCCAAAGTACATGTCTCTTCGGTAGGTCGAGGGCCTGAAGTGTTAGCAGGCGGATGGGCATCTTCGTTATCATCTTCTCACGACCATCGAGGAGGGTGAACTCGCTATCGGGAATGCCAAACTGCTTACAGTGCTCGATGGTTTGGCCATCGAGAATTATGCAGTTGGGCATCGAGAACGTTATTCGTGTAGCCTCTTCGAGTGTCAACGTTGTGACCTTTTCCTTTTCAGGATTGCCAAGATGTTCGCCAACGTACATTGTATAATCGGTATAACCATAGTCCAGCATCCGTTGGGCGATGGCGGCAGGGTTATGCTCTTTATCTGTCAACACCCCTATCTTCTCAGTGCGTTCTATGAGGGCTTTGTCGAACTCTGGCCAGGGACGCCCTGTAAGCGATACAATTCGCATATCATGATAAGGCATCACCAGACGATGGGCCAGCATCTGCAAGGAATTGAATGTCGGATAGAGAACGATTTCTGCTTCAGGCATTGTCCGCTTAATGGTGTTTGCAAAACCAAAGAACAAAGGGTCACCAGAAGCGAAAACGACTATAGAAAGTGAAGAGTGAAGAGTGAAGAGTGAAGAATACTGTTCGAAGACGGCATCAAGAGGGACTGTGATATCTATCCATTCTGCATTGGCAGGCAGCAACGGTGCCACAATTTCATGGTGGCGCTTACCACCAGAGAACACCTTGCCGTTCTTGATAATTTCCAACACTTCTGGTGGAAACCAAGGCTTGGGATTATCGGTTATTCCTATGACAATAAACTTCATAAATCGCGACCAGGCTTGAGTTGTTCTGCATCGTCGAAGGTGAGAATGGCATTGCAGAGCGTGGCGGCAAGATTCGAGCCACCTTTGCGCCCCTCGATGATGATTTTAGGAATGTCACGGAAAGGCTTCACCATGTGCTTCGACTCTCGGACATGAACGAAGCCGACAGGAGCGGCAATAATACCTGCAGGATGAGCCTTGCCTTTGCGAATCAAATCGCAGAGTTCCATGAGCGCCGTCGGAGCATTGCCAAAGGCAAAGAGCGCATCTGGATGTTCCTCGACAGCCAAACGGATACCGGCTTGCGTTCGGGTAATGCCTTCACTGGAAGCCATTTCGGCCACTCTTGGATCAGAGAGATAACACTTAGCTTCAACATCAAGTCGCAGAAGTGCTCCTTTACGAATGCCACTCGTCACCATCGTCACATCCGTCACAATCGTTTTCAGCGAGCCATCCTTAACCTTATTATATAACGTCTCTACGGCATGGCCGTCCGTATAGAGAATCCTTTCCATATCGAAGTCGGCTGTGGTATGGATGGCGTGAAGCAGAGCCCATAGATGGTCTAAAGGATAGTCTTTCCGTCTCAGTTCACTACTGATGGTGCGGAACGACTCTATCATGATATTTTGGCCTTTAGAGTAATTACTCCCCTCGCCATTCGGAGAGGGGTCGGGGGTGAGGCTGTACCCTCTCGGCGTAATCATCTTACCATCAGCAATGTATGACTGCGAATTCCCAATGAGAATGACTGTAAACATATCCACATCCTCTGGGTCGAACTTTTCCAAGGTCGTTATCTTGATTTCCTGTTCCTCACGACCTGCCTGACGGACATAGCCAACGGGTGTATCGGCAGACTGATACTTGAGGAAAAGTTCCTGTAACCGATATAGCTGCCAATAGCGTCCATGCGACTTGGGATTATAGACAGCCATGACGAAGTCACCTACAGCAGCAGCCTTGATACGTCGCTCGATGACCTCCCAAGGCGTCATCAGGTCACTCAAAGAGATGATACACATATCGTGGCCAATAGGAGCACCCAATAACGAGGCCGCTTTCTGGAAAGCAGAGATGCCTGGCAATACTTCGATTCCGATATCCGACTTACGGTTTTGGCGCATCTCATAGACGAGTGGCGCCATCCCATAGATGCCTGCATCGCCGCTGGAAATCACCACAACGGTCTTACCCTGCTCAGCCAGCAAAAAGGCTTGTTCAGCACGTTCGAGTTCCTTCTTCATGCCTGTATCAATGCACTCGCAACTTTCACGAACATACTGCTTGATAAACTGAAAATAGTACTTGTACCCAACGATGGCATCTGCCTCCCGCACTGCTTCGAGCACAGCGGGGGTAATGTCTTCCTTACTGCCAGGACCAATGCCTGCTATGATAATCTTTCCCATATCGGCGACAAAGTTACAAATTAAAAATGAAAAGGAGGCATAATCTCACGACAAACCTCCGTTTCCCAAACTTATATAATAATACACGTATCTTACTGTTTTAATTTCATTTTAAGACCAATCACCATCATGCGGCCTGGCGAGTATAGGGCATACTTGCGGGTGGATGAATCAATGCGGCAATCTACCTTGTCGAAGATGTTGTCGATGCCAATGCTGGGTTCCACGAATGCCCATTTCGTGCAATCGAAGGTATGGGTTGTATGGAGGTTCCAGACGCCATAGCCAGGCGCATCTTCGTAAGTGCCTGTGTAATAGGTTTTGGACTGCAGGCGCCCATTCAGATTGATGTTTAGTCCGTATTTTCCCCAAGTGTGGTGATAGTTGGCGGCGATGGTTGCGGTATGGCGGATGCTGCGCTCCAACAAGTCCCAATCGTCGTCACTCTTGGTGCAGGCGTAAGTATAGGCATAGTTGGCAGAGAGGTTGAACCCCTGGAAGATATTCGCAGAGGCATTGAGCTGTACGCCCTTCACATCGCCCTTATCGCTATTCTGATAGAGTGCATAACTCACCATCTTGTCTGCTTGATCCTGCGTCATTTCTGGGAACTCTTTCATCAGCATCGTTCGGCTGGCATCATCTACATCTACATTCTGCTTGACTACCATGTCGTTGATACGGTTGATATAACCCGTCAAACTCACGGCAATCACGTCGTCGCGATACTCGGCATTCAGCGAGAAATAATGACTCTTTTCAGGTTTCAGGTCCTGATTACCAAAACTGATCTGAGGCTTGCCACGATTCACGGCGAAATAATGGTAATAGAGTTCGTCGAGACCGGGTGCACGGAATCCGGTGGAGTAAGTAGCACGGAAACGGAAATTGCCCGGGGCATACATCAACGTGGCCTTTGGTGTCAAGTGTTTATTAAATGTTTGGTGGTGTGTCAGACGAAGTCCGATAGTAACCGTGAGGTCTTTCAAAAACTTCTGCTCGTGCTGTGCGTATGCGGCAAGGGTATAGACATCCTGGTCGATATTGCCCGAAGTGGCCGTAAGATAGTCTTTGCGCCAGTCAGCACCGAAAATCGTTGTACTGTGAGCCGAGAGGCCGAGGATGCCCTTGAGTTCGCCCTCCATCATCCGTTGTTTCTTCGACTGGACATAGTCGCCAATGGCATTGGTCTTAGTTTCAACGTCGTATTCCTTGCCATAGCGGAAACGGTCGACGGTGAAGTCGGCCTGCAGGCTATTGCGGCTGGTGAACTTATAAATACCGCCTACGTTCCAACGGAAGCCCTTATAACGCATCTCGTAGTCAGTACCACCTGTGATGTCTGAGCGGGTCTCAGGGCGGTCGGTAATTTTATATGAATAGTCTAAACCCGCATTTAGCGCCAGATGCTGATTGGGGTTATAGGTGAATTTCTGTCCGAGGAGGTTGGAGCGATAGCCTGTGAACAAGGGGGCTATTGTCTGTTGTGTTTGTGTATCAGAACCTTTGACGTATTCAAGGTCTGTCGTCTGATAGCTGTCGGCACGGTCGTGGGTAAACGAGGTATAGGAGCCGAAGCCGTTTTTGTAGATGTCGAGGCTGACGGCCTCTGTCAACACGCCATGTCCGCTGATATGGGTGTCGCTGGTGATACCGACGAGCTGCTGTGTGGGCTGGTCGGTGATGATGTTGATGACACCTGCGATGGCGTCGGAGCCATAGAGCGACGAGGCGGCGCCATCGAGCACCTCGATGCGTTTCACACGGCTCATGTTGATACGGTTCAGGTCGACATTATTCGAGATGTCGCCTGAGAGTTTCTGACCGTTAATCAGAATAAGGATGTATTTGTTGCCCAGTCCGTTCAATCGCAAAAAAGTTCCCATCGAGTTGGGCGCCATTGACACCTGCGGCATCATACGTGTCAGAGCGGCGTCGAAGGTGCTGATGCCCTGTTCGCGAATCTCCTGACTGGAAAGCACATGGACTGGCGTAGCGGTAGATTTCAGACGCTGGTGATGGCCAGAGCCTGTGACTACCACAGGGTTGAGGTTATATGTGCGGCTCGTCATCGACGAGTCACGACGCTCCATCTTATGGATTTGGGGGAAAGCGGCACTCCCCGAAAGGAGTGCCACCGTTAAAACAATTAACTGTTTATAATGCATGAGAGAGATTTATTCCTCTGGATACATAGAGTGGTAGGCATCCTCCAGGAATTCAGCATTCTTGGTGTGGTTGATCCATACATTCAGCACACCAGGAAGCTCCAACAGACCCTGCGGGTGGTTGTTGACAACAGGAACAGATACCTCATAATCCTTATGGCTGAAGAACTCATACCAGCTGACATCCTCGCTGTCAGGAGCCATCGGCGTCCAGTATTCTTCGCCTTCGCCAGCCATATCGTTATGAGCATGGTCACCTGCGATTGACATCAGTGCATGCAGATACATCTTGCCGCTGGTGAGACCCTTGGCCTCCATACGCTCTGCAACGTCCTGCTTGTAGTTTCCGTCCATGTCGACAGTTCCTACGAAGTAGTTGGGGCTGTACTGTTGTAGAGCCTCTTCCAACTGAGTGTAGCGGATGTTGGCCTTAAACGTGTCGTAGGTATCGGGGTTGCCATGACCCATGAAAGCCACAACACCCTGTTTGGCCTCGGAAGCGTAGAGCGCGTTCAGCTGTTTGGCCACTTCGGGAACGTCAACTTCAGGGTCGTTCAGCAAGGGAAGCCCCAGGAAGATGGCCTCATCCTCGGCCAGCTTAGCCAGATAAGCGTCGTCCAGATGGGCACTGGCCAGGTAGCCGTTGTTCATGAACTTCTTCACGCTGGCAACCACAGCGGCAAACTCCTCACCAGGAATCACCTGCAGCGACTGCACGTAGATCTTGCTGTACTTGGCGGCACCGATGGCGTGCAACAGGTAGCGGGGCTCGTAGTAGTCACGCTTCACGATGTTGCCATTGTCGTCGACGTTCTCACCCACGCTGGCACGATTGATGCAAATGTCGCTCGAGAAGCACACATAGACATCGGCATTGGGGAAAGCGGCCTCGTAGGCTGCCTTGGTCTTGTCAAAAGCCAGGAAGGCATTATGCCAAGTAGAGCCGAATGCCACCAGCAGTACGGCTGTATTCTTTCCAGACTTAGCTTTCTGGTCGGCTACCATCTTGTCGTTGACAGTGAACTCAGAGATGATGTTTTCTTTTGTGTCGTCATCGTCATCACTACATGCGGTGAACACAGGAGCTACCAAGGCAAATGCCATCGTAGCCAAGATAAAAGACTTAATCTTCTTCATTGTTGTTTTGTTGTTTTGTTGATAAATTATGTTGTTTAACTCGCTTGCCGTAATTTAGCCTGATGCTGAAAGTGCCGTACACCGTTGTTCCCGACGTGTTATTGCCAAGATGATAGGGGCGCATGGTGCGGTCTACATAATTAAAGATGTTGTCAACGCCCGCCTCAATCCTGTAGGCCAGCATCCGGTCCTGCCTCCCAAGGTCGTGGGTGGTGTTGATGCGCCATATCTGGAAAGCCTTTCCGTTGCCGTTGTTCTCGTAGTAGCGCGTGCTGCTGCCACGTCCCGAAAGGCTGATCCCCAGTGCGTAACTGGGGCTGAACGTATGGCTGTACATAGCCGAAACGTTCCATTTATGGTGGGCCGTGCCGTCGATGACGACGGTGGTCATCCTGTCTTTGGAGGCATCATACAGGTGGGCTTTGGTGTCGAGGTAGCTGTAGGCGGCATTGAGTGTCAGCCCCGTCATCACCTTGTACGACAGTGTGAAATCCAGACCACAGGTCCGCGCATCATCCATATTCTTATACATACGCGCCTGAACATTGCCGCTGCCGTCGCCCAGATAGGCTGTGGTGATGCCGGCAGGAATCTCGCCCACAGGCACATTTACCAGCGCAATCATGTTGTCGAGCTTATTCAGATAGCCAGTGACAGCTGCCGTCAGCCTGCGCCCACGATACTCCACGTTGGCCGAGCAGTAGTTGCTGGTCTGAGGATTCAGGTCGGTATTGCCTATGTTAAAGAAAGTGCTGCTGCCCATCACATGGAGGTAACGGTAGTGCAACTCCTTCACGGTAGGCGTCTTGAACCCTTGGCTCCATCCCAGTCGGAAGCGGAAATCGCCAGCCGACAGCATGGCACTGACTTTCGGAGTCAGACGGAGTCCGAAGCTGCGATTGTCCACCAGGCGGAGTCCTGCTGTAATGTTCAGCCATTTCAGCATGTTCAGCTCGTCCTGCACATAGAGGGCGGCTGTCTGGTCGCTGGCAGTTCCTGTTTCAGTACGTTCAGGGGCCTTCAGATAGTCGTAGCGGTATTCTGCTCCCACATTCAGTGTGTTGTCGCAAGGCAAGTAGAATATGCCCTTCAGTTGTCCCATCACACGCTGCTGGTCGCTTTGCAGCTTGCTCTGTCCTGGCTGCATCAGTACGGAGTACCACTCGCCGTTCAGTTCGCCATACTCCTCACCCTTGAGCAACATATATTCGTAGGTGCCTTTGGTGTAATCGTAGTAGTAGGCATGTTTGTTCCAGTCGATGTCGAGCGTGATGACATCCTTTTTGCTGCCAGGATACCACTTGCCGCCTACTGAGGCCGAAGCATTGTTGTAGCGCAGGTCGTAGGTATAGACATCACAGCTGGGGTGCGTGCCGTTCAGGGGGCGCATGATGTTTTTCTTGTAGTAGGAGCCCTCAGCATATAGTTCCAGGCCAGACATGAGTTTGTAGGTCAGGCGCTCAGCAATCTGCCAGTTGCGGAACTTGTTTACCGTCTTGTTCTTGCTATCTGTCAGTACCGTTGCTTCAGCAAATTCTTCTGCCGTATTCTGCCAGCCGTCGTTACGCTGCATCTGGAAATTGGTCTGGGAAGAGAATTTGCCTAACGTAAATGCCAGACTGTTATGCTGGCGCAGATCGTTGTGTGTGCCGTAGCGGGTGGTGTTATCGGCATAAATGCCCTTCTCGATATGTTTCTTGGTGATGATGTTGATGACGCCCGCCATCGCATCGCTGCCATAGAGCGCACTCTGTGCTCCCTTCACGATTTCAATCTTCTCGATATTGTGCGGATCAATAAGCCCAAGGTCGTTCTCGCCGCCCACGTCGCCGTGTATGCGCTTGCCGTCGATGAGTATCAGTATGTAGTTGTTGCCCAGGCCATTCAGTTGCATCTGCGAGCCCATATCACCTTCGGCAAAGGCAAATAATGCCGTCAAGCCTGCGAGGATGTCCTCCAGACTCTTGCCGCCATACTGACGCAGCATCTTCTGGGTGATGACCTCCGTCTGCACAGGCGCATCCTTCAAAAGGTGCTGTGTGCCAGTACCCGTCACCACCACTTCCTGCAAACTGTCAGAACGCCACACATCAGTCTGTGCATTTGCGCCAACAGCAAACAGCCAAAGACATAAAGCCAATTTCTGCCTTTTCCTCATAAAACAGTTCTATTCCGCACCGCATATCCCTGTACGGGCGTACTTTTATGGGCAGGTCTTCTGACTTTCCCCAGTCTGCTTTACCTTCCCGACTCGTGGTCAGTGGCGTTATACAAGCAAACCCTTCTAAAGGGGATTACAGCTGCAGGTACAGTTCCGGACTCTCACCGGATTCCCTTACATCAGGCGGCATCAGCCACCAGATTGCCTTATTTGGCGACAAAGTTACAACTTTTTATTCATAGTCGATGCATAATTCATGGATTTTTTTTAATTTTGCACCAAATTCGTAAGACGATGACTCCTAAAACTGCATTCTTGATAGCAGCTCCGACCAGCGGCTCAGGCAAGACAACGATTGCCCGAGGGCTGATGGCATTGTTCACGCAGAAAGGCTACAAGGTGCAGCCCTTCAAGTGCGGACCAGACTATATCGACACGAAATTCCATGAAGCAGTCTGCGGAAGGCCCAGCATCAACCTCGATACGTTTATGGCAACGCCAGCTCACGTCAGGCGGCTGTTTGCCCACTATGGCGCCGATGCCGACGTCTGCATCGTGGAGGGCATGATGGGGCTGTTCGACGGATACGACCGCGAGAAGGGCTCGTCCTACGAAATTGCCCGTGAACTGGGGCTCCCTGTGGTGCTGGTGGTCGATGCAAAGTCGGCTGCCTACTCGATGGCGGCCCTGCTGTCTGGCTTCATCCATTTCAGGGACGACGTCAGGATTGCGGGCGTTATATTTAATAAGGTGGGGTCGGCCAGGCACGCCCAGATGCTCCGTCAGGTGTGCGATGACCTTCACGTCGACTGTCTGGGCTGTGTGCCTAAGTCCACAGAACTGGAGCAGGGTTCACGATACTTAGGACTTGACTTCTCTGAATTGTCAAATAATAGTCACGGCCTTTCAATCGTGGGGAAGCTGACGGAAATCTTGGCGAAAACCCTCGATTTCGAGCATTTTTCCGCCTTTGGAGTTTACTCCGGGCAAACGACACGTTTACTCCGAGCAAACGATGAGTTTACCCGGAGCAAACTCCGAGTCCTCTCGGCACAAAGTTCCGAGTCCTTTTCGTTCTGTTATCAGGAGACGCTCGGCAGGTTCCAATTTGTCCGCTTTTTTAACCCAGAGACAGAGACTCCCGACTTTCGCGACATCGATATGCTCTACCTGCCTGGCGGCTATCCCGAGAAGCATTTGAAGGCTTTGGTTGCCAACGAAGCTTGCCGCAAGGCCGTTAAGGACTTTGCTGAGAAAGAAGGAAGAATAGTCGCTGAGTGTGGTGGTATGATGTACCTTTGTAAGAGTATTGTGACAGACGACGGCGAATTCCCCATGTGTGGAGTGCTGCCTTACCAGATTACAGCCCGAAAGGCAGACCGCAAGCTGTCATTGGGCTATCGCCGCTTCGAGCTCGATGGCAAGGAATATCGTGGGCATGAGTTCCACTATACTCAGTTCATGGGTGAAAAGCCACAATCTGTCACTCAGGTCTTTAACGCTAATGGCGAGCCTGTGGATACACCCGTGTTTAAGTATAAGAATGTGCTGGCGAGCTATACGCACTTGTATCAGATATGAAGAAGTTGAGACCTGTCATGTTGGCTGGAACAGGCAGTGACGTAGGCAAAAGCGTGATTGCAACGGCTTTGTGTCGTATCTTCAAGCAGGATGGCTACCATCCCGCTCCTTTCAAGGCCCAGAACATGGCGCTCAACAGCTATGCCACACCTGAAGGCTTGGAGATTGGTCGTGCACAAGCTGTGCAGGCCGAAGCCGCTGGCATCCCCTGTCATACAGACATGAATCCCTTGCTGCTGAAACCACAGAGCGATCATACTTCACAGGTGGTACTGAATGGCAAGCCTATTGGCAATAAGAATGCGTACGATTACTGGCGACGAGGTGAGTCTGATATTGACTTTCGTGCAGAAGTTTGCGCAGCCTTCGACCGATTGGCAGCCCGATATAATCCCATCGTGATGGAGGGGGCTGGAAGTATTTCAGAGATAAACCTGCGCGATACGGACTTGGTGAATCTTCCGATGGCCCGTCATGCAGGTGCCGACGTCATTCTGGTGGGCGACATAGATAGAGGTGGCGTTTTTGCCTCCGTCTATGGCAGTATTATGTTGCAGACACCCGAGGACCGTAAGCGCATCAAGGGCATTATTATCAATAAGTTCCGTGGGGATATGCGACTCTTCGAGGAAGGCCGGAAGATGCTAGAAGATATCTGTGGCGTGCCCGTCTTGGGCGTCGTACCTTATTATAAAGACATCTATATCGAGGAAGAGGACTCTGTAAGTCTTGAAAAGAAACAGCGTAAGCTGGCAGAGGGAAAGGTGAACGTTGCGGTGGTGCTATTGCGACATATCAGTAACTTTACCGACTTCGATACGCTTGAGCGTGATCCTCGCGTCAACCTCTTCTACACGAATAATGTTTCTGACATCAGTCGGGCTGACATCATCATCCTGCCTGGCACAAAGGCAACACTTGATGATCTGTTAGAACTACGTCGTAATGGTTGTGCGCAGGCTATCATCCGTGCCCATCGTGACGGAAAGATGGTGGTGGGTATTTGTGGCGGCTATCAGATGCTGGGACAGACCATCAGCGACCCAGAAGGCATAGAAGGTACTATTGCCAGACTGCCAGGCCTTGGTCTGTTACCTATTCACACTACTATGACTGCCGAGAAGACCACTCGTCAGGTCACCTTCCAGTTCGAAGGCCATGAGTGTCGAGGCTACGAGATTCATCAAGGCATCAGCGATACAGACCAGTCCATTTTGCAGACTGACCACTGCATAGGCACCTACATTCATGGTTTCCTCGACAATGCTCCTGTCATTGAACATCTGCTTAAAGATAAGGCCTCTGTCAGTACGCCTGTGGAAAGTTACACAGCCTTCAAGGATGAACAGTACGACAAGCTTGCTGAGCATGTTCGTAAGTATGTAGATATTCCACGACTCTATCAAATTCTGCAAGGCGATGATTAACGGACACGGTGACGATATTTACCAATATGGTGGAATCCGCTGCAACTTCAGCAGCAACATTTCTCCCTTGATAGACACCAGTCCTTTGCGTCAGCATTTGGCTGAACGGCTGACGCTCATCAACCATTATCCGGAGCCCGATGCCTGTTCATTGGAAGTGCTCATTGCAGCCAAATATGGCGTCAGTCCTAATGAGGTACTTGTTACCAGTGGTGCTACGGATGCCATCTATCTGATAGCCCAAACCCTGCGAGATGAAGGAACGTTTGCTGTTAAGCGCCCTACATTCAGCGAGTATGCCGATGCCTGTCGGATGTATGGCTACGAGGAAGCACCAAAGGGTGGAGCCGTTCGCTGGCTCTGCAATCCCAACAATCCCACTGGCGAAGTACGAACGACAGATACCATCAAGGTGCTGTCGCGTCGTCATCACTGGCTCATTATCGACCAGTCGTATGAAGACTATACTTGGGCACCGCTGCTCTCAGCAAAGACGGCTATCGATATGCAGAATGTTATCCAGATTCATTCTATGACCAAGCGCTTCGCCATTCCTGGCCTGCGACTGGGGTACATTATCGCACCATCCGTTGTCATTGAGCGTCTGCGTGCCAATTATCGTCCGTGGGCTGTTAACGCCTTGGCGATAGAGGCAGGGCATTGGCTCTTGGAACACGAGGAACCCTATTATCGTGAAGAGATGAGGATGCTCTTGGCACAGACTCAGTATTTGCGCGATAGGCTTTGCGGCATCTTCGGCATTCACGTCTATCCCACCAGCACCAATTTTATGCTCTGCTCTATCCAGAAGAGCACAGCAGCAGAGCTGAAGGAGTATCTGTTGGCTCAACACGGATTCCTGATTCGCGATGCTTCCAATTTCGAAGGTCTCTCCGCTTGTCATTTCCGTATTGCTACCCAACTGCCGGAATTCAACAACGAATTGGTGGAAGCTATTAAAACGTTTGTTTATAAGGTAAAGAGAAATGCCTGATTGTTTTTTTGTCATATTGCCCCTGTTGATAGGTTGGTTGCTTGATCTCTTATTAGGCGACCCTTCGTGGCTGCCCCATCCTGTCGTGGGATTTGGCAAGATGATTGCCTTTGGCGATAAACGACTAAACAAAGGAAGTCAACGCAAACTGAAAGGTGCCTTGCTCACAATATTCCTTATCACTCTCGTCTTTGCTGCTACTTGGCTCGTTTGCTATCCTCTCACCTCTTACTTCTCACTTCTCACCTCTATATTTATTTTCTATTGTCTGGCCGGAACGACGTTGATTCGTGAGGTTCGCGAGGTGTTTCATGCTGTAGACCGCTCTTTGGAAGAAGGACGGAAGCAAGTGGCCCGCATCGTGGGGCGCGACACCTCAGAACTCTCCGCCCAAGAGGTTCGTACAGCGGCCTTGGAGACGTTGGCAGAGAATCTGAGCGACGGAGTGATAGCACCGCTGTTTTGGTTGGCGATAGGGGGCGTGCCAGCGATGGTGGCCTATAAAATGGTGAATACCTTAGACTCGATGATAGGCTATCGCACAGAGCGTTACAAAGACTTTGGTTGTTGGGCTGCTCGTATCGATGATGTTGCGAATTATATCCCCGCCCGCATCACGGCGCTGCTGATGATATTGCCATCACTTTTCACTTTTCGCTTTTCACTTTTCACTTTCGTCCTCAAATACGGACGAATGCATGCTTCGCCCAATAGTGGCTACCCTGAGGCTGCTCTGGCTGGCATTCTCAACTGTCGTTTTGGAGGACCTCACTATTATTTTGGAGAATTATTCGATAAACCGTATATTGGCGAGAACGCTCGCGAGTTGACTACTGCTGATATGCAGAAAGCAGTACGTATCAACCGCACGGCAGAAGTCCTTGCCATAGTCATCATAACCGTCATTTACTGTCTATGAAGAAAGTGATATTGATTACAGGCGGCGCTCGCTCAGGCAAAAGCCGCTACGCCGAGGAACTTGCTCTGTCGCAGAGCAAGAATCCCGTCTATGTGGCTACAGCCCACGTGTGGGACGAGGAGTTCCGCGAACGGGTGAAGAAACACCAGGAGCGTCGCGGCCCTGAGTGGACGAACATCGAGGAGGAGAAACAGCTGAGTCGTTACGACCTGACAGGGCGTGTAGCCGTCATCGACTGTATCACACTCTGGTGTACCAATTACTTCTTCGATTTGCAGGATGTAGATGTTGCTCTCGAAGCCCTTAAGGCTGAGTTCGACAAGTTTACGGCCAAGGATGCTACCTATATCTTCGTGACCAACGAGATTGGTATGGGTGGCGTGAGCGATAATGCCGTCCAACGGAAGTTCACAGACCTGCAAGGCTGGATGAACCAATATGTGGCTAGCAAGGCCGATGAGGTGATACTGATGGTGAGCGGAATCGCGGTAAAGGTAAAAGGGTAAAAAGGTAAAAAATGAGAGCATTTAAGATAGAAAAGCCTGATGAGGGGCTACGGCCTGCAATTCAGGACAAGATAGACAACCTAAATAAGCCCAAAGGCTCGTTGGGCGTGTTGGAGGAATTGGCGATGCAGGTGTGTCTGATTCAGCAGACGCTCACGCCTTCGATGGCTCACCCCTGTCATCTGCTCTTGGGAGGCGATCATGGCATTGAGCGCGAGGGGGTCAGCGTGTCGCCTCGTGAAGTTACCTGGCAACAGATGATCAACTTCACCCATGGCGGTGGCGGTGTAAACATGTTCTGTCGCCAGCATGGTTTTAAGTTGCACATCGTCGATGTGGGTGTGGATTACGATCTCTCTGCCATTCCTGGCATTATCAATCGCAAGATAGCCCGTGGCACTCGCAACTTCCTCTATGAACCAGCGATGACGGAGGAAGAATATAACAGAGCTATCGAAGTAGGTGCTTCGTTGGTGGATGACTGTATCACCGACGGCTGTCAGGTACTTTGCATTGGCGAGATGGGTATCGGCAATACGTCGCCATCCAGCATCTGGATGAGTCTGTTTTGCAATATTCCTCTCGACGAATGCATCGGCGCTGGTGCCGGACTTGACACTCCAGGCATCCACCATAAGCGCGAAATACTGGCTAAGGCTGTTGAAAGATTTCGTCTCCTCCCCCCATCGGGGGAGATCGGGAGGGGGCTCCTCTCTTACTTCGGCGGTTTCGAGATGATTGCGGCCATCGGAGCCATGTTGCGGGCTGCTGAGCAACACCTTATTATATTAGTTGACGGCTTCATCATGACAGCCTGTGCCCTTGCAGCATGCCGGCTCTATCCTACAGCACAAAGCTATATGGTGTTCGGTCATTGTGGTGACGAGAGCGGACATCGTCGTATGCTCGACGCGATGGGTGCCAAACCACTACTCTCATTAGGATTGAGGTTAGGCGAGGGGACAGGAGCCCTCTGTGCCTTCCCCATCCTCGACTCTGCTGTACGCATGATGAATGAAATGAACAACTTCGACAATGGAAATATCACTAAATACTTCTAAGTTCTACGACCGCCTATGGGCAGCACTTATCTTCTTCACCCGTCTGCCCTTCTGGCGCATCTACCAGCCACCAAAAGAGGCCTATCAGGGTGTTGTTGAATTCTGGCCGTTGGCAGGTTGGCTCACGGCAGGTGTAATGGCGGGTGTGCTCTACGGCACCTCGATGGTGTTCAACTATGAGATTGCCATCGTGTTGGCCATCGTCAGTCGTTTGCTGTTGACAGGCGCCCTGCATGAAGACGGGTTGGCAGACTTCTTAGACGGTTTCGGAGGCGGTGGGCGAGACCGTCAACGCATCCTCGACATCATGAAGGACTCGCACATCGGCACCTATGGTGTGCTGGCACTCATCGTTTATTTTGCATTGCTTTTCTTTGCCCTCCATTCTCTGGCACCCGCTGACGCAGCACTTGCTATCCTCGCCGTTGACCCATACGCCAAGATGGTGAGCGCCCAAGTGATACAGATGATGCCGTATGCCCGCACGGAAGAGACGGCCAAGAACAAAACCGTCTATCGTAAGATTTCTGCGGCTGCTGGCATTGGTCTCGCCATACAAGGGCTACTACCCATCGGCCTCTACCTCTGGTGGATGCAGGGACGAATAGATTGGAGCGCACTCATCTTCCTGCCATGCCTGACAATGTATTTCCTCTACCTCTTCATCTGGCGACGGCTGCGTGGTTATACAGGCGACTGTTGCGGTGCTCTTTTCCTGCTCACCGAACTGACTGCGTATCTTGTTGTTTCTTATTATCTTGCCTAAGTTTTTCAGTAGCCTATTGTTCTTGATCCTGTTTAAGAACGTTAAATACGTTAAATCTCCATGTTTTGGGGCGTCTAAGAATGTTCAACGCCACTTTTCTACCGTTTAATACGTAAGCTATTGATTATCAGCATCTAAAACATTCAAGGACTGTATTGGCATATCTTCTGTGACTATCCCCAAAGGTGTCATTACGATAGGTCAGAATCCGTTCGCCGGTTGTATTGGTCTTGAAACGATTGTTGTTGA
>Ga0310696_10001082_pt1 | contig 39972 bp, 31 predicted proteins | sample AusTroGonzalo_MG_4_FD_203885 | JGI IMG/M metagenome (GOLD analysis project Ga0310696, IMG submission 203885) | Bovine rumen microbial communities from tropical cattle in Woodstock, Queensland, Australia - Gonzalo_02 (v2) (version 2) | ecosystem: Host-associated > Mammals > Digestive system >... | reverse complement strand
CCAGCACCGAGTGGAAGAAGGCCACGGACCAGTTCATCGCCCTGCAGAAGCAGTGGAAGGAGATCGGCGCCGTGCCGCGCAAGAAGTCCGAGGCGCTCTGGAAGCGCTTCCGCGCCGCCTGCGACGAATTCTTCACCGCCCGCGACGCCAATGCCGGCGGCGAGAACGACTACTACGGCAACCTCCGCGCGAAGCGCAAGGTCGTCGAGGAAGTGCTGGCGTATGTGTCTACCGGCGACGCCGCTGCCGACGAGGCCGCGATGCGCGGGTTCCAGGAGCGCTGGGCCGGGATCGGCCACGTTCCCTTCAAGGAGAAGGACAACGTCAACAAGTCCTTCCGCGATGCGATGCAGGAGAAGTTCCCGGGCTTCGGCGCCCAGCGCAGCGCTCCGAGCCGTGGCGGCCGCGCCCCGCGCAGCCCCAAGGACCTGCTCATCGAGAAGTACAACAAGCTCCAGCAGAACATCACCACCTACGAGAATAACATCGGATTCTTCTCCGCTTCCAAGAACAGCGAACCGCTGATCAAGCAGATGGAGGAGAGAATCGAGCAAGCCAAGGCCGAGTTGAAGGAATTGGAGGCGCAGATCAGAAAGGCCGAGGAGGGCGAAGCATAATGGATAAAAATTCAGTAATCGGTTTCATTCTCATAGCCGTCATTTTCGTCGGCTTCACCATGTTCCAGTCCGGCCAGGCGCGCAAGCGGGCCGAACTGCAGGCTCAACTTGACTCCGTCGCCCGCGTGGAGGCGCTCGCGCGCCAGGCCGCGGAGGCGGACCGGGTCGATACGACCGTCGCGGACCTGGCCGTGCAGACGGCCGAAGCGTTGCCTATCTATAAGGATTCCTCCCTGGAGGCCGCTTCCCACGCCGCCGCGCAGATCGTGACCCTCGAGAACAGCAAGCTCAAGGTCGACATCACCACCCGGGGCGCCCAGCCCTATGCGGTGATGGTCAAGGACTACAAGAATTTCGACAGCACGGACCTGTATCTGTTCAAGCCCGGCGCGGCCGAGTACTCGCTGAGCGTCTATGCCGGCGAGGCGATCCGCACCAAGGACTTCAACTTCGTGGTCGCCGAGCAGACCGACAGCACCGTCGTGATGCGTCTCCCGTTCGCCGGAGGCGGCTACATCGAGCAGCGCTACACGCTGCACGCCGACAGCTACGAGGTTTCCAACCTGCTCTCCTTCGTGGGGATGCAGGGCGTGATCCCGCGCAACGTCAGCATGTTCGACATCGACTACAACGTCGCGATGCCGCGCATGGAGAAGGGCTACAAGAACGAATCCACGTATTCCAAGCTGGACTACTATTTCGACGGCGACAAGAAGCCGTCCGAGATCGGCCGCGGCCGCAACGGCTCCCGCCGGGTGGATTCCAAGCTCAGCTGGTTCGCTTTCCAGCAGCAGTTCTTCTCCGCGATCATCCGCGCCCCGAAGCAGTTCTCTTCCGGCGAGCTCGCCATCACCTTCGCGTCCCAGGACGATCCTGAGCGCAACCTGATGACCTGCAACGCCCAGATGCGCGCCGAGCTGCCGGCTGGCGGCGAGGGGAGCATCCCCTTCGAGTTCTACTTCGGTCCCAACCACTTCAAGACCCTCAAGGCCATCGGCCACAAGTATGAGAAGATCATCCCGCTGGGCGGTTCGATCGTCGGCTGGTTCACCCGCTACGCGATCATCCCGCTGTTCGATCTCTTCCACAATACCTGGGGCATCGCCAGCTTCGGTCTGGTCATCTTCCTGATGACGATCGTCATCAAGCTGGTGGTCTCCCCGCTGACCTTCAAGTCCTATGCGTCCAGCGCCAAGATGGGCGCGCTCCGGCCGGAGATCGAGAAGATCAACGCGAAATACCCGCATGCGGACAACCGCGACGAGATGATGAAGAAGCAGCAAGCCACGATGGAATTGTACAAGCGCGCGGGCGTGAGCCCGATGGGCGGCTGTCTGCCGACCCTGCTCACGTTCCCGATCCTGTGGGCGATGTTCCGCTTCTTCCCGGCTTCCATCGAGCTGCGTCAGCAGTCCTTCCTGTGGTGCCACGACCTGTCGGCCTACGATTCCATCGTGGACTTCGGGACCCGCGTGCCGCTGATCGGCGACCACCTCTCCCTGTTCGCCCTGTTGATGGCGCTCACGATGTGGGGCTACTCCAAGATGACGATGGCCAACCAGCCGGGGGGCAACGATCCCAATGCCGCATCGATGCGCTTCATGACGCTGTGGATGATGCCGATCATGATGTTCTTCATCTGTAACAGCCTCTCCGCCGCCCTGAGCTACTACTATCTGCTCTCGCAGCTGATCGCCATCGTGCAGACCTGGGTGATCCGCCGCTCCATCAACCAGGAGGAGCTCCTCGCCAAGGTGCGCGCCTCGCTGGGCAAGCCGCTGCCGAAGAGCAAGTGGCAGCAGCGTCTCGAAGAAGCCCAGAAGCTTCAGGAACAGCAAATGCGCCAGCAGAAACGCAGATAATGATCAAAGAAAACATCATAGCGATCAAACAGGAACTGCCACCGGAGGTAAAACTGGTGGCAGTTTCCAAATTCCACCCCGCCGACGCGATCCGCGAGGCCTATGAGGCCGGACAGCGCGTCTTCGGCGAGAACCGTCCGCAGGAATTCGCCGCCAAGGTCGAGGCCCTGAAGGACCTTGACCTGGAGTGGCATTTCATCGGACACTTGCAGACCAACAAGCTGAAACTGGTCCTGCCGTACGCGCACCTCGTCCAGTCCGTGGACTCGCAGCACCTGCTGGATGCCATCCAGGACTGGGGCAAGGCCAACGGCCGCGTGGTCAGCATCCTGCTTGAGATGCACATCGGCGCGGAGGAGACCAAGCAGGGCTTCAAGGAAGAAGAGGTCCTCGACCTCCTGTTCCGGGCGGAGAAATACAAGAACATCCGCTTCTGCGGCCTGATGGGCATGGCCTCGCACACCGACTGCGAGGAGGACATCCGCGCGGACTTCGCGCGCATCGCCGATTTCCACGCCTACCTGCGCGACCTCTTCCCGGAGCTGGCCGACTTCAAGGAACTCTCCATCGGCATGTCCGGCGACTGGAAGATCGCCCTCGATTTCGGCGCCACCATCGTCCGCATCGGCACCGCCATCTTCGGCGAACGACAGTATTAGCCTCCCTTCATTCACCGACGCGCGTCGGTGATTTTTTGTATATTTGTAGGATATGAGAATTCTGGTTACCAACGACGACGGATATGATGCCAAGGGACTGCTGACGCTGGTCGGCATCCTGCGGAAGTATGGAGACGTGACGGTCGTCGCCCCCAAGCGCCCGCAGAGCGGGATGTCGATGGCGGTGACGATGGGCTTCAAGCCCATTGCGGTCAAGCATCTCGCCACGAAGGAGGGGGAGGACTGGTGGTACCTGGACGGCACGCCGGCCAGCTGCATCAAGTTCGGCATCGACAACGTCCTCGCGCCGGCGCGCCCGGACCTCGTGGTGAGCGGAATCAACCACGGCAGCAACGCCGCCACCGCCGCCATCTATTCCGGCACCATCGGCGCCGCGATGGAGGGCGCCGTCAACGGCATTCCCGCCCTCGGCGTCAGCCTGGACACTTTCAGCCCGGACGCCGACTTCTCCGGCGTCGAAGCCCTGCTCCCGCGGATCCTGGACAAGCTCCTCCCGCAGATGGCGCACCGCTACGGCCGTTTCTACAACATCAATTTCCCGAACCGTCCCGCCGAGCGCATCCACGGGATCCGGGCCACCCGGATGGGCTACGCCCACTGGGAACACGAATACCAGGACTACGGCCGCTTCCTGGAAGCACGCGGCCACACCCCGTCCGAGGAGGACTGCCGCTACGTCGCGCACCTGCAGCCGGACGAGGACCTCTACGTGATGGCCGGCGACTTCACCGACAACGGCGGCAATCCCGCCGACGCCGACCACCTGCTGCTCGCACAGGGCTACGTGACCGTCACGGCCCAGAACATCGACAACACCGACATCGCCGAACTCGACCGCCTATGCGCTATTATCTGATAGCCGGGGAGGCCTCCGGCGACCTGCACGGCAGCAACCTCATCAAGGGGCTGCGCGCCGAGGATCCGGAAGCGGAGTTCCGCTGCCGCGGCGGCGAAATGATGCAGGCGGCCGGCGCGGAGCTCGTCCAGCATTACCGCGAAGGCGCGGTGATGGGCGTCAACGACGTGCTGGCGAAGGCCGGCAAGCTCCTGCACAGCCTGGGCGCCTGCGAGGCGGACATCCTCGCCTGGAAGCCCGACGTCGTCATCCTGATCGACTATCCCGGTTTCAACATGAAGGTCGCCCGGTGGTGCCACGCCCGCGGCATCCGCGTCTTCTATTATATCGCCCCCAAGACCTGGGCTTCCCGCGCCGGCCGCAACCGCAAGCTCAAGGCCTGGGTGGACCGGCTGTTCATCGTCTTTCCGTTCGAGATCCCGTATTTCACGGAAGCGGGCATCCCGTTCGTCTATCGCGGCAATCCGCTCGTGGACGCCGTGGACGGCCACGCCTTCACGCGACCGATCGAAGGGCGCTACGTCGCCCTGCTGGCCGGCTCGCGCCAGGGTGAGATCCACCGAATGATGCCGGTCTGCATGGAAGTGGTCGACCGCCTCGCCGCCCTGCCGGGCTGGGAGGACGTGCGCTTCGTCGTGGCCGGCGCGCCGGCGCGCAGCGAAGCCGACTACGCGCCGTTCATCGCCGGCCGCACCAACGTGGACCTGGTCTTCGGCCGCACCTACGACGTGCTGCGCTATGCCGACGCGGCCGTCATCAATTCCGGCACCGCTTCGCTGGAGGCCGTGCTCATCGGCACGCCGCAGGTGGTCTGCTGGAGCTCGTCGCCCGTCACGGTCTGGGTCGCCCGCCACATCCTGCGGGTGATGGACCATATCAAATTCATCTCCCTGGGCAATCTCTGCATCGGGCGCGAAGCGTTTCGCGAACTGATCCAGGAAGACTTCAATGCGGACGCCGTGTCCGCGGAAGTCCGCCGCCTCGTCGAGGACGGCGACTACCGGGAGCGGATGCTGTCCGACTACGCCGATATCCGGCAGTCGCTGGGCGGCAGCGGCGCCTCCCGCGCCGTCGCCCGCGCGATGATCGGAGAACTTGATGAAATATTTCGAAAGGGTTGATTTTCATCGTAAAAAGTGCTATATTTGCACGCTTTTTGGTTAGAAGTATCGATTATTCGATTTATTAACAACTTATAGTCTTTTAAAACAAATGGTTAAACTTGGTATTAACGGCTTCGGCCGTATCGGCCGTATGGTCTTCCGCGCCGCGGTTGAGAATTTCTCCAATGATATCGAAGTGGTCGGCATCAACGACCTGCTCGATCCTGACTACCTCGCTTACATGCTCAAGTATGACTCCGTCCACGGAGCTTTCAAGGGCGATGTGAAGGCTGAGGATGGTGCCCTCATCGTGAATGGCAAGAAGATCCGTGTCACCGCCGAGATGGATCCCGCCAACCTGAAGTGGAACGAGGTCGGCGCCGAGGTCGTCGTCGAGTCCACCGGTTTCTTCCTCACCGACGAGTCCGCCCGCAAGCACATCCAGGCCGGCGCCAAGAAGGTGATCATGTCCGCTCCTTCCAAGGACAGCACCCCGATGTTCGTCTACGGTGTGAACCACAAGACCTACGCTGGTCAGGACATCATCTCCAACGCTTCCTGCACCACCAACTGCCTTGCTCCTATGACCAAGGTCCTCAATGACAAGTTCGGTGTCGTCCGCGGCCTCATGACCACGGTCCACGCTGCTACCGCTACCCAGAAGACCGTCGACGGTCCTTCCAAGAAGGACTGGCGTGGTGGCCGCGGCATCCTCGAGAACATCATCCCGTCCTCCACGGGTGCTGCCAAGGCTGTCGGTAAGGTCCTCCCTGAGCTGAACGGCAAGCTGACCGGTATGTCCCTCCGCGTCCCTACCTCCGATGTTTCCTTCGTCGACCTGACCGTCGAGCTCGCCAAGGAGGCTTCCTACGACGAGATCTGCGCCGCGATGAAGGCCGCTTCCGAGGGTGAGCTGAAGGGTGTCCTCGGCTACACCGACGAGGCTGTCGTCTCCACGGACTTCCGCAACGATTCCCGCACCTCCATCTTCGATGTGAAGGCCGGTATCCAGCTCGACAAGACCTTCGTGAAGGTCTGCGCCTGGTACGACAACGAGTGGGGTTACTCCAACAAGGTGCTCGAGATGGCCAAGGTCATCGCCGCCTAAGAGAGTCACACAGACATTTTTTGCTGAAGGATGGCAGATTTCTGCCATCCTTTTGCTATCTTTGTGATTGAAAACCAATTTTAATGTAGCAATGAAGCGTTTCTTTCTTTTAGCGGGCTGCATGGCCTGTCTCAGCATCTCTGCGACGGCTCAGCGCACGCCCGGCCCGACCTTTCCTGAATATACCTTCACCACGGTGAAGGCCGCCCCGATCACTTCCATCAAGAACCAGGCGAGCAGCGGTACCTGCTGGTCCTTCTCCACGATCAGCTTCCTGGAGTCCGAGGCCATCCGTCTGGGCAATATCCAGGATGAGGCGAAGTACCCCGATTTCTCCGAATTCTTCGTGGTGTCCACTTCCTACAAGGAGCGCGCTGAGAAATATATCCGTCTGGACGGCAAGCTCGGCTTCAGCGCCGGTTCCGGTTCCGGCGACGTGTTCGACGTCGTCCGCAACCACGGCATCGTGCCCAACGTCGAGATGACCGGTATGAACTACGGCACCCCGCTTCCGCAGCAGGCGGAGCTGGACGCCGTGCTGTATGCCTACGTGCAGGCTGTCTCCAACGCCCGCGGCACCCTCTCGACCGCCTGGAAGCGCGGTTTCGACGCCGTGGTGGACGAATACCTGGGCAAGGCCCCCGAGACCTTCGTGGTGGACGGCAAGACCTACACCCCGGCCTCCTATCGCGATGCGATGAAGATCAACCCGGACGACTATGTCGAGCTGACCTCCTTCACGCATCATCCGTTCTACACCTGGTTCGCCCTCGAGGTCTGCGACAACTGGCGCGGATCCCAGGCCTTCAACGTCCCGATCGACGAGCTGATGGCCGTGGTGGACAACGCGCTGGAGAACGGCTACACCGTCTGCTGGGGCGCTGACGTCAGCCACGACGGCTTCACCCGCGACGGTCTGGGCATCCTGATCGACACCAAGGCCTCCGCCTCCGCCGGTTCCGACCAGGAGCACTGGGTCGGCAAGGAGGAGGGCAAGCCCGCTCCGGTCGTCGTAATCGAGGGCGTCCCCACGCAGGAGTCCCGCCAGAAGGAATTCGACAACAAGACGATGACCGACGACCACGGCATGCACATCTACGGCATCGCCAAGGACCAGGACGGCAAGAAGTACTATATGGTCAAGAACTCCTGGGGCGAGACCGGCCGCTACAAGGGCATCTGGTACGTCACCGAGGCGTTCGTGAAGGCCCAGACCCTGGACATCACCATCCATAAGTCCGCCCTGACCAAGGATCTCAAGAAGAAACTCAACGTCAAATAAATGACCCTGAAGAAGTACATCCCCGACACGTTGACCGCGATGAACATCGTCTGCGGTCTGGTCGGGGTTGTCTTCGTCCTTCACCACCGGCTGGACCTCGCGTTCTACTGCATGCTGGCCGCGTCCGTCTTCGATTTCCTCGACGGCACGGCGGCGCGCCTGCTGGATGCCTATTCCGACCTCGGCAAGGAGCTGGATTCGCTCTGCGACCTGGTCAGTTTCGGCTTCCTGCCGGCCCTGATGCTCTGCGAGCTGATGCAGACCTACCGTTTCGACGGGCAGTGGATCTGCTGGCTGCCGCTGGTCCTGACCGTTTTCAGCGCGCTGCGCCTGGCGAAGTTCAACGTGGACGAGCGCCAGACTTCCGGCTTCCTGGGCCTGCCCACGCCGGCGGCCGCGCTGCTCTGCGGCGCCCTCTGCTGCTATTGCTGCTTCTCGCCGCTGGAGTTCCTGTCCACCTGGGTGTCCGGTCCGGTCTTCATCCCGGCCCTGGCGCTCTGCCTTTCTTTCCTGCTGGTGAGCGAGGTTCCGATGTTCTCCCTCAAGATGCACCGGGACGACAGCCGCCTCCTTTGGGTCAAGCGCCTGACGCTCGTGGCCTTCTTCGTGGCCGCGGCGCTCTTCTGCCTGCTGGGCGGCCACCACTGGTCGCTCACCGTGGTGCTCGGCCTGCTGTTTTATATTCTGAACAATCTGGTTTACGCGTTATTCAAGCTATGATCCCCGAGACTTGCCGACGTGCGGCCCGGCCGCTCCTGCTTTTGCTTCTGTTGCTCCCTTTCGCCTGTACGCGGCAGAAGGTCGAGACGCGTCCCACCATCCCGCTCGTGCGGGAAATCCTGGCGGAGAAGACCGGCCCGCGCGCGGAGCTGCTGCGCGGCCGTGAGCCCCGCCCGGTGTCCGATATCGCGATCATCGGTTCCGAATACAACTGCGACCTCCTGGCCGAGCGGCTTTCGTTCCGCGACGTGCAGGACAATGTCGACGCGTCCTACAAGTCCGACGGCCTGCCGGACTTCGCCGGCGAGACCTTCGCCTGCATCGAGGACACCGGTACCTATGCTTCGTTCCTGGCTGCGTCGGGTTCCGACGAGCTGCGCCGCCGCACGGTGCAGCGCGTGCTGGCCGCGCTCGACACGGCCGTCCACATCAGCCCGTACGACCTGCAGGGCCTTTCCTCCAAGCTGTCCTCCAAGTTCATCGTGCTGGCCGACCCGTTCCTGGCGGAATACGGCGGCTTCGACGTGGACACGCTCCTGGCCACGACCGGCTGTCAGGTCCCGGTCATCCGGCCGGTCGAGCTGATGATCGACCAGGCTTTCGCGAAGCGCACCCGCGGCGACCTTTCCGTCGCCATCCTGTGCGACAGGCAGTATGAAGCGACTGGCATCTATGAGAAGATTTTCGCCCGCAAGGCTGCAGCGCAAGGCCTGAAGGGCGCCTCCTGTATCGTGTCCGGCGTGAGCCGGCGCGACAGCGTGTTGCACACGTTCCTGCGCGATTATCTGGCCGCCGGCAATACCAAGCCGCTGGACGCCATCCTGGTGGATGACCTGTCCGTGGACCTGGATTCGCTGAAGACCGAGCTGGCGGAGGTCGTCTCCGTGATGAACGAGAGCTCGATGACGCTGGGCCGGGTGATCCCGCGCGGGTTCTTCTTCCTCAGCGCTTTCGAGGAAGTGTCCGACTGCTGTCATTCCTTCTTGCGCGAACACAATTTGTTTACTCACAATATTGCCAAACCTCAGGTGATGGTGTTCCGTCCGGTCCGCAAGCCGGAATCCGAGGACGATGCGATCATCCTGATCCCCGGTTCGTATGTACAAAATTAGCATCCTGCCCGAAGAGATAGAGAAAATGCCGCTGGGATCCTTTCCCGGCAAGATCCAGGTCATAGACAAGAACGGAATCGATTTCGTGCGGGCGATCGCCTATCTGGGCACCCAGAAGATCATCGGTTTCGACACGGAGACGCGCCCGGTCTTTTCTCCGGGCCAGCGCCACAACCACGTGGCCCTTTTGCAGCTTTCAGGCGCCGAGAAGGCGTATCTGTTCCGTGTCGGCACGATGGGAATGCGCAAGCTTCTCTGCGCGATCCTGTCCAATCCGCGTATCCTCAAGGTGGGTGCGGCCGTGCACGACGATGTGCGCGGGCTGCAGTATTACCGCCAGTTCGAGGAGCGGGGTTTCGTGGACCTGCAGAAGATTGCGTATGAGTGGGGGATCCGGGACAAGAGCGTGAAGAAACTGGCCGCCAATATCCTCGGCGTGCGGATTTCCAAGTCGCAGCAGCTGTCCAACTGGGAGGCGGAGGAGCTTTCCGCCGCGCAGCAGATGTATGCGGCGACGGACGCCTGGGTGTGCCGGGAGATGTATCTGAAGCTCCTCAAGTCGGAGAAGCATCCGCTGACGCCGGAGGAGCTGAATCCGCCGCAGCCGCAGCCGCAGGCGCCGAAGGAGGTGCAGGCTGCACCGGAGGCGGTGGAGGGCGAGGCGAAGCCGAAGAAGCGCCGCCGCCGTCACCGCCGCAAGGCGAAGAAACCGCAGGAAGCAGTAGCACAGCAGGACAATGGTTAAAGTCATCTTGAAACACGGGCGCGACGAGTCGTTGCGCCGTTTCCATCCGTGGGTGTTCAGCGGTGCTGTCGCCCAGGTGCAGGGTTCGCCCGCCGAGGGCGATATCGTCGGCGTCTATAGCGCCGAGGGCCAGTTCCTGGCCTCCGGCCACTGGCAGATCGGCTCCATCGCCGTCCGCATCCTTTCTTTCGACGCCGATCCCACTGCCCCGGAATTCTGGACCGATTCCATTGCCCGCGCCTTGCAGGCGCGTATTGCTGTCGGCCTGTACGCTGACGGAAGCGGCCAACTGCCGGGGGTGGCACGGTTTCCGGAAGCAGTTGCCGCTTCCGATCAGCCGACCAATTGCTTTAGACTGATCCACGGAGAGGGGGACGGGCTGCCGGGGCTGATTATCGACTGGTATGACGGGGTGTGCGTGCTGCAGGCCCATTCGGTCGGTATGTTCCGGGCCAAGATGCAGATCTGCGAGGCGCTGAAGGCCGTGTTCGGCGAGCGCCTGAAGGCCGTCTATGACAAGAGTTCCGGGACGGCGCCGTTCAAGGCGGGGCTGGAACTGATCGACGGCTACCTCTTTAAGGCGCCGGGCTTCGAGGCCAGCGAGACGGTGGTGCTGGAGAACGGCCGCAAGTTCCTCGTCAACTGGGAGGAGGGCCAGAAGACCGGCTTCTTCCTGGACCAGCGGGACAACCGCGCGCTGGTCGGCAAATATGCCGCCGGGCGCCGCGTACTCAATCTTTTCTGCTATACCGGCGGCTTCAGCATCTATGCGCTGACCGCGGGTGCGGTGCAGGTCGACTCCGTCGATTCTTCCGCCCGCGCCATGGACATGGTCGAGCGAAACATCAAACTGAACGTCGACGAAGCGACGTATACGAACTACTGCGAGGACGCGATCGAGTTCCTGCGGAAGATTCCCGAAGGGAAATACGACCTGATGATCGTCGACCCGCCGGCATTCGCGAAGCACCGCGGCGCGCTGAAGAACGCGCTCCGCGCGTACCAGCGCCTGAACGCCGCGGCCATCGCCAAGGTGGCGCCGGGCGGCCTCGTGTTCACCTTCAGCTGCTCGCAGGTCGTCGACAAGATCACCTTCGCCAACACGGTCTTTTCCGCCGCCGCCCAGACGGGGCGCAGCGTGCGGATCCTTGACCGCCTCTGCCAGGGGGCCGACCATCCGGTCAGCATCTACCACCCGGAAGGGGAGTACCTGAAGGGTCTGTTGCTCTACGTAGAATAATTATCGGGCGTCGGCCTCGATGAGCTCCAGGAGCTTGTCGATGGCTTCGCTGTCGGGGATGTGCCGCAGGACGGGTTCGCTCTTGCGGTAGATCGTCACCTTGCCGCCACCTTCTCCCACATAGCCCCAGTCGGCATCGGCCATCTCGCCGGGGCCGTTGACGATGCAGCCCATCACGGCGATGACCAGGCCCTTGAGGTGGGCGGTGCGCCGCTGGACTTCTTCGAAGGTTGTCTGCAGGTCGTACATCGTGCGGCCGCAGCCCGGGCAGGCGATGTATTCCGGCTTGTAGAAGCGGCGCCGGGCCGCCTGCATGATCTCGTCCCGGAGGTATTCCGAGAGGCCCGCGGATGCGGGAATCTCGTCGATTTCGCGCTTCAGCAGCTTCGGACCCCATTCGATGGCCGCGTCGAGCATCGTGTCGCCCTTGCGCCCCTCTGCGAGGTAGCGGGCGACGGGCAGCTCGTTGACGGGCGGCTCGGTCAGCGACACGCGGATGGTGTCGCCGATGCCCTCCTGGAGGAGGGAGGCGATGCCCACGCAGGACTTGATGCGGCCGCTGTCGCCACCGCCAGCCTCGGTCACGCCGAGATGCATCGGGAAGACGACGCCGCGCTCCTGCATCCGCCGCGCGAGTTCGCGGTAGGCCTCCACCATCACGACCGTGTTGCTCGCCTTGAGCGAGACCACGACGTTGAGGTAGTCGGCCTCGATGCACATCTCCAGCCATTCCATCGCCGCCATCGCCATCGCGTGCGGCGTGTTGCCGTAGCGGTCGGTGATGTAGCGGCCCAGCGAGCCGTGGTTGAGGCCCACGCGCACGGCGGTGCCGTGCTCCTTGCAGACCGCGAGGAAGCGGGCGAACTGCGCGCGCGCCTGCTCGTGGTCGGGGTGGAAGTTGCCCGGGTTGATGCGGACCTTCTCCACGACGGGCGCCACGGCGATGGCCGTCTCCGACGAGAAATGGATGTCCGCGACCAGCGGCACGTTGCAGCCCGCTTCGCGCAGGCGGCGCTTGATTTCCGCGATGTGCGGGACGTCCTGGCGGCCCGGCACCGTGATGCGCACCATCTGCGCGCCCGCGGCGACGAGCTGGAGGGACTGGGCCACGGTGGCCTCGACGTCGGAAGTATGGGTATTGCACATCGTCTGGACGACGATGGGGTGGCCGGCGCCGATGACGAGGGAGTCACCGACCCGGACGGGAAGGGTCTCAATGCGTGCCATATACGATTTCTCTAGCTTCCCGGCGGAGCTGTGCGGTGGTCTTGCCGGAGCGCTTGGTGAGCTGGAAATGCACACCTACCGTACCGATGATGTCCAGCGGATAGGCGTAGCGGTAATAGATGGGGCTGGCGTAGTCCGGATCATACAGCGTAGACCAGGACCAGCGGACCAGCGCGTTGAAATGGATCTCGATGGGGTCGAACATCAGCGCGAAGCCGAGGCCGCCCTGCAGGCCGTATTCCCACCGGTGCTCGTAGGGCCGGAAGGCGTTGGCGTATTGCGGGTCGAGGTTGGGCCCGGAACGGGAAATGCTGTTGCGCCAGCCGCCGTACACGCCGACGCTGGCCATCAGCTTGAGGGGGTCGATATCCTTGTGGTACTGCGCCAGGAACGGGATCTCGTAGACCTCGATCGTGCCCTGCTCGGCGCCGTCCACGTCCTGCGTGCGGCCGGTCTCGGGGTCACGCACGAAGCCGAAACCTTCGTAGCCGTGCGCCACGCCCACGGTCAGGCCGAGGATGGGCATCTGGTCGAACAGTTTGCTGTACTTGGTGAACAGGATGCTGACGTAGTTCGGCTTGAACTGCCACGCGCGGTTGTACTTGGCCGGGGAATAGTACATATTGGTGAAGCTGGCGCCGTAGTTGACGCCGATCATCACGTAGTCGTTGATCAGCTCCTTCTTCGGATCCGTGTACACGGTATCCGCCCATTCGATCTCCTGCGCCCGCGCGCCGAGGGCGCACAGGAGGAGGGTCAGGGAGAACAGGAGGGACTTGGGGTTTTTCATCGTCATTTCGTTTGGAAGAGGGCGCCGACGTCGACGCTCTGCGAGAGCTCGGCGCTGGCCGGGATGTTGAGGTATTCGCTGCCGGAGAAATCCAGGAAGACGACCGTCTCCGGCTGGCGCCGCTCGAGCAGCGAGCCCGTATCGATGATGGAATTGCGGTTGCCGTCCTCCGTGATGCGGATGCTGTAGCGGCCGGCGCGCAGGTACGGGAAGCGCAGCGTCCCGTCCGCGTCGGCGACGTAGCTGCGCAGGACCTTGTCGCGCTTCTCGCCCAGCAGGTCCACGATCAGCTTGCGGTCCACGCCGCTGAGCTCCAGGTCCAGGCTGCTCAGCGTCTCGTCGCTCGGCAGGCTGACCCTGACCACGGTGCTGTCGGACCAGAAGCCGTTGATGTCGCGGAAGGCCCGGTAGGGGACTTTCATCGAATACTGGAAGCCGGGCATCAGCTTGTCCTTCGGGCGCAGGATGTAGCGCCGCAGGTTGAGCGAATCCTGCTCCACGGTGAATTCCGCGCGCGACTGGCGCTGGCGCGTATTGATCGAGACGAACTGGATGGAATCGAACTGCGCGGAGATGATCGGGTTGCGGAACTCCAGTTCGAAACCGTTCTGCTCCACGGTTTCAGGCATCGCCTGGAGCCGGTAGACGCAGACCGTGTCTTCGTGCTTGATGTTGCGGCGGACCGGCTTGGAATAGGTCCGCTTGTCCGGCGTCAGCGGGAGCTTGACGATCTCCTGCGCGGGAACGAGCCGGCCCAGGGTGTCCGTCTTGCGGTAGTTGACATAGATGCGCATCGTGTCCGGCGCCGCGCGGCGGCTGTTGATCCAGAGCTCGAGGCTGTCCTGCAGGATGTTGAACTGGCTGATCACCTGGTTGTCGCGGTAGCCGCGGATCCAGAGCGAGTCGATCCAGGCGCCCGGCGCCATGAAGGTGATGTAGGCGGAACGCTCCGACGTACGCACCTTGTTGACGATGTACTGCTTGGACGGCTTCTCGCGGAAGAGCTTGAGCTCGTGCTCGCTGCGGCGGGCCAGGCAGCGGAGCGTGTCCAGCATGTCGTATTTGAGGATTTCCGGGACGGAATCGTTGGCGACCATCACCGGCCGCACCAGCGAGTCGATGAAGGCGACGGTCTCCGTCTCCGGGTCGTAGCGGTTGTCGTTGTTGGCGTCCTTGATGGCGTAGATGCGGTAGACCGTGTCCTGGATGAAGGGCAGGGCGAAGAAGCCCCAGTCGTCCGTCTTGACGGCCGCGTAGGGCCGCTGGTTGAAGACGGCGGAGTCGCCGAGGTCCTTGTGCAGCAGCACCGTGGCGCCCTTGACGGGCGCGAGCGTGTTGCAGTCGCGCACCGTGCCGGTCATCATCATCGAGTCGATGCGCTCGCCGGTGGAGAAGACGTAGGTGTAGCCCGGGAACATATTGCCCTCGTTGGCGTCCGCGATGGCGTCCGTGAAGCTCAGCGTGTAGGTCGTGTTCTCCTCGAGCGGTTCCTCGAAGCTGACGATGAGGTTGTGGCCGCGCACGCGCGTCTTGGGCGGGCGCTGCTGGGGCGGGGACAGGATGATGTTGGCGGGCGTCTTGATGGTGAAGTATTCGTTGAAGGTGAACACGAACGTGGCCCCTTCGGTCGGGACGCCCACGACGCCCGGCAGGGGATGGATGTCGATGATGAGCGGCGGGATGGTGTCCCGCTTGCCGCCGGAAGGCGCCTGCGTGGTGTTGGCGCAGGACGGGAAGAACAGCGGCAGCAGGCAGGCGCCGACGAGGAGGATCAGGGGAAGGAATCGCTTCATGGCGTCAAATGTCTGTGCGGATCACGTCCTGGATGCCGTCGATGCGGGAGAGGCCTTCGACCATCCGCTCCAGGTTCTTCTTGTCGCGGACGAGCAGCTCGATGAATCCCTCGAAGAGGCCGTCCTCCGTGGACAGCTGCAGCTTGCGCATATTGATGCCGAGGGTGCGGGAGATGAAGCTGGAGATGTCGTTGAGCAGGCCGAGCCGGTCGATGCCCTTGAGCGAGATCCGGATCGGGTATTCCTGCTGGACGGCGCCCCACTGGGGGACGACCATCCGGTTGCCGTACTTGCTGGCGAGGCTCTCCGCCACGGGGCAGGATTTCTTGTGGACGATGACGAGGTTGTCGTTCATCGAGAAGCCGATCACGGGGTCGCCCGGAATCGGGTGGCAGCATTCCGCGATCTTGTACTGGATCGGGCGCGAGGCGTCCTCGCGCTTGGGGGATTTGCGCCGCTCGCCGCCGGTGAGGTCCTTCTCGTCGATGATGGCCTTGAAGTCCTCCGGGCCGAGCAGGCCCAGTCCGATGCGGAACCAGAGTTCGCTCTCTTCGTGGAGCTGGCTGTAGTCGAGGAACTTGCGCACCAGCTCGCGGTTGCTCTGCAGCCCCATCAGGCGGATGCGTTCCTCGAAGATGCGTTCGCCTTCCTTCGCGATCGCGTCGAAGTCGCCGCGGAAATATTCGATCACGCGGTTGCGCGCGTAGCGCGTCTGCAGGAAGGAGACCCATTCGATCTTGGGCCGGGCGTTCTCCGCGGTGATGATCTCGACCTGGTCGCCGGCCTTGAGGGTGTGCGACAGCGGGACGAGCTTCATATTGACCTTGGCGGCGATGGCCTTGTTGCCGATGGCCGTGTGGATCAGGTAGGCGAAGTCCAGGGCCGTGGCGCCGCTGTGCAGCGCCTTCTGTTCGCCTTTCGGCGTGAAGACGACCACCTCGCTGCTGAGGAGGTCCTTGTGGATGATGTCGAGGAGCTCCAGGGCGCTGACGTCGTTGCTCAGCAGGATGTCCTGGACCTCGGCGAGCCACTTGTCCATCTCGGAGTCGTTCTCGGAGATGTAGCCGTCGTTCTTGTAGGCCCAGTGGGCCGCGATGCCCTTCTCCGCGATGTCGTCCATCCGCTTGGAGCGGATCTGCACCTCCACCCAGAAGCCGGAATGGCTCATCAGGGTGCAGTGCAGCGCCTCGTAGCCGTTGGTCTTGGGCTGGGAGATCCAGTCGCGGCGGCGGCTGAGGTTCTCGCGGTAGAGGTGGGTGATGGTGGAGAAGATCAGGTAGGCCTGTCCGCGCTCGGCCTGGACGTTGTTGCTTTCCTGCGGCTCGAAGATGATGCGGACGGCGTAGAGGTCATAGATCTGTTCGAAGGGGACGCGCTTCGTGCGCATCTTGTACCAGATGGAGTAGGGGGTCTTGATGCGCTTGCGGATCTTGAAGCGGTAGCCCGCCTGGTTGAGCGCTTCCTCGATCGGGGCGATGAAGGTGTCGATGTCCTTGTCGCGCTGGGCGATGTTGCCCCGGATGCGCTCGGTGATGCTCTTGAAGTCCTCCGGCTCCTTGTAGCGGAGCCAGATGTTCTCCATCTCCGACTTGACGCTGTAGAGGCCGAGGCGGTGCGCCAGCGGGATGAAGATGAACATCGTCTCGGACAGGATCTTGTCGCGCTTGTGCTCCGGCATATACTCGATGGTGCGGCAGTTGTGGAGCCGGTCCGCGAGCTTGATCAGGACGACGCGCACGTCGTCGTTGAGCGTGAGCAGGATGCGCTTGAAATTCTCCGCCTGGAGGCTCTCGGTGCTGGCCGCCTCGCCCTTGCGGTCTTCGTTGTCCAGCACGGTCTTGATCTTGGTCAGGCCGTCCACGAGGGTCGCGATCTTGTCGCCGAAGAGGTTGCGGATGTCCTCGACCGTGTAGGAGGTGTCCTCCACGACGTCGTGCAGGAGGGCGGCGCAGATGGATTTGCAGCCGAGGCCGATCTCCGTGACGACGATGCGGGCGACGGCGATCGGGTGCAGCATATACGGCTCGCCCGAGCGCCGGCGGACGTTCTTGTGGGCCTGGTTGGCGAACTCGAAGGCCTTGCGGACAATGTCCACTTCGCTCTCGTCCTTGCAGCGTTTGGCGGCGACCTGCAGCAAGGAAGAGAACTCCTGCTCTATGCAGCGGTAATCATCGGGTGTGAACTGGGAGAAACTCATTATTTGTTTTCAGTGTCCCACGCGGAGACTTTATACTTGTCGACATTCTGGAAACTGTACGTGAGCTGGGCGCCGTAGATGATGATCTGCCAGCTGAAGTTCAGCCAGATCAGGAAGAGCGGCACGGCGGCCAACAGCCCGTAGGCCTGGCTGAGCCGGCCCACGAACATCTGCGTATGGAGGTATAGATGCTGGAACAGCATGAAGATCAGGCCGGAGATCAGGGCTGCCCAGAACGCATACTTGTAGTTGACGAAGGTGGCGGGGATGTATTTGTACATCACCGAGAACGTGCCCACCAGGATGAGGTAGAACACGAGGTTGCCGATCCACTTGAACAGGCCGCGCACTTCCTTGAGGTCGAGGCCGAACAGGTCGGTCATATTGGTGGCGTAGACGATGCCGGTACCGAAGATGATGACGATGAACGGGGCGAGGAAGAGCACCAGGAAGTAGAAGCCGAAGCGCTTGTAGAGCTTGCGGGGGATCTTGAGGATGCCCCAGACGTTGTTGAACACGCGTTCGACCTGGAACATCATCCACAGGATGGCCCAGAGGAACATCAGGGCCGAGACGAGGCCGAGGCCGCCGCCCTGCGCCGAGGAGAGGATGTTGCCCGCCTTCTCGGCGAGCATATTGACGATCTCGGGGTGCGTGGGCAGGACCATGCCCAGGACCTGGGTGATCTTGTCGTCCAGGCCCAGACCGCCGGTGATGGCGAAGGCGAAGGCCAGGAACGGGACGAGGGCCAGGGTGATGAAGTAGCTCAGGGACACGCACTGGAAGCCCATCCGGTTCTCCGTGAAGGTCTTGAAGGTGATGCGGATGATCTTCCAGGTCCGGACGATCCAGGCGTAGACGGGATCGTCTTTGCCGGGATCCAGGGTCCAGATCCGGTCGGAGAGGAGGTCTTTGAGTTTCTGGCCTAGTTTCATCTTCCGTTAGAATAAGGTCGGTTCAGTGATGGTTTCCAATTTTCGGGCCTCGGTCGTGCCGTTGCCCGCCGGCTGGGCCGGCGAATCGGGCAGCATCGCGCGGAATTCTTCTTCCGAGACGACCGGGATGCCGAGCTTCTCGCATTTCTTGAGCTTCTCCGGGCCCGGTTTGGTGCCGGCGAGGAGGAAGGCCGTGGCGCCGCTCACGGAGGAGCCGGCCTTGCCGCCGTGGGCGACGATGAGGTCTTTCATCCGCTCGCGGCTGATGCTGAAGTTGCCGGAGATGACGACCGTCTTGCCGGCGAGGGCGTCGGACAGGGCGGTCTCCTGACCGGCCCCGTCGAAGCGGAGGCCGGCGGCGCGCAGGCGCGCGACCTGCTCGCGGTGCTCGGGCTTGGCGAAGTAGTCGCAGACGCTGCGGGCGATGACGTCGCCCACGTCGGCCACTTCGAGCAGCTGCTCCTGCGTGGCCGCGGCGAGGGCGTCGATGTCGCCGAAGTGGCGCGCGATGGCCTTGGCCGTGGTCTCGCCGACGTAGCGGATGCCCAGGGCGAAGAGGACCCGTTCGAAGGGGATCTGTCTGGAGGCCTCCAGGCTGGCGAGGAAGCGTTCCGCGGAGCGGTCCTGCCACCCCTCGAGGCTGAGGAGCTGGTATTTGCTGATGTCGTAGAGGTCGGCCGGCGTGCGGGCCAGGCCGGCCGCGAAGAACTGGTCGACGGTCATTTCGCCGGCCAGGATGTCCATCGCCTTGCGGCTGACGAAGTGCAGCAGGCGGCCCTTGATCTGCATCGGGCAGCCGTCCTGGTTGGGGCAGAACCATTTGGCTTCCGCCTCGGCCTTGACGAGCGGCGTGCCGCAGTCCGGACATTTGTCCGGGAAAACGGGACGCGCGGCGTCCGCGGGGCGGTGCGCCGGGTCGATGCCGGTGATCTTCGGGATGATTTCGCCGCCTTTCTCCACGAACACCCAGTCGCCCACGCGGATGTCCAGCAGGGCCATCTGGTCGGCGTTGTTGAGGGTGGCGCGCTTGACGACGGTGCCGCTGAGCTGCACCGGGGCGAGGTTGGCGACGGGGGTCACGGCGCCGGTGCGGCCGACCTGGTAGTCGATGCTGAGCAGCTCCGTGCAGGCCTGTTCGGCCTTGAATTTATAGGCGACCGCCCACCGCGGCGACTTGGCCGTGTAGCCGAGCATCCGCTGGCAGGCGAGTTCGTTGATCTTGATGACGATGCCGTCCGTGGCGTAGGGAAGGAACTTGCGGGCGGTGTCCCAGTGGTCGATGTATTCCTTGATCTGCGCGATGTCGGCGCAGAGGCGGCGGTCCTCCGAGACCGGCAGGCCCCAGCTGGCCGCGGCGTCGAGCGCCTGGCTGTGGGAGTCGAACTGGACCGACTCGGCGGGGATGTGGTAGAGGGTGCAGGTCAGCCCGCGGTGCGCGACCTCTTCCGGGTCGATGAGCTTGAGGGAGCCGGAGGCGGCGTTGCGCGGGTTGGCGAAGGGGGCCTCTTCCTGCGCTTCGCGCTCGCGGTTGAGGGCGTCGAAGGCGGCGTAGGGCATCAGGATCTCGCCGCGGATTTCGAATTCTTTCGGGTAATCGCCTTTCAGCTGCTGCGGGATGCCGGCGATGCGGCGGACGTTGTCCGTCACGTCGTCGCCCTGCACGCCGTCGCCGCGGGTGAGGGCCTGGACCAGCTTGCCGTCGCGGTAGGTCAGGCAGATGGCGGTGCCGTCGAACTTGAGCTCGCAGCTGTAGGTGAAGGGGATGCCGTCGAGGGCCTTGTCGGCCCGGGCGGCGAATTCTTCGATCTCTTCGATGGAATAGGTGTTGCCGAGCGAGAGCATCGGGTAGCGGTGCGCGCGCTGGACGAAGCCCTGGCGCGCGCCGCTCTCGGCGTTGGCGCCCACCGGGGCGTCAAGGTCGGAGCCCACGCGCCGGGTGGGGGAGTCGGGGCTGTCGAACTGGGGGAATTCGGCTTCCAGTCGCTCCAGTTCGTGCATCAGCTGGTCGAAGTCATAGTCCGACATCGTCGGCGCATTATCGACATAATAGCGCCGGCTGTTCTCCCGGAGGGTCTCCCGGAGTTCGTCGATCCTGATTTTGGCTGCCTTTTCTTCCATTCCGCTCACTCGCGCGCGTATATGCGTGTACAATTCACAAAAATACACAATTCCGCGCGGAAATGCAATAAAAGGCGCCCAGGGTTGCATTTGTCGGGAGAAATGCGGATATTTATCGGATAATCAATATACTGAGACGAATATGCGAAAAACTTTCTTTGCCCTGGCGGCCGCCCTTCTGCTGGCCGCGTGCACCGGAAAGGCGCCGGAAAATGGTGTCCTGATCGAAGGGAATGTCCTTGGCTGTGAGCAGAACGACAGGTACTTAGCCATCCTGTTTGAATACACCGGAACCTCCGGGAGGGGGGTCCAGGAGGATACTTTGCAGAACGGTCGTTTTTCCTTCCGGCTGGATTCCCTGGGAGGTGAACATTACAGTATCGCCCTTGCCGACATCGCGGACGGACGCTTCGATATCCTCAATGACGGACCGGAGCTTTACCTCGAGCCGGGGACCGTCGTCCGTATCCAGGGCGAGGGGGTCCATTTCGCGGACGCCCGGATCACCAGCCCGTCCCGGGAGCAGAAACTGCGGGAGCGTTTCCTGCGGATGATTTCCCTGGAAGACAGGCATCTGCGGCAGGACGCCTCGGCCCGTTATAAAGAGCTCCGGCAGGAGATTCGAGTGGGCGAAAACCTGACGGCGGCGCAGCGCGATTCCCTGAACGAGTTGGCGGAGCAGGTCGACGCGGCCTATACGGAGATTGGCGCCCGGATCTCGCAGCAGGAGCTGGAAGCGCTCGAAAAAGTGGAGCTTGGTCGCTACGCCCTCAATCGTCTCCACGGCCTGGCGCTGGGCGTTTCCATAGGAAAAGAAGTGGATCGGGAGGCTGTCCGGCGCATCTATGAGCGGCTTTCGGACGAACAGAAAGCTTCCCAGGAAGGGAGGGAAATCCTCGGCTATATCCGTGTGGTCGAGAAGGTGGACGTCGGGTCTCCCATCCCGGATTACGAATTCCTCGATATGGACGGAACCGCCCGGCGCCTCTCCGAATTCCAGGGGCAATGGCTCCTGTTGGATTTCTGGCAGTTCGGCTGCGCGCCCTGTTTCCATTCCGTCCCCGAGCTCGGCGAATTGTGCCGCGAATTCGAAGGCCGGCTGACCGTCGTCAGCATCAGCCTGGACGACGATGTCGCCTGGCGCAAGGCGACGGAGCAGCACGGCATCTTCTGGAACAACTGGCGTGACCCGTCCGGCAACGGCGGCGTCCTCCAGTCCTATGGCACCTGCGCGATCCCCACGTTCGTCCTGGTCTCGCCCGACGGCATCATCAGGCTCATCCACGTCGGTTACCGCACCGGCGTCCTCCACGAGCTGGCCCGGTCCGCCGAATGACCCTGCCACATATCCCTTCGATGACCGCAAGACCTTCCCGTCTTGCGGTCATCGTTTATTTCCGCCCGTCCGGTCGTCGAAGGGGAAGGGGGGATTCGTCGAAGGGCGGGCAGGCGGGGGAGGCGTTCGTCGAAGGGGCGGGGGCGTTCGTCGAAATTCCGGCGCGGAAGGGGATGGGTCGGGCTAATTTTGCAGCAGAAATCGAACGAAACAAAATAAAACGAAAAAAGATATGAAACGAATCATCGCAACCCTGATCCTCTCCGTGAGCGCTTTCGCGACCCTGCACGCACAGAGCACCGTCGTCTGCGGCGCTGTCCTCGATTCCCTGACCCGCCAGGGCGAACCGGCGGCCGTCGTCCAGTTCTTCAAGGCCCCGGACGCCGAGAAGCCCGTCGCCTTCACGACGACCGATATGGACGGCAAGTTCTGCCAGCTTCTGACCGGCGCGGGCGAGTACACGCTGCTGTTCACCGGCGTCGGCCGGCAGGACCGCCGCATCGTCTTCACTCTCAACGGCGAAGAGAATTACGGCCTCGGCGAGATCCTCATCCAGGACGACGTCCAGTCCCTGAAGAGCGCTTCGGTCACCGCCCAGCGCCCGCTCGTGAAGATGGAGGTCGACCGGATGACCTATAATGTCGCGGACGACGTGGACTCCAAGACCACCACGGTCCTGGAAATGCTCCGCAAGGTCCCGATGGTCACCGTGGACGGCCAGGACAACATCACCGTCAACGGCTCCTCCAGCTTCCAGGTCACCGTGGACGGCAAGCCGAGCCAGATGTTCTCCGGCAACCCGTCCCAGATCTTCAAGATGATGCCCGCCAGCTCCGTCAAGGACATCCAGGTCATCACCAACCCGGGCGTCCGCTATGACGCCGAAGGCGTGGGCGGCGTCCTCAACCTCGTGACCAACCGCGAGGCCACGGGCGGCCAGAGCGTGGCCGACGGCTTCTACGGCTCGGTCCGCGCGATGGGCAGCACCCGCGGCGGTGGCGGCGGCCTCTTCCTGAGCCAGCAGAAGGGCAAATTCTCCTGGAGCCTCAACGGCAACGGTATGTATATGAGCATGCCCGGCACGACGACCGACGTCACCCGCGAAATGCTCGGCGGAATGGGCGGCAAGACCCTCAACCACAACGAGTCCGCGATGACGATGCCGATGGGGATGGGCAACCTGAGCGCCAGCTACGAGATTGACCCGCAGAACCTCATCTCCGCGACCGCCGGCCTGATGGTCTTCGGCACCACGATGGACGGCCTCGCCTCCACCTCGATGAGCGGCGGCATCTACGGCACCGGCTTCTCCTACGACGGCACCACCTATACGAAGATGAACTCCAATTCCATCACCGCAGGCGTTGACTACCAGCACCTTTGGAACGACGTCCCCGGCCGTAGCTTCGTCCTCTCGTACCAGTTCTCCGGCACCCCGACCACGACCCGGAACGTGAACACCTTCACCGCCTCCGGCCTGGCGGGCCTCGACCTGACCGACCGTTCGACGGAAGGCAAGCAGGGCTCCACCGACCACACCGTGCAGGCCGACTTCACGACCCCGCTCGGCGCCACCGGCACCCTGAGCACCGGCGCCAAGTTCATCAGCCGCCTCAACAGCTCCTTCCAGCAGTTCTACCTCTGGGACGGCAACGACTGGGTGTACAACCCCGCCGGCAGCCTGGACTACAAGTTCAGCAACCGCATCGGCGCCCTCTATGCCGAGTACAAGACCACGCTCGGCGCCGTCAGCCTGATGGGCGGTGTCCGCTACGAATACACCTGGCAGGACGTCAACTACGCCGCCGGTCAGGGCAACAACTTCAGCACCAGCTACGGCAGCCTCGTCCCGACGGCCAGCATCCAGTTCAACCTCAGCCAGACGCAGAACCTCGGTCTCTCCTACAATATGCGCATCAGCCGCCCGGGCATCAGCTACCTGAACCCCTACGTGGATACCTCCGACCCGACCGCCCGCACCTACGGCAACGGCGACCTCGAAGTCGAGCGCGGCCACAACCTCAGCCTCGTCTACAACCTCTACAGCCCCAAGTGGATCGTCAACCTCACCCTGCGTGAGACCCTGACCGCCAACGGCATCTCTTCCTACAGCTTCTACGACCGGAACAACCTGCTCAACACCACCTACGGCAACATCGTCCGCACCAGCATCACCGGCCTCAACGCCTTCGTCAACTGGAACGCCGGCCCCAACACCCGCATCTTCCTCAATGGCGGCCTGAACTACACCGACCTGTCGAGCGCCGTGCTGGACCAGCACAACAGCGGCCTGAGCTACAACGCCATGCTGGGCTTCCAGCAGACCCTCCCCGCGGACTTCCGCCTGAGCGCCAACGTCATCGCGATGGGCCGCAACTACTCCCTCCAGGGCTGGAGCACGGGAATGAGCATGGGCATGGTCGGCCTGACCAAGACCTTCTTCGACGACCGCCTGGGCGTCAGCGTCAACTACACGATGCCGCTGACCGGCTGCAAGGGAATGGAAATGCGCAGCTATACCACCGGCAAGGACTTCCGCTCCGAGAGCATCAACGTGATCCCGATGCAGAACCTCAACATCAGCATCAGCTGGAGCTTCGGCAAGCAGGGCTCCGTCCGGGTCAAGAGCGCCCGCAAGACCATCCAGAACGACGACGTGCTCAACGCCGAGAGCACGACCGAGAGCCTGGGTACCAGCCTGATGGGCGGCGGCGCCGGAATGGGAATGGGTATGTAAACTCGCAGAAAATCATTATATTTGTCCTGATATGGGCAAGCAGAATAAAAACTCCGTCTTGACAGTGGCCCAGATAGCAGTCTGGGCTGCCGTCTTTGTGCTTCCTGCAGCCGTGAACATCTTCGTGTCCGGCAACTCCAGCCACGCCTGGGGCATTATGCGCGGCTCCTTCTTCACGATGTTCCCCTGCCTGGTGATCTACCTGATCAACTACTGGGGCCTGGTGCCGCACTTCCTGTTCCACGACGGGCGCAAGAAGTGGTTCTGGATCCTCAACGTCGTGCTGCTGGTCGTGCTCAACCGGCACTTCCTGCACCCGGCGCGCATCCCGCAGGAGGTGGTCGAGAACCTCCCGGTCAAGCTGTCCGAGATCTGGGCCTTCCACCTGGTGAGCGCCCTGTCTTCGGCGCTTTTCCAGAGCGTTTTCATCATCGCTGCCGCGGGCATCCGCTACATCGTCCGGATGCACAAGATGGAGGTCCAGCTCGAAGAGGAGAAGCGCAAGACGGCCGAAGCCGAACTGACCTGGCTCAAGCACCAGCTCAACCCGCACTTCCTCTTCAATACGCTCAACAACATCTCCTCGCTGACCCAGATCGATCCCGACAAGGCGCAGGAGAGCATCGGCGAGCTCAGCGACACGCTCCGCTACGCCCTCTACGACACGGACACCGACAAGGTCCCGCTCTCGGGCGAGGTGACCTTCATGAACAACTATATCCACCTGATGCAGCTGCGCTGCAACGAACTCACGGAGGTCAAGACCTCCTGGGAGCTGCCTTCCGAAGAGGTGCGCATCGCGCCGCTGCTCTTCATCTCGCCGATCGAGAACGCCTTCAAGCACGGCGTCAACGCCCGGATGGCGTCCTTCGTCCACATCGGGCTGCATCCAGAAGGCAAGGACCTGGTATTCGAATGTGAGAATTCGCGCTTCGCGAAGAGCGGCGAGGACCACATCGGTTCCGGTATCGGGGTGGAGAACCTCAAGCGCCGCCTGGAGCTCATCTATCCGGACGCGTACAGCTACGAACAGCAAGAGAAGGACGGCGCCTATTCCGTCCGGATCGTCCTGAAAAACCTGATTGGATGAAAGAACTGCGCTGCATGGTCGTCGACGACGAGCCGCTGGCCGTCAAGATGCTGGAGAACTTCATCTCCAAGACTTCGTTCCTGTTCCTCGAGGCCTCGTTCACCGATCCGGTCGCCGCGCTGGAAGCCATCCGCGCGCAGCGCCCGCAACTGGTCTTCCTGGACATCCAGATGCCCGACCTGAACGGCATGGAACTGTCCCGGATGATCCCGGAGGGCACGCGCGTCGTCTTCACGACGGCGTTCAAGGACTACGCCTTCGACAGCTACGAAGTGTCCGCGCTGGACTTCCTGCTCAAGCCGATCCGCTACCAGAAGTTCCTCGAGGCGGCCGAGAAGGCGCGCCAGTGGTTCTCGCTGGTGGAGGGCGCGGAAGCCGCGGAAGCGGCGGCGGGCGCCTCCGGCCAGCAGGATTCCATCTTCGTCAAATCCGAAGGCCAGCTGCGCAAGGTGGCCTTCACCGATATCAAATATGTCGAGGGAATGAAGGACTACGTCCTGCTGCATCTCTGCTCGGAGAAGCGCCCGCTCGTCACGCACATCACGATGAAGGCGGTCGAGGAGCTGCTTCCCGCGGGCGCGTTCATGCGCGTGCACAGGTCCTATATCGTCGCGCTGGACAAGATCGACTCCGTCAGCGGCACCAACGACATCTCCATCGGCGACACCTTCATCCACGTCTCCGACGCCTACCGCGCCGCCTTCGAAGAATACCTCTCGCAGCGGATGCTCCGCTAGGCGGCTTACCGTTTGGTCAGCGCCATGATGCTGTGCAGCAGGCCCTTCTCGTAGCCGACACAGATGTATTCGATATTCCCCTCCGGTGAAATGAGGACGAACGTGGGGACTGCTTCGGTGCCATAGGAGCGGAAGCTGCCGGACAGGGCTTTCGGGTCTCTCCAGTTGTTCCAGAAGATACCGTGTTCTTCCGACGCCTGCTTCCAGACGGACTCCTTGTCCAGGCTGATGCTGACGACGGCGAGCGTCTCCTGGAATTCCCGGCTGACCTCTCCGAGTTCGGGGAGGGCCATGCGGCAGGGTGCGCAGTTTCTTTGCCAGAAATCCAGCAGGATCCATTTCTCGCGCAGGTCGGAGAGCCGCACGGTCTTACCGGTCATATCGACATATTCGACATCCGGGGCGGGGGAGCCGACGAACACCTCTTTGACAGGATTCAGGCAGCTCAGAATTTCTATGCCGTAGGGGGAGTTTTTCTGCTCCTCCGTGAGCCGGTCATACAAACGAAGGACCGGTTCCCGGTATTCCTTTTTCCCGTTATGGACGACTTCGCCTGCCAGACTGTTGAGCGTTCTGAGGGCGAACGCCCCGATCTCCTCGGTCTGCAATAACTTCAGTTCCTGCCTGGCTATTCTGTTATGGATATTCTTATCCTCTTCGAGGATTTTTTTGTCCAATGCTTTTAAAGAGTCGATCTGAGCTCGTGTCCAGGGATTGTCCTTGTATTCGTAGACCTCCTCGACGATCCGGTTGTGTAGCGTTGAGTTCTTTTGAAACGCCTGCCAGTCCGCCAGGGACATCTTCTTCATAAAGCTTTCCCGCAGTATCTGATCCCGGACCGGGCTGTCGACCCGGGCGGTCCGGATGTACCATCCGTCTCCCTTGATGCGAACGGTGACGCCCGGCTCGAGATAGAGGTCCAGCCCGTAACTGACCGTGTAGTAGTGGTGATTGCGGATCTCGTTGATGTGGAGTGAGTAGAAGTCGGCATCGTTGTACAGGGAGTCCAGGCGGAGTGAGAAGTGCCCGTTTTGCAAGGTGTCTCTTGCGATGCCTCTTCCGGCGCGTCCGGTGTACTTGACCAAGCGGACGACAATCGAGTCCTGCGGATTGAATCCGGTGAGTTCTCCCAGGATCAGGGCGCCCTTCTCCGGCGCCTTTTCGGCGCATGCGGCCAGCAGGAGGGCGGCCGCCAGGGCGAAGAAAGTTTTTCGCATATTCGTTTCAGTGTATTGATTATGCGATAAATATCGGGATTATTTCCGATATTGCAATGTGCGGAATCGAATATTTATGCCGAAATAGTTGCATAACTAAAAAATTTAGCTACCTTTGCAAAGGAACAATCGTACGCTTATGAAACGTCTGACGAAAAAAGAAGAGGTCATCATGAACCATTTCTGGGAGAAGGGCCCGCTGTTCGTGCGTGAGTTGCGGGAGCTCTACCCGGAACCGAAGCCGCACTTCAGCACCCTGTCCACGCAGGTGCGGACGCTCCAGGAGGAGGGCTTCGTCGACCATAAGGCTTATGGCCCCACCTATCAGTATTTCGCCGCGGTCTCGCGCGAGGAGTACAACCAGCGCTCGCTGGTCGGCCTCATCGACCGCTATTTCGACAATTCGTACATCAATGCGGTGTCGGCCCTGGTGAAGGAGGAGAAGATTTCCGTCGAGGAGCTGAAAGAGCTCATCGACCTCATCGAAAAAGAGAAATGATGCTGGCTTTCCTGATCTACGAGGCCAAGGTGGCCGTGGCGCTTGCCATTTTCTATATGTTTTTCCGGCTGCTCCTCAAGAAGGAGACCTTCCACCGTTTCAACCGCATCGTGCTGCTGAGCGCGTCGGTGCTGAGCTTCGCGCTGCCGTTCTGCATCATCACGATCCGCAAGCCGATGGAAATGCCCGACCTGCAGATCGGCGACGTCATGGCCATGCCGGGCCTGGAGGCCGCCGGAGAGGCGCCCGCCACGCCCTGGTGGCCGGTGGCCCTGGCGGTCCTGTTCTCCGCCGGCGTCGCCTTCGTGCTGTTCCGGCTGGCCGTGTCCATCCTCTCCATCCGCCGCGTCGTGCGGAAGGGGGAAGTGGTCGGCGAGGAGGGCGGCTGCAAGGTCATCGTCACGGAGCGGGACCTCGACCCGTTCAGCTGGATGAGGTATATCGTCCTGTCCCGCAAGGACTGGGAGGGACCGCATGCGCCGATCATCACCCACGAGCGGGCGCACATCGCCTACGGCCATTCGATCGACCTGCTGCTGGTGGACCTCCTGTCATCGTTCCAATGGTTCAATCCGGCCATCTGGATGCTCCGCGCGGACCTGCAGGAGCTTCACGAGTTCGAGGCCGACGACGCCGTGCTGCGCAGCGGCGCCAACCTGAAAGAATATCAGTATTTACTTATAAGAAAAGCTGTCAGCAAGAGCGGCTACTCAGTTGCCAACAGCTTTAATCACAGTATCCTTAAAAATCGTATTACTATGATGTCAAAATCCAAATCCTCTCTGAAGAGAGGGCTGCGGGTGCTCTATCTGCTCCCGCTCGTATGCCTCGGCGTGGGCCTGCAGGCACAGACCGTCTATTTCACTCCGGACAAAGGTACTGAAAAAGTGCGGATTAAGCAAACTTCCGGCGAACTCCCGCTGTTCATCATCCGCTCCGCCTCGGGCGAGGAGCGCGAGGTACCCAAGGAGGAATTCGAGAAGATCGATCCGCAGACCATCGAATCCATGGAGGTCCTGAAGGACCAGTCTGGCCTGGAGAAATATGGCGACAAGGCCAAGAACGGCGTCGTCATCGTCAAGCTCCGTGAGTTCAACGCCACCCTGCAGTACGACAAACCGGCGCACATAACGGCCACCGGGCCCGGGTCTTCGGTCAGCCTGACCACTGAAGCTAACGTGCTCTTCATCGTCCGCGAGCCCTGGGGTGAGGAGAAGGAAATCAGCCGGGCCGAGTTCGAGAAGATCGATCCGCGTCGGATCAGTTCCATAAATATCTATAAAGACGCCGACACTCGCGCGAAATACGGTGACAAGGCAAAGGACGGCGTTGCCATCCTGAGCCTCAAGCGACCGCAGGAGTTGGAAGAAGTCGTGGTCATCCGGTACAAGAAGGAAAGCGATGAACCGGTCCCGTTCTATCTGATGGAGCCGGATACGATGCCCAAGTTCCAGGGCGGTGGAATGCATGATTTCTCCAGATGGCTGAGTAGGAATCTCGATGCTCCTAAGGGCTGCGATCATAGCGGCTCCATCGAAGTCAGCTTCGTTGTTGATGCAGAGGGTGATGTCCGGGATATCCATATTGACAAGGGTATCTGTCCGGAGCTTGATGCCGTCGTGCTCGCCACCGTGGCGAAATCGCCCAAGTGGGAGCCGGCTACCTCCAATGGCAAGCCCGTCGCGCAGGCCCTTTCCATCCCGGTCATCTTCCAGATGCGCCCCGCGCCGAAAAAGTAAGATTATATTTTTAGAATAACTGATGCGAAAAACTTTCTTTGCCTTTCTGGCGGGCATCCTGCTGGCAGGCTCTGCCCATGCGCAAGTGTACGTGATGGACTATGACATGTTCCGGAACCGTAACGTCAAGGTTAAACTCCAGGTGCAGGATGCACGGAGCGAAGAAGCGCTGCCCTTTGCGACGGTCTATCTGAACCGCCAGGGCGACACGACCATCACGCATTTCGCCCTCTCCGACCAGAAGGGTGCCGTGGAGATCGCCGACGTGCCCGCGGGGCGCTACCGGCTCAACGTGGAGCTGATCGGCTACACGCCTTTCTCCAAAGATTATAATTTTCGCGACTATGAAGAAGACCTCGGGGTCGTCAAGCTGGAGGAGAACCCTGAAATCATCGACGCGGCGTCCATCACGGCAGTGGGCAACGCCGTCGAGGTCCGCCAGGACACGCTGATCTACAATGCGGCAGCCTTCCACGTCGGCGACAATGCGATGCTGGAAGACCTGATCAAGAAGATGCCCGGCATGGAGGTCGGCGAAGACGGCACGGTCAAGGTCAACGGCGAGCCCGTGGACAAGATCACCGTCGGCGGCAGGACTTTCTTCTTCAACGACCCTTCCGCAGCCCTCAAGAATCTCCCGGCCAAGATCGTGGACAAGATCAAGGTCGTGGACCGGGAGAATGAGGAGGCTGCCTTCTCCGGCATCGCCTCCCAGGATTCCCGGGAGAAGGTGATGGACCTGGAACTCAAGGAAGAATACAAGGAAGGCTGGTTCGGCAACGCCAAACTGGGCGGCGGCTACCGGCAGGGCCGCGAGGACGCGGGCCTGGCCGACGACCGCCGCGGCCTGTTCCTCGGCAATTTCCTGCTCAGCGGCTACAACGAGAAGGACCAGCTGACGCTGATCGCGAACGGGCAGAACGCTTCGGAACCCGGCAGCCCCGTCGCCATCTTCATCAACGCGGAGGAAGACATGGAGGATATGGACATCGCCGGGCTGTTCGGCGGCCTGAAGACCTCCGCGATGGCCGGCGCCAACCTGAACTCCGACCGCATCAAGGGGATGGAGACCACGGCCTCCGTCAGCTACAATTTCTCCGACCAGGTGTCCCGGCAGCGGACCGCGCGCCTGTCCGCCGTGGTGGGGGAGGACCCCCTGTCGTCGGAGAGCCTGTCGAGCGGTCTCAACACCCAGAACCGCGTCAATGTCAACTTCGAGTTGAAGAAGAAGGACACGAAGAAATTCAACTTCGTCTTCCGGCCCCGCTTCCGCTACAGCGACGCCACGTCGGTCTCGCACGATGAATCCGCCACCCGGGATGCCCTGGGCGCGGAGATCAACCGCGCCGATGCCAACCAGACCTCCCGGAGCCGCGCGTTCCGGGCCAACGGCAACCTCATCACCGGCGTCAAGGATCTCGGCAAGGCGCGGCGCAGCCTGTCCCTCTCCGTGGACTACAGCTTCAACAACAGCAGCAGCCGGAGCGAGGAGGATTCCCGGACCTGGTATGGCGCCGATGTGGCGCCGCGCCAGCTGCGCTATGACGGCGCGGGCAACGGGCAGATGGTCGGCGGCAACCTGTCCTACCTGGAGCCTTTCGGCGAAAACTGGGGCCTGGCCGCCATCGCTTCCACGCGCTGGCGCCGGCAGGCCTCCGGCAAGGACGCCTTCAATCCTGACGGCTCGGCCAACGAATACTACTCCTCGACTTCGCGCAGCGATTATCTCCTCCTGGACCAGAGCCTCCAGATGCAGTACCAGAAAGAGGGCAAGCAGTTCTTCTTCGGCGTGCAGCACGCCCAGACCCGCAACGAGATCCGTTCCCGTTCGCTGGGCCGGGACACGGCCACGGGCCTCGGCGAGTGGCTGCACGACTGGGCGCCTTATCTGTCCGTCCGGACCGGCGACAACGGGCACAGCCTGTCCGTCAATTACCAGGGACAGTCCAACCAGGTCTCCGGCAGCCGGATCGCCCCGGTGCTGGACATCTCCAACCCGCTGCAGATTTCCACCGGCAACATCTATCTCCGGCCGTCGTTCCGGCACAGCGTCTCGATGAACTGGAGCTACAACGACAGGAAGTCCTTCTCCTATGTCGGGTTCTATCTCAACGGCTCGATGACGCGCCGCGGCACCGTGTCCGCGTCGTGGTTCGATGCGGACGGCGTGCGGTATTCCGTGCCGGTCAACACCAATAACCCGTCGTACAGCGTGTACGGCTCCCTGTCCTGGCGCCAGCCGCTCGGGGCGGCGAAGAACTGGACCCTGGACCTGGGCCTGTCCGCCAACCTGGCCGCGAGCACCGGTTACCAGGCGCGCGGCCGCCGGGCTGGGCTGAACCTGGCGACCTTCGACTACAGCGCCTTCATGGCGGATTTCTGGGGAGACGCGTCCGGCTCCCGCTTCTACGGCGGCGGGAGCGGCTTCGCCGAGAGCCGCACGAAGCAGACCGACCTCTCCGGCTATGTTTCCATCGAGTATTCGCAGGACCGTTTCTCGTCCTCCTTCTACTCGTATGTCGACAACAACCGGAGCCGCTATAGCCTCGACCCTTCCGCGAATACGACCTACTGGAATTTCTACTATTCCCTGGAAATGCTCTACGAGACCCTGCACGGCTGGGAGTTCAAGTCGGATGTCTCGTTCCAGCATTTCCTGGGCTACAGCGCCGGCTACAACAAGCCGTTCTGCATCTGGAACCTGGGCGTGAGCAAGACGGTCAAGGCGTTCACCCTGAGCCTGGGCGTATCGGACCTGCTGAACCAGGAACGCTCCGTGCAGCGGGTGGTGGAGGCGGAATACGTCGAGGACAGCAACCGCCTTGTGATGGGCCGCTATGCGATCTTCTCCGTCAAGTGGAATTTCGGCAAGATGAATCCGGTCAAGAACGGCCGCGTGCAGAACGCGATGTACAATATGCTATAACTTTGTTTCTTGCATATCCCGCGGAAAATGTGTAAATTCGCAGGATTTTCCAAGGAAATTCAAATAGTTAGTTATAGTATACAAATGAAAGATTCCATTATCATCCTTTGCGGCGGCGGCCCGGCTCCGGGCATGAACACCGTCGTCTGCTCCGTGGCCAAGACCTTCCTGGCCGGCGGTTATCGTGTCATCGGCCTTCACGGTGGTTACAGCGGTCTGTTCAGCCAGAACCCGCGCACCGAGGACCTCGACTTCTTCAAGGCTGACGCCTACTTCAACCGCGGCGGTTCCTACCTCCAGATGAGCCGCTTCAAGCCCACGGACGAGGATTTCGAGAAGAATTTCAACCTGTCCCTGTTCACCGACAACAACATCAAGCTGCTGGTGACCGTCGGTGGCGACGACACCGCCTCCACCGCCAACCGCATCGCGAAGTTCCTCGAGAACAAGAAATACCCCATCGCCAACATCCACGTGCCCAAGACGATCGACAACGACCTTCCGCTGCCGAACAACGCCCCGACCTTCGGCTTCAACTCCGCCAAGGACGAAGGCGCCCACATCGCCCGCACCGTGTATGAGGATGCCCGCACCTCCGGCAACTGGCTGCTCATCAGCGCCATGGGCCGTAGCGCCGGCCACCTGGCCCTCGGCATCGGCGAGGCGACCCACGCCCCGATGACGATCATCCCGGAGATGTTCAACAAGACGGACATCACCATCGACAAGATCATCAAGCTGACGGTCTCCACGATCCTCAAGCGCAACATCCTCGGTATCGGCTACGGCACCGTGGTGGTCGCCGAGGGCGTGTTCCACGACCTGGCCGCTGACGACATCAAGGCCGCCGGCGTGCATATGACCTACGACGAGCACGGCCACCCGGAGCTCGGCAAGATCAGCAAGGCCGTCCTCTTCAACGAGCTGCTCGAGAAGGAGCTGAAGAAGCTCGGTCTCAAGGCCAAGACCCGTCCGATCGAGATCGGCTACGATGTCCGCTGCCAGGATCCGATCGGCTTCGACCTGACCTACTGCTCCGAGCTGGCCATGGGCGTGTACGAGCTCTTCAAGAAGGGCGAGACCGGCTGCATGGTGTATGTCGACGCTTTCGGCAACGCCAAGCCGCTCTACCTGCACGACCTGCAGAACGAGGAGGGCAAGATCCCGCCGCGCCGCGTCGAGATCGAAGGCGGTATCGCGCAGAACTACTACAACTTCATCTGCCACTTCATCACCCCTGCGGATTATGAGGCTGCGAAGAAGTATGTCGCCGATCCCGAGGCCTACGACTTCAAGAAGATCCTCAACTGGTAGTTGAGTTTCCCATACAGAAAAAGGCCCCCGGAGCAATCCGGGGGCCTTTTCCGTAGTTGGCTGACGGCAACTAATCGCCGGTGTTGGCGAGGGTGCCGGAGATGTACTGGTCGTAGGCGGTCATATCCACGAGGCCGTGGCCGGAGAGGTTGAAGAGGATGACCTTGGACTCGCCGGTCTCCTTGCACTTGTTGGCTTCGTTGATGGCGGCGGCGATGGCGTGGCAGGACTCCGGAGCCGGGACGATGCCTTCCGCGCGGGCGAAGAGCACGCCTGCGGCGAAAGAATCCAGCTGGCGGATGTCGACCGCCTCCACGAGGCCGTCCTTGTGGAGCTGGGACACGATGGCGCCGGCGCCGTGGTAGCGCAGGCCGCCGGCGTGGATGTTGGCCGGACGGAAGTCGTGGCCGAGGGAGAACATCGGGATGAGCGGGGTCAGACCCGTCTCGTCGCCGAAGTCGTACATGAATTCACCCTTGGTGAGCTTGGGGCAGGATGCCGGCTCGGCCGCGATGAAGCGGGTCTTCTTGCCGTCCACGAGGTTGTGGCGCAGGAACGGGAAGGAGATGCCGCTGAAGTTGGAGCCGCCGCCGAAGCAGCCGATGACGATGTCCGGGTATTCGCCGGCCATCTCCATCTGCTTCTCGGCCTCCAGGCCGATGACGGTCTGGTGCAGGCAGACGTGGTTGAGCACGGAGCCCAGGAGGTACTTGCAGTTGGGGGTGGTCATCGCGAGCTCGACCGCCTCGGAGATGGCGGTGCCGAGCGAACCCTGGTGGTTGGGGTCGGCGGTGAGGATGTCCTTGCCCGCACGGGTGGACATCGACGGCGACGGGGTCACGAGGGCGTCGAAGACCTGCATGATGCTGCGGCGGTAGGGCTTCTGCTCATAGCTGATCTTGACCTGGTAGACGGCGCACTCCAGGCCGTAGAGCTTGGAGGCGTAGGAGAGGGCCGCGCCCCACTGGCCGGCGCCGGTCTCGGTGGTGACGTTGGTCACGCCCTGCTGCTTGCAGTAGTAGGCCTGCGGGATGGCGGAGTTGAGCTTGTGGGAGCCCAGCGGGTTCACGCTTTCGTTCTTGAAATAGATGTGGGCCGGGGTGCCGAGGGCCTCCTCGAGGCCGTAGGCGCGCACCAGCGGGGTGCAGCGGTAGTAGGCGTACTTCTCGCGCACATCCTCGGGAATGTCGATCCAACGGTCGGTCTGGTTGACTTCCTGCTTGGCGCATTCTTCGGCGAAGAGGGGATAGAGGTCTTCGGCTTTGATGGGCTGCTTGGTGCCCGGGTGGAGCATCGGCTGCGGCTTGTTGACCATATCAGCCTGGATGTTGTACCATTGGGTAGGAATCTCGGATTCCGGGAGGATGAACCTTTTCTGTTTCATTATGGCGTGGTTTTATAGATTCTTTTCGATGTAGGATTCGAGCGCTTCGACGGCGCTCTCGGGGGTCGCCCAGCTCGTGCAGAAGCGCACGCCCGCGTGCGTGTCGTCCACCTCCTGCCACAGTTCGAAGCCGAACTGCTCCGCGAGCGGCGCGAGCGCGGCCGTCGGGAGGATGGGGAAGACCTGGTTGGTGGTGTTCTCGACGAGGAAGGGGATGCCCTTGGCGCGGAAGGCCGCGCGGATGCGGTCGGCCAGGCGGTCGGCGTGGCGGGCGAGCTTGAAATACAGCCCCCCGTTCATCAGGACCTCATATTGCAGGCCGAGCAGGCGGCCCTTGGCGAGCATCCCGCCGTGCTGCTTGATCAGGTAGCGGAAGTCTTCGGCGAGCGCGCTGCGCGTGAAGACGACGGCTTCGCCGAACAGGGCGCCCTGCTTGGTGCCGCCGACATAGAAGATGTCGCACAGACGCGCCAGGTCCTTGGGCAGCAGGTCGACGCCGGCCGCCTCCAGGCCGTAGCCGAGGCGGGCGCCGTCGACGAAGAGGGGAATCTCCCATTCGCGGCAGACGGCGTGCAGGTCCTGCAGTTCCTTTTTCGTATAGACCGTCCCGAGCTCCGTCGGGAAAGAGATGTAGACCATACCGGGCTGCACCGTGTGCTCGCGGCTGAAGTCGCGCTGGTGCGCTTCCAGCAGCGCGCGGACCTGCGCGGCGGAAATCTTGCCGTCGGTGGCCGGGAGGGCGAGGATCTTGTGCCCGCTCTGCTCCACGGCGCCGGTCTCGTGGACGTTGATGTGGCCGCTGGCAGCGCAGACGACGCCCTGGTGCGGCCGGAGCTGGGAGGCGATGACGGTGGCGTTGGTCTGGGTCCCGCCGACGAGGAAATGGACCTCGGCGTCCGGGCAGTCGAAGATGTAGCGGACCATATCGGCCGCCTTGGCACAATGCGGGTCTTCGCCGTAGCCCAGGGTCTGCTCCAGGTTGGTCTCCCGGAGCGCGTCTAGGATCTGCGGACAGCACCCTTCCAGATAGTCGCTTTCGAAACGGATCATAAAAAAGAGGAAGCCTACTAACTAAGCGTAACCGAATTGCAAGGTAAGAAAAAAAAGGATTGATTATACCCCGGGAATGCTTATTTTTGTGACAAGTGCGGCAGGAAATGGAAAGAACCGCGATTCCCATCGCGGTTCTTCTCAATTCTAACCAAAATTATTAACCAATGAAATTTAACTCGATTCAATATATTGCAAGGTCCGTGCCAGAATGATCAAGACGAATGCAGCCAGGTTGTTGGATGCCGCCGGCATCCCGTATGAACTGATCCCCTACGACTTTACGGAGGAGGATCTGAGCGCGCAGCACGTCGCGGCGGAGCTGGGCGAGGACATCGACCAGGTCTTCAAGACGCTGGTCCTGCGCGGCGACCGCACCGGTTTCTTCGTGTGCGTGATTCCGGGCGACTTCGAGGTGGACCTCAAGGTGGCCGCCCGCATCTCCGGCAACAAGAGCTGCGAGATGCTGCACCTCAAGGAGCTGCTGCCCACGACGGGCTACATCCGCGGCGGCTGCAGCCCGATCGGGATGAAGAAGGCTTTCCCGACCTATATCCACGAGTCCGCGCTGCTCTACGACTATATCTACATCAGTGCAGGGCAGCGCGGGCTCCAGTTCAAGATCGCTCCGCAGGACCTGTTCGACTTTGTCGGCGCGGAGGTCTATCCTATTTAGCTACAGCGGCTTGTATTCGAATTCCAGCAGCTCGGCGTCGCCGTCGAGCAGGTAGGCCGGACGCAGGGCGAAGAAGCCCTGGTAGTTGTTGTGGTGCATATGCGAGACGTCGCGGCCTTCTTCGACCGGCGTCCATTCCCCTTCGCCGAAGCGCTCCCAGATGCTGACGCTGTTGCGCTCGTTGCGGATGCGCACCGCGAATTCCGGCGCGTCGCCGGTCCGCCCGATGTTGGCGGCCTCGTTGTAGAAGAGGAACAGGCCCGCCCGGCTGCCCGCCGGGACGGAGAAGCGCGCCGTGACCTCGTAGGAGGCGTCCACGGCCGTCGTCGTCCAGAGGGTGCCGCCGGCGTAGCCCGGCTGCCATTTCGCCCAGAGGAGGGGATTGGCGTAGTCGCGCAGGTAGGCGTAATCGCCCTGCAGGCCCTCCTGCTCCCATTCCGCGCCGTCCGGCCCGGCCGGCACGGGCCAGCCGTCCGCCGTCCATTCCACGCTCTCGACGATGGTGCTGCGGCCCAGGGTGTGGAAGCCGTTGCGGTAGGCGTGGTAGACGATGTACCAGTTGCCCTGCGCGTCGTCGACGAGGGTGCCGTGGCCCTTGGACCACCAGGCTTCGTCGGCGGTGTAGGTGTGGACCAGCGGGTTGTGGGGGCTGTTCTCCCAGGGGCCCAGGGCGGACTTGCTGCGGGCCACGACGACCATATGGCTCGTGGCCGGGCCGGCGGTGCCGCCTTCCGCGCTCACGAGGTAGTACCAGTCGCCGCGCTTGAGGAGCTTCGGCGATTCGAGCCACATCCCTTCGGTCTCCCATTCCTTCGGGAACTCCCAGCCGTCGTAGACCTTCTGCGGCTTGCCCGCGGCGGCCAGGCCGTCCGGGGTCAGGGGCGTGACCCAGCCGTCGTTGGTGTAGAGGTAGCGCTGCCCGTCTTCGGCCACGACGTGGCCCGGGTCGATGCCGCCCACGTCGAGCTTGACCGGGGCGCTCCAGGGGCCCTCGATGCGCTCGGCCGTGACGACGTAGTTCTCACCCTTGCTGGTGGGGTAGTAGATGTAGTATTTGCCGTCCACCTTGCAGAGGTCGGGGGCGAAGATGGAATAGTCCCCGTCTTCGACGGCCCGCGCCACCGGCTCCCAGTGCAGCAGGTCGGTGGAGTGCCAGACGAGCAGGGCGGGGAAGTAGGTGAACGACGAATGCGTCATATAGAAATCGTCGCCGTCGCGGAGGATGGTCGGGTCCGGGTAGTCGCCCGGAAAGATGCAGGTCTTGAGGGGCGCGGCCTTGGGCGCGCAGGCGCCGAGCAGCGCGGCCGCCAGCAGCAATTGGAGGGTGTGGAATCTCATTCTGTGTCAGATTTTTCGTAAAAATACGGAAAAAAACCTTGAAATGCAGTATATTGCAACGGACACTAAAACACAACTGCCATGAAAAAGACTTTTTGGGAACGGATCAGCGACATCTCCCCCCTGCACAAACGTGCTGCCTTCTCCGACCTTCCGGAGCGCGTCGGGACCAAGGAAACTGCCTTCCAGGTCCTCGCCCGGGAGCGTTTTTCCTGTCGCAATTTCAAGGACACGCCGCTCACCGACTGGCAGGTCGGCCAGATCCTGGAGGCGGCCCGCGTCGCCCCCACCGCCGCCAACAAACAGCCGGTGCACGTGTGGGTGGTCAAGAGCCCCGAGGCGCTCGAGAAGCTGAAAGGCGCCACGGACTATACCTACGGAGCTCCCGTCGTGTTTATGGTGGGTGCCAAGGCGGATGCCGCCTGGGTGCGCAAGTATGACGGCAAGAACGGCGCCGACATCGACGCCGCCATCGTCGGGACACACATTATGCTGGAAGCCTCGGCCCTCGGCCTGGGCAATGTCTGGGTCGGCTCCTTCGACCCCGCGCGGATCAAGGCCGACTTCCCGGAGACCGAAGGCTACGAAGTCGTCTGCCTCTTCCCGGTCGGCGTCTCCGCCGCCGCTGCGGGCCCCAACCACGCCCAGCGCCAGCCCCTCGACCAGTTCGCCTCGGAAATCTGACCCGTCCGGCCTCCGGCGCCAGATCCGCCCGGGCCCGGTGACGGGCGCGGCTGCGGACAGGGGTGTATTGTTTCTTTAGAGGCAGAATGTTATCTTTGTAGGAAATTGGTAATAAATGATGAAGTCCATCCTTCCCCTTACGCTGGTCGCGGCCCTGTTGATGGTCGGCTGCGCCCCCAAGCAGGCCGACGAAGCGGCTGAAACCACGAACACGAACACGATGATCGAGCAGACCACGCCCAATCCCGAGAACGCTGCCGAGGCGCAGCAGTTCCTCAAGAAGTGCGGCACCTACTACCTCGCTACCGTCGAGGGTGACCAGCCGCGCGTCCGCCCCTTCGGCACCGCCGAGATTTTCGAGGGCAAGCTTTATATCCAGACCGGCAAGGTCAAGAACGTCTACAAGCAGCTGATCGCCAACCCCAAGGCGGAGATCTGCGGCTTCGCCGGCGGCGAGTGGATCCGCATCCAGTGCGAGCTGATCCCGGACGAGCGCATCGAGGCCAAGCAGGATATGCTGGACAAGAATCCTTCGTTGCAGATGATGTACAAGGCCGATGACGACAACACCATCGTGCTGTACTGCCGCAACGCCACCGCCACGATCTCTTCCTTCACCGCCCCCGCCCGGAGCTTCCAGTTCTAGGAAGCCGTCTTCGCGTGGATTTTGCGGCCATAGATTTCGAGACTGCGAACGAGTGCAAGAGCAGCGTTTGCAGCGTGGGCGTCGTGGTGGTCCGCGGCGGACGGATCGTGGATTCGTTCTATAGCCTGATCCACCCGGAGCCCGATTACTACCAGTGGTTCTGCCGTCAGGTCCACGGGCTCGGCCCGGAGGATACTGACGGCGCGCCCGTTTT
>Ga0310696_10001080_pt1 | contig 40005 bp, 32 predicted proteins | sample AusTroGonzalo_MG_4_FD_203885 | JGI IMG/M metagenome (GOLD analysis project Ga0310696, IMG submission 203885) | Bovine rumen microbial communities from tropical cattle in Woodstock, Queensland, Australia - Gonzalo_02 (v2) (version 2) | ecosystem: Host-associated > Mammals > Digestive system >... | reverse complement strand
AATTGGTTTTGGAGGCAAAGATGAATGTATTAAACACAGTCAACGTCCTTGATTCGATTGTTCCGATCAGTCGGTTCAACAAGGGCGAGGCAAACAAAATTTTTTCCGATGTCAAAAAATCGGGCATCAGTATCGTTGTGAAAAACAATGTTCCCGAGTGCATTCTTATGAGTCCGCAAAGTTACCGCGAAATGATGGAAGAGTATGAAGACGCGCTTCTCGCTGCGGAAGCAGCAAAACGGCTTTCCCAGAAAACTGAATATGTGGATCACGAAGATGTTATGAAAAAATTCGGACTTTCGGAAGCAGATCTGGATGATGTCGAAGTGAATCTGGAGCAGTAATGGATTGGAAAATTAAATATCATCCTCTTGCCGCAGAAGAACTCGCGAAACTCGACGGTTCTGTCCGAAAAATCGTGCTGAAAGGAATCTTGAAAGTCGCTCAAAACCCGAGACCGCAGAGTGAAGGCGGTTACGGCAAACCTTTGGGAAACAAAGGCGGCAACGATCTGACTGGACTTCTGAAAATAAAGTATCGCGATATCGGAATCCGTGTCGTCTACAAGCTTGTCGAAGACGAACTCACTCACGAAATGTTCATTCTGGTAATTTCAGCCAGAGCCGATAACGAAGTTTATGATATTGCAGGGAAAAGGAAAATATAGGAAAGTGCTGTAATCATTAAGCTTTTCAAATTCACTCCTGCTTACGAAATAAACATAAAAATGCTTCCAGTATAAACCAATTTCCCGTCCTTCATCTCAAAAAACTGAAGCCAGCCTGTTCCGCACAAAGGTCCGCAATACTCTTCCTTGTAAACCATTACGGCATCGGATTCAGGATCATAGAGAGGAGCCGAAAATTTAATGATTCGGTGTCCTGAGACTTTATTCAGACAACTTTCTATGTCATAATCTCCTCTCCCGTTTTCCCCGTAACAGATGCGGTCGCTTACAATACCGTCTTTTTCGCAGGAATATTTTTCCAAACCGGAAACAGCTACCGATTTTCTGTTTATTTCAATGAATTTTTCGACAAATTTCTCAGCATCGTTCTTCTGCATTTCTTCTGCGACAGCCGATCCAACACTACTGCGGATACCGAACCCGCCTTCAGAACTTTTGGTTTTGGAAGCCATCAGATAGCAGGATTCCTTATCGTGAAAATGGACATGGTTTTCAATGATTTTTTGCAGAAGTTCATCAGATCCCATTTTTAAAAGAATAGGATTCGGATCGGCTTTCCCGAACATTTTTTCGATCCTTCTCCTCGGCAGCCAGTAATCTTCCGCGAGGATTTTCTTTTCTTTCCATTCATAGCAGGCAGGCTCGACATAGCGCAGTTCATCAAGAGATTTCCAGTCAGGATCTATCTCAAAAATCTTTTTTCCGCTCCTGTCTATCACGAAATAATGCTCACCTTTCTGAACCCATGTCCTGCCGAAATAAAACGCGCTGACTGTGTCATATTCTGCCGGAATAACTTCCATCCCGTTTTCGTCGAGGAATCCCCATTTTCCTTTGTATTTGAATGAAATGGATTTTTCCTTCAGGCAAATACTTTCTCTCACGCTTTCATATTTGCTCTCTTCATCCTCTGTGATTTCGATACTGTGCGGATTATCGCTGATTTCTTTGTCGTTTGAAAAACTGCTGATCAGCTTCTTTAACTTATCCTCCAAACGCCTGGATTCCAATTCTGGGTCGGCAACAAAATCTCCTTTTTTGTTTACAACACCCCACGAACCGTCTTTTTTAACCTCTGCATTTCCTCCGGAAAATTTGTTAGCTGTCTCGAATTGCGGATTTATGACATAATTCAAATTTTTATCGACGAATCCCCATTTGCCGCTTTGAATATCCGAAACTGCAAGCAGTCCTTCCGAATAAGAACGATCAATGTCACGGAATTTGACATCTTTTATCTTTTTTCCGGCCCCATCGAGAAAAACGAATTCTTTTTGGGTTGTAAAAGCGGGAATCAAGCCGTCTTTGATTTTATCTATGTAGAGATATTCTGCCGGTATCACCTCTTTTCCGTTTTCATCAAGAAGACCGAAAAGACTGTTTTTATCCGAAAAAATGTAGCGGGCTTTTGTGTTTGCTGAATCCGGTACAGATGAATGATTTGAACAAGCCGCAAAGAATAAAAAGGTTAAAATTATTAGTTTTTTCATCTTTCCACCCTCAAAAACAAACACAGAAATCTTTTTTAGCAAAAACAGACAAAAAAATAAATAAAAATGTAACTTTTTCATACTTTTCAGGTCATATCAGTGTTGTTTGTTGAGGTTATTATGGAAAAGGAAAGAGAAAACCTTGAAAAAATGCCGGAAGAATATGGCAAGATCCTGAAATCATACAAGAAATCTGATGACGAGATCGGAGAAGAATTTCAGAAAAAAATCAATGTACGGCTTGAAGAAGTTGCGACAGTCAGAAAAAGACGTGCCAAATTCATTGCGTTTTTGAAGCCGCTTTCAGCAGTCGCCGCAGTTTTTGTGATTGTTTTTGCAGTTTTGTTTTTCTCTCAGTCTAAAACTGAAGAAGGGGAGAAAATTTCCGAATCTGTTGTCGCAGCCGGCAGTCCGGTTACAATAAATCTTGTCTACGATGCAGCTGAAGACCTTGAAAACGTTAGGTTTTTTATTGAACTCGGAGACGGAATCTCGTTTCTTTCATCAGACGAAAAAATAAGAGAAACCCGCTCTCACGAGTGGACCGGAAGCCTTAAAAAAGGGAAAAACTCAATCCCGTTTGTCGTAAAAACAGAAAAAAACGGCCGGATGGAAATTCTCACCTCGGCTGAATATTCAAACTATTCCCACAAGCACAAAATAGTTCTTGACGCGCAGAAAAATGAGACTAAAGTTTCGATGTTCGTTTTTGCTCCGTCACCTTTGAACTAAGATGCTTTGAAATTTCAAATATTTGTTTTTATTAGTCTTTTTTTAATTCAAAATATTTTTGCCGAAGAAGGGGGAAAGCCTTTTGAACTTAGTGTCGAAATCAGCGAAGGGGCGAATGCGCCAGATTGGGAAAGCGCGGTTTTTGCCGATCTTGAGAAAGCAGAAAAAAAAGAGGAAAAATTAGCCGAAACGGAAGAAGAAACTGGCGAAAACAAAGAAGAAAAGAAGCAAAACTCCAAAATAACGCATGAAATAAGTGACAAAATAGAGACTGAGGCAGTAGAAACAAAAGTTTTTGAAGCGAAACTAAAGGAAAACGAGCCTCAAAAAGAGGAATACAATCCCGCTTCTAAAAACTGGGGTGAATACTATGGAGCGACTCCGAGATACGACTACCCGATTTATGAAAAAAATGAAGCACGAAACAACGATGCCAAATTGGTAAAATCGGAAAATGAGCCTGAAATCATTAAAGAAGATGATTCATCGTCACTTTCTGTTGATCTGATTCTCCAGACTCAGCACGATATTGAGTTCGATCCGATGCTGAACACAGGAATCAGAGTCAATTTTGCCAACCTGTATTCGACTCTTTCAGTCGGAACCGATTACAGCACATCATCGCAGCGTGCCTATTCTTTAGGAATCACTGCCGGCGGATTCTACAAAATAAGCGATTTCGCCCTGAAAGCTGGTTTGGGCTACAAAAAAATCTGGGATAATACTGAAAATTCCAATTTCAACGACTGGTCTTTAGGCATCGAGGCCGGAGGAAGTTACAGTATTTTCAACTGGTTTGCTCTCGGCGCCGGAATCGGAATGAATTACAGCGTTCTCAAGGATTCTGGTTTTACAGACGGCAAATTTGTTCCGACATTTTTTGCCGATTTTGAATTTAACCTTATCAAATAATTGAAATTGTTCAGTCTTTTGAGCCTGGATGTGCCTTTCGGTAAACTTTAGTGAGCTCTTCGATTGAAAGGTGAGTGTAAATCTCGGTCGTCGAGAGGTTGCTGTGCCCCAAAAGAGCCTGTAAGTATCTGAGATTCATACCGTTTTCCAAAAAATGAGTTGCAAAGCTGTGACGAAGCATGTGAGGAGTGATTTTGCGGTAAATTCCGCAGTTTCTTGCCAGCATATCAATGATGTACTGTACGCCGCGCTCGGTCAGCGGTTCTCCTTTGAGATTGCAGAAAATTATCGAATCCTTCTCTTCCCCGCCAGGTCGTTTCATAAGATAATTTTCAATAGAATCAATAGCTTGGCTTGTTACAGGGAGAAGCCTTTCCTTTTTGCCTTTTCCCAAAACATTGACAGTTTTTCCTTTAAAATCCATATCTTTTATTTTTAGAGAAATCAGTTCTCCGACACGGACTCCGCTGCTGTAAAGCATCTCGATTATGGCTCTGTCGCGCAGTCCTTTGAGATTCTGCGGATAGTTGTATTCAATAAGTCTCGCCATTTCGTCACGTGTCAACGCGCCTGGAAGAATGCCGTCCTTTTTTGGTCCTGTCAGCGTAAGTGTTGGATTATCTTCAATAATTTTTCGTTTGTGCAGAAGCAGATAAAACTGTCTTATTGCTACGATTTTACGCCTGAGCGATGATGCCTTGACTTCAGAATAAATTGCTCCGAGATAGTCTTTTATATCATCTTTATCGAGTTTGGTGAGGTCAAGATCAAGTTCCGCAAAATAACGCCTCATAAGTTCGATATCAAGGCAGTAGGAATCTGCCGTGTGAATTGAATAACGTTTTTCGTGGAGCAGGTAGTCTCTAAAAATCTTAATATTATCCATTAGTTGTCCTTTACGCAGCTTTCGATGAATTCGGCGCTTTTAAGGAAATATATCTCCCTGTTAGCCTTTTTGCGGTAACCGTGACCTTCGTCTTCAAAAATGTGCTTCTGAACTTTTTTCCCGGCTTTTTTGAGTTTGTCGATAAGAATGTAGGCATCACTTACAGGAACTCTCGGGTCGTTTGCGCCGTGGAAAACGTAAAGTTCGCCTTTTATTTTTTCAGCCATATTCGTGGGAGAAATCGAAGCGAGGAACTCTCTGTCCGTGAGCGGACCGTATTCCGCTTCACGCAGATGACGGCGGTAACTCGAAGTGTTTTCAAGGAAGTTGATAAGGTCTACAACTCCGACGTTGTCTATTCCGCAAATATAGTCGTCAGCAAACTCGGCCATTGATGCGACAGTCATAAATCCGCCGTAACTTCCACCGCTTGCAATGAATCCTTTCGGTTTTGAAGTGCCGCTTTTAACTAAATCTTCAAGTATTGCGCCGCCGTCTTTGACTGAGTTCATGCGGAGTTTGTAGTTGTCGAGATCCATGTATCTTTTGCCGTAACCGGAAGAACCGCGGACATTCGGGGCGACAACAGCTATCCCTTTTGAAAGATAGTACTGGAACTGTGCGTTAAAACCAGGTCTGAACTGCCCTTCAGGACCTCCGTGGAAGTAGACAATTGTTGGGAAGGGTGCTTTTCCGGTTTTAGGCAGATAGATGAAGTAGGGGATTTCTTCGCCGTCAAAACTTTTTACCTTTTTGAGTTCCGGCGATGCAAAGAGCGAAACATCAATTCCGTTCGCATTAACATACCCAAATTTTTGTGTTGTTTTAGTAGTTAAATCAAATACTTGAGGTTGAGGAATTTCGCCTTCGGAAGAAACTTTGAGAACGAGTTTTCCGTTTTTGAGCGAATTCAGGCCGACAAGTGATTTGTCGAAATCAAGTGGTTTGATTTCCCCTTTTTTGTAGTGAAAACACTTGCTGTAACCTTCCTCGTTTGTGCAGAAAACTGCTTCGTCGCGGCTTTTTTTGTCAACAACGACCGATTCAACGCCCCATTTGTCCTCAAAAACCGGCTTTTTGGCAAAATCAAGAACAATTTCGAGATATTCCATATCGTTTTTCTCGTTGGTTTTCATCAGAATTCCGCCGTCGAAGTATGCGATAGGAATATATTTTTTGTTTTCATCAGAGACTTTCATTTTTTTTGCCTTGCCGTTCTGGAAGCGGTAGGGAACAGTTTTCATGTTGCTTTCGTATGTGTAGAAAAGAAAATCGTCCTTTGAAAGAGCGTCTGTTATGCTGTTGAAGCCTTTCTTTTCAACCAAAAGAGTGCGTTTTTTCGTAGCGATATCAAGGTGATAAATGTAAAAATCCTTTCCGTTTGCTTCGTTTGAGGCGTATAAAATCTCGTTTTCGCTCAGCCATGTCGGATCTTCGTAACGGACAGCGTCATCGACCAGAAGCGGCTCGTATTTGCCGGTTTTGAAAGAGTAAAGATAGAAATTGTACTGCTCGTTACCGCCTTTTGCGGCACTGAAAATAAGTTGCGACTCGTCGGGGCTCAGCGTGTAGCTTTCCACCGCGTCTTCAAGAAAAGTAAGCTGCTTGGTGTCTTTTCCGTCGGCAGATTCCAAGTAGAGCTGTGCGGCATTTTCCTTTCTTGCGATGTAAAGTTTCGAACCGTTTTCAAGCAGATAGCCGGAATGCGAAGTTTCGATTCTTGTGTAGTCTACAATGGTTTTAGCGGCAACGGCCGGAACGGTTTTGGTTTCTTCGGAAGAAACAGGTTTTTCGTTTTTCGACGAGCAGGAAGCGGTGCAAAACAGAATCATAAGGAGAATAAAAAGGATTTTTTTCATAACAACTCCAAAAGTAAAATGTGTGGAAAAAGGAAGTCAGAGCTTTTCAACTATATTGTCGCGTCTCAGAAAATCTCTGTAAGAATCAGGATGTTCGTTAAGAATCTTTGCAAGGTATGCAAGATTTCCGTCCATTCCCTTGCGGTAAAGATCTTCATTGATGTCGTATCTTTTCTGAAAATGAAGGAGCAGATGCGCATTGACGCCGTCAAGATCGTTTGTAAGACGGTTTTCCATCATTTTGAAGAAACCTATCGTTTTTGTCAGCAGATCGGCTTCTGATGAATAGAACGGAATATTTCCCATTTCGAATTCGCGATACAAGAAGAGAAGTTTTTCCAGATAAATTCTGTCAGCCATCTGCCCGATAAGGTCGGCCGAAGCAAGTATTTTTGCGAATCTTTCTGTTTCGGCATCTAAAAATTTTATGTCGGCAAGTTTTACGCTGAGGTCGGTAAGGAGAATCATCTGCTTTGTTTTCTCGATATCGTCCTTGGAATAACCTCTTTCAGACATATATTTTTCTGCAAAAACCATGCTGCGTGCAACGTGGGTTTTAGTGTAAACCGCGCCGTTTTCCACAGAATCTGTTATTTCGGGAATATAGCCTGTATCGTGAAAAACTGCCGCAATTCCGACCAGAAAAATATTGTTTTTGTCAAATGTTTCCCCTTTGAGCATCAACGAGTCGGTAATGCGGAGAGATGCCAAAGTCACATCAACCACATGTCTGAAATCGTGGTATTCGGTGTTGCAGGATTTGTATCCTTCAAATTTGCCGATATATAGATTGTAGACATCGTCAAAAATATTGAGAGCCTTGCTGATCTGCGTATCATCAAGACCTTCCAGCTGCATAAGACGGTAAAATACAACTCTGCATTCTTTAACATTATGCGTGTTCGCTAAGGTCGCGAGCTGCAGAGGAAAAACTGATTTATCAAACGTAAAATCACTCATGGCTCAGTATTGTATACATAAATTATCGTTTGTCAAAAGATATTTCACAGTTACTTTATTTCAAATTGACAGGGTCGGGCGAGAAAATTGTCGCAGCATTGTTTACGATGTATGCGCAGTCGCTTCCGTCTTCAATCTTAACCTGCTCGATGAAGTTCGCCGGACCGTCGAATTTGCTGGATTCGTCCTTAATTTGGTTATCTGAACCGCCTTTAAGAGCATTGTTCTCGGCGTAGAGTATCTTCTGCTCGTCTGTCCAGGTGACAATGGCATCAATTCTCTTGCCGTCTTCTGAAATCAAACCGTCGTGGATTATCGAAGATGATTTTTCAACCATATTCATTATGCTGTTTCCGCCGATTGTTCCTTTTGCGTTGACTGTAAGTCCAGGCATTCCGTCGTTGTCCCAGTCCTGAACGCACGGGTCAGCCGAATTTGTGGGAAGAGTATATCCTTCCGGATTGTTACCGTAGCAATTCGGATCGATGCCGCGGATTTCCCAGAAAATATCCTGATTGAATCCGAAAGTATCGTTATCGTTTTTGGTGATATACGATTCTTTGTCAGCTGTTCCAAGAGCATCTGCGAAAGACTGCGGCATAATAATTTGAAGCAACGAGCTCATCGAATTGTCGATTTTGATGTTGCAGTATGTAGCCTTAATGTGGACTTTGTCCTGTTCCTGTTCCTGAACAATGTGGAAGTATGTTCTTGTCCAGCCTTCTGCAAGGTCGATTGTCGCAACTTTTGAAGAAGATGTGAACCACATTTTCTGTGCGTAGTATCCGCATACTTCGGGGTATTCGCCCGGATCGCATGTGCATTTTTCGGTGTAATGCCATATTCCGTCTTCGCCGCATTCCTGATAAAGTTTGCCGTGTCCTGTTGAGCCGCACGGTTCGTCACCGATTCGTGTAGCGCCTTTTTCAGAACACAGATCATCAGAGACATCACCTGATTCGGTATCGGTCAGTTCTTCCGTACCGGTGTCTGAAGTTGAGTCAACATCTGTATCGACGGGTTCTTCACTACCTGTATCTGTTGCTGTGTCACCTGTGTCGGCTCCCGTATCTGTTGTGTCACCGGTATCGCCAGTGTCACTGGTATCGCCGGTATCGGCTCCGGTATCGCCAGTATTGTTGTTGACTTTTGATTCACCGTCACCGCATGAAACAACAAAAAGTGCCATTGCAAAAGCAATAAAAATCACCGCAATTTTTTTCATCATAACCTCCTAAAAATAGAGTGTCAGCCATAAGCCGCCTGTAAAAATCTGACCGTTGCTTTTATATCCCGGATAACCGGGGTTGTTTGTCTGAAAACCTTCTGATTCTGCGATTGGAGTTCCTGCCGGACAGTCACCGAAGCCGTCGCAGACAGAATCAGGAAACTCATCGACAGTTTTGCCGTCTTTGCCGACCGAATTTGCCTCGCCTTCCTCCTTTTTCGTCGTTCTTTCAAGCATTATGTGCGCCTGGAAGTTGCCGCCGAGCTCAAGCTGCATATTTTCGGGAAGCTCCCAAGTGTAGCTGAAACCAGCCGCTATGCTGAGGCGATCGTTGTCAACATAGTTTGTTCTGCCGTCCTGCTTGGGAACAGGCGACATGAAGTAACCGAGATCGAGCCCTGTTTTTATAGCGTGATATTTGAAATTTGTGCCGAGAGTGAATTCCCAGCTGTCTTTCCATTTGTATTTATCAACATATTCAGAAGCCCAGCCTCCGACTTTGACATTGCCGTTTTCATCTGTTGTCTTAATCTCGTTATCCCAATAAATGTTGTATTCAGGACTTTCGTTGTAGCGGTTTTTGTATTTTGACCACTGGCGCCAGATTGCCGTGAAACCGACACTCATCTCAAGCTCGTTCTTGAATTTGTAGTCAACGATAGCAATTGACGGAGAGAGTGCGAGCGGTCTGAAAGCGTAGGCGACATGAACTCTGTTTCTGTTGATTTCGGCCTCTTTGTCGCGGTCGATATACCAGAAAGTGATTTTTGTATCGACATCAATGTCGGTTTTTGCCGGAAGGTGCGCTGTAAAACCGAGCTGGATAGGTCCCCAAGGTCTCACGATAAGACCGAAATGGGGAACAAGTTTTGGTTTGATTTCGGCAAAAGTTCCGATTTTATTCTCGTTTTTGCCTGCGTCCGGAGTAAAAATCGGAGCTTTGACATTCGCTTCGGCAGTGATGTTGAGGCCAACACCGGCATAAACCCACTTGTAGCCGCCGGCCAGAGCGAGCGAAATGTTGAAAGAGGTCATTCTGTCGTCGTAAAGCTCGTAGTGGAGCGAGTTCGAGAAGTTTGCCTCGCGCTCGTCGGCAAAAAACGACTTTTCTTTCATCATAGAGCCCATCGGGAGCATTCCGTAAAGACCGAGTGCGATGTAGTCTTTCCAAATCGGGAGAACAAGTCCGACGGCACCGTAAAGGTTGCCTTCCTTGGAATCGTCCTTGCCTCTCTCATCGAGATCTGCTGTCGGGCGCGTTTTATAGGGCAGATTTGTCTCGTATTTATCCTTGTTCACCTGCTCAGCGCCGTAAATTCCGGAGTTCTCCGTGACGCTGCCTACTATGTTGAGCGAATCGGGACGGTCGAAAAGCGTTATGTCAAGATTGCGGTAGCTGTAAAAAAAGTTGAGAGTGAAACTTCTTTTCGTTTTCGGAAGAAGCGCGGGGTTGAAATAAGTCGCCTCGGCACCGCCTGCGAACATTCTTGCGCTGAAGGGATTGACTGTACTTGTAGCACCGAGTGTTTCCGTAACAGTAGATGCATAAAGTCCGCTGAATGCAAGAAATATCAATAAAAACAGTAATTTGCTTTTAAGTTTCATACATCAACTCCAATAGATTCACAATAAACAGGATTAAAACGCGCGAAATTTATTAAAAATTTTATTTAAAATCAAGAAATAACTATAATGCCGCGAATTTTTTGCTGTGGAGGAAAAGATGCGTTTGCTTTTTATTGCTTTTTGGGCGTTTTTTCTGATGTTTTTAGCCGGTTGCGAAGTTGAGCCGAAGCTTCCCGAAAACGCGCTCGTTCTTGATCAGGTGATTTATATCGATGAAGTTCAGGAGGGTGTTCCGCAGACAGTCCAGATGCCGAACGGTAAAGTCGTTACCTACAAAATGCCGATGAAACTCAAGGACAAGCAGCTTATTAAAATCAGGGAAGTCGAAGGTGAGCCGCCCTATTACATCCGTGTCAGTCTTAAAGAACGCGATGGAAACGAAAAAAAATAAGGTCGTTGCCGCGCTGACAGGCTCTATTGCGACCGGAAAAACCGTTGTTCTCGACTATTTCCGCGACAATCTGGGGTTTAAAGTTGTTTCAGCCGATGCCGTAGGGCACGAAGTCATGAAATCTACTGAAATTGTAGAAAAAATAGGTGAAACTTTCGGGGCTGACATCATAAAAAGCGGCGAGATAGACCGCAAGGCTTTGGGAAAAATCGTTTTTTCCGACAAAGTTGAACTTTTGAAACTGAATGCAATCACTCATCCTGCAATTTTAGCAAAAACATTTAAAGTAATTGATGAATTGTCTCAAACATCACCGGTAATTCTTGAAGCCGCGATTCTTATTGAAGCAGGGTGGCACAGATATTTCGATACCGTTATGCTCACATGGTGCAAACCCGAAATCCAGTTGAACCGCCTGATTACTCGCGACAACATAACCGAGGAAGAGGCTAAGATAAGAATTGCTTCGCAGATGTCTTTCGAAGAGAAAAAACCTTTCGCAACGCACATAATCGACACCTCTTACGGAATCGAGGTGACAAGATTCACGCTCGAAAAGATTGCAAGGGAAATATTGTAAATTTTTTGGCGGAGATCGAAACATTTTCCGTCATGTTGAACGGATGTGAAACATCTCTAAGATTCTTCGCTATGCTCAGAATGACGATGAAAAAAATGGGGTCCAATTACCAGAACAGATGACAAAAGGCGACGGCAGCCATGATTCCCGCAAAATCGGCGCAAAGTGCAGCGGGAAGGGCGTGCCTGCTGTTTTTGATGCTGACTGCGCCGAAGTAAAGTGCTAAAACATAGAAAGTTGTTTCGGTAGATCCCTGCATTACCGAAACCAGAAAGGAAAGGAATGAATCAGGGTCGTTTCCGACAATCTGGCTCATTATTCCGAATGCTCCGCTACCAGAAAGAGGCCGCATAAGAGCCATCGGAAGAGCTTCGGCGGGCATTCCTACCAAATTGGTGACAGGATTAAGGGCGCGGATCATTATATCCATTGCGCCGCTTGCCTTGAACATTCCGACAGCCACAAAAATTGCAACCATGAACGGAATTATCCTGACTGCAGTATTAAAGCCTTCTTTTGCTCCCTCGACGAGAGTTTCGTATATTTTGACGTTTCTCAAATATCCGAAAAGAAGAATCAGAGTTATTATTGCCGGAACCAGCCAGTCAGAAACCGCTTTCACCACGCTTGTGAATGAAAGTGCGCTTAAATCGGCCGAAACAATCTGATAAACCATGCCGGAAAGAATTGCCATAACGAAAAGCGATGCAACTATTTTTTGCTTTAATCCGGCTTTTTCAGGCTCTGTTTCAACCAGTTCTTCCTCTTTTTCAGCAGGAATATCACTCAACGGGCAGTCAGGCGTTCTGCGTTGCAGAAGTTTCGTGGCGATTATTGCGACAGTTGTCGAAACGATTGTCGCCAAAAGTGACGGAATCAGTATCGAAGCAGGGTCTTTTGCTCCTGCTGAGGCCCGGATTGTGATTACGCCTAACGGAAGGAGCGTCACGCTTGAAGTGTTTATAGCAAGAAAAAGGCACATCGCGTTTGTCGCGCGTCCTTTTTTTCCGTTCAGTTTGTCAAGTTCATGCATCGCGTTTATACCGAAAGGTGTCGCTGCATTGCCCATGCCGAGCATGTTTGCCGACATATTCATTACTATCGCGCCGATTGCAGGATGATCCTTCGGGATTTCAGGAAAAAGCTTCGACATTACAGGACGAACGATTCTGGCAATAATTTTTAGTGCTCCGGCAGCTTCGAGAACTTTCATCATTCCGAGCCAGAAAGCCATCGCTCCGATAAGGCCTATCGCCAGTTTGACCGCTGCTTTGGATTCTTCGAAAAGGGCGAGAGAAAGATCGCTCATTTTACCGAGCCATGCGGCAGAAGCGATTGAAACAAGGATTATTGAAAGCCAGATGATGTTGATTGCAGAAGCTTTCTCTTTCATTTTAGTTCAGCATCTGTATGCGTTTGCCGCGGCCGCACTGATCAAGCTCTGTCTGATGCTGTGAGTAGTTCATCGGATCAATCTCACCGATTCTGTCAAAGAAATCAACAACCGCATCACGCAGAGAAACCGATGTGTCAAGACGCGTCGTGTTTGCTTCGAGCATGTAAAATCCGCTGCCGCCGCGTCCCATATAGTCGTTTGTTGCCATCTTGAAAAGAACATTCGGAAGAAGAACCTCGTAGTCCTTGATGACATCAGTGTTGCCGATACGGAGACACTTCGTCAAGGCATAGGAATTGTGTTCTTTCTGGAGTTTTTCACTCGGACTGCAGTCAAGTTCGACACCGATTCCGGCGACCTGAACCTGTGTTTTGCAGCCGCGTGTCGCCGATTTTCTCGCAACAAAGTCAAACAGCGTTTTGAGTTCGTTTCCGCTAAGATACATTGTTGTTATCGAGTTCTCGAACGGGAAGACTTCGTAAAGTTTTTCAAGTGTGATGTCACCGGTGGGAATGTCGGCCCTGATGCCCATCGAGTTTGTTACGCAGAACTGTGCTCTTGCAAGTTCATGGTTCATCATAGCATCGGTTACGATGTTTCCGAGAGGGCTGTCGCCGCCGGCGGGATCGTTTCTGACTATTGTCGAAGTTGCATATCCTACTTTTTTCTGGAGATACTGCGAATAGTCAAGTCCCTGAACGTAAGGCTTGAGCATATTGACGAAGTCGCCGTTTTCCTCAATTTTTTCGGTAATGGCATGAGTCTCGTATTTGTGCCAAACGATTCTTTTGTTCTGCACAGCAATCGCAAGTTCTCCTATAACTTTGAGGTTTACGCCGCTGTGGACAATGATAACGTCTCTTCCGTCAGGTCCTTTGAGAATTTTCGGCGGGTCAAGGACAACATGGTGGTGACCGCCGAGAATAAGGTCAACGCCTTTGACGTTTTCCGCAATTTTGTAGTCACCGTCAAGCCCCTGATGCGAAAGAACAACGATTATATCGACGATAGGACGCAGACTATTGACATAAGTCTGAGTAGTTTCAATCGGATCAAGGAAGTTGAATCCGACACTTCCGCCGACCTGATAACCAGAATTTATCGAACTGTCGTTTGCAACACCGACGATACCTATTGTCAGACCTCCGGCCATCGCAATCAGATAAGGCGAAGAAATATCCATAAGTCCTTTATGGCCGTCGTTGTCGAAAAGGTAGTTCGAAGCGAGAAGCGGAAATCCGCCCGATTTTTTGTAGGCCGAAACAAGTCCGCTGGTTCCGTTATCGAATTCGTGGTTTCCGATAACCATCGCGTCAACGCCGAGTTTCTGCATCGAAAGCATTTCGACATCGCCTTTGTAGAGGTTGAATTCAGGCGCTCCCTGGAAAGTGTCTCCACTGTCGAGGAGGAGAACCGGAACGCCGTCGCGCTCGTGTTTCTTTCTGATTGAGTCAATCAGAGTTTTTGCTCTTGCGATTCCGCCTGTATTGATAAGGCCTGCACGGTAGTCACTATAATCGCATTTCCCGTCGCGGTTGAGGTCTTCGCTGTTTTTTTCAGCTTCAACCATGGCCTGAGTGTACGAGCTGTCATCATCGAAATTCTTGCGGAGAATGAGTTCGCCATTTTCGTCGCGCCACGTTTTTTTCTGCGGATCGTACGGATAGTCGCACTTGCCGTTGCGTAGAACAATAATTTCCTTCATTGCACCGTTTTCGTCCTTGACCTTGATTTTGTGTTCGCGGTCGAAAACAAGGGCACAGTCATCAGTATCGCACCAGCCGTCGAAGTTAATATCTTCATTTTTGTCACATTTGCCGTTACTGTTCTTGTCCCAGCAGGTGAGATATGCGGTCGAATAAGGGTCCCAGCAGTCGCCGGAACTGCATCCGCGGCCTGAGTTTAATTCAGGATCAAAATCCAGATTCTCTTCAGGGTCGCAGATGCTGTTTTTGTTCTTATCCCAGCAGCGCTGGCAGTCAAGAATGTCGCATCTGCCGTCCTCGTTGATGTCTTCGATGACCAGCCCTTTTTCGATCGAACCTTCTGCGTAGTAGCCTTCAGCAATAAGTTGGTCCTTTGTGTAATAAACATATTGATTGTTGGCGTTGTCGTAGACCTGATATCTTCCGGTGGCTTCGTTATATGCTCCGTTACAGTGGAAGGCACCTCCCTTGTAGTAATCCAGGTCCCAGCACGCAGGAAGGTTCGATTCAAGCCCCATATTCCGGTCGAACATATTCGGTTCCATCCAGAACGGAAGATATTTTCCGTGTGTATCGGTTGTATGTATGAAAACCAGCTTCTGCGGAATGTCGGAATCAACCGGCGCACCGCCGTAACTGTTATCAAAGCATGAGGTCAGAAGTAGAGCGCCTGCCAAGGCAAAAAGAATAGCTTTAAGCTTCATGAGTTACTCTCTAATTAAATCTCAACCCACCGAAATTACAGTTTTTGATGTTGTTAATTGCCAACAATGTCGTCGCCTGATCTCGGAGCAAGCTGGAAAGCGCTGTATGAATATATGAGGATACCGGAAATCGAGTCGAACTCAACACCGATACTTCTGTCGCCGGGGTAATAATAAAGGTCCTTGCTGATTGCAAGGTTTCCGGTGACTTCAAATGCACCGTGACCAAGGTTGTTGTTGGTAACTGTAACATCATTAACTTTTACAAGAACACTTTCATATTTTTCAGCATCAGCACCGTGATTGGTTGTTGGCTTCCACTCTTCGCCATCTTGTGCGTAAGGCGTTGAAATTTTTGAAGAATCATTGATTTCTGCCGGAGCTGGGACTGCTGCTGTTCCAAGTTTGTCGATCTGATCTTCACTGGCAACAGAAATCTGTGTGCTGTCATAATACTCCTCAACTGTTCCGGTGATTTTAAGCTCGTCGCCTACTGCATAGGCACCTACAGTTGCTGTACCTTTTATGAAAACATAAATTCCGGTGTAGGGCTCAGCCTGCGGAATAATTTCAGATATATACAAACCTTTGATTGCGGTGTTCTCATGTGTTGTATTATCCTGTTTGTAAGCAATAGCTGTAACGACCGACTCATTGATTGTTACAGTTGTTCCTGTAGTGATTTCTCCTTTCTGGATTGCGCTGATTTTTGCATTTTCTTCGACTTTGACATCAAAATCCTCATCAGATCTCGGAGCAAGCTGGAAAGCATCGAAAGAGTATATGAGGATTCCTGCAATTGAATTAAACTTAGCGCCTTCGCTTCTGCTGCCGCTGTAATAATGGAGATCTTTGCTTACAGCAAGATTTCCGGTAACTTCAAAAGCACCGTGACCGAGGTTGGCGTTAGTAACTTTAACGTCTTTAACTTTAACGAGAACACCTTCGTATTTTTCTGCATCAGCACCGTGGTTTGCAGTCGGAGAATACTCTTCACCTGCAAGTTCATAAGGTGTTGCGATAGTTGCCGGATCTGTAATTTCAGCCGGTTCCGGAAGCGGACAGGAACCAAGTTTTTTGATTTCGGAAGCTTCAATCTGTGAATTTTCATAATGTTCCTTGTAAACTCCCTTAACTTCAAGTTTGTTGCCTACTTTGTAGTCCCCGACTTTCGCCGTATCCTTGATGAAAACATAAATTCCGGTGTAGGGCTCTGCTTGTTTGATGATTTCCGAAACATAAAGTCCTTGAATTGCCGTTTTATTGTGCTCTTCGTCCTCTTTGTAGTAAATTCCGGTAACAATACATTCAGTTGTAACTTCAGTTTCCTCTGTAACCTCGCCTTTCTGAATCCTGGAGATTTTGTCATCGCCGTTTTCGCAGTCAACATTAGGATCGACAGTATCTCCGGTGTCACTGGTATCGCCTGTGTCACTGGTGTCACCTGTATCACTGGTGTCACTAGTGTCGCTGGTGTCGCTTGTGTCGCCGGTATCAGCAGTGTCGCCTGTATCAGAAGTGTCTCCGGTATCTACAGTGTCACCGGTATCGGTTTCGCCTTCGTCATCAGAGCCGCCGCCTGTTGTTGATCCGCATGAAGCGCAGAACAGCGCTAAAACGAGAACAAAAAAGATAACTGAAAATTTTTTCATTTCACTCTCCATAAAAAATTATTAAAAAGTTCAAAGACTCAAACAGCAAACGCGCGATTATACACAAAATTGAATTTTTTAAAAGGAAATTTTATTTGTAAGACATTAGATTGCGGAGTTGTCGTTGATAGCTGAAATTATTCCTGAAATATCGTCTTTGTCGAAAATTTTCTGTTCTCTCGTCGCCATGTTTTTCATGAGGATCTTTCCGTTCGCCGCTTCGTCTTCACCGATTACGAAAACGAATGAAGCGTTCGTCTTTTCAGCTTTCTGAAGGGCTTTTTTGAGTTTTTTGGGTTTGTAATCTGCAAGAAAACGGATATTTTCTTTCGACATTTTTTTAGTAAATTCAACAAGTTGCAAAACTGCTTCGTCGCAGAGCGCATATCCTGCCGAAAGAGGAACTTCTTTGTAAAAATCTTCCGGAATGAGGTCGAAAAGTCTCTCTAAACCCATTGCAAAACCTGTTGCCGGAGTGTCACTTCCGCCGATATCGCTGACAAGATTGTCGTATCTGCCGCCGCCTGCAACCGCATTCTGGGAACCGCCTGTTTTTGCAACGATTTCAAACGCCGTTTTTGTGTAGTAGTCAAGCCCGCGGACAATGAACGGATCGAGAACAAACGGTACGCCGAAAGCATGAAGCGCTTTCTGAAGCTCTTCGAAATGGTTTTTGCAGTCGTCGCAGAGGAAATCGGTCATTTTCGGCACGTCTGTGAAGCGGTTTTTCGGGTCGCACGCCTTGCAGTCGAGAAGGCGCAGCGGATTGAGTTCAAGTCTTGTCCGGCAGTCTTCGCAAAGATCGTCCTTCTTCGCCGAGAAGTATTCGATCAGCTTTTCGCGGTAAGCGGCGCGGCAGTTCTTGCAGCCTATCGAGTTGAGGTGGATTTCGTAATCTATTCCGAAGTGTTCGAGTACACGCGATGCCGTGAAAATCATTTCGGCATCCATCTGCGGAGTTTCGTCGCCGAAAATTTCTACTCCGAACTGGTGGAACTGGCGGAAACGCCCTTTCTGCGGACGCTCGTATCTGAAAAACGGCGCAATGTAGAACGCTTTGAAAGGTGCCGGATAGTTGATTCCTATGCCGTGTTCGACGAAAGCTCTGACGACGCTCGCGGTTCCTTCAGGCCTCATCGCGACATGTCTTCCTTTCTTGTCGAGGAAATCGTACATCTCTTTTTTTACAACGTCCGTCGTTTCGCCGACACCGCGCTTGAAAAGGGCGATTTCTTCAAGAATCGGTGTTCTGAACTCGCCGAAATTCGCCGCAACCATCATTTTTTTGATATCTTCTTCCATTTTTCCCCAGCGGAAAGCCTTTTCGCCGAAGATGTCATTCATCCCTTTGATTGCCGAAATCATTGTGTTTCTCCAATATAAACAACAAAAGCGGCCGATGGTAGCACAAAAAGTGAATATTTCAAGGAATGTAGAGACATCATATTATGGCGTCTCACTATCACGGCGTGTATGTCATTATGTTTCCGCATTTGACGAAAGTATTTGTTTAATTACAATTTACAGAATTTTTTCTTTGGAGGTCAAAATGAAAAAAGTTGTTATTATTTCTATAATTATTGTGCTCACAGTGGTTGTTTTTGCGGTTTTTGCTGTTAAAACTGATATTTTCAAGGTTGCTGAAACTGAAAAAACGGCTGTCGAACAGAATGATGCTCCGAAAAATATCGAAAACAACTTAAAAATTCCCGTTAAGACGTTAAAAATACAGAAAATCCAGACTTTGGACAAGGCAAAACTAAGGGAAGCAGCTAAAAAAATAAAAGAAAAACGAGAAAAGAACCCTGATTACCAGCCTAATGGCGGGAGTTGCGGTAAATAACTACCGTATTTCAGTTATCATCAGATCGGCTTGTGACTTCAAAAATCTCAAGGCCTCTTCTGAAATTTCAGCGATGTTAACCCAAAGTTCCCTTTTTCCGCCGTTGCGGATCATTTTTTTGTGAGAGATGAACTCTGAGAAACCGATATGGTTTTTAAGAAAAATATTTATGTCCGGCCATGCGTAATTGTTTCTGTTTTCAGATTTGAAACGTGACACGAATATCGAAGTCGAAGCCGAAAGGTAAGAGGGAGCATCTTCGGAATCGCTGTATGCAAGAGGATGGAGAAGAATTTCCAGCTTCGGGAAAAGTTTTTCCATAACGTTTTTCATGATGGCATCCGAAACAACGATGCCCTTTAATTTTTCAGCCGAAGCGATATCTTCGAAATCTTTTTCCACCAGATTCCCTTCAACGTAGATATAATCCGTAAAACCCTTCGGAATATTCCGGTTGTAGATAAAAACACGTCGTCCGACATTCTTGCTTTTGAAAGCGGCAAATTTTTTTATGTCGTCCGAGATCAATGTTATTTTCGGCCGTTCTGAATATTTTCTGTAATTTTTTTTGCCAGCAGATTCCTCGGCGGGTTTTTCGGGTTCAGGAACAAGTTCGCTGTAAGGTAAAGTGTAGAGATAGTGACGGGCTCTTTTGAGAAAGTCCTTTTCTTCTTCTGTGTATCTGCAAATCATCAGAACGGATTTGTAAGAGCCTGAAATTTCAGCGCAAAGTCTTGTGCTGTCAACTTTTTTAACATTCTTCGCGTCAATCCATTTTCCTTTATAGAAAGCACCGCTATAGCCGTAAAACCCCAGAAGGTCTTTGTCGAACATTTCGGAAGAATTTTTGTCAAGAAGGAAAGAGTAGGTTTTGCTATCTTTGGTTTTTCCTGGTTTAAGTATCTCAACTCCGACCGGATAGCGGTAGTTCCACGATTTTTCGAGGATTTTTTCTCTGGGACAGGCAGTCGCTTTTACTTCCGGGAAGAAAGTTTTTTCCGAAAACAGAAGAAATGGTGCGTCATCCGGCGCATTGAGATCAGGTTTCATTGAAACGGGAAATTCAAGTCCGGCTTTAGCCGTGCTTTTTTCGCGGCAGCGGTTGTCGCAGCTGAAGCAGTGCTGTGGAACGCTTTTTCTCGAGAGACAGAGCCCAAATTCCGCTATACACGATTTGTCGCTTACAAAACAAACCGGATTGAGCCCGTTCTTTTTTGCGAGTTCATAGTCTGATTTGCCGCTGACGACAGGATTTATCCCTAAATTATTGAAAAAATCGGGGATGACAATCATTCTGAAATTTGAAAAAAGATAGAGAGAGCCTTTGTAACCCGATTCGCGCAGTTTCTTCGCCGTATCGCTGTCAAACAGGAAAATTGAATCGAAGAGACCGGAAAATTCAATGAAACTTTCGAAAGGATAGGAATTTTCCTCATAAAATAGGGCGCAATGGGATTTTTTGCGCTTCAGCGACGCGATTATGCGGTTAAATGTCTCAAAATCATCAAAAAACGGAATTACAGGAATACCGTCGGGAATATTCTGCCGAAGATTGAAAATCTGTTCGGGAAACTGGATAAAATAGAAGTGTTCCAAAATTCAGAAACTTATTTCTTTTTACCTGCTGCTCTTTTCGAAGCTTTAAGAGGATTGAGCTTCTTCGTAACAACTTTAACTTCTCTTTTTACATGGGAAGCAAAGGAACAAACTTGATCATTTTCCCAATGAAATGAAGGATCTGCATATTTTTTGCAGAAGCTGCCTGCTTCTGTTGTCTCAACTTTGTCGCAACCTTCGCAACGTTCGTCGACCGGAAGTTTTGTTATTTTGTCGAAATCTTTGTTAGCCATTTTTATACCCTCCAAAATGGTTAGAACCAAAAAAACCGCGACACTATAATCAAAAAATCCGAAATGTCAATATAAATCAAACTTTGTGAAGAGTGCAAAACATTGTAACAGCCTCTTCCGGACTGAATGTTACGGCCTTTAACACAAGAATCATTTGACTATTCGGAAACTTTCCGTATATTGCCGCCGCTTTTGTTTTTTTGTTATTTTTAATGGAGAAAATCATGTCTCTTTTGTCAAAAGAACGCTTCTTTACCGATAAACTTTATTCGGCAAGATGGTTCAAATCCTACTTTCTTATAATTTTCGGCTCGATGATAATGGCATCGGGATATTCGTTTTTTGCAGACCCGCACAGAATTGTTCCCGGCGGCGTTTACGGTACGGCCATCGTCATCCACCACGTCTTCGGATTTCCAACAGGAACGGTCGGACTCATGTTCAATATCCCGCTTTTCGCACTCGGTATATACCTTCTGGGTCCGAGATTCGGCGTAAAAACCTTCGTCGGCACGATAGCGACTTCTTTTTTCATCGATTTTCAGTCGAAAATGATAGAAAATTTAAAGTGGTTCCGTCCGAAAGATCTCGCTGAAGGGGAGAATTTCATCGCTTCACCGGTTCAGGATCCGTTTCTTGCCAGTCTGGTTGCCGGCGTTCTCATCGGAGTCGGACTCGCCCTTATTTTCAGAGCGAAAGCATCGACCGGCGGCAGCGACATCATCGCGCAGATAATCAACAAATACACCAAGATTTCGGTCGGTCAGCTTCTTATTTTCATTGACTCGGCAATCGTTTCGATAGGTGTAATCGCTTTCAAAGACTTCTCGCTCGCACTCTACGCCCTCATCACAATCTACCTCACCGGCAAAGTGCTTGACGCTGTCATGCTCGGCGGCAGCAACAGAAAAGCTGTTTTCGTAGTCTCGTCAAAACACGAGGAGATCAGCGATTTCATTCTTCACAAACTGAGAAGAGGCGGAACATTCTTCTTTGCTCAGGGAATGTACGGCCACGACGACAAGAAAGTCATCTACACTGCACTCAGCCGCCGCGAACTTTCGGCGCTTCAGGATTTCGTCAGAGATACAGACAAGGACGCTTTCATTTCCGTTTTTGACACGAACCAGATCTACGGACGCGGATTCCTTCCGATTGCCGAAGAAAATTAGCACCAGATTCAATTTTTATCGCAAAACTTTCAATTTTTCGGGATTTTCAGGATAAAAAAAACCGCCCTTTCGGGCGGCTTCAACCAAAAAAGGAGTTAACCTCTTTTTTTCTTCATGTTTTTTCTGCGTCTTCTCTCCGCTTCTTCCTTTTTCAGGCGGTTACGGACTGACGGCGGCTCGTAATGACGACGTTTTTTGATTTCTTTGTAAAGACCTTCGAGAGCCATTTTTTTCTTGAGGATCTTTATCGCCTTTTCGAGATCGTCGGAAACATAAACCTCCAAAGGAGCGATGATTTTCTGTCTACGCATGGTTTTCACCACCTTTCATACTTCTGATTTGTTAATAACAACATGAAGCGCGGGAATTGTAGGCAGGAAAGTCTTTTTGTCAAGAATAAAAAGCAGATACGCACTTTGAAACTATGCAGATCCGCCTGATTTTTGCCGCAAAAACTAAAAAAGTATTGATAATAGGGAAACACTGACTACATTTTTTCCCGCTGATTTGACTTTGCGTTCTGCAATAGTAAATATGGCGGGGCAGGAGGAGAAGTTGAAAAAACATATTTTGATAGCAGTCGGTTTTGTTGCCGTGACATTAGGTACGATAGGGATGTTTCTTCCGCTGATCCCGACTGTTCCGTTCCTTCTTCTTGCCGCATGGTGCTTTGCAGGTTCTTCGGAAAGATTCCACAAATGGCTTCTCAACCACAGACTTTTCGGTGAATATATCCGGAATTACAAGGAAAAGAAGGGGATGCTGCTCCGCCATAAAATACAGAGTCTCACGATATTATGGCTCGGGATCGGCTACTCCTTCTTCTTTGCTATGAAAGATATCGACCCTGACAAACTTTTTTACATACGGATATTCCTCGCTCTGGTTCTTGTCGGTGTTACGACTCATCTGCTGCTGCTGAAAACTGTAAAAAATGATAAATAAGAGACTTCCGGACTTAACCTGTTCTGAATCTGGTCCTCAAATTATCTAAACTGTCCAAGTAACAAAATTCTCTAGTCCATCTTATCCTTTATATCCTTAAACAGGCCGCAAAATCAGCTCTTTACTTCCTTTCCAAATCCTTCATCAAAAGGAAGTCTTTGAGTTTCAAGTGGTCGATATTGCTGGTGGAGTAGTCGATATCGTCGTTCGTGACAATGATTTTCCTGTCCCTTTGCGTCAGAGAATCGAACGCACCGAGTTCCCGCTCGTAAGTTTTTTCCTCGGCAATGCTGTATGCAACCTGAATGTAGTATCTTTGATTTTCCTTTTCGGCAATAAAATCAATTTCCTTTCCGCCGTTGTCAAAAACAGAGAGAGTATAGCCCATAAAAACGAGCTCGTTGTAGACGATATTCTCAAGATTGTGCGTCATGTCGAAGCGGTTGTCCCTGCACCGTATCGAATTGAGAGAAACATCGCAGTTGTAGATTTTTTTGCTTTGTTCAAGCTCTTTTTTCGCCTTTTTGGAATAGCGCGGGATTTCATCGATGATATAAGCGGTAGCAAGATAACTTATCCATTTCTGAACGGTGTTCGAAGTGCAGTCGATGCCGCAGCTTTTCATATAGTTCGAGATCGATTTTGCCGAATAAATCCTGGCATTTGAAATCAGCATAAAGTTCACGAATTTTTTAAATTCGACAGATTTTCTTATGCCGTAGCGGTTGATAATGTCGTTTGAAACTATCGTCTCGTCAAGTTCAGAAATATATCTTCTCGTTTCGCCGCTTCCGTTAAGTTCGAACCTTTTCGGAAAGCCGCCCCAGACAAGGTAGTCGGTAATCGTAAACTCTTTTTTGAGCTCTTCTGCATATTCGGAAAGTTCCTTGTAGACAAACGGACGGATCCTGAACGCGACATATCTTCCGGAAAGTTCGCTTGTGAACTCTTTTGAAAAAAGTTTTGAATTTGAACCTGTGATAAAAACCGAACAGTTTTCGCGTCTCAGAGAGCGGCATGCAAATGCCCAGTCTTCGATTTCCTGAATTTCATCGAGAAAAACATAGCAGAGTCCTGTTTTTTTGTGCGAATTTACATAATCAACAATATCTTTCCAGTTTTCTATTGAAGAAGTTACCGCCCTGTCGTCAAAGTCGAGATAGACCACATTGTCGGAACGGAGCCTTATTTCTTCCATGATTTGTTCCAGAATCACCGACTTTCCGCATCTTCTGACACCAGTGATGATTTTTATAAGGTCGCTGTCATAAAAACCACGGATTTCAGCGAGATATTTCTCTCTTTTTATCATGCTCGAACTCCTCCAAAAAAGAACCTATTGAGAAATTTTACTTATTTTAGAAAAATTCGCAACACTATTGAGAATTTTTTCTTATTTCGGAAATTTTCTAAATGCTATTGAGAATTTTTCCCGAAATCGGAAAAATTTTAAATAGGAGCCAAAAGATGTTTCGCTTTGCTCAACATGACAGTCATTCTGAGCGGAGCGAAGAATCTTAGAAAAACTCAAAAAATCATAATTTTCTGAAATTTCTTCCCGAAAATTGACGAGAAAACTCAAAAATTCGTTGATTTCTGAAATTTCTTCTAAAAAAGTATAGTTTCTTTGAACCCAATCGAGATTTCGCTGATTGAATAGTTTTTCAGAACAATTTTAAAAGAAAACAATCGTTGCCTTTCCATGCGATTTTCCTATAATTCTGCGCTTTTTGTGATTTTATTAAAAAATGAGTTCCAAATGAAAAAGCCCGAAAAAACCAATGTTATGCGTGTTCTGGAGAGCAAAAACATCTCCTACACCGCGCATGAATACGAGCCTGACGCCACTTTGACAGGCGTTCAGATCGCCGCGATCTTAGGCGAAGATACGTCCAATGTTTTCAAAACGCTCGTCACCCAGGGAAAAAGCGGCCAGCACTATGTTTTTGTAATCCCCGTCCACGCCGAGCTTGACCTCAAAAAAGCGGCAAAAGCATCAGGTGAAAAATCGATCGAAATGATAAAACAGAAGGAACTTCTTCAGCTCACCGGCTATGTCCACGGCGGCTGCTCGCCGATCGGAATGAAAAAACAGTTCCCGACATTCCTGCATATAACCGCGGAAAATCTCGAAAAAATCTATGTCAGCGCAGGAAAAGTCGGCTTTCAGGTCGAACTTTCGCCCAAAGACCTTATCACTGTCAGCCGCTGCACGCCGGCGGATATCGTGTGAAGTTTTCACAAAAATCTTAAAATCAACTATGTCATTTGTTAAAAAATGACTTTATTAGCTTGACTTTTGACGGAATTGAAATAAAGTAACTATGTCAAAATGCCAGAAATGGCTATGTTGCAGATAAAATGGGAGAGATAAATGAGAGCTCTGAATTACAAAGCTGAATATCAAAAACTTTTAACTCCGGAACTTGTCTCTATTTTGATGCAGATCCACGAATTAAAGGCAAAAAATGAATATTTGGTCAAAAAAGGCAGAACTTTTTCGGCTTTAATTGAGATGGCCAAAATCCAGAGCACCGAGGCTTCAAACCGCATCGAAGGAATTGTCACCACTTATGAACGTCTGGAAAAGCTAATGAAGGAAAAAACCATGCCGAAGAACCGTAGTGAAGAGGAGATTGCGGGCTACCGCGATGTTTTGAACACGATCCACGAAAGTTATTTTTTCATTCCGCTCAAACCGAACATTATCCTTCAGTTGCACCGCGATTTATACAAATTCAGCGGTTCGGGTATCGGCGGCAAATTTAAAAATACTGACAATGTGATTGCTGAAGAATTGCCTGACGGAACCAAGTTCGTCCGCTTTCAGCCTGTTCCTGCATGGGAAACTGCGTCTGCGGTTGATGCCTTGTGCGACGCTTTTCAGGAAGCATCCAAAGATCCTTCAATTGATCCACTCATTCTGATTCCGATGTTTATTCTCGATTTTCTCTGCATCCATCCGTTCAACGACGGCAACGGCAGAATGAGCCGGCTTCTCACGCTGCTTTTGCTATATCAGAAGGGCTATGATGTGGGGAAATTCATCAGTATTGAAAAACTGATTGCTGACAATAAAGAACTTTATTATGAGTTTCTGCAGCAGAGTTCAAAAGGCTGGCACGAAGGTCAAAACGACTATATGCCGTTTGTTCTCTACATGCTTACGACAATCATTGTTGCATACCGTGAATTAGCGGAGAGGGCAAAAGTCGCCTTTGCTGAAGGGCTTTCAAAAACAGAGCGTGTGCGCGAAGTTATCCGGGATAAAATCGGTAAGATAAGCAAGGCGGAAATTATGCAAAAATGCCCTGGAATAAGCCAGAAAACGGTTGAACGCGCACTGGCGGAACTGCTTGATGAGGGCAAAATTATAAAAATCGGTGGTGGCAGATACACTAAATATGTTTGGAATAGAAACAAAAATAAGGAGTAAAACATGATCACGGGTGAACTTAAAAACAAAATCGACAGTCTTTGGGAAATTTTCTGGACGGGCGGGCTCACGAATCCGCTTGATGTTATCGAGCAGATGACCTATCTGATGTTTATCCACGATCTTGACGAGACGGACAATCTCCGTGCGAAAGAGGCTGCGATGCTGGGCTTGCCTTACGAGAGCATTTTTGCCAAGGAGGTGCATATCGGCGAGCGCACTGTTGACGGAAGTATGCTCAAGTGGAGCGCTTTCCACGATTTTCCGGCTGCGAAGATGTATTCCACGGTGCAGGAATGGGTTTTCCCGTTCATCAAAAACCTGCACGGCGACAAGGAGAGCGCCTACTCCAAATATATGGGTGATGCCATTTTCAAGATCCCGACTCCTTTGATGCTCGATAAAATTGTGACTGCGATGGACGGCATTTACGAGCAGATGTCTCAGCTCAAGGCGGCCGATACCCGCGGCGATATTTACGAATATCTGCTTTCAAAGATAGCGACTGCCGGTGTCAACGGTCAGTTCCGCACTCCGCGCCACATCATCCGCATGATGGTCGATCTGATGGAACCTAAAGCCGACGAGATAGTCTGCGATCCGGCGTGCGGCACATCGGGATTTCTGGTTGCGGTCAGCGATTATCTCAAGGAAAACCGCAAGGAAGAGGTCTTTTTCAACCGTCAGAACAAGGATCACTACATGAACAGCATGTTCCACGGCTACGACATGGATCGCACGATGCTTCGAATCGGCGCGATGAACATGATGACGCACGGTGTAGACAATCCGTTCATTGAATACCGCGACAGTCTTTCCGACCAGAATCCGGACCGCGAAAAATATACGCTGATCCTTGCGAATCCTCCTTTCAAAGGGAGTCTGGACGCAGATATCGTCTCGACCGACCTTCTGAAAGTGTGCAAAACCAAAAAAACGGAGCTTCTTTTTCTCGCGCTTTTCATGCGGATGCTCAAGGTGGGCGGACGCTGCGCCTGCATCGTTCCGGACGGCGTTCTTTTCGGCTCTTCAACGGCTCACAAGGAGATCCGCAAAGAACTTATAGACGGCAACAGGCTTGAAGCGGTGATCTCGATGCCTTCCGGCGTGTTCAAACCTTATGCCGGCGTTTCGACTGCGATCCTGATTTTCACGAAAACAGGGCACGGCGGCACTGACAAAGTCTGGTTCTACGACATGAAAGCTGACGGATACAGCCTCGACGACAAAAGAAGCGAAACGAAGGAAAACGACATTCCGGATATAATTCAGAAGTTTAAGGGAGGTGTCGCCGCAGAAAGCAGTGACGGAGAGGGCGACCGCACGCAGCAGTCTTTCTTCGTTCCTGCAGACGAAATCCGCGCCAACGACTACGACCTAAGCATCAACAAATACAAAAAAACTGAATATGTGGCGGTGGAATATCCGCCGACAAGCGAGATCCTGCAGAATATCGACGACCTCGAAAGCGAGATCCAGAAAGAACTTGCAGAGTTGAAGAAGATGATCGGAGAATAGGGATGAGTGAATGGAAAAGAGTTAAACTTAGTGATGTGTGCGAAATACCTATTACAGACGGAACTCATCAGACTCCGACATATGCAAGTGAAAATGAAGGCATTCCTTTTCTGTCATCGAAAGATGTAACTTCGCAATCTATTGATTGGCAGAATATAAAATACATTACGAAGGATTTACACGAGGTGCTTTACAAGCGGATTGCTCCTAAGAAAGATGATATTTTGTTAGCGAAAAACGGAACGACAGGTGTTGCTGCGTTAGTTGAAGACGATAGAGTTTTTGACATATATGTAACATTGGCATTGCTTCGACCAAACCAGAACATTGTTTATCCAAAATACTTACTTCGGGTTATAAACAGTCCATTTTGTAAACGCCAATTTGACTCACATTTAAAGGGGATCGGGGTTCCCAATCTCCATCTGAAAGAAATCAATGAAACAAAAATTCCGCTTCCTCCACTTGAAGAGCAAAAGCGCATTGCCGCAATTTTGGATAAATGCACCGCGATTATCGCAAAGCGCAAAGCTCAGCTCGCCGCCCTCGATGAGCTCGTCAAAGCAAGGTTTGTGGAGATGTTTGGGGTGCCAGGAAGTGACACCAAAGGATGGGGCTTACAGTCACTTGGTGAATGTTGTGAGATTAATCCAAAGAAAAGTTTAGATAATCGACTAGTTCAAGATTTAGAGGTTTCTTTCGTGCCAATGCCTGCTGTTTCTGATAATGGGATCATTGATGTTTCTGAAAAAAGACTTTATGACGAAGTTAAAACAGGATTCACATACTTTGCAGAGGGCGATGTCTTATTTGCCAAAATCACACCATGCATGGAAAATGGAAAAGGAGCTGTGGCTATCGGTCTTTGTAATGGAATAGGATTCGGTTCTACAGAATTTCATGTTCTACGACCACTAAAAAATAAGAGCAATTCATATTGGCTCTATTTAATCACCGTCTTTAGTGTTTTTAGAAAAAATGCCGAAGCAAATATGACTGGCAGTGCCGGTCAGCGAAGAGTGCCAGCAACATTTTTGGATAAATATCAAATTGCTTTGCCACCAATTGAGCTTCAAGAAAGTTTTGCTCTTTTTGTCAAACAAGTCGATAAATCCAAATCTATTGTACAAAAAGCTTTGGATGAGACTCAGTTGTTGTTTGACAGCTTAATGCAACAGTATTTTGGGTAGGAGATGAAAATGAGCGATTATGAAAAATTACGTAAATTGTGCGATGAAATAGATGAATTGATTGCCAAGCAAGTAACGACTTCATCGCCTGATTTTATAACATGGCATACGAAACTTGATCGATTCCTTTTGGAAAAATATGGGGAATCAAGAGAAGAATATATCGATTTTCACAAACGATCATTTAATCCTCCTCTTTTCACTTTACCTGCCATGAGTAAGTTAAGTTCAGAGAAGATAACACAATATTATATTAGTGTTTGTAAATCTGCTTTAGAAACCACGAAAGCTAAATTGCTTGTGTATTTGGAAAAAATGAAAGAAAAAAGAGACGTTGAATCAAAAATGCTAAAATACTCAAATATGTCAGTAGTAACTTTTTTGATTGGCAACGGTTTTGACTTACAATTAGGGCTTAACACTAGATATGATCAATTTGTTCGTTGGTATATAGGTCAACCACCAGCAGAAAACTTCTTAAGAATTGCTGAATTTAAAGAATATTTAGAAAAATTAGATGGCAAGGATGAATCTAAATTGCTACTCAATGCAAATCGACATTTTCAAATTTCCATAATTAAAGGACTTTTAGAAAAGAGCGACAAATGTGAGTGGTTGTCTGATCTAAATCTACCATCTTCTAAAATTATCACAATCAAAGAACTTTTAGAGGGAAATAAGAAGTCTGAGTGGTTATCTGATATAAATATATTACTTAAAATTGTAGAATTTAAAGAGTACTTAAAAGACAACGAACAATCTGAATGGTGGTCTAATGCAGAAATTGCGATGGGTACATATATCAAAAATTTCAAAGATAACACTGATGTTTATTGCAAACTCGTACAAGATTTTAAAACCAAGTTGGTAGAATATCTAAAGATTCAGGAAGCAAGATGTGATTTTTCAAATACAAAAGAAAACGGTGAACTTTTTGCAAAATTTTTAATGAACTTTCAGAAAGATATTTTGCCGAAAACTAGAATAAGTAAGCTGTTCCCTAGAGATGAAAAACAAATATTGTTTAATTTTATCAATTTTAACTATACTAACACTTTGAAATTATTGGTCGATAGTGCAAAAAGTAGTCATAATTACGGAAGATTATTGCAGGCAATCCCTAATTCACCTGACGTTATTGTAGGTTACCTGAATCCTGTTTGTGCGATTCACGGAACATTGGCAGATAATATAATAATTATGGGGGTTAATGATGAAAATCAAATAGCTTTGTCAAACGAAAAAATCTCTAAAGAATTAAAAAGAGTTCTGATAAAGCCAAACATTAATGATGAATTAGATCGTCCTGAACGTAATAGTGCTGTTGAGGCGATACAAAGCAGCGACATCGTTGCAATTTATGGGCTTAGCCTTGGAAACACAGATAAAAAATGGCGGGATTTGCTTGGAGATTGGTTTAAAGAGGAAAAGCACCACATAGTTTCGTTTGATTATAAAAAAATAGAAAAAACTAATCCTGCTCTTCCTGAGAATCTTTTAAACTATGAAGAGACAAAACAAATTGACTTCCTACAAAAACTATATCCCTCAGTTAGTCAAGAAGATCTTGAGCATCTACGTAAACGGGTGTTTATCATTGATAAAAGTAGTTACTTAGACTTTAATATTTTGAAAAAAGATTCAGGAGAAGGTGAATCCAATGACCAACTTTGATAACAAGAAGCAGAAATATGATTGTGGTGGGAGGTGTTTTTTATGAATTTTAAATGCTTCGCAAGGCATAAAATATTAACAACTATACTTTCATTAGTTATTATATGCGCGATTATATGCGCATTTTTTTATGATGATCTCCGCAATTTTTATTGTTTCTGTTATAATAATAACCCTGGAGCAATAATAAGCGTTATTGGAACTCTTTTGGGAGCTGTTATCGGTGGTGTTTGTACGCTTGGGGGATCTATTCTAATCAACTATTTTGAACAAAAAAAAGCAAACACTATCAGGCGAAAGGATAAGATTTATGTGCCACTTTACAACGAACTAAAGGTCATTCATAATGAAATATTAAAAAATAATCCTTGCCCAAGTACTATTGCTTTTGAAAAAAGACAGCAACATTTGTTAAAATATCCTCAATATGTAGTATGGGGAGAAATAAAAAATGATGATCGCTATTTCGAAGTCTCTCCAGAACTAAACGAAGCAATGGAAAAACTTTATAAAGCTATTGGAGAATATAAAGAAAAACGAGAACCTGCGTTCAATGCTCTTTCGAAGATCTACTTAAACGATGAAATTCAGCGAATAATTATTTACCCAGAGTGTAATTTTGAATCTTTATTCCCAGGAGTATTATTAGGTATACGCCCGAATGATGACAAATTGGTGTCTCCTAAACTATTATCATTAATTGAAAAAAGTGTGTTGGATATTTTGTGGAGCAATATAAGTAAAAAAGCAGATAACGATCCTGCGTTAAAAGAGTGCAAAGAAGCACGATCTGATTGGAATGCGGCAGAGGAAAATGCTTTAAAATTACTTGACAAACTTATCAAAGACATCGTTAACAAGTATGAGAAATAACAAATGTTTTTTAGTATAAAGAATAAATAAATGGAGTGCAAGATGGAACGGATCAACATCGGTAAGGAAACAGAGTTAATTGAATTTAAGAAAAGTACAGGTGAATTAAAAGCGGCCGTTATTTCCATAGCATCAATTCTAAACAAGCATGGAAGCGGAGAACTCTATTTCGGAGTCAAAAACAACGGTGATGTTATCGGGCAGGAAATTTCGGAGAGTACTTTGAGAGATATCAGTCAGGCGGTAAGCAGTCACATAAAACCGACGATATACCCTGAAATCTCAATCAAAACCTATGGAAAACTCGATGTTGTCTATGTGAAATTCGAGGGTAACCGTGCTCCATATTTGGCATACAATATTCCGCGCATCCGTGTTGCTGACGAAGATAAAGTTATGGAGCAGGAAATTTACGAAGACATGCTGCAAAAACGTGGAGATTCGGCAAAGGACTGGGAACTTCAGACTTCGGAATATACTTTGGATGACATTGTTTTAGCTGATTTAAAATCATACCTGAAAAAAGCCAAGGATGCAGGAAGAATAGAATTTGATTCCCAAGAACCGGCAGTAGTAATGGAAAAGTTGAATTTACTGGCTAAAGACGGACAACACCTTTTAAATGCCGGAGCTGTCTTGTTTTGCAATTCAACAATGAATGATGTTCAAATGGCAAAATTCGCTACAGATGTAAAGGCAACTTTTACCGACATACGCAGAGAAGACACCGGTTCCATCATCGGATTAAGCAAAATTTGCACTCAATATATCATTGATGCAATGGACTGGAAGGCGGATATTGTTGGTTTAAAAAGAGTGGAGACTCCGGAAATTCCTGTCGAGGCTGTCAGAGAAGCTGTTATCAACTCTTACGGGCACAGGCTTTACAACAATAATCAGTGCAATGAAATCGATGTTTTCAAAGACCGCATTGAAATTCATACGACAGGCGGTTTTCCGCAAGGACACACCCCGGAAGAGTTTTTTGACGGAAAAAAGAAAGCTATCCGGAGAAATAAAAGGATTACGGGAGTGCTTTATTATTCCAAAGACATGGAAACTTTTGCCACTGGATTAAAACGAATCAAAGATCTTTGCGATGAAGCGGGATGCAAAATCGATTTCAGAACCGAAAAAGATGATTTTGTAGTGGTTTTTTATCGAAATCTTAGGGAAGAATGGAATAAAAATGGTGAAGTAGTTAGCAGTTCTCTTAGTAGTGATCATCAAAAACTGCCAGGAGACTACCAAGAGACTACCGAGACACTGCCAGGAGACTACCAAGAGACTACCGAGACACTACCAAGAGACTACCAAGACACTACCAAGACAAATGCAGAAAAAATAAAAGAAATAATGCGTGAAAACCCAACAATATCAACACTTTCCATCGCTGAAATAATAGGGCTTTCTTTAGACGGGGTTCGATATCACATCAAAAAGATGAAAGCTTCCGGAGAAATTGAGAGAGAAGGAGGTGATTTTGGTGGATGGTGGAAAGTCAATGGCTAAAGAAAGCAGCAATTTTAGGATGTTAAAGGCAAAAGTAGACTTTAAAAGTGTACTTTAAGTAGCCTTTAAGTGTACTTTAAAAGTATACTTTAAGTAGCCTGAGTAGACTTTGAGTATACTTTGAGTAGACTTTGAAGTAGACTTTGAAATGGAAGACGAGAAAGTAAATGCGGAGAAAAGATAAAAATCGACTGGAGGAGAAAAACAGATGGATTTAGAATTCAACATCAAAGATCTGCTGAATAAAAACAATATCGAATCCGACAGAATAGAATTCAAAAAAGGATGGAATCCTGATGATATTTATAGATCTATCTGCGCTTTTGCCAATGATTTCGACAATTTGGGCGGAGGATACATTGTTGTTGGTGTTGAAGAAAAAAACGGAGTTGCAGTTCGTCCGGTTTGCGGGATTCCACTGGACGCACTCGATAAGATTCAAAAGGAAATGGTCGGTTTTAACCGGAAAATCCAGCCGAACTATTTCGCCAAACTGATAACTGAAAAAGTAGACGGGAAAAATATTATCGTAATATGGGCTCCTGCAGGCGTGCAGCGGCCGTATAAGACAGTGGAACATGTCACATCAAAGCATGACAACAATTACAAATATTTCGTCAGATACGGAACGAGTTCTATTGTCGCGACACCGGAGCAGGAAAAAGAGCTGCTGGCAATGAGCGCTCACGAGCCGTTTGACGTGCAGGGAAATCCGAAAGCTACGATTGACGATATTTCACCGCTTCTTCTGGAAGCGCATCTGAAGGAAACCGGCAGCAAGCTCGCTAAACAAGTTGCAAAACTCGGAGTTAAGGAAATCCTTGAACAGATGGAACTTCTCGAAGGACCGCACGAAAGACAGCGCATTAAAAATGTCGCTTTGATGATGTTCTGCGACCATCCCGACAAGTTTTTTCCTTATATGCAGGTCGAAATCGTCCGTTTCCCTAACGGAAGCATAAAAGATCCGAAAAATTTTATCGAAATTCCGCCAATCAAGGGAACTGTGCCGCAGATTATCCGCAGAACCATGGAAAAATTGCAGGACATCGCTATTTCTGAATATGTCCAGAAAGTTCCGGACAAAATGGAGGCCAACCGTTTTAAAAGCTATCCTTACGAGGCTTTGGAAGAAGCTGTTGTCAATGCGTTTTATCACAGAGATTATATGTGTTACGAGCCGGTTCACATAGAAATAGAACCCGAATGCATCCGAATTATCAGTTATCCGGGAATTGACAGATCTATTCCCGCCAGCGTCATAGAAAAAGGCGAACGCTTTAAAACCAGAATGTACCGCAACAGGAGACTTGGCGAATTTTTAAAAGAGCTTGACCTTACTGAAGGCAGATGCACAGGCATTCCGACTATTCAGGAAGAACTTGAGAAAAACGGCTCTCCCAGAGCGATTTTTGAAACTGACGATGACAGGCGGGCTGTCTGCGTGACAATTCCGATCCAGCCGGAGTATTTGAATGAAATGGGTAGTACCCAAACTACCCAAACTACCCAAACTGTTTTAAGTGAGTCGGAAAATCAAATTCTTGATCTAATTAAAAGTGATTCAGCAATATCCCAAGCAAAGATCGCTCAAGCATTAAATATGAATCTCAACACAGTAAAATACTATACCAAAGCCCTTGTCAAAAAAGGAGTTTTGGAAAGAAATGGAAACAATCGAAGTGGCGAATGGGTAATTGTGAAAATGGAAAACGAGAAGGTAAACGCGGAGAAAACATGATGCCGGAAGAAGTTAAAAAGTTTGATGTTTCAAACCCCTCTCAGTCTGCTGTGCAGACAGCTCTCCCTAATGGCGAGCCAAGCGAATACGCGACCCGCAAAAAATACATCGACACGATGTTGCGTGATGACGGCTGGATAGAGGGAAAAAACTGGCTCAACGAATACGAACTTCCTGGTATGCCGAACAAGTCGGAAGTGGGTTTTGCCGACTATGCGCTGTTTGGTGACGACGGCCGCATCCTTGCCGTAATCGAGGCGAAACGCACCTGCATTGATGTTTCAAAAGGGAGGCAGCAGGCAAAACTTTACGCCGATCTGATTGAGGCGAAGCAGGGATTCCGCCCGGTTGTTTTTCTTTCAAACGGTTTCGAGACAAGGATCGTTGACAACCAGTATCCTGAGCGGAAGGTCGCAAGGATCTATTCAAAACGCGATCTTGAAAAGTGGTTCAATCTCCAGCGGATGCGCAGCAGCCTGAAAAACATTATGGTGGATAGAAATATCGCCGGACGTTACTATCAGGAAGCTGCAATAAAAGCAGTATGCGACAGTTTCGGAGAGAAAAACCGCCGAAAGGCTCTCCTTGTCATGGCGACAGGTTCCGGCAAAACAAGAACCGTCATCGCTCTCGTAAAAGTGCTGATGGATAAAGGCTGGATCAAAAACGTCCTCTTTCTCGCAGACAGAAATTCCCTCGTGACCCAGGCAAAACGCAGCTTTGTGAACCTTCTCCCCGATCTTTCTGTCACAAATCTCTGCGAAGAAAAATGCAACATCGAAGCTCACTGCGTCTTTTCGACTTACCAGACAATGATAAACTGCATCGATTCAGTGCGTGACAAAGAAGGAAGAGTCTTTTCCTGCGGACACTTCGACCTTCTGATCTGCGACGAAGCGCACCGCTCGATCTACAACAAATATCAGGAAATTTTCAACTACTTCGATTCTCCGCTTGTAGGTCTCACCGCGACACCGAAAGACGAAATCGACAAAAACACCTACGAGGTTTTCGAGCTTGAAAACGGCGTTCCGACTTACGGTTACGAGCTGGCACAGGCAGTAAAAGACGGCTATCTCGTCGATTTCCTTTCAGTCGAAACAACACTCAAATTCATCCAGCGCGGAATAGTTTACGACGAACTGAGCAATGAAGAAAAAGAGGAATACGAAAAGACTTTTGCCGATGAAAGCGGTGAAATCCCCGAAAGCATAACCCCGTCAGCACTGAACGACTGGATCTTCAACGAAGACACCATCCGCAAAGTCCTGCGCATCCTGATGAACGACGGACTTAAAATCGACTACAACAGCAAAATCGGCAAAACGATCATCTTTGCAAAAAACCACAGACACGCAGAAAAAATCCTCGAAGTTTTCGGAAAGGAATTTCCCCACCTGAATAACTACGCCAAAGTGATCGACAACACCATAAACTACGCCCAGAGCGCGATCGACGAGTTCTCGGACGCAAAAAAACTGCCGCAGGTAGCCATTTCAGTCGATATGCTCGATACCGGAATCGATGTTCCCGAAGTGCTTAATCTGGTTTTTTTCAAAGTCGTTCTCAGCAAAGCAAAATTCTGGCAGATGATAGGACGCGGAACACGCCTTTGTCCCGGACTTATCGACGGATTCGACAAGACAAAGTTCTATATCTTCGATTTCTGCGGAAACTTCGAGTTCTTCCGCATGAACAAAGGGCGCGCAAGTGCCGACACAGTGGCTCTGCAAGGAGCTCTTTTCCTTCTCAAAGCGCAGATCGCCTTCAAACTTCAGGAGATCATCTGGCAGACACCTGAACTCATCGCTTTCCGCAAAAAACTGGTTGAGGAGATGGTGAAAAAAGTGCGCGAACTCGACCGTGACAATTTTGCCGTCCGGCAGCATCTGAAATATGTCGAACTCTATTCAGACCCTGAAAACTACAATGCTTTGACTTACGAAGAGACACTCAACATGAAGCGCGAACTCGTGCCGCTTATCCAGCCTGACATCGATGACATAAAAGCACTGCGTTTCGACGCGCTTCTTTACGGAATAGAGCTCGCATTATTAGCAGGAAACAAATACGGCGCGGCACGGAACGACCTCATGAAAAAGGTGAATGCCGTGGCAAATATCGCCAATATTCCCGCAATTATGATGCAGTCAGAACTGATAAACAAAATCCTCCACACATATTATCTGGATACCGCAGGGATCATGGAATTTGAGGAGATCCGCACAAATCTGCGCAATCTGATGACGTATGTCAACTATTCGCACAGTCTATACGACACGAATTTCAGCGACGAAGTGCTTTCGACAAAATGGAGTGTCGCAGAAGCCGAAACTACCTATCTCACAACTTACCGCGAACGGGCAGAATACTTTGTCCGCAAGCACCAGAACGAAGGTGTCATCGCCAAACTCAAAAGCAATCTTCCTCTCACAGGCAAAGATATGACCGATCTCGAGGCGATACTCTGGAGCGAAGCAGGAACCAAGGAAGATTACGAAGCTTTGTATAAAGCAAAACCGCTCGGCGAATTCGTGCGTGAAATCGTAGGACTCGACATGAACGCGGCAAAAGAGGCTTTCGCGGAGTTTCTGAACAACACCAGCCTTGACAGCCGGCAGATCTATTTCGTCAACCAGATCGTGGAATACATCGTTCACAACGGCATGATGAAAGACCTCTCAGTCCTTCAGGAAGCACCGTTTACCGACCGCGGCAGCATCGTGGAAGTCTTCAGCGACACTTCACTCTGGCTCGGCATCCGCAAAGTGATAGATAAAGTCAATGCCAACGCGACGGCGGCTTAAACCAAAATAAAATTGAATTTTTTGTCCAAAATCAGCCAGAATCGGACGAAAAACAGAGCAGTTGGATGAAAAATGAGAAATTGAAGGAGTTCAGTAACGGCGTCAAGCAAAGAATATCTGGATTTTGGTCTGGACGAAAAGGAACCTTCTGCGTTGACATCAAAAAAGTTGCAACTATACTTTTTCGTTCTTTTTTAATTGGTTTTAAACAGGGAGGTCAAAATGCTGCTTGGCGAACTTAGAAAAATGATGATGAAGGCGAAACTTGAGAAAGATACGGTCAAAGGGAATCTCCTTTCGACTTTGGTCGCAGAGGCTGTAATGGTCGGTAAAAACGACGGAAACCGTGAAACGACCGACGCCGAAACTATCGCGATGATCAAAAAATTCCTCAAAAACGTGAACGAAACTCTCGCGCTGATGGACGAAATGGGCAAGGACAAAACAGAAACCCTGCGTGAGAAAGAAATTCTGGAATCGCTTCTTCCAAAACAGCTTAGTGAAGAAGAACTCGAGAAAGTTATTGTTGAAATCGTAGCAATTCTTCCCGACAAGTCGCCGCGTCAGATGGGTGCTGTCATGGCTGAACTCAAGAAAAAATACGACGGCCAGTTTGACGGAAAAACGGCAAGCGGTCTCGTAAAGAAAGCACTTTCATAAAAAAATTTTAATCCCGGAAAAACATGCAGACGAATCATTTTCACGTAAAACGCGCTTCCAGAGAGCGTTTTCAGCTTTCAAAAGAACTTTTTTCGATTTCGGGGAACGTCGTTTTCGCCGATTTCGCGGCTGCGAAGGATTTCGCTCACAAACTCAATTCGAAGTTTGCCGCAGAAAAAAGCAAAAAGCACATAACTCCCGGAAATCTTTTCGCAATGGGGCTTATCGACGAGATCGGGCACTTCATTTTTCATCTTTACAGAACTGAGATCTTTCCCGATTTCCTGAAAAAACTTTTCGAAAAGGCTGAACGCGAGCTCGGTGAAGATGCCGTCAAGGCTCTCGTCACTGATTTTATCAGGGAATTTCCGACTCAGCAGGTCATGACCGGCGGAATGAGCGCGGCCGAGTTTTTCGCGGCAACGACCAACGGAACTGAAAACAAACTCACCGAACTTGAAGAACTGATCCTTCTTAAAATAGCCAATGAAAACCCTGCTTTTTCGGAATTTGACGAGCTTTTCGGCGATGCAAAACTTGCAGAAAACCCGGCTTACGGCAGATTTTTTGATATTGCTGAAAGATTTTTTGCAGGAAATCCCAAAATCGGTTTCGGCGGCAAAAATATCTCGGTGCTCGACCTTCTGCGGGCTCCGTTCAAGGCTTCTCCTGATTCACTTGCGGGACAGCTTGAATTCATCCGCAAAAACTGGGGAGTTAAGATCTCGGCGCGTTTTTCGAAAATGCTTCTTCTTTCTGCAGACATCATAAAAGAAGAGACAAAACCTGTCTTCGGGCCTGGCGGAGGCGGTAATTTTCCTGCGCTCACAAAAGAAACGCTTTACGGCTGGGGTGACGGCGACCCCGAGAACGAAAATTTCTCGAAAGATTCGCTCTGGATGCCGCGAGTTGTGATGATTGCAAAGAACATTTTTGTCTGGCTTGACCAGCTTTCGAAGCAGTATTCAGCCGATATCCACACTCTCGACAGGATCCCTGACGAAGAACTTGAAACCTTGTCCCGACGCGGCTTTACGGCACTCTGGCTTATCGGGCTCTGGGAGCGCAGCAAAGCATCGAAACGGATCAAGCAGATAATGGGAAACCCGGAAGCTGCGGCAAGTGCGTATTCGCTTTACGACTACGAAATAGCCTCTGAACTCGGCGGCGAAGCGGCGATGCAGAATCTCCGCGAAAGGGCGTGGAGACACGGGATCAGGCTTGCGAGCGACATGGTCCCCAACCACACGGCGATCGATTCGAAGTGGATCTCGGAGCATCCCGAATGGTTCATTTCGGCGGACGAGCCGCCCTTCCCCGCCTACACATATAACGGCGAAAACCTTTCGAGCGACCCGAATATCGGGATCTATATCGAAGACCACTACTATTCGAAAAGCGATGCGGCGGTAACTTTCAAACGGGTCGATTTCAGAACAGGAAGAACAGATTACATCTATCACGGAAACGACGGGACCTGCATGCCGTGGAACGATACGGCGCAGCTCAACTACATGCGTGCCGATGTCAGAGAGCAGGTAATCCAAACTATCATAAAAATCGCGAAAAATTTCCCTGTGATCAGGTTTGATGCGGCGATGACGCTTGCAAAAAGGCACTACCACAGGCTCTGGTTCCCCGAACCGGGAAGCGGCGGAGACATTGCATCACGCGCCGAACACGGTTTAACGACCGAAGAATTCAATAAACTTTTCCCGAAAGAATTCTGGCGCGAAGTTGTCGACAGAGTCGCTCTCGAAGCACCAGACACGCTGCTTTTGGCCGAGGCTTTCTGGCTTATGGAAGGCTATTTCGTGCGGACTCTGGGAATGCACCGCGTCTACAACAGCGCGTTTATGAACTTTATGAAAAACGAGGAAAACGCGAAGTACAGACAGTCTGTAAAAAGCGTTCTCGAATTCGACCCGCACATCCTCGAAAGATACGTCAACTTCCTCAACAATCCCGATGAGG
>Ga0310696_10001079_pt1 | contig 40006 bp, 47 predicted proteins | sample AusTroGonzalo_MG_4_FD_203885 | JGI IMG/M metagenome (GOLD analysis project Ga0310696, IMG submission 203885) | Bovine rumen microbial communities from tropical cattle in Woodstock, Queensland, Australia - Gonzalo_02 (v2) (version 2) | ecosystem: Host-associated > Mammals > Digestive system >... | reverse complement strand
ACGTGTTTGCGCTTCCTTTGCGGCGCTCATCACCGATCTTGCGCAAAAGACCGACAAGATCACGCCGGAAGAGTTTCTCGCGGCGGCACAGAACGGTATCAGCTCCGACCTCATCGCTTTTGCCCGGGAGCGCGGCGTGCCGGAGGAAGTCATCGCCGAAGGCCGCGCCCGCATCGTGGAAATTATGGCGGACGCCATGCGGTTCGGCATGACGTGGGCGGAGCTGATCGCGGGCGTGATTCCGCAGGCAGAATGACCCTCTACACCTACCGCAACCAAACATGGCTACAGCTCCCCGGTGAATTCCGGGGAGTGAGGCCGATGACCGAGAAGAGGTTTCTTCTGCTCGGGGGAAGAATCAAAACAGACAACAACGAAAGGACAACCAAAATGAACATGACAGTTCACGACGTGAACGGGAACGAGTTCCATATCACGAAGGACGAGGCGGAACGGATCGCCGCTGAACTTGCGAAGATGGGCGGACACGAAACGAACAAAACGTTCATGGAACGCGCACAAAACAATATCGCGGCAGTCGCCGGATTCAAGCCGACGAGCGAGGACGAGCTGAAGATGGTTCTTTACAAGAACCTGCGCGGCCCGTCCATGCCGGAAATCGAAATCCTCGTCGAGGCGATGGAATATGTCGCCGCGATGCACAAACAGAAAGTGGGGTAAACCATGACATTCGGACAGGCAATCGAAGCCCTGAAGCAGGGCAAAAAAGTAACCCGCAAGGGTTGGAACGGCAAGGGAATGTTCCTTTGGCTGAAGCCCGCAACAATCGTAACGTCGGACATGTGCCATGACCCCGTTCTGAAACAGCTCGTCAACGAGAACGGCGGGAAAATCCTCGCACTCGGAACGGTCTGCATGTTCACGCATGACAGCACCGGACGAAAAGCAATCCTGACGGGGTGGCTCGCGTCGCAGAGCGATATGCTTCTTGAAGATTGGGAGGTGTTCGAATGAAACGAATCATCTTTGCAATGGCGGCGACGCTCGTCCTGACCGGATGCAACACGACCGAACGGCTCGCAGAAGGCATCGCCGTGAAGAACATTTCAGGCAATGGGACTTTCGTGAAGTCCGCAGTCGGCATCAATACCGAAACGAAAATCCCGGAAATCAGTACGATATTTGTTTCGGGTGATTACTCGTCCTCGAAGTCAGGAACGAACAGCGTGACATACCGGGAGGAGGCTACGGCTTCCATCTGGAACGCGAAAAGCATTACAAAAAAGCGGTTCCTCTCCATTACGCTGACGGACGACGGCAAGGTTGAGCGCGCTATACGCGCGGTCGCCGATGTTCTTCATGAGGCCGTGCCGTCCGAAGAGGAAACAATCGAAGAAAATCCGTGAGGCGTCGGGTGACGCCTCGAACATAACTCCATGAATCCAAAACAAAGAAAGGAACTGAACATGGAAAAAGAAGAATCGAACGGCGGCATGATGCCGAACAACTGGCCTGCCGGCGCAACCACGCTGGGCGCTTTCGCTCTCGGCGCAACTCTTCTCGGCGGCCTCGGTGTTATGACCGGGCGCGGCGGGAATGGCGGCCCGAACATGCAGCAGGAAAACAGTGATCTGAAAGCGGAACTTGCGCAGATGAAAGCGCAGAGCTATTCCGATCAGAAAATCTTTGCTCTTGCCGAACAGACCGCGAAGAACACGGCGGCAATCGCGGCGCAGAATGAAATCTCCGCGCTTCGCGACCAGCTGAACAAGAAGGACGCGGAAATCGACGTCCTGAAGAGCAATGCTGCCTTCACCGCGCAGATCAACGCGGTCGCCGCAGCAGGAATCCAGACTGCCGGTGCGGTTTCCGTACTCCAGCAGACGGTCGGCGGGCTGACGCAGGTCGGCATCCCGTCCACGAGCGTGATCCAGCCGATCAAGATCGCTACTGCGAGTACGGCTGACGCCTCCTCGAATGGATGATCCTTCGTTCCAAAATGTAACGTGTATCTCTCCGGGCGGCCTTCGCGGGCCGTCCCGGAGAATCAAAGGAGACTTCGATGAATCTTGCGGATTTTACGACACGATTTTCCAACGCCTTTCAGACAATGGTTTTCCCGAAGTGCAACAAAATCGAGAAAAAGCTGTTTGAGGCGATGATCACGACGGCGGCATATAAGCTCGGACAGATGAACGGGAACGATACTCTTCAGAAAATGATGATCGTTGACAAGGATGGAAACGTTGATCTTGATCTCGTTGAGTATGTTGTCGGAAACGTAGTCGAATGGCCTCTGAAAGTCGATTGGCCTTTCCAGGACGTGTTTCCGCTCAATGTCGGCACGTTCAAATTCAGCAAGGATGACTGGACCGAGCTGATGAAGTCCGTGCGGGAGCAGGCGAAATGAGAATCGAGTATCTGCGGGCGGTGTGCGTGGAGATCAATGCGAAGGCTCCGACGTCCTTCTGGGCGGCGTCGAACGACACGCTGGCGCGCGCATGGAACGGGATCGGACCGGAGCATTGGCCTTGCTGGATGCGCGGGGCTGTCTCCTTCCTTCTTCGGCCTTTCATTGCGGCGGCATTGATCCACGATTGGGAATTCTCCCAGCCGGAAAAGTCGTTCGGCGCGTTTACCGCGGCAAATGCGCGTCTAATTGAAAATATCGTCCGCGAGGCTCTGTTCAATTGCCACGTCGGGATCATCCCGTGGGGGATCGCCGCAGGGATTCTCTGCGAGGTATTCGGGTGGAAAGCGTATAAGGAAGGAAAGCTGAAATGACGGAAAAAGACAAACAGGAACTTACCGAGGTCATAAACAACGCGCTCGCCGCGCATCAATGCAATTGCCCGCTCGGATTCGACGAGGACACGGCGCAGACTTTGAACAACTTCGCAAAGGCTTTGCAGCAGGGACAGAAGACGGCGCTCAAGGCAATTGTTTCGCTGATCATTGTGGCAATCGTCTACGCGTTCTACGAGGGCGCGAAGCTGTTTCTCAACAAGTAGGCTTCCTTTTATTCATGCCGCGCTGATCTTCCTTGATCCTGAAACATCCCATCGGGATCATCAGGACGTGCGATAGCGTCTGCGCGGTCTGCCAGGTGATCGGTTTTCTGGCGAAGGCGTCCCGGACGGTGCGCTCTGACAGGCGGCAGCGGTCTCCGACCATCTGGAACGCATTCGGCGGGCGTTCGTACGATTCCTTTTCCGGATCCTTCTTCATGCGTTCCTCCGAAATATTTTGTTGCGTACTTCTTCAATCTCGTCGTCGTCGATCCCGAGGTAGCGAACCGTGGTATCAATGCGGACGTGCGCGAGCGTGCGGCGCGTGAGCTCCAGGGCGCGCATCGGATCGTTCGGGTGCATCTTCTGAAGCTCCGCGAAAAACTCCTGGGCGTAGGTCTTCCGCATCCAGTGGGTCCCGTGGCCTTTTCCGAAGGCTGACCGGAAGAACGACCAGACGGCGAAGCGGGACAACTGGCGCCCGCGTTTGCCGCGGAATACGAACGTGTCCGGGCGGTCATATCCGCGCAGCTCCTCGTCCCGCAGGAAACGCAGGACGTATTCCTGGTAGTCTGGCGGGATCGAAAGCGTGCGGTGTTTCGCACCGTTTCCGCGCGATTTCAGGCGCACGAACGCGATCTTTTCCTTCAGATGGCCGTCACGATCCAGCAAGTCGAACCGGCGCAGGGAAAGCACCTCGGAGATACGGCAGCCGGTGGTGCAGCCGATGGCGGCGATGGCGGCGTATTTCGGCGGCAGCGAATCCAGGACCGCGTTGAATTTATCGAGCGAGACTGCACGCATTCCTGCCATTATTCTACCTCCAGGAACAACATCGTGAAAAGGATCAGCACGGCCAGGATGACCGCGCTGATGAGGACGACGATGCATGACAAATATTCTGGTTGCTCGTCCTTCATGCTTCACGCCCCCGTGCTGCCGTAGCCGCCCGCGCCGCGCTCCGTCTCGGAAAGCTCCACAGCTTCCTCCAGAACCACGTCCGGAGCCGGGACGATTACCAGCTGGGCGATCCTGTCGCCGGGAGCATACGGAGGCAGACCGCCGCCCGAAGTATTCTTGAACACAAACGTAATTTCCCCGCGATAGTCGGAATCGATCACCCCGACGCAGTTTCCGAGAATCGCACCAGACTTGACGACGCTGCTGCGAGAAAATCCAAGAGCGCACCAGCCGGGCGGAAGCTCCAGCGCGATCCCCGTGTGGTACAGCCAGCCAAACGGCTTAGCCTCGAATGAAACAGCCTTCATGTCAAATCCGGCTGCCCCGGCTGTCGCTTTGCGTGGCTTTTCCGGTTCAATCTGCGCGCCTTCAATGTTGAGTTTTTTGAATTTGATTTTCATTGGTTTGCCTTTCGTTTGGTTTTGGTATTCGGATTCTATCAGAGCGATAGTTTTGTCAAGCTCCGCATTGATTTGTTCAAGGATTTCATGCAGAATTTCCCTTTCTTCGTCTGTCATGGTTTTACCTTTCTGCGCTCCGCAAAGAACGCATCAAGGTCTTTTTCGTAAGCATTAAATGATTCAATAAGTTCTTTAATATTAAGATGTGGAGCAATTGCCTGCTGTTCCGGGTCAATGTCAAGATTGATCCAAACCATTGCACCTTTCTTGTGTTTGAACGGAATAGGTCTCGCATAGCGTCTCGCGTTCGTCAAATACCACGAATAAAACCCCTCATGTTTCCCGCTAAGATCGCACGACCAAAGTATCGCGTCTCCGATCACGGTTCCGCTGCCGCTTTCGATGATGCCGATTTTCCCGCGCAGGAGTGTTCTGCGTGTGCGGTATTCGATAAACTTCACCCCGTCGACGATGTACCCGGCAAACGGCGGCCTGACAAAAAGGCATTTCATATTCCTTCCCTCACTTTCCGCAGAAGTTCAATCCACCTTGCGACATAACAGGCTCTGTTATGTCCCTTGGGACATCCCTTGTCAAGAACTGTGTCTACGTTGACCGCGGCACACGACCAGCATTTTCCGTCTGCCGCTTCGTGGAGCGCGTCATACAGCTCCGGCAGATGAATAATTCTTTTGGCATCTTCAAACATTACAGCATCAGCAATATAACTGCCTGTATTGCTTTCAATTTGATATACCAAGTTGTCAGGGTCAGAAAAAAGAACCCACGGCGCATCAAACAGCTTTTTCGTTTCTTTGGTCATTTATCAATCTCCGCAAAGTTGAAGATTCGGTTCACTGGATTCGACGGGACGCGCCATAACAACCTTGTCCCCGGCCTCCATTCCCATTCTCACGGCATACGCATTATATTCCGAGGAAACAGATCGCATCGCTTTAATACCCATATCATCAACCAGTTTTTGCGCCTGATCCTTTTTATTCAGAACAACAAGGGCGTATTGATTCCGCTCTTCCTGTGTTGCCTCCGTGTTGAAGAATTCAAGAGCGCGCTCATTGACACGTTCGACTGCACCCATAAACCATGAACGTCTGATTTTTCCGGGCATTTTGAAGGTATAATTTTCAAATTCTTTTTTGTACAGTTTATGAAGCTGTTTTTTAATGTAAGGATAAAGCCAGTTGAACAGAATAACGTCTTTTTCCGTTCCGACAAGGCTTAAACGCATATACCAATTACTACGTCCGCAGAACAAAACAATACAGCCGAGAGCATCGGCAATGCCGTCAGCAAGACTTCTTTCCCATTTTTCAAATGTCGTCTTATGGATTTCTGTAAAATGCTCTTTAATAGGCTCCGCTTTATCTTCCTCGTCCGGCGTAATATCTTCAACAGACATCCCAATCCCGGCAGCCAGACGCATTGCCGCAGCAATAGCGTTTTCCGCCTCACCCTTGACATTTGAATTTTTCCCAAGCTTCAGGAGTTTTTTGATTTTGTCGATGATTTTGTCTTTGTCAATGCTCATGGTTGCACCTCGGCGTAGTAAACCTGTCTGATTTCGCTTACAGGATTGTTTTTGATCTGTTTCTTGAAGTCTTCGGCAAGCTTTTTCTTGCTGAACTTGAACGGGAAGAAGGGGATTTTCTCGATTGCGCTTTCGATGCTCTTGCAATAGCCGCCAAGCCCCATTGACTGCTTTCGCGTCTGCTCAACGCAGAGGAAAAAGCAACGGTCTTTCAGCGCATAGACGTTGCAGAAATAGAAAGTATTCATCTGGGTTTTCATGGATTCGATATGATCCCGGCACGCCCGATCATATTCTGAAACTTTTTTCTTGTGTTTGTCGCACGTCCCGGCGAAGACGAAAAAAACCCTTGTCGTTCTGCTTCACGGCGGCATAGACGCAGTTTCCGCAGCTGTTATAGGTCAGATTCCTCATAGTTACTCCCCCTGCTTTTTCTTCTCTTCTGCCAGCAGTTTCCGTGCAGAATCAAGCAAAACGAGAGTATCGAAGATGTACGCGCTGATCGCTTCGCGCTTCGTCGCGCGAACGTCTTTCAGGTGTCTTTTTGGAGTGTTCTCGCCGTAGGGAATGACAACGACTTCGCCAGTCGAACGTGATCCGATGCAGTAATAGCCCTTCATTCCTGCACCTCCGCAACTCTTTCCATTTTGGAAATAGTTGCCCGTTTCTGTTCCTGCTGCGCGAGCTGGTGAACCAAGCCCAGCATGTAGCCGAGCATGATCCCGATTATAAGGGTAATGGCAATGCGTTTCATCTGGTTTCTCCTCACTTGAAAATTGGAATGACTTGTTTCTTCACGCAGTCGATCCGACCGCAAAGGAACTTTTCTTTCAGCCGCCGATATGCCGGATCAGCGTCGCCGAAGATATCGCCCACGCTGCCCCGGTAGAAATTCCCCAGCATCCACAGCTTCGCATGACAAGCCCCGTTCTGCACGTCCTCCAGCAGCCTGTACATGAATTCCCGGCTGCTCTCCGTGTTGACATTTTTATCGGCGCACTCGTCAATGATAAGCACGTCCACGCTCTCCAGCTTCCGGAACAGCTGCTTGATCGCGTCCGGATCGTCGTTGTCGCAGCGGACGTGCCGCCACTCGTCCAGCAGTCCCGTGAAGTAGCAGACGCGGATCGTCTTGCCTTCCTTCTCGATCAGGCAGCGCGTCACAACTCCGGCAGACGTGCTTTTCCCGGTTCCAGTCGGCCCGGACAGCAGCAGATTCTTCTCACGGTTTTCCCAGAGCCAAGTCGCTACAAAGCGGATCGGCGGAGTTTTCAGGCGATAGGACGGCGCAACGCCCGCTGCGGCAACGGCGTCGTCCAGGTATTCTTCTTCGTGTTGCTGCGCGAGAAGCGCCTGGTCCTGACGTTCTTCCTCCTCGCGCTTGATTTTCTCCCAGCAGTCCGGGCACGTCGCCTTGTATTCGATGCCTTTTTCTTGGTATAGGTCGATCAATCGTTGCGGGATCCTTTCCGTAAAGTTTTCCCCGCAGCGATGGCATGTAGCCTCGCATGTGATCCAATCTTCGCTCATAAGCCGGTGTAGTCCCTTCTTGGTTTGGTGTTATGTTTTTCCCAGGTCCGGACGGCAGCGTGCCAGTCCTTCATGGGGTTTTTTCCGATCATCCATCCCTTTGATTCGTAGAAGTCGATGAATTGCGCCGGGTCCATTCCGTTTTGGCGTTCTTCGCAGTATGCAGCAACCTCTTCCAGCGTCGGTTTCCTGAAGATTTTCTTCTTCGGGGGCAAAGAAAATTTATTTTCTTGGGGGATAAGAGTATTTTCTTTTTCTTTAAGGGGAAGGGATTTTTCTTTTTCTGATGGCTCGGCATTGGTCGAGCATTGGTTCGGCATTGGTTCGGCATTGGTCTGGCATTGGTCTGGCATTGGTCGAGCATTGGTCGGCGTTCTTTCCAGCTGCGCTTTTTTCCATTTGTCCGATCTGTCGATGGCGTTTTTCACCAGTTCGAAGAGCGGCCACATCTTCTGCGGGAGCGATTCCCGGTGCGTGTCGATTCCCTGGAATGCGTAGCGGAATATGCACATGTAGAAGCTGAACTGTTCCTCCTGTTTCCATGCCTGGGCGAACCAGTACCAGTCTTCCTTGAATTTGATCTCTTTCGGCATCCGTGCGGTTTCCTTTCGCAGGGGATATTATTTTCCGATGTAGTTCCGGTTCAGGTAGGCGTTGACGTCGGCGGGCTTGATGCGGTAGAGCTTGTTCATCTTGATGTACGGAAGCTCGCCGGACAAGCAGAGCGCGCGGACGTTCTCGTGTGAGACGCCGAGCTGTTCGGCAACCTGGTCCAGGGTGAGCGTCGGCATGATCGTGACGTTCTCCTGCAACTTCTCCGCGATCTTCTGGCCGATGATCGTGGCGATTTCGATGACTTCGTTGGTTGGCATGGACGGGATCCTTTATTAGGGTTGGATTACCTTTGCTGGATTATTTTTGTTTAAAATTTTTTCCGCCTCGTTTTTGATCAGGACACGCAGCATATCGGAATTGCTGCTGCGGTTATGAAACGCCTTGATGAATTCAAATAACCTCACCTCCTCGGGTGTCGCATAAATGGCAATAATTTTGACCAGTGTCTTTTTCATAGCTGCTCCTTCATGGTTGGTTTGAGGTCGTTTGATATAATATAAATCCACCTTGATTATTTTTCAAGGGGTATTTCTAAAAAAGTTTGAAAAAATTTTATATGGTGGTATATTATGTTGGAAAGGAGAAATATCATGAGCATTTCAAAAACTGTTTTTGAGACACTATTTTCTGAATACAGCTCTGGTATGACCCAGGAAGAAGTTGCCGCCAAACATAATGTTCGTCAAGGGCAGATTCAAAAGCTTCTCGCCAACTCGCGAAGCGCCGGTGGTCTTCTTCTTGATACGGTTGACAAGATGTTCCCGAATGCTACAGTAAACCTGTATGGGGACAGTGTTTTGATCCATGCTGATCAGAATCACGGTGCGGTCGTTGGTGTGAACAGAGGAACAATTACGCATGATCGTGATCTTCTTTTTGAAATTGAAAACAAAATCCTTTCCGCAGACGAATTGACCGATGAGGAAAAAGTCAAGGTTCTGCGCGTACTGAAGAAGGGGTAAAATCATGAAAAAACTTGATGAGATTCAAAAAATGTCTCTGTTCGCTTCGTCTGTTTCGGTCTTGCTTCTTTTGATCGCGATTGTTGGAACAATTAATGATTGGCATATTGCCTATGGTTTTTTTATATTTCTTCGCCTTGTTGTGTGTGTTTCTATGGTCGCGCTGTGTTTTGAAAAGATTCCGCTTTGGCTGAAATACGCACTCGGTCTGCAAGCCGTTCTTTACAATCCGATTATCCGCGTTCATCTGGGAGATCGTGAAGTTTGGATGTGGTTCAATATTATTGCAATCCCATTTTTTGTTGCGGCGTGGGGTACAGTTTTTTATAATTTATCTAATTCTCAAAAATAAAAGGAATTTGCTTGTGGCGCTGCGCAAACGAGGTAAAGCCGGGTACTGGCACGCATACTTTGACACGATCCGCGAGACGGAGAACGGTCCGCGGCGCGTGCGAACGACGATCAACCTGGGAACGACCGACAAAAAGGCGGCGCGCGCGCTGGAAAGTGAGCTGATGCGGAAGAATCGCGAGGCGATCTTGTTGCGTCGCGTCCGCACGATCCTGGACGGCAACTCTTTCCAAAATGGAAATAGTTCGATTCCGAGGGTACACCGCAGGCGGCGGCTGCCGATCTCCGAGGCGTTGGACGCAGCGGAGAAACACCGCGAGCTCGGGGAATCGACAAAGAAGATCTGGCGGAAGTTCGAGCGGGAAATCAAGCTGAAGTACATGGACCAGCTGACGAACGAGGCGGCGTTCGATTACCTTCAGGAAAACTGCGACGGCGCGAGCGGGAAGCGGTTCAACAACGTGCGGTCGGCGCTGAATTCGGTTTATCGGCTGACGCTGATGGAATCCGGCCTGGATGAATCGCCATTCGCCAGGATTCCGCAGCGGCGGTTGCAGTCGAAGCACCAGCGGCCTTTCACCGAGGACGAGTTTGTGCGCATCTACCAGGCTGCGCCGGAGCCGTGGCGGTCCGCGGCGTTGATCGCCTGGTTTACGGGGCTGCGGCAGAAAGATGTTTTCCTGCTGCGGTGGGACGACATTCAGGGCGACGTGCTGACGACGGTACCGGCGAAGACGTCGAGGTTCGGGCGCGGCGTCCAGATTCCGATTCATCCGCAGCTGGCCGCGGAGCTGGCGAAGCTGCCGCATGTGAACGAACGGGTGCTGGGAGCCTGGAAGTACACGCCGAACTACATCCGGTTCAGGCGTGCGTTCGGGGAAATCCTGGACGGGCTTGGCATCCGGGACAATGAGCGCGGGATCGTGGCGTTCAACTCGCTGCGGGATTCGTTCGTGACCAGGTGCGACGCTGCGGGGATTCCCAGGCACGCGATCCGCGGGATCGTGGGGCATGTGTCGGATGAGACGACGGATTTGTATTCGCACGATCTGACGACGGCGAGGCTGGTCCAGGGGCTTCCGTCCGTGAATTTGGATAGGGTCGTAAAAACCTCAAAAAAGCGCGCCAGAAATTGTGTCTAGATAAAATTTGAGGCGAAAGACGGGGTTCGAATCCCCCTCTCTCCGCCATTTTTATTTTAAATTTGAGCTGGGAATCTCGCAAAATGGGAGAAACAGGATTTAATCTTCTGTGTCAAATCCTGTGCCAGATTCCAGTTGTTAAGAATTACTTAACTACTTTTGCCGTTCAGTTGGTTACAGCTTGTAACCAGGTGGACGGGGCAACCGGTTACAAATTGTAACGGGTTGAGCTTGGATGAGCGGGGAACTATTAAGGATTTCTTAGGGGTTGGAGTTTCCGACTTTATTTCCGGCGCATGCGTGTTGCCAACAAAATATGCAAAGCCCATATTGTCGATTTATTTTTCGATAGATTCCTGTAAACGTGACATCTCGCGCGCGCGTTGGAAAAACTGTTTTCCGTTTCATGGCGTGCGGATTCCTGTATTCTGTGGCTATTATTCGATAAAGTCACAAGTTAAAATCTAAACAGTTTCAGCATGGTAAATAATTGAGCGGGAGGGTGCGGAAATATTTGTTTTTGCTGAAATGGTATATTATTCTGTAAACGGAACTATATTCCATCATTTACCCGTATTTGATGGTAACAGATTCCCAGCCGAAAAATAAAAACGACAACTTAATGAGACGGAGAAAAAATGAGCGAGATTGAGTTCAAGGAAAACGCATTCTACAACGTCGAACAGGTGGCGCAGATCATTCATCGGAATCCGAAGACGGTGCGCGCTATGTGTCGACGCGGGGACATTCCGGCGCGGTGTGATCGAGGAGGCTATCTGATTACCGGGTGGTCGTTGCGAGCTTACGCAGAGAATAGGCTTGTTGTGGCTGAAAACGAGGAAAAACAGCATGTCAAATAAATTTCAGCGAAAATCGAAAAAATATTTATATCTTACTATCTCACAATGAATTTTTCTTGTGAAATATTGCACAAAGGGGGTGCGCAAAGGCGCACTCAAGCAGTGTTCTGCTACGCGAGAACACGGAATTGGAGGCGATGATGCAGGCGAAAAAGAAAAAGATGGGGCGTCCGAGGCTGGCGAAGAACTGGACGCCGGAGCTGTTGAACGAGCGTGCGCGGGAGTATTTCGACAAATGCGACGCGCGTACCAGGACGGAATACGACAAGGAAGGTTGTCCGTACGAGGTGGCGAATCCTGAACCGTACAGCATTGAAGGGCTGTGCGTGTACCTGGATATCACCAGGAACGATTTCGCAGCATGGCGGAAGCGGTCTGATGCTTTGGGTGAGCGGGCGCAGAAGATCCATCTGAAGGTTATGGCGAACCGAATCACGGGCGCGCTGGACGGGAAGCAGCATCCGGCTTTCGCTCAATTCATGCTCAAGAACAATGATCCTGAAGACTACAAGGACAAGGTTGAGGTGGAAAATACCGTGAGCGAGCGAGCGCAGAAAATCTTTGACGACTGGAGCGAGAAATGGGCGAAGCTGAATTTGGCAGCCAAAAATGGCGACTGAACAATCTGTACCATATCATTGACGAGCACGGCCAGGATGTTTTGTTCCAGATGCGTCCGGCGCAGGAAGCTTTCTTTGATTCGATGTGGTATTACAACATCGTGCTGAAGGCGCGGCAGCTCGGGTTTACGACGCTGATCGACCTGATCGGCCTGGATATGGTGCTGTTCAAAAAGAATTTCACCGCGGTGATTATTGCAGAAACGATGGAAAAGGCTGCGGATATTTTCGGGCGGAAGATCGCGTATCCGTACGAGTATCTGCCGCAGGAACTGAAGGACTGGTGCCCGGTGGTGGCGAGCTCGGCAGACGGAAAGATGTCGTTCGGGAACGGGAGTTCGATCCAGGTGATGGTGTCGGCGCGTTCGGGAACGTGCCAGTTTCTGCATATCTCGGAATACGGGCCGGTGTGCGCGCTGCATCCGGCGAAGGCCAGGGAAATCCTGACTGGATCGCTGCCGACGCTGCACGATGGCGCGTTCTGTTTCATGGAATCGACCGCGATGGGTAACAGCGGGTATTTCTACGACTTCGTGATGGAGGCGAACGCGGCGAGGTTGTCGGGGCGGACGCTTTCGAAACAGGAATTCAAGCTGCATTTCTTCCCGTGGTGGGATAATCCAGAATACCAGGACAGCACGGAAATGGTGATCCCAGGGAGAATGGCCAACTATTTCGACGATCTGTATTCCCGGCACGGGATCGAGCTGACGGACGAGCAGCAGGCGTGGTATGTGGTCCAGGAACGCAAGCAGCATGAAAACATGTGGGCGGAATATCCGAGTTATGTAGAGGAAGCGTTCAAGGTTGCGCAGGATGGATCGTACTACGGGAAATGCTTCAACAAGATTTACCGGGAGAACCGCATTTGCAAGGTTCCATACGAACCGGACCTTCCTGTGTTCACGGCGTGGGACCTGGGAATGTCGGACGAAACGAGCATCTGGTTTTTTCAGTTCCTGGGGAAAGAGGTGCGCGTGATCGACTACTACAGCAACAACGGCGAAGGTCTTCCGCATTATGCTCGCGTGCTCCAGGAAAGAGGGTATCGGTACGGGCGGCATTTCGCTCCGCACGATATTGCGGTGCGCGAGCTGGCGTCCGGAATCTCCAGGCTGGAATCGGCGAAGAAGCTCGGGATCAATTTCGAGCGAATCCGGACGAATCTGGACGTGATGGGCGGGATCGAGAACTGCCGAGAAATGCTCGGGTACTGCTGGTTCGACGAAGAGAAGACGGACGAGGGGCGGAAGTGCCTGGAATCCTACAAGAAAGAGTGGGATGAAAAGCACAACTGCTACAAGACGCAGCCGCTTCATGACTGGGCTTCGCACGGCGCGGACGCATTCCGGACGATGGGCCAGGCGTGGAAGCTCGGATTGTGCGGGGACATTGGCGCGACAAAAACGATCCGCGTGACCGGAGGTTTGAGGCGAATATGAACATCACGTTTGTGCCGAGCAAGGACCCGTTCGTGCGGGATGATGTGACAAAATGGCATGCGCAGCACGGCTGGCTGTGGAATATTGATGTGGATGATATGTTTATCGGGACACTGTTTTGCACGCTGCTCTGCGGAGACGGGTGCTTGGTGCATTTCAAGACGGGGAAATATATCGCGCTGCCGGGCGCAGTGGTGCTTGCGATCATGCGGAAGGCTATGCGAATGCTGTCCGCGGAATGCGACGTGATCTTCGCAAGCATCGAGACGCGGAACAACAAGCTGATCCAGACGGCGATGCACCTGGGATTCTGCATCGTGGAAGGCGGCGGCTGGCTGCGTGACGGCGTGGATGTGACGTTGCTGAAATATTATGGCCGCCATTTATGCTATAGTAAAGGCAAAGACCAACCAACCATGAAAGGAAGCGACTATGGGAACGAAACCTGCAAAAGTGAAAACACCTGACGATCCTGATCCGACGCCGATGACCGCGAGCGATACGACGCAGGAAGTGGCGGGAGCCGCGCGCGCCGAACGCAAAAGGAACGCAAAGAATTTCGGGCGGAACCAGACGATCCTGGCCGGGAATACGGCGCAGGACAATGCGCAGAAGAAAACCATTCTCGGAGGCTGACCATGCTTGAAGCAAAAGACATTATCCGGCGATATGAAGCGCTTCGTGCGAACCGTGACGGCAAATGGCTGAACGTGTGGCGCGAGGTGCGGAAATACGTCATGCCGACGTATTCCGACTACAAGGAAGAAGGCGGCATCCGCGGCCAGGAAATCTTCAACACGACGGCGATCAAGTCGCGGGCGCGTTTGGCTGCTGGCATGTACAGCTGGATGGCTCCTCCGGATCGTCGGTGGTTCGAGCTTGTTCCGCAGGACGAATCGCTGTCCGAGGATTCCGAGGTCAAGGATTATTTCGGCGAGGTGACGCGAATCGTGGCGGTGGCGCTGGCGAATTCCAACTGGCCGAGCGTCCTAATCGAGGCGCTGAACAATCTGGCATGCGGTCTGGACGCAGTGATCTATTGCGAGGACGGCGGCGATCAAAGCGTTTTGAGCTTTACGTCGTTCCCGGTGGAAACGGTCGTTTATGCAGAGAATTCGCGCGGGCATGTTGATACGCTGTTCCGCGAGGTGGAAATGACGTCGCGGCAGCTGCTCCAGGAGTTTTCCGAGGACGATCTGCCGGACAAAATCCGCGAGGAAGCCGGGAATCCTGACAAGAAGGACACGAAGCACAAAATCCTGCACGGGGTGTTTCCTCGCTGTGAGCGTGAGAAAGATTGCCTGGATCAGAAGAATATGCCGTTCACGGACGTGTATATCGAAATGGATTCAGGCAAGATCATTTACGAGGGCGGATTCGAGGAATATCCGTTCGCGGTTTGCCGGTTCCAGAAGAGCGACAACGAGACGTACGGGCGCGGTCCCGGTCTCGATATGCTGCCGACGATCAAGATGGCGAATCGGATGAGCCAGTCGTATATCGTTGGGCGCGAGCATCAGAGCGATCCGTCGTTCCTGGTCCCGGACGGCAGCCTGGTATCGAAGAATTTCAACAAGGATCCCGGATCGGTGATCGTGTACAAACCGGACATCAACGGGAGCAAACCGGAACAGCTGCCGAACAATACGAACTTCGGTACGCTGTACCAGGACATTGCGGCGATTGAGGAAGAAATCAAGATCGGATTTTTCTGGGATATCTTCGATCCGCTGGGCGACCTGAAACAGATCACGGCGACCGAGGCTGAAATCCGAAACGAAGGGAAGTTGATCCCGTTCGCTCCGATTGCGGGCAATCTCCACAATGAGCTGTTCCGCGTGATCATTCATCGAGCGTACGGCATCTGCTTCCGGCGCGGCATCCTGCCGCAGGCTCCGGCGCGTCTGGTCGAGAATCCGGACTACAAGGTGGAGTTCGTGTCGAAGATCGCGTTGAGCATCAAGAAGCTCGAAACGCTCGGCTGGCTCCAGACGGAAGCGGCGCTGATGAATATGGCGCAGGTGAAACCGGATATCATCGACAATTTCGACCTGGACGAAATCGCGCGTTCGACCGCGCTGGCCAACGGATGTGCTCCGAACTGGCTGGTTTCCGAAGAGGATCGCGAGAAGGCCAGAACTGCCAGAGCGGAAGCGGCGCAGCAGCAACAGGCCGCGGACGCATTGCTGGCGGGGACGTCCGCGCTCGGATCGAATCTGGGGAAAGCGCCGGAGAAAGGCAGTCCGCTTGACGTGGTGATGTCGAACCAGGGTGTGTGATGAGCGACGACAAACAAAACCAGTTGCGTCTTTCGTTCCACCTCGTTTTCGACAACGCGGACGGGCGTGCTGTTCTGGCCGAGCTTGTGGAGTTCACGCGAGCAGAGGAAGCAGAATACTGCGCTGACGCCAGGAAGGAATCGTATATGCAGGGCCGCAGATCGGTCCTGCTTCATATTCAGAAACTCTTGAAATAAAGGAAAACCAATGTACCAGAAAATCGGAAACGAAATCCGGTCGGCGCGCGGGATTCTGATCGCGACGCTGAACGGCGGCGTGCTGACGATGGCTCCTGGGAAGAAGTCCCAGGAAACGAAGGTGCGGGCGTTTCTCTCTGAATCTGCCGCGGATGGACTGACGTCTGCGCTGGAAATGGTCGCAGAAAGCGGCCTCGCGCCGTCGTCTCCAGAAGAAACGGAAAGTGTACAGGAAATTACGGGACCGAAGACGGAACCGAAAGTCTTTGTCGGCGACGTGCCGATTGCGCACGTGGAGACGCGTGCGGAAGAGAAACCGCAGACGAGTGAGGAATGGCAGGTAAGCACAATCCCGGAATGCGAGCTTCCTCCATTTGATGCACAACTTGGAGTCAATACGCCGGGCTTCGGCGAATTCGTATCAAAACACAAACTCAACAAGGAACAGGTGGGCGCTCTGATCAAGCGTATCTGCCGCATGAAAGGATGGTAAAAAACCATGTCCGAAACATTACTGAATGGAAACCCGGAACCGGCACAAACTGGCATTCAGCCGAATTCAACCGTCACGGGGAATCCGAATCCAAATCCGAATCCCGCTCCGGAGAAATTCGACTTCAAATCCATGCTCGGCGATGCGGGCGAGTTTAGCGAGAACTGGCGCGACGGCCTGCCGGAAGGAATCCGCGGCGAGCATTGCCTTGACAACATCAAAAACATCAGCGCTCTGGCGAATAGCTATGTTCACGCGCAGAAGGCAATCGGCGCGAACAAGGTGGCGCTGCCGAACGAGAACAGCACGGAAGAAGACTGGGCTGCGTTCTACAAGGCGTGCGGCAGGCCGGACGCGGAAGGCGGCTACACGACGGACGGCGTGAAGCTGCCGGAAGGCATCACGCTAGATGCGGACCGCGTGAATGAATTCAAGAAATTCGCGTTCGCGAATGGATTCAACCAGAAGACGTTCAACGCTGCGCTGGCGTTCGACATCGAGCGCGTCCAGAAGCAGGCTGCGGACGCGGAAGCGGCGGCGACGGTGGAGTACAGCGAGACGCTGGCCAAAATGAAAGAGGACGAGCAGAGCGGCGAACTGCGTCGGAAGTACGGCAATGAGTTCGCGACGATGAACAGCGTGATCGCGCAGTGCAACAAGGCGATGAACACGTTCGGGCTGACGGAAGTTGCGGCTAAGGCCGGTCTTCTGAACAACTACACGTTCATCAACGCGATGGCAAAAATCGGCGCGAGCATGAGCGAAAGCAGGCTGAAGGGCAACGATGCTCCGCCGATGATGTCTGATCCTGATTCCCGTCTGAACGAAATCCTGGGGAACCAGGACGATCCTTACTACAAGAAGGATCACCCGATGCATGATGCGCGCGTGCGCGAAGTTACCTCGCTTGTTACGGCTAAGGCGAATATGAAATAAGCCCGCCGGAAACGGGAGAAACGCCAGGTAAGTCATAAGATACGCGGCGAGACGAAGCGTTCCTGGCAAATCCTTGATGCGGGAAGCGGACCCGCATGGCAATTCGTCTTATTCCGCAGGCCGGATGGTTTTCAGGCATTTCCATCCGGCCTTTTTTGTCGCTGCAATATTTGAAAAGCAAATGGTGCTATAGTATAGCAGAACGACCAAATGGGGCAACTCCTGCGTGAATCCCAGACGGCGGTTCTATTCCGGGCGGCGGCCTGGAATAGTGATCCGGCGAGTGCCGGGCAACCACGAAGTCTTTCACGCAAAACAAAATCTTAACAGGAGACCCTGAACATGGCAGAACTTGAACTGAACTTTGCCAAAATGTACGGGACGAACGTCTACACGATGGCGCAGCAGCGCGGCTCCATTCTGCGCAACTACGTGACCATCGAAGAAATGCGCGGAGAAAAGCGCCATTTTGATCGCGTTCATCCGACCGCCGCTGTCCGCAGTGACAGCAAATACGCCGACACTCCGCTGATCCCGACCAACTTCGACCGCAGAACCGTTCACGGACGTGAATATATCTGGGCCGATATGGTGGACTGGCAGGACGATTTAAACCTCTTCATCGACCCGACTTCCAACATCGTGAAGATGGGCGCGTACGCGATGGGCCGCATCATCGACGACATCATCATCGAAAACGTGTTCGACGGCGTCGCCTACGAGGACAAGGACGGCATGACGCCCGTGGCTTTCCCGGACGCCCAGAAGATCGCCGTAACTGTCGGCAGCGCCGGTGGCGCGACGAATACCGGCCTGAACATCGAAAAGCTGATCCAGATTCGCAGCAAGTTCGGCAAAGCGGACATCGACCTCGACGATCCGGAAAACAAGATTTACATGGCGATCACGCAGAACCAGCTCGACGACCTGCTCCGCGCGACGGAAGTCACGAACCGCGACTACAACACCGTGGCCGCTCTCGTGCAGGGAACCGTGAAGTCTTTCATGGGTATCGAGTTCGTCCGTACCGGACGCCTGAAAAAGGTGTCGGACGGCAATGGCGGCTACATCCGCACCTGCGCCGCCTGGTGCAAGTCCGGTGCCGTGCTGTGCATCCCGAAGGAGATTTCCATGAAGGTGGAAACCCGTGCGGACAAATGCGACAACTGGCAAGCACTTGCGAAACTCAAGGCCGGTGCAACCCGCATCGAAGACGCGAAGATCATCCAGGTCTTCTGCGAAGAAGCCTAAGGAAAGGAGCTGAACTATGGCAACCATTCAGACCAATATCGCTGAAAAGCAGACGACCATTCAGCTTGAATCGAAGCTGAAGACTGTGGAGTTCGGCGGACGTGTCCGTACCATCAAGGACGTCTTCACTCCGACCAGCGCGTATGCGTCCGGAACCGTGATCGAGCTGGCCCGCATCCCGAAGGGCGCGAAGGTCCTGCCGCAGAGTGAGATTTACTTTGAGGCCGGGCAGAACGCAAGCCTGACGGTGAAAGTCGGTATCGGCGAAGCCTCCGCGACCAGCGCGGTGTTTCTGCCGCAGACGACTGTCGGATCGAATGCGAAGACTGTTCAGCTGAGCGGACAGCAGCTCGGCGATTACGTCACGACAGAAGAAGGTATGCTGACGATGATCACCGGTGGCGCGGCGCTTGTCGCGAACAAGAAGATCGGCGTATCTCTCCAGTACGTCGTCGATTGATTCGACCCTTCTCCGGGAGGCCGGGAGCTCTGGTCCGGCTCGTTTCCTCCGGCCTCCCCTTTACCATTTTCAACGTCCGCGAGGTAAAACATGAATTCAGTTCAAATCTGTAATCTATCGCTTATGATGATCGGAATGCCGAGCATCGTTTCTTTTGACGACGAGAACCAAAACGCGCGGATGTGCAAGAATTTCTTTCCGGTGGTTCGTGATCGCGTTCTTCGGGATCATTCCTGGTCTTTTGCGACGGCATATATTGACCTGGACACGACCACGGATACTAGTCCGGAACCGGCTTTCCCGTTCGTCTGCGCCGAGCCTATTGATCTGATCCGCATCCTGGAAATCGACGGCGATGACGAATATCTTCATGTCGGGGACCGCATCCTGACGAAACGCAGCGGTCCGAAGTGCAAATACATCCGGCGCGTGGAGGATTCCGGCAAGTTTGACGATCTGTTCGCCGAGGCGCTTCAATATGCGCTGGCGGCTGAAATCGTGATGACGAACACGCTGGATATGCAGAAGCTGAATTTCTACCGGGCGGAATACGAACGGCGTCTGGCCATTGCGCGCAGTATCGACACGGCGGAGAACCGGCACAGTCTGAAACAGCCGCCGCAACGGAGCCATTGGATCGAGGCAAGATTCGGCGGCGGAATCCCGTGCAGGCGTGGTGATACCGTCTTCACCGAGGGAACCGAAGGCGCGCAAGTCGTGGAGGGCTGATCTATGTCTTCCTTTTTTCTCTCTCTGAACAGTTTTAACGCGGGCGAGTTGAGCCCGAAGATGCTCGGGCGGAACGATGTGTCGCAGTACGGGAAAGGCTGTGAAAAGCTCCTGAATTTCTTTGTGACGCCGTATGGAAGCGTCGAGCGGCGTCCGGGTACGTATGACTGCGGCGCGGCGCGATACAGCAACAAAAAAGTGCGCCTGATCCGTTTTGTGGTTTCCAGTACGATTTCCTATATCTGCGAGTTCGGCAATCAGTATGTCCGTTTCTGGAAGGATGGCGTTCTGATCGGAGGCGAAGAGGATCCTTTTGAATTGGAAACGGCGTATCTGGAAGGCGAGCTTGGAGACATCCAGTTCGTGCAGAGCGCGGACGTGATGACGCTGGTTCATCCGGCGCATCCGGTTTACGAGCTGCGCCGTACCGAAGAAAATATATTTACGCTGACGCTGAAAGAATGGGAATATCCTCCCATGATGGAGCCGAACAACCGGGACGATCTGACCATTACGGCAACCCCGATTACGCCGACGCCAGAAGGTGAACTTGATAAGGTGACGCTTTCCGTTGGCGGCGGGAACATTTTCCGAGCCGGACAAATCGGCGGGTATTTCGAGCTAGTTCATCCACGCCAGGACAATACCATTGAAAAGACGTTCGACCTCACCACGAATCCAGACAGCGAAACCGAAGCGTACAGCGACAGTCTGGAAGTAAAAGGATTCTGGTCATTCAGCACGCACGGGACCTGGACCGGAAACATTTCCATTGAACGCAGTTTTGATGGCGGTACGACCTGGGTGCCATATCGAACATACAGCAGCACGAACGACAGCAACACGTCGACCAGCGGCGAGGAAGAGGAAGACGGCGTGCTGTATCATCTGAAAATGGAAGGATACGAGCAGGCCGGAACGGGAACTATCCGGGCATGCAAGGCGAAGTTTGTGAATCCAGGCTTCATGCAGACGGGCGTCGTGAAGATTACCGAAATCACGTCCACGATCAAAGCGGACAACGTCGTTTACACGCGCTCGCCTGGCGACGATCCAGGCGGGCTTGTATTTGCCTGGAAGAATGGAATCAACATTCGATACACGGGATCGGAGATTCCGACGCAGCAGGTCCATTATTGTTACACAGACGTCGGGCTTTCCGAAAACGCGACGATCATTTCTGTGGCGACCTCCAGCGCGATTGCCGAGGTTCACAAAAAACTTGGCAGCACGGAAGCGACGGCGGAATGGAGCGAAGGCGCATTCAGTACGCTCCGCGGGTTCCCGCGCAGTATCGCGTATTTTGAAGAGCGCATGATGTTCGGCGGGACGGCGTTTAAACCGCAAACCGTGTGGGGCAGCAAGACTGGTGACTGGGATAATTTCCTGCTTGGCGACAAGGACGACAACGGGCTTGAATTCACGCTGGCGAGCGACACGATCAATGAAATCGGGTGGATGTGCCAACATAATGCGCTGGTGATCGGGACGGCGGATTCCGAATGGACGCTGTCCGCATCGAGCGGAGACGCGGCGCTGACGCCGACGAATTTCCAGGTGAAGCGGCAGAGCGTGTACGGAACGAGTAAAATCCCGGCGCTGATGGCCGGTGAAACGATTCTTTTTATCCAGCGCGGCGCGCGGAAGGTCCGCGAGTTCGTTTATAGCTGGGAAAAGGAAGGCTACAACTGCCCGGATATGACGATCCTGGCTGACCATATCACGGCGGGCGGCGTCGTGGAGACGGCGCTGATGCAACTGCCGGACACGATCCTGTGGTGTCTGCTGTCGAACGGGACGCTGGCCGCGCTGACCTACGAACGCGACCAGGAAGTAGTCGGCTGGCATCGGCATGAACTGGCCGCTGGGCGCATCCTGTCTATCGCAGTGGTGCCGAACGGCAGCGAGGATGTGTTGTACCTCGCGGCGCAGCTAAATGGCAGCGTGCGCATCCTGAAGATGGCCGGACGCAGTGAAGATTTCTTTGTTGATTTCGGAAAGAAAACCACGGGCAGCAATATTTCCAGCTTTACGCTTGAAAGCTATTTGAGCAGCGAAGATATTCAAGTTGTGGCAGACGGCGCTCTTGAAAAAGATTATACGAAGAGCGGGACGACCGTGACGCTTGATAATGCAGCGACGGCCTCGGTAGTGTACGGGCTCGGGTATACGAGCGAGCTGACGACCATGCCGCTGGAAATCGAGACGCAGAATGGTCAGAGTCTGCTGCGGAAGAAGACAGTCGGGGAAATCCGGCTGCGCTACTATAACAGTATCGGCGGCGAGGCGAAGAGCGGCGCAAGTGATTGGCAGATGATCCAGAGCCGCGACGTGATCGTGGATGATCTGGACCGTGCGATCACGGTGAAAAGCGACGTGTCTCTGCTGAATCCTTTGAGCGGGTATTCGATGGTGTCGAACGTGAGCGTGCGGCAGCGCGATCCAATGCCGTTTAATCTGACGAGCATCGTGGTGACCTATGAGGTGGTTGAGATATGAGCGACTATCTGATTGACACGATGACGCCGAACGACGCGGAAAAGTCAATGGAATGGATGGACGCGCGTGTTCGTGCCGAAATGGGCGATCATGCTGCGAACTACAGTTTTCCACGGATGTGGATCCCGGACACGGGTCTTGTGGCTCTGAACGGGACGTCCGATCTGATGGCGGTGGCGTTCGTATACTTCGAGAAGACAGCGCCTATCGCGTATTGCGGCTGGCTTGTGGCGAATCCGAATAACACGCCGCTGGAATCATATCGTGCAATCCGGCTTCTGGTGAACGCGATCCCGAACTACGCGCGGAGCCGCGGGGCGAAGTGTCTGCTGACCTGTTACGGGAGCCGCGGGCTGAACCGAATCCTGGACCGGTCCGGATACCAGAACGGGGAAACGTGTGAAACGAAGTTTAAACTACTCAACTAGAAAGGATATATTATGGCTCTTTCTTTGGCATTAGGAATTTCGACGGCTGTGGCTGCGACAGCGGCAATCGTCGGCGGTGTTGTCGGCGGTGTGGCAACTGTGGCGGAACAGAATCAAGCGCGCGCGAATGCGGAAATGCAGGCGCAGCAGGCCGAATACAATAAACGCATGGAAGAACGCGAGGCGAGCCGTCTGGAGCGTGAGAACGAAGAGAATGTGCGTCGGCAGCGCGAGCAAAGCGAGTATTTGAAGGCGCAGCAACGTGCGCTGCTCGGGAAATCCGGCGCGGCGATGACGAGCGGGAGCCCGCTGGCTGTACTGGGTGCGACGGCGCAGGACGAAGAGCTGAAGGCGCAGGACAGCCATTACGCAGGGTATCAGTCTGTACAGAATCACCGCGAAGCCGCGAAGATGTACCAGTACCAGGCAAACGTCGCGCGGGCGCAGAAACCGTCCGGTTCTTCGCTGGCGCTGTCGCTGGCCGGGCAGACGGCGAACGCTGTCGGAAAGCAGGCCAGTATCTTCGGGAACTGGGCGATGCAGAACCAGGACCTTCGGAACAAGGGAATCTGGAATAGGAGTATCTTCTAATGCCGAGAATACCGATGTCTGACCGCGGGTTTGTCCCGCACGCTGAAGGCGGCGTCCGGATGACCGGAGCGCCGGGAATGAATTTCGGAATGGACAATGTGCGCGGGCTTCGCGATCTGGCGAACGGGCTGGACGGCCTGGGCGAAGGCGCGATGAAGGTGTATGGCGCTCTGAAGATGCGCGCGGAAGCGGCGCAGGAAGCGGAAGACACGGATAACATGCAGGCGCTTGAGCTTAATGAAATGCAGATGACGAACGAGCTGAACGCATTCATGCGCGAGAATCCGGGGCGTTACCTGGATTTCGAGAACGAGCTGCAAACGCGCACGAAGAATCTGACGGAAGCACGGACTGGATATCTGGAAAAAATGTCGCCGAATGCGCGTCGTCGGGCGGAGTTTTATTTGAAGAGAACGGACCTGGACCGGGCAAACAATGTGCGGTACGTGGGATGGCAGGCGCAGGCGACGGCGAAGATGCAGAATCTGGAAACGCGGCTGTCCGACCTGGCGAAAATCGGCGCGGATGACGTGGCGATCCAGATGATCGACGAATACACCGTGGGCGACGCTCCGCTGCTGACGCAGCCGATGGCCGACCAGTTCAAGGCGAAATACTGGGAGCAACGTGATTTCTTCCAGGTGCGCGAGTTAATCGACGCCGGTGATCCTGACGTCATGGAAAAACTGAACAAGAAATCGGACGGACAGTTCACGGAATACACGCATCTGACCAGGGAGCAGCGGGAGCGTTTGAAGCAATACGCTGAACAGAAAGATGTCGAACGTGAGCTGCAAACCGATCTGGACGTGATGACTTCGTTTACATCCGGCGATCCCAGGTATACGGACAAGGAACAGGTGAAGAAGGATCTGGACGAAGGAAAAATCACGAAGAAACAGTACATCAAATACGCGGGGTTCGTGGACGACTATAATGCGCAGCTCGAACGCGAACGCAAACAGCGTGAAGCGGAAGTGGAGCGCGTCCAGAAGGAACGCGCGAGCATCATCCAGGCCGCGCAGAAGGAACAGGAAGCAATCCGCAAGGCGAAGGAAGACGAGGAGAAGGCTGCGAAAAAGGAACAGGAAGCAGCGGAAAAGGCAGCGCATGACGAGCTTGTTGCCGACTGGATGCTGAATATCGAGCTGACGAATTTTTCGACGATTCCCGAAGTGAACGCGCAGCAGAAGAAAAAACTGTACGAGGGCGCGCAAGTAGGGATTAAGGATTCTCCGTCGCTGCTGAAAATCCTGAAAGCGCTGAACGAGCGGTCTCAAGCGGGGCTGAACGGAACGGATGAATTCAGCAGTCCGAACGGGAAGCTGGTCAAGGATTATATCCTGAAAAAATTTATGAACAAGAGCAGAACGGAATTTACCGGGCTGATCTATGATGACGGATTCTGGTCAAATGGCGATGACACCCAGGCGTTCCAGAGTTCGCGATTCCTGGAAGTGTACGAGCTGGCAAAGTCCCGGCTTACCGAGGGGAAGGATTACTTTACGATCAAGTCGGAAATCGACGAATGCGTGGCCGCGCTGAACGCCGGGAAAGTGGAAGCGATCCTGATGCGTTCGACTGACGATTGGAAGCTGCCGGCAGCGCCGAGGACAAGCGTTTCGATGTTGCCGCAGGACGAGAAAAAGCCTGACCGGTCTTATAAGGGCGATGCAATCGTGAGAGCGAGTGTCCCGATGTGGCCGCGATAATCAAGGAGAACAACCATGCCTATGTTTACATACCAGACGCCCGAAGACACGCTTCGGAAAATGGAAGAATCGAGAAACCGTATCGAGAACCGAAATGCGCCTGCTTCCGCTCCGGAACAAAGCATCAATCCGAACGGCGATTTGCTTCGTTACGGAACGAAGCCGGACTATTTTAATCCTGACGCGAAGACCGGTTCCGCATGGACGCAAGCGTGGCAGGGGGTGAAGCGCGCGTGGAGCGATGCTCGTGAAGGCGAGCGGCAGAAATATCGGGCGCAGCTGGTCCAGGCATTCAGCGGGGATCCTCTGGCCGCGATCCCGGGCGACATCAAGAACCGCCAGGAAGCGGAGTACCGCACGGCGCTGATGGACGATCCGGACACGGAGCGGAAGAAAATCGCACTGGCGTATTATTTCGCGCAGGACAATCCGGAGAACATCGGATTCGTGTACGAGAACATTGACCAGTTCTGCGAGCGATTCGCGGGCGGAAAGACGTCGCCTTGGAAGGTTTACGATGAAATCGCTGACATCGTGGCGTTCAACAAAGCGCTGCCTGAGGACTATCGTGCGTATCGCGAATGGCGCGACAACCACGGGATGTGGCGCGGGCTGTGGGGTATGGTGGAAATGGGCGGTCTTGGCATCTATCAGTATATGCAGAATACGGGCGCGGCGATTTCGAATTTACTGTCTTATCAGAAGCTCGAAGACGGGCGCACGATCATGTCGCATCTGGAGGAAGAGCAGCGCAGTATTCTCCAGCCGGAACTTCACAAAAACACGGTGGAGTGGCAGGCGGAACGGAACCGGACGATGCGGGAACATTACGGGCTCGGCCAGGCGGATATCGGATTGTCGGCCGGGCTTGTCCCGCAGAAACCGAACAAGCTCGGGATCTTCGATCTCCCGGCGCTGCCGGATTTCGACACGTCGAGTTTCGGCGGTGCGGCGCAGGCCGGTAACGAGCAGGTTGCGGCCAACTGGATGAAAATCATCAAGGCGAATCCGGACAAATATCCGTGGGCGCAGGATTGCAGCAATCCCGTCCAGGTGGAAAAGGCTTACTGGAACGAGGTCGCGAAGCGGCACAAAGAACTGTCCGGCGTCGACACGAGCGCGGTGCTTGATCGGAAGCTGTCCCAGGTGGACGCCAAATACGGCGACAAGGAAGAGCGTCTGGCAAAAGGGCTGGCCGTGGAGGAACGCGCGCTACAGAAGGTCCGGGACGCGAACGATTACGTCAAGGGGCTTATCACCGAGGCACAAGAGAAATATCATCCGGATAAGCACGAAGGCGAAACCGTGGCAAGCATGTTCCGGGACGGGAAATACATGACGGGTGTTTTGGAATCGCTCGCGATCATCTATGACCAGGTAACGGAAAGCATTGTGCCGATGGCGTTGACCTATGCGACGACTGGCGGCGCTGGATCGAATCTGATCTTTGCCGCATCCATGTACGGCGAAGGATTCAACACGGCACTGGAAAACAACCTGGACGTGGAAGAGGCGATGGACTATGCGGGATTCTACACCGCATACGAAGTGTTGCCGGAAATCGCGCTGGGCTGGTTTCCGATCCTGAAGCATCTGACGCCCGCAGGCCGGAAGGCCGTGCGGCAAGGGCTCCCGAATGCGGTCAAGGACTATGCGAAGGCATTCGCGAAGGGCGGATTCAGTGACACGGCGGGCGAGCTTATCACGTTCGCGTTTGAAAAAGCGGAAGACGCGATCCGCGGAATCGGCCTGCCGAACGACAAGAAAAACTGGGACGATCTGACCGCGGAAGAGAAACAAGATTTCCTGACGTCTGGGCTGGTTGAAACGATCATCGGTTCGTTCTTTACGGCTGGCCTGGGCGAAGCTATGGCGCGGCGCGGCGAGCGTGGCGACATCAAGCAGTTCAATCTTTCCGCGGAGCGCTGGATTCAGGTAATCGAATCGCGTGTGGCCGAGCTCCAGGAAAAACCGGCGCTGGAAGAGGCAGAGGCCGCAGAGCTGCGCGAGCTTGAAACCGTGCTTGATAACGGGAACTATTCGGATTTTCTCCGCATGGTGAACCGTGAGACGATCCGGGAAATGCTGTTCGAGGCGAAGAAGAGCACGCAGAAGCCGCAAGAGAATACGACGAATACGACGAATAGGACAGATACGGCGAATGCCGCGCCTGTTCCGGAAGGTGGAGTATCTGCTGAACAGGCTGAACCACCTGCGCAGAATGGAATCCAGGCGAGCGAAGCGGCAGAAGAAGGCGAGGCGGAAGCGTCGGAGCGAGCCGAGCGGGAATTGAAGTTGCGGCGCGATCTGCCGCACAATCCGGCAGACACGGCGGCGGAAATCGAGAAATGGAAGAAGCTGTTCCCGAACGTGAACATCGAAATCGTTGACGCCTGGACGCCGGATCAAATCCGCATTCTGCGGCAGCGCGGCGTAATCGCGCCGGAAAAGGCGCAGGGGCGGTTTGATCCGAAGACGAACACGGTGATCCTGAACGTGTCGAATCTGCGTCCGAGCGAAGTAGCCGGGAAGATTCTGCACGAAGTCGGACTGCACGCCGGAATCCGGCAGGCGTTCGGTGACGAGGCCGCGAATCGGTTGTTCCTGGCTGTGTTCGATGCAATGCAGGACGATCCTTTCATGCAGCGGATCATTGAAGCCTACAAGCTGCGGACGCCGATGCTGGACGAGAATGGCGATCCGATCTACAATCCGGACGGGACGCCGCTCTTCGACGATATGACGGACGCGCAGAAGGCGGAAGCCGCTGAAGAGTTTCTGGCATTCGCGGCGGAGACGTACGGCGTGCCGATTGACGAAATCTATGCGGACAACCGGGCGGAAATCGACAAATGGGGCCGCGAGCACGGACGCGACACGCATAACTGGAACGAGAAGCGGCGCATGACGCGCGAATGGATGGCCGAGACGGGATTCAAACCGGAACGTCCAGGCTGGTGGAAGCAGTTGATCTCCCAGATTCGCGTGTGGCTGGCCGAGCATGGATTCGGACATCTGCGCGAAGCGGACATCGAGACGATCATTCAGGATGCGTTCAAGGGGGCAAGCAGGACGAATCAAACGAATGGTGTGAACGGGGAAGCGCGGTTCAGCGTATCTCCGGTGTACACGGGTAGCGCGGCGGACTACGACCAGCCGAGTCTGAACTATGTCGGGACGGGCGAAGGCGCGCAGATTTACGGCTGGGGACTGTATGGAAGCGAGAGCCGCAGCGTCGCGGAATGGTATGCGGAGCAGGATTATCGCAGAAAACATACTCCTCGCAAGAAGGAAGTTCTCTATCTAGATGGTGATGAAATCAAATGGAGTACGCAGGTTGAAGGCATGCGTGAGCTTCTTGATTCTATCAGCATAAGGGGAATCAAGGGGACGCAAAAAAGTCTTGAATCCTTGAAACAATATGCTACAGAAAAAGGTGATACCGAATACGGAAAAAAGGTTGACAACTGGCTTGATCTTATGAGCCGTCTGACGGCAAAGCATGACTGGAAACGTATCATTCAGGATCAGCTTCTTCGTCTTGAAGAAAACATGGATATGTCCGGCATGTCTGACCAGGAAATTCTTCAGGCTATAAAAGAGCGTCTTCCGGAGTATCTTGAACTTGCAACGAATGATGCTATCGAAAGCAGGAAATACTGGGAAGGTGTTCCTGGCGAAGAACGGCATGTCGAATACTATGATCTTGAACTTGAAGCTTTACAGGAAGCGAAGGACAATCTTCCTTCTTTTGATGATCTTTCTGAAATTCGGGACAGGAAACGTAATCTGTATAACCAGACGTTCTGGACGGACAAGGAAGAAAATCTGCTGGATTGGGATAATAATATTCAGCAGGATCAGGCAAAAATGATCCTTGATCGTCTGAATAAAGAGGGATTTTTCGATATGCTTTCCGGGTATGAGAATTTTCATCAAGACCCGATGTCTTTGCCCGGTAAGCTGCTTTATCTTCGTGAGTTTTTGCAATACGCGGCGGATGGAATGCGGAACATAAGCGGAAGCACGGTTTACGGCATTATTGAAAGAGCTTTAGGTTCTGCAAAAGCAACAAGCGAGATTTTGTATCGCGCCGGGATCGACGGTGTGACGTATATCGGGGATTCGTCCGGGGTGCGGAATTACGTTGCGTTCAGTGACCAGGATATCCGGGTGGATGAGCATATCCGGTTCAGTGTCGGCGGAGTGGACGAGAATCTGATCGTGGTTCACAACGTGAGCGAACAGAAGCTGCGGGACGCGATCAAGCTCGGGGCGCTGCCGGTGCCGAGTATCGGAATCATCGACGCCGAGAAGAGCGATTTCACGGACTACGGACGGATCACGCTGGTGGGCGACCGGGATCTGATTGACCCGAAGAGGCCGAAGAACAAGGTGTTCAATTCGGACATCTATTCCGCACGCCGTCCGGAAATACAGCGGCTTTATTCGGATGAGGATTACGACCGGGCGCTGAAGGTGATCAAGCCCTATGAGAAAGATGCGCCGTTCCGCGAATCCATTGACCGTCTCGTGCAGTACCACAAGGACGGCATGATGAGCAGCGATTTTGAAGACGATCTGAAGCAGCTGGACGCCGTGAAGAACTGGTACGCCAGTACGCGCGAGGGCGACGAGAAATTTGAAGACTGGTGGATTCGCGTGGCGACGCCCGCGCTCCAGCTTAGCCAGGAAGGACGCATCTTCGACGGCTATACAAATACAGGGCGCAGGCGTTATCTTCCGGCCAATCTGGAAACTATCGTGAAGCTGATGAGTCGGAAGGTGAAGGACAGTGAAGGATTTTTCTTCGGCGTCGGCAACATTCGCGCGAATCTGGCAAAGCAGTTCAAGAGTGTCGCGGACATCCAGAAGAACCGGGACAAGATCATACCAGGCGACGAGTATAAGGCGCTGAAAAAAGAGGTCCAGGAAGAGTATTATGCGCTGCTTGACGACATCGAGCACGCGATTGTCGGTAGCCGTGTGGTGCGATCCAGGGAAGCAGCGGAAGACATTCTGCGTGCGATGGCGGAAGGGCCGAACAAGAAACAGAACCGCGAATGGCTTGATATGGCTCTGGGGCGCGACAATGAGATTTACCAGGAAATGGCGGATTTTCTGATGAAGCTGAAGAATCTTCCGACGCCGCTGTTTGAGGCGAAGCCGCAGCGGGCGGTTTACCTGGACGAATTCAAAGCGGCAGTCGTGCCCGCGGAGACGTCGAACGACATCCTGACGGCGCTGGAGCAGTCCGGCGTGAAAGTCTACACGTACACGAACGACGCGGAACGGAAGGCGACGCTGCAAAAGGCGACGCAGGACCAGAATCTGCGGTTCAGCCTGGGCGACATCGACGGGAACGAAGCGGCACGCCAGTACATTGACATCATCAAACCGTATGTGCCGTTCGACGTGCATGATAAAGACGGGGCGTACTACGCGCAAATCCTGAAGGAAAAGGCCGGGGTGGACCTGGAACCGGAGGACGCGATGCAGATCGCGCAGGAAGCCTGGCACGAGCGCAGGAAGCAGAGCGTGAAGAAGAGCTGGGACCAGGCGTACGCTTATTACGCGCAGTCGAATCCGCTGTTCGACTTCATTGTGAACAGCGAAGGGATAGACGTGATCCGTCCGTCGCACAGATTCGAGGGCGAGGATTACAGCGGGAGTTTCATTTCTCCGGCTTTTGTGAAATATTCCGAAAAGAAAAGCCGGAACCAGTTTAAGACGGAGCGCGGGTACCTGAACTATCTGCAACGACGCGAACGCGAGCTGAAGAACGCAGAAGGCGAGTATTCTGACGAGCTGGCGAAACGCTATGTGCTGCATCACGGCGGTGACGAGCTGGACGTGGAGCAGCAGATTATTGACCTCTTCCGCGATCTAAAACGGACGGACATCCGGAGCAGTTATGCACAATTCAAGCGCGACAACTTCGCGCGGGACCGGATGGAACAGGCGGAATACGAGGCGATGATGGAGGATATTTTCCAGCGGGAGCTTGAAGACAAGGTGATCGCGGTGATGAGCGCCGGGGATCCCGTGGTGACGCCTGACTGGGTTGCAGAGAATCGCGACGTGTACAAGGAGCTGTACAAGCGTCTGCTCGGAAAGGAAGCGCCGTACACGCCTGGAAAGCGCGATATGGAGGCTCTGAACTCGGCTCTGATCCAGGAAGGCACGGACGCTGCGGCGTATGCGAAGGCATACAAGGACGCCCGCGCAGCGTCGGCACGCGAATGGATGGAAAAGGTGTCGGAGCTGCGGAAGAAAGTGATCGAGGGAAAAGAGAACGCGATGAAGCTCCAGCGCGAGGCTTCGGCACTGCTGAAGCGCGCCGGGTTGGAAGGCGACCGCAGCTTCAACTCCAGGATCATTTCCTTGATGAGCTACCAGACGGAGGCGCGTCGGCAGAAAGCGTTCGACCAGCTGATGAGCGACATCCTGGCCGCGGGTACGGCTGCGAAACAGATGAAGGTGTACGACCGGCTCCAGGAACGCTTACAGCAGCTGGGGCGGCGAGCGGACGTTGGCCGCAAAGCAATCGGTGTGCGGGACGAAGCGACGCAGGTGCAGATCGACAAGATTCGGGAAATCGCGGCGATGAGCACGTACGAAATCGCGGCGCGTCAAGGCGAGCTCCAGGACGCGATCAATGCGGCGCAGGAACACGGCGAATCGTCCGTGGAGTTCGAAGAGGAAATGGCGCTGCTCAGTAAATACGGCGATCTGGCCAATAAGACGGCGGCGGAACTGACGCTGGCGCTGGCCGACCTGAACGAACTGGCCGTGACCGGGAAACGGAAAATCCGCGAACGGCTGATGGAACGGCAAGGACAGGACCGGATGCGGATCCAGGAAAGCGTCGACCTGATCAACGGCGGGAACTTCGCGGCGATGGGCGACTTGGATGAGCTGGAGAACAGACGGAACCAGGAAGCCGGGACGTTGAAGGCGACGGCGGCGTTTGATCTCTTCAGTGGGTTCAATCTGTGGGGCAAGCTGACGGCGCTGAATCTGGCCGGGAACAAGAATATCCGTGACACGGTGTTCTACCGGATGATGGAGCAGACGCACGAATGCGCACGGAACCAGGATACGATGAACGAGAAGCACCAGAACGACACGCTGGCTGCAATTGACCGCATCTTCGGCACGAAGGGCGCGTTCGAGCGCGCGGCGAAGCTCCAGGAACTGCGGAAGGTCCAGGACAAGACGGGCGTGATGCGGCGTTATATCGACCGGGAAAAGAAGATCGAGTACCGGAAGATGAGCCTGGACGAGGCGCGGCAGCTTCTCAAGGATTACGACAACAAGACAGCCGCGGGCGAACGTCCGGCGCTGAAGGACTACGAGGCAGAAGCGATCCGGCATCAACTCCTGGTCTACGACCGGAAGCTGGACAAGAAGGCGACCGAGTATCTGGACAGTGTGACGGAAAAGCTGATCCAGATGGCCGAGGAAGAAAAGGAACGCGGCGAAAAATCCGTGGTGGTCCCGGTCCCGAGCTACACGGCGGAATCCGAGCTGAAGCTGTCGCAGATGCAAGCGCTGTATCAATATCTGATGTGGCAGCAGAAAAACACGCGGTACAAAATGGTGTTCAATGGCTGGACCGAAGAAAGCATCAAGCAGCTGGAAGGATTCTTGACGCCGGAGACGAAGGCGTTCGGCGGCTGGATGACGGAGCAGCTGGAAGCGGACCGCGCGGACATTGACCCGGTGTACGAACGGCTGTACATGACGGCATTCCCGCACGTCGAAAGCTATTTCCCCGCGGTTTATCACCACCGTGGCCAGAATACGCGGCTCGGGAACGCGCAGGGCGTGGACCTGGGTGCGGCTGGCGCGGGCGGCCAGGCGATGGCGTTCAGTCCCGGCGCGCTGCGGCAGCGCGTGTTCCATATGAGCGAGCTGCGGAACGTTGACGCTCTGAACGTGTTCCAGAACCACCGGATGATCATGACGCATTTCGTGACGCACGGCGAAGCGGCGCGCGAGCTCCGGGCGGTATTTGCGAACAAGGACGTGAAGCAGGCGATTATCGAACAGCTCGGCGCGAAGCAGTACAGCTCGCTGACGGAAGATATTGCCGACTTCATCAACGGCGGGCATGTGCAAATCGACAAGGCGGCGGCGCTGCGCGGGCTTTATAGCGCGGCGGTGCGCAGCAAGATGATGATCAACATCACGAGCGGCATCAAGCAGACACTGGGCGGCCTGACATATCTCCAGGACATCCCTCTGAAGGATTTCGTGGCTGGGGTGAATTACGCCGTGGCGCATCCGAAAGAGGTGTGGCAGACGCTCGGAAAGACGGAATATTTCCAAAACCGCTGGCGCAGCGGATCAAACCGCGATCTGCGTATGCTGCTGGACCGTGCCGGGAAGAACGGCCAGATGGACGTACTGATGGAAAAGGCGGACACGTTGAGCAGCATCCCGCTGCGTCTGGGCGACGCCGGTGCGGTGCTGTTCGGCGGCTATGCGGTTTACCGGTATACTTACCAGCAGGGAATCAAGCGCGGATTGAGCGAAGCCGAAGCGAAGCGGCGGGCGCTGCTGGAATGGGAAATGAGCACGGAGCGGACGCAGCAGAGCAGTCAGGTGCATATGCAGAACAAGATGCAGAAAGGCAGCACGCTGGACCGCATCTTTACGACGTACCTTTCCAACCAGATTCTGATGTGGAACCATTACGCTCCGAGATTCTTCAAGGGCGACATCCTGGGCGGCGCACGCGGCATGGCAGCGGCGGCGATCACGTCCGTGGCGATGACGACGATGAACCAGCTCTTCCGCAAGGGCATCTGGGTGGATGACTGGGAGTTCTGGGATTACTTCTGGGATTACCTCTCCGATGTGCTGAACGGAAGCGGGGCGACAGGCGTGATCCTGGGGCGCGCTATCGAAGGCGCGAACGCATACGGACGCGGCGCGAACGTGCTGCAAAGCGACGAAATGCGGGCGGCGCATGCCGCCAGGAATCTCTACGGCGATGTATCGGACGAGGAATACGAGAAGTCGCTGAAAGACGCGATTGACATCCTGACCGTGGCCGGGTACTTCTATCCGCCGATCACGCCTGCGCTGTCTGCTGTGCGCGAAGGCCGGAAGACGAAGAACTTCTGGCAGCGTCTTTTCAACCGGGACGAGGAAGACTAAATCGCGGAAATAAATCACACGGGCAGAATGCTATATTAACCTTCGAACAGAGGAGAACACAATATGTTAGAAGATCCCATTGTAAAAGACCAGTTTCTGATCGGATCGGACACGGTCTTCGATTTCGGACACAGAATCTTTTCTCCGTCCGACATCACCTGCTATGTCTACGATCCGGCGACTGGATCGGAAACCACACTGACGAGCGGGACGGATTTCTCGGTCGGGCTGAAGCCGGAGACAACGGACTATTCCAACGGCGCGCGCGTGACGCTGCTGACGGAGCAGCCAGCTGCCGGGAAACTGACCGTGGTCCGCACGGTGGTCCCGGAACAGGGCGTGTCGCTGCCGAATTTCGGGAAGATCCCGAGCGAAAGCCTGGAAGCGCAGCTGGACCGCACTATTGCGTCAGTTCAGCAGCTGCATGATACGGTTCAACTGGCGTACAAAATTCCGTACGGCCAGAGCGGGACCGTCACGCCGGAACAGGCCATAAAGAACATGATCTCGTCCGGGGGTGGCGGAGGTGGCGGCGGGGGCGGTGGATCGTCCTACGAGTTCTCCAGCGAGTTCACCGTGACGAGCGGCGGAAGCGTCTCCGTGAACAAGATCGACAAGAGCAAGATCACGGGACTTTCCGACGCTTTGGACGAAAAGCAGGACAAGCTCGTTTCGGGCGCACATTATCCAATCAAGGTGGACTCCGCGAACGTCGCGGGGTACGCGCATACTGCTGACGAATTCGCTTATAGCGGGCCGTTCGCAGTAAAGATCGAAAAGATTGACAACACGTATTGTATGGGCATGAATGGCGGGTATGTCGTAGTCGGCGGATCGCGGTATGAAATCAATGGAATCGCGGCCGAAGACGGCTCCGCGTTTAGCCCTGGTCCAGGTTCTGATACGGTGTACTTAACGTTGCTCTCCAGCGGTGGAAGCATTACGTCCGGGCTTACCATGTATCCTGCCGGATATTCGTCTGATACGGTCATCGTGCGTCTTGCGAGCGCCGCAACGGATAGTTCCGTGAACCAGATTCAGTACGGCGACATCAATACGGTTCCGTGGGGACTCGGAGGCGGCGGGGGCGGCGGGATCTTGATCCCGAATTATGCGAAGCTCATGGGCGAGGCTCATTGCATCGTTTCAAGCGGTGGCGTAGCAATCAGTTCAACCACAAATCTCGGTTCCGGTTCCGCCTACTATGCGACCGCAAACGGGTATCTTCGAATCAGCCTTAAGAATGCATCTTCTGGCGCTTCGCAGGATTGCCTGCGGGTTGCAATCGGCGGATCGAATACGTGGATCGCGCTGTATGATCTTCAGAGCTCAACAGATGGCGGGTGCATTCGAGGCGGAACGCAGTTTCTTCCGGTTTCGTCCGGGTCCTATTTCCGCGTCTATTCGCTGTCCAACAATTCGGTCGGAGACGTTCTCGTGAAATTCGACCATGATGTCAGTATAACTGCAGTATAATACCACAACGAGACAGGAGAAAGCAACGTGTCCGATAAGATCATAACTGACTATTCGACCGACAAGCCCGTCTACGTCGAGAAGACGGAAGGCGGCAAGACGGTGATCCGCGACTACTCAACCATCACTGCGCCGGTTTTCGAAATCAAGAATGTTCCTGACGCAGTCAACGAATCCGAACAAAACAACCCTTAATAGAAGGAGATAGACTATGCAAATTATTACTGACTATTCGACCGGCGCGCCTCGTTTCAAGATCATTGGCGGGGGTGACAGTGGCGATGCTGTCGCGGTGCCCATGACCACCGCAGAACGCACCGCGATCACCCCGGACGCCGGGGTTATGATCTGGGACACCGACCTTGAAAAGCTGTTCATCGGTGATGGAAATACGGCCGGCGGCATTGAGGTTCAAGGCAGCGGCGGAGAGACCTACGATTTCAATACAAACGAATTCAACGTCACGGACGAAAATTACGTCTCCCTGAAAACCATCCCTTTGAACAAAGTTGAAGACGGAGACGTTATTTTTTCAACGTCTGCGGCACAGCTTTCCGCGAATACACTCCTCACAGCGGTTGAAAATTGCGACAACCGCAAGAACGATTACATCACATTATTCGGGAAATTCACCGGAACTTTTTCTCCCGTTTCTGTGATGCACGGAGGCGGTCAACAGAAAGATGGATGCTATATTCAGATATATCAATCTCATGTTCAAGTCTATGGCTATCAAAATACGCTGCTTGCTTCGTATTATCACGGTCTTACGATTGAGGATTTTATCTATGTGCAAATCAAGAAAACTACTAATTCCTCTCTCACTTCCGACCTCGTGATTGTTACTAAGAATGGTACATTCACGAAGAGAAATACCCCCATTTTTGGGGCACAGGGACAAGTTGCATGTTCTGCAACTATGGACATGACAGATGTTGTTATTACATACACCGTCAGCGATGCGGAGAACGATATCTGGGCATTTGGCGACTCCTATATGTGTAAAGATGCAGCGTGGGCGCGTCAGTTTGTTGACGCGGGGCATACGGGTGTCATGTTTTCTGCGTTCAACGGTGCGAACTCGAACGACGAAATCCTCTCATTCAGAACACTGATTTCAAAACGTACACCGCGTATTGTTGTTTGGTGCGTCGGGATGAACGATATCGAGAATAATGGCATGAATGCAAACTGGAAAAACGCCGTCGATGAAGTTATCGAAACGTGTCAGCAGAAAAATATAACGCTTATCCTCGCGACGATTCCCAACACTCCCATCCGGGACAACACGGCAAAAAACACCTATGTCAAATCGTCCGGTCTTCGTTATGTGGATTTTGCTGCTGCGGTCAACGCTACTACGGCATTCTCTGACTGGTATTCCGGTCTTCTTGGAGAAGACCAGCTTCATCCCACTGCACTTGGCTCGACTGTTTTGATGAACCAATTCATCATGGATTGCCCCGAATCTGTCTTAGAGGGAGCTTCTTATCAGACAGGGTATCGCTTGGTGCAGGACGGAAATGTTTTCAGCTTTAACCCCTATGCAACCATCGTGAATGTCTCCGGTTCAAGCGTAACATTTCAGCCTGATACCGCTTATAAAATTATGGCGACCACAGGAGAGGTATACGTTACAGCGAATCCGCCTTCGTCAAATGAATGGGCTTACGAAGGTCACGCAGAAATTTTTGTTGGTTCGGTTGGTTATGTCGTTTTTGACGTAGAAAAAATTACGCTTGCGAATGCGCTGGAACCGGACAGCGTGAACAACTGCACTCTTCGTTTTCACGATGGGAGATGTATTGTTTCCGTGGAGGACCATATTGCGGGCTACATCGTCTCGGTCAATGCCGCGTCCGGCTCCGGTTCGCTCTATTACGGCCTCGCGACCGCGACCAACGAATACATCTCCATCGACGCCTCCCTGAACGGTCAGACGCTCAATCTTGCTGGCGTTACGACCAGTGCTGGCGAGAAACATGTTGTCGGCAACGGATACGCGGAGACTATCATCAGCGGCGGCATCACATGCACTAGCAATACCACGTTCAGCAATTTGAGTATGGACGGCGTTGTCGTCAGCTCCGGCACGCTCACGTTCGGTGACATTTATATCCCGAACGGCGCGACTGTCGCAGTCAGCGGCGGCGGGCTGGCGATTGAGAGGGTCACGGGCAGCGGGGGCGTGATTGACCTCGGCAATACAAAAATCGTTGTGTCTAACTATGCAGATATTGATGGTCTTTCTTTAATAAACGGCGCAATCGGCACGACGTACGGGTGTTATGTACTTAACGCTGGTATCTTGTATTTGTCCGATGTCAATACAAACAGCGGAAACGCGACTTACGGCGGCGTTGTTCACAACGCCGGAACTGCTACGCTTTTGAACGGAGCATACACGAACAACTCTGCGACTAACGGTGGTGTTGTGAACAACCCCGGAACTGCTACTCTTTCGAACGGAGCATATACGAACAACTCTGCGGCTATCGGCGGCGTTGTGAACAACCCCGGAACTGCCTATCTGTCCGAGTGCATCGCCAGCTCAAACTCTGCGACCAGCGGCGGTGTGTTGTTCAACTCAGGAACTGCTACTCTTTCGAACGGAGCATACACGAACAACTCTGCGGCTGTCGGCGGCGTTGTGAACAACACCGGAACTGCTACGCTTTTGAACGGAGCATATACGAACAACTCTGCGACTAACGGTGGAATGCTGTTCAACTCCGGAACTGCTACGCTTTTGAACGGAGCATACACGAACAACTCTGCGGCTAACGGCGGAATGCTGTTCAACTCCGGAACTGCCTATCTGTCCGAGTGCATCGCCAGCTCAAACACTACTACTGGCGGCGGTGCCGTTGTTCATAATATCAATGCCTCTTGCACGATTGTGTCCTGCACTATTTCGTCCAACACAGATAGCGGCGGCTTCGGAGCAATCAATCAAGGCGGTGCAACCGCGGTTATGAACATTTCGAGTTCTTTTGTGTCCGGCAATACTCCGAATGACGCTCGAGTCAACGGAGGGACTTTGAATCTTGAAGGAAGCACTGTCGGACTGATCGCTATATCCGGCGGAGTGTGTAACATCAGAAACAACAATACTTTGACATCGCTGAGTGGAACCGGCGGAGGCTCCGTTGTTATTTCCTCCGGAGCGTCGATTGCTCTGACGAGCAGTATTGCACCAGGTGGCACGGGGAAAATCACCGTTTCCGGTGGCGCGATTACGGTCAACGGAAACTCTATTCCTGCCGGAACCTACACGAGAATCAACAATGACGGCACGACCGCATAAGGAGGCTTATCCATGAAGCATTATACCATTGATGAAAAAACGACCGACTATCTTCCCGACCCCTGCAAAGGGGTCTCCCCTATGACAGACGCGCGCTTCCTCGCACTCGGCGGCACGATCACGGACGATGGAGAACCGACCCCGCAGGAACGTGTTTGCGCTTCTTTCGCGGCGCTCATCGCCGATCTTGCGCAAAAGACCGACAAGATCACGCCGGAAGAGTTTCTTCAGGCGGCGCAGAACGGCATCAGCTCCGACCTCATCGCTTTCGCCCGGGAGCGCGGCGTGCCGGAGGAAGTCATCGCCGAAGGCCGCGCCCGCATCGTGGAGATCATGGCGGACGCGCTCCGGTTCGGTGTTTCCTGGACGGATCTCGTGAACGGGGTGACAACCACATGATTCCCCGCCGTATTCTGTATTTGCGGGCGTTCTGCTGTGAGTTTCATGCCCTCGCGCCGGATTCCTTCTGGAGCGCTTCGGATGCTGAACTTGCACAGGCATTCAACGGCATCGGCGCGGAGCATTGGCCGAACTGGCTGCGGACCGCGATGACCGCGTTGCTGAGGCCGTTTCAGGCGGCGGCGCTTGTCCACGATTGGGAATACAGTCAAGATGCCAAAAACTTCCGGGCGTTCACCGCGGCGAACTGGCATTTGGGCGTTAACATCATCCGAGAAGCCCTATACGATTGTCATCCCGGCGTGATCCCGGCGGGCGTACTGGCCGCGATGCTTTGCCAGCTCTTCGGCTGGAGTGCATATCTTAACGGGAGGTTACGTACATGACGGACCAGGATAAAAACGAGATCGCCGCCATTTTTACCGACATCCTCGCCTCGTACGACCACGGCTGTCCGAACGGGATCGACGCGAAAACGGCGGACACGCTGCGCACGCTCGCCGAGGCGTTTCAAACCGGCAGGAAGACTGCGATGAAAGCGTTCATCACGCTCGTCATCGGGGCACTCTGCGCCGCACTGCTTGCCGGGATGAAGGAACTGTTCAGCAGATAACACCAAACATCAGGAGTTCAAAACATGATTCGCTTTGCTTTTCATTTCACTCTTGCGATTACGGTCG
>Ga0310696_10001076_pt1 | contig 40096 bp, 26 predicted proteins | sample AusTroGonzalo_MG_4_FD_203885 | JGI IMG/M metagenome (GOLD analysis project Ga0310696, IMG submission 203885) | Bovine rumen microbial communities from tropical cattle in Woodstock, Queensland, Australia - Gonzalo_02 (v2) (version 2) | ecosystem: Host-associated > Mammals > Digestive system >... | reverse complement strand
ATTCCAATCTCTTCAGCTAAATAAACCTGCTCTGTGCAGGAGTAGTTGAAGAAATTATCTATTGGGAAATAGTACGTTGTACCCGTACCATCACCAATGGTCACTTCAACGAGTTCACCAGGAGTTGGTGCTGGTTCTTCTAATGTCACTGTGATGTCATCAACGAACATATAGAACTGGTCGTTTGATGTGCAAGCGATAGAAACATATTTTACACCAGCTGGCAAGTCATAGCTGACTTCGTCATATCCAGTTGAGTAAATAGTTGTGCATGTCACTTCGTCATTCCAAGTGAATTCGCTTGGGTCATTTGTGGTAAATGAATAACCGACTTTGTATGTTTCAGGATAGTTGCCACTGTACCTTGCAACATAGAAAGTGATATTACCTCCACCGTTTTCTTCAAACTCAGGTGAAATGAGGTACTGAGGATAATTAGTTGTGTAATAGAATCTGAACACATTTGAACCACTGTGAGTCGTATAACTGCTAGTCACACCTGATGAGGCATGGCAATGGTTCAATGTCCAGTCGCCCATGCCATCCTCGAAACCTTGTTCGATTACCTGGCCGGCGCGATTTTGCTGGACGTTAGCTCTCGTCACGCCTGTGAAAGCGAACAAGAACATCGTTAAGAATAGAAATACTTTTTTCATGATAGAAAAATTTAGTTAATAATTATGTTAATTTTCTCAATTTTTCATTTTAACTCCAATAAGGAGCGTCACTTTTTAGGGTGACGTTCCTTATTATATTAATAGGTGTTCAATTACTTGGTAACAGTAATGCGTTTGACACTTGTACCGTTCTCAGTAATGATGCTTACCATGTAAACTCCTGATTCGAACTGAGCCATGTTGATGACCATCTCGTCAGCGTTAACATCCTGTTCGTAGACAACCTGACCCATTGCGTTGACAACGCTGATGTGTGTCATTGCTGTAGCGTTGATGTGGAGGTCACCGCTTGTTGGGTTAGGATAGATTGAAGTGATAACTTCGTTCTCTTCAACTGACAAGATCTGGTATGTAACCTCAGCTGGGCATGACATGCCATACTGTGCGTCAACGTAGAACACATAGTATGTATGTTCTTCATAGTCTTCAGCTGTAACAACTGCTGTGCTTGATGTTGTTGCACCGACGATGTTTTCGAGATCGTCAACAGCGATGTTGAATGCGTTAGGTGTGATTGAACCTGTTGGAGTTACAGGAGATGGACCACCAGCCTCGATGAATGCGCGAACCATGAATGTGTAGTTCAAGCTGTATGAAGCGAGGTCTTCCCATGTTGTACCGTCGAGTGACACCCAGCGGCCGTTAGCGTCGCCTGTGTTGTTGCAGACTGCTGCAGGATATGTAGCACCGCTGCCGTTGTAGAACACAACCCAAACATTCTGTGAAGGATCGAGAGTTACAGGCTCTGCGAATGTGAATTCAACGAAGTCATTTGACTCTGTGAATGTAACATTGACTGAAGCGAGAGCTGAACCAGCAGGAGCTGTTGCACCACCCTGGTAGATAGATGCTGTACCTGTCATTGACATGTAGTCGTAAGCTGCAACCTTTGTGAGGCTTGTGCCGTCGTAGCTGCCAGCAGGAAGCATGATGCCCCACCAGAAGTTACCACCACCTGTACCGATAGCGTCTTCGTTAACACCATTATCATAGTAGTACCAGTCACGTGTCATCTGGTTTTCAGCAGCGCCGAAGCCTTCGCCAGCCTTCATCACGTTGTTGTTAGCAACGAAGTTATTTGTTCTGACGTCATTGCTCATGATGCCCATATTAGGCTGGTTCATGCTCTTACCGCCAGTGATTGTTACGTCAACACCGTCGTTGCTGCCGTACATTGAAACTGTGAATTCGTATGTGTGACCACCTTCGAATACATAGTCATCGTAACGACCGCCAACGTTACCGTTAGCTGCTGCAATCCAAATACGATCGCCTGGAGTTGGGTTGGTGATGCACCAATCGTATGTACCTGCAGGGATTGTGATTTCGACTGTACCGTCGAGAACCATGTTGCTTGTTGTGCAGTTACCGTCAGCATTTGTTGGGATCTTGTGGCTGAACTGTGAGTAGATACCCTCGTTGCCTGAGCAAGCTGTGCTCAATGCGCCTGATGTAGGAATTGTTGAGCCATAGAGTGAGTGTGTGTCGTCGAGTAACATCTGGTAACCTGTACCGTCACCCCAAACGTTGTGAGCTGTCAACTTAACAACAACGTCGCCTGTTGGAGGTGTTGGAGGAGTTGGAGGTGTTGGTGTGCCACCGTTCCATACGAGGACGACATCCATGCCTGTGCTGGCTTCTTCGTCAACGTGGAGGTCTTCGACCTGTGTTGCAACACCGGCGCAGCCGAGGTATGTGAAGTTCTTTGTAACGTAAGCACTCATACCTGTTGAGTAAACAACAGCTACGCCAACTGTGTACTGTTCATTCTCGATAAGAACATCTTCATCAATCTGCATGAAGTTGTCTGTTGTCTCACCGTAGTAGATACCGTTCAATGTGACGAAGTATTTCTCAGCGATTCTGTCGACAGGGACAATTGGAGTCCACATTGCATAACCTGTCACAGAAACTGTGATTTCCTCAACTGGCTTGTAGATTTCTGTCAAGATAGCTGTGAGTTCTGTTTCGTCCCAGATGCTGACTTCTTCGTCAATCATGCTTGATGTGTAACCTGGGAGGTCAACTGTAACAACGTAGTTACCTTTGTGGAATTCGTCGAATACAACAACACCTGTCTCATCAAATTCACCTGTGAAAACGATGTCTTCGAATGTATTTGTCATGATGACTGTTGCGCCTGCTGGAGTACCGGCTGCGACCTGAGCGTTAACTGTAACGACTGTTTCCATATCCTTTGGAAGGATGTTTGACCATGTGATAGGTGTCACAGGATCGTCGTTGCCACCGCCGCCACCTGCATATGAGAAGGTTGTCTTAGGCAAGAAGTTACGCTGTGAAGGTGAAACTGAAGCCAAACTGCTGTAGTTGTAACCTTGTACTGATGCGCCTGTAACTGCCTCGCCAGCCCATGAAACTGACTTGTAGTTACCTGTTTCTGTAAGATAAACACCAACCAACAAGTTGCCGCCATTATATGTATAAGGTGTATCGAAGTTGATTGTCATTGTTTCTGCTGTAGCATCGAGTGTACCTTCATAGACGACTGTGCCAGGACCTGCGAATGTGCTAATAGTTGCATCAGCGACTTCGTTAACGAACACTTGCCATGTTCCTGTCCATGGGTCAGTTGCTGGAGTTGATGCATAGAATGTAATGCTGCTGATTGAAGCACCTGCCATTGCTGCTAATTCTTCAGCTGGATAAACCATTTCGCACTTCAGATAAGCGTCTGCGTAGAAACCATAGCATGGTACATAGCTGTTTGTTCCTGTACCATCGTGAACTGTGAGTTCTTCGTTACGGTTACCCTTAGCGTCGACTGGAGTTGGATAGATAGCCTGAACACCATACTGATAGAGACCTGGTTCCATGTTGTTCCATGTGAAGTCAGCATAGAGTGTGTCTGTCACTGTTTCTGAAAGAACGACTGAGTCAGCTGGAACGATTTCGTTCTCTTTCAAGATAGCTTTTCTGTAGATAGCGTAGTTCTTAACGCTGCGGCCCTTACCTGCTGAGAGTTCGATATCGTCAACGCACATGATGTACTGGTCGTTGCAGTTGAAGTGACGGAGAGCGATGTACTTCTGGCCTGCGTATGCGCTGAGGTCGACTGTGTAGTTGTACCATGTACCGAGTTTAGCGCCTTCGCCTTCGCGTGATTCGCGACCGCCGTTAGCACCCTTCTTGCCTGTCAATGTCCATTCCTGAACCATTGTCCAGTTAGCTGCGTCGTCTGACACTGCAACTCCGAAGTGATCTGCTGGATAGCTTGCGTCTGTTGCTGCTGCCCAGAATGACAATGTTGAACCGTTAGCGATCATCTGCTGACCCATGACGAGGTACTCGTTTGGAGTGAGAGCGCCTACACCATTAATATATGAGCCGCTGCAGATAGCGTTTGTACCTGTTCTGTACCAGTCAAGTGTCATGCTTGCGTAGTATGTCCAAGTTGTTGGGATAGCGCTTGTCAAGCACCATGTGTAACCGTCGTTGTTACCATCGATAACTGACCAGTCAGCTGGCATGCCGCCTTCGAAGCCTTCTGTGAATGTTGAAGCGCTGCCGCTTGTACCGCCACCGCTGATAGCTGTATTGAGTGACCAGGTGACCTTTGACATTGTTTCGTCAATTTCTTCTGCGTAAACGCTCAAAACTGGTTTGTATTCTTCGTGGATGATGAAGTCAACTGTTTCTGTACCCTGGTATGCGAGTGTAACAGCTTCTGAGCTCACTGGTTCCATACCTTCGAGTGTAACTGTACCGACATAGTCACCGGCCTTTACATTATTAATAGTATAGACACCGTTATCATCTGTTGTACCTTCGAATGAAACTACGTTGTTGAATTCGTCTCTACCGTTGAATGTCACTGTAGCGCCAGCAACTGGTTGGCCACCACCGACTTCTGTTACGAGTGATGTAACAGTACCTGTGAATGTACCATAACCTGAAACCTTAACAGTAACGATTGGTGTTGAGTGTCCTGATTCACCTTCGTCATAAACTGCTGTGACGTTGATGTCGTGGCCTTCCATGTTGTATGGGAGGTTCTCGAGTAAGAACTGTTTCTCTGTGAGGAGTTCATCGTTAGCTTTAACATCGCCGTAGTACACATTGTAGCCAATGAATGTACGGTTAGCTTCTGTACCTTTGCTTTCCTTGTTGAGGATGATCTGGTTCTTGAAGTTTCTCACTGTACCTGAACCTGCTGGAGCTGTTGCGCTGTATGGAGCTGAATCCTGGTAAACGTTGATAGCCTGAGCTGTAGCGTCGAACACGCTGTACTGGATTGATGATGTCCATGTACCTGTGTGGTCTGTCACAGCGAGGAGGAGGTTGCTGCCGTCGAACTCGAATGGTTCATTGAGCTGGACTGTAACCCATGTGTTAGCAACCATGTCAACATTGCCTTCGAAAACGAGGTTGTCAGCTTCCATAGCGACCCAGTCTGAACCGCTTGTGAAAGTTTCCTTATCTGTGTTAGCCATGTAAATCTTGAGGTTACGTGTGATAGCACCAACTGGATGGAATGAAATGCTGTTGATGTAACCAGCCTCACCGATTTCTTCGCCTGTGTAGATCTGCTCTGACAATGAGTAGTTATAGAGGTTGTATGTTGGGAGGTAGCTGTTTGTGCTTGTACCTGAACCAATCTGTGTCTCTGGGAGGTCACCCGTTGTGCCGGAGCTGTGTTTCCATTTAATTAATGTAGAACCGTCTGTGAAGATTTCCTCTTCTGAAGCTGTCACTGTGTTAGGAGCGGTCAAAGTTGATGTGAAACCGCAACGGAGTGTCTGAACGTTACCGTTTGAGTTTCTTGCTTTAACCTGCCAGAAATACTGTGTGTTAGACTGTAAGTTATTGATTGTGTATGAACCGAAGTTGTTGTCAACGATTGTCCAATCCAAAACCACTGGCATGTTCACTGGTGATGTACCGAAGAGAACCTGATATTCTGATGCGTTCTCGCCACCTTCCCATGTGAGTGTCACAGGAGCTGCAATTTCTGTTGCGCCGTCAGCTGGATAGATAGCTGTCATAGCTGTTGGAGCTGGCATCTGCTCGACTGTACCTTCAATGCTTGTGAAGTTGTCACCTGAAACGATCATGTAGTACTGACCTGCGAGGAGGATTTCATCCTGCATCTCACCGATTGCGTAAGCAACTGGTTCGACTGCCATTGTTGGGTGGAAGTTCAAAACCTTGTTGTAGATACCGATGAAATTACCTGTACCTGCGTTTACTGAGAACAAAGCGTCTTTTGCAAGTGTGAATTGATAAACAGCGTCATTAGCTATCATACCCTGTGAACCGAAGTAGTTAGGGTGAATGTCAACTGGAGTGTGGTTGAATTCAGCGACACCTGCTGTGTATGAGAATGCGAGTGTCTTTGCTGTCTCAACGATATCAGCTTCACCTGCTGTGTAGAATGTTGCAGTTACAGGGATTGTTGTGATATCTCTGCTGTTTTCAACTGAGAACATTGTGAACTGCTCAACGTATTCACCGTCAGCAGCATTTGTGTTGATGTCGATAGTGAAAGCGAGAGTTTCATCTGTATCAAGAACTACATCGTTGATTTCCTCGCTCATTGAGAAAGCTTCGACACCAGCTGTGTTGCTGATGTTAGCTGTGATGCTCACAGGAGCGCCACCGTTTTCAATTCTCACTGCGTATGGTTCCATCCAACCGTTAGTTGGTCTTACACCAAGTTCGAATGGATTAGGAGTAATTACGATCTCTCCTGTTGGTGTTGGAGGGACTGGACCTGAACCTTCGATAGTAAGTCTAACAACGCTCTTGTTTGCAGTAACATAACCTGTTACACCTGGAGTTGTTGGGTCATACAATGAAGCATCACGATAAGCATAGATAGCTTGATTGCCATTGCCTGTCATAACAACGCTAGCTGCGCCGCTGCTCCATGAACCTGTAACATCCTGGAAGCAAATAACCAGGTTACCTTCACCTGAATACTCGAAAGGAGTTGTGAGGGTGAATGTTGTAGCGACAGGATCTGAAATACCATTGGCCAATGTGCCAGATGCAACCATGTCACCTGCTGTCATGCTCACCCAAGCGTTACCGTCAGCAAATGTGACTTCGCTCACTTCCTTCATGTAAACATTGAGGTTACGAGCATAGCTTGATGTGTTCTTTAACCAAAGCGTAACATCGTTGATTGTGCCGCCCATTCCGATTTCGTCAGCAGTGTAGATCTGCTGTGTGAATGAGTAATTGTACAACGAATACGTTGGTAAGTAACTATTGGTTGTCGTTGATGTAGGATCACCAATTGTTACCTCATCTGCTCTTAAGAAGCTTGTGCTTCCGAACAAGAGCACCATCAAAAAGAGAATAAGTTTTTTACTCATAATTTGAATGATTTTGTTAATAAAATTTGTTAATTGTCTTCTATTTTTAAAGTTTGAACCTTATTTTTTTCACACTTTTAACTCGCAAATATACGGACTTTTTTAATACGCGTGCGTGTTTTTTTCATTTTTTTATCAACATACCTGCAAATTTTTTATCCGACGTGGATATTTTCTTTCACAAGTTTCATGATTTTTTCCTCGTCATTGCCTAATTCTGCACGCAAATTCGCGTCATTGAAGTTTCTGAGGAACTTGATGAGGTAATCGATGATGTTATCTGAAAAAACACCCTTTGCGGTATAGATCTCGCGGTCTTTCTCGAGTTCATCGGCTGCTCTGACGCATGAATCAGGGAGCTGTTCGAGAGCTTCGGCGACGGCTTTGTTCTTGTCGTCGTGGATATTAACGCCCAAGCCGACGTATGTCTTCTCTGCAACTTTAAGAGCGTCAGGATGTTCCATGCCGTAGCGAGCTGCTGCGCACAATGCCGCCATAAGGAGGTACAAGTCTGCGCAACCGTCAGAAGCACGCCACTCGAATGTCTGTTTGTCGCTGAAGTCGCGGTTTGAAGCTTTCTCCATAGGGTTGGCATCGGCGAGCATGTCTTTTCCATTGTTGATCCAGCCGAGCGGAACACGCACCAAAGCGCTGCGGTTCGAGAACGACCAGCACAAGGATGTTGGAGCTTCCTGATGAGGCACTAAACGCATGAATGACAATGGGTTAGGATTGCCGAATGCTGGTAATGATGTACCTGCCATCATATAGCCGGCGATAGCTTTCTTGGCATAGTCGGTGAGCTCACCGTTGCGTACCATCACGCTCTTGCCGTTCTTAGTGAATTTGCAGTGTACGTGCAGACCGCTTCCAGCCTTACCCACAGTGATCTTCGGGGCGAAGGTGATGGTGACTCCGTATTGGTATGCCAGCTGACGCATAATCCATTTAGCCACAACGAGTTGGTCGGCTGCGTCTTCGATATTTGTAGGCAAAAATTCTATCTCATTCTGTTCATAAATCTTGCCGTCTTTGGTGAAGTTACCCACCTCTGAGTGGCCGTATTTGATGAGGCCGCCAGCCTGAGCTATGAGGCGCATGGCTTCCACGCGGTAATCGGTGAATTTATTGAACGGAGCGCTCTCGTGATAACCTTTCTGGTCAGGCACTTCGTAGGTTTCCTCGTCGTCGGCGATGATATAATACTCAAGTTCGCCCATGGTCTCCATCTTGAGGCCTGTCGATTTCTGGAACACCTGATGTGCTTTATGAAGGATATGCTCTGGTGAGCTTTCAAACGGCTCTCCGTCGCGGTTATAGAACGAGCAGAGGATATCCACTGTAGGCACTTCTGTGAACGGGTTACGGAAGGCTGTCTTGAACTTCGGCATGACGTAAAGGTCAGATTTTCCTGCCTCGATAAACGGGAAGAGGCTTGAGCCGTCGACGCGTTCGCCTGCTGAGAGGATGCTGTCGAGATGCTCGTAGCTGTGGATCACGAAGTTGAGGGTCTTGAGTCGGCCGTCCCAGCCGCAGTAATGGAAATTGATAAATTCAACCTGGTTTTCTTCGCAGTAGCGAATGATGTCAAGTTTTGTAAACTCTTCTGCCGGTTTCTGGAGATAGCGCACCAGCAAATTTGGATTCATTTGAATTCTTGCGTCCATGATAAATGTTGAAAATTTTATGTCTTTTATATAATTTTTTACACTATTGTTGGACCGGCAAAGATACAGCAAAAAACTATACAAAAAACAATTTTTTCAACAATTTATCAACAATCGAGATTCCTCACTGACTATTCTTTTCAAAAAACCTCTCATTACGAGTAGTATCGCTTTGAGGTATCTCATAGAATTCCAATAACCTACGGGCTCCTTCGTATGCACTAATCTTCTTTTCTTCCACGTTTTTCTCAACGATTCCGAGCCATTCTTTTATTCTGTCGTTTTCGTAGAAGTTGGCTTTCAGCGTGCTTTCGATGGTGTCGAGCATCATCTGGACGTCCTGGCGGGCGCGTTTTTCTTCGAGATAGCCTGATTTTCTAATGTTTTCGACGTGTTCAAGCACCATATTCCACACTTCAGGAACGTTGAAATGTGTTGTTGCGGAGCATGTGGTGACTTTCACTTCCTGTCCAGATTCTGATGGCGGGAACAGATGTACTGCGTTGCGTATTTCGGCTGCTGCGCGGTTAGCTCGGTTCACGTTGTCGCCATCGGCTTTGTTGACGACAATGCCGTCGGCCATCTCCATGATGCCGCGTTTGATGCCCTGCAGTTCGTCGCCGGCGCCTCCGATGAGCAGCAAAAGGAAGTAATCGACCATTGAATAGACGGCTGTCTCGCTTTGTCCGACGCCCACTGTCTCCACAATGATTGTGTCGAAGCCGGCAGCCTCGCAGAGGATGATAGCCTCACGTGTTTTACGCGCCACACCTCCCAAAGTGCCAGCCGACGCTGACGGTCTGATGTAAGCGTTAGGTTGCTGCGACAGTTCCTCCATGCGGGTCTTGTCGCCTAAAATTGAACCTTTTGAACGTTGTGAGCTCGGGTCGATGGCAAGTACGGCGATGCGTTTGTTCTGACGGCACAGCTCCATGCCAAGAGCCTCGATGAAGGTGCTTTTTCCGGCTCCGGGAACGCCCGTGATGCCGAGACGAAGCGCTTTTCCGCTGTATGGGATGCACTCCGCTATGATTTCCTGAGCAAGTTTCTGGTGGGTTGGCAAAGAACTCTCGACCAAGGTTATTGCCTTGCTCAAGATGGTGATGTCGCCGGCGAGGATGCCGTCGACGTATTCTTTCAAAGGGAGGAGTTTCTGACGGCTAAGCATCAGACGCTCAAGCGCTTTAGGGTTAACCTGCACTGCAGGCTGGTCGGTGCCAGTCACCTGCAATGCAGATTCCCATTCGTGCTGTTGATTTTCAAAATGTTCATTTTCTACCATGTGGCAAAAATAAACATTTTTTAGTCACGAAATATTTTTTAGTCAAAATTAAATCCGATACCGATTGTCATCTGGTACATGTCGGTGTATTCGCCTTTGGTATCTTTGACATTGAAGAATTCGGTTAGGCCGAATCTCGTGAATATTACGAAGTCGCCGGCAGACAAAGCAAACAGTGCGTTCATGCCGACAGGACTGTAGTCGAGGCTGTTGGTGACGGTGTGTTTCGAGCCGCCGTATCTTGCGAACGAACGGACACCGAAGCGCCATTCAGCTTCAACACCGGCTGCAAGAGCCACAGGTGTATTGTTGATATCACACTGAACCTGCAACATGATTGGGAGACGCAAGCTCCAGTAACGCAAGAAACTGCGGTGTGCGTAGTTGTTGACAGGACCGTTGCCGTTTTCTGAAGAATAGGCGTTAAGTAACTGGAAATAAGCCTTTCCGTTGTCATCTTTTCTCAAAACGACGTCATGTGAGAAGTAGTTATAGCTGTTGCTGATACCGAGACCCCATGACATTCCGAAGTGGTTCCCTTTTGTTGCGAAAATTGTGTGCTGGTTGTATGTACCCCACTCAAATGATGATGAACGGAGCGGCACGTTTGCTTCAGGTCCGAACGAAGAGCTGTTCAGGTTAAGGAATCCGTAATACCAATCCGGAAGAGTCTGATGAAGTTTGCTTGTGAAGATTTTCTCTACGACTGTCACTTTTTCATCATGGTCATTACCTTCTCTAATGATAATTGTTTTTTCTGATTTCTGAGCGAAAACACTCGCTGTTGCTAACAGCATAAAAGCTGCGAAAAATAAATGTTTTTTCATGTTTTTAAATGTTAATCAATCATCGAACGCAAAAATACACATTTTGCTGCATGATATGACAAAAAAATTTAACTATTTAATATATGTTAACAATATTTAAATAATATAATATTATTCTTGGTTGTAAAATTTCAACACTTCAACCCTGTAGAGGTATTCGTATTTCGCCTGGAGCATTTCACTTTCTGATTTGAAGAGGCGGTTTTTGCTCTCGTTGAGTTCGATAAGCGTGGTTTTTCCGGCGGCGAAGCTCTCGCTTGAGTAGCGATAGGCCACTTCTGCCGACTGGAACGTCTCATCGGCGGCATTGTATTTCTGCTCAGCGGCGATAGCGCTATAGTATGCCTGTTGGATTTCCTTTTTCAGGTTCTTTTGAGTGTTATGTATCGCAAGTTCTTGATTTTCAATCGATAATTTCGTCTGTTCAACACGATATTTCGTTTGCATGCCATTGAAAATCGGGATATTGAGTCTGACGCCGAAGCTTGTTCTGCTGTTGTTTTTAATCTGTTCGGAGAACGGTTGGTCGTAGCTTTGCGAGAAGTAGTTGTAATAGCCATTTGAGTAGCCGGCAAAGAGGCTGAGCGACGGATACCAAGATGATTTTGAAGCCTTTACGTCCATGTAAGATTTCTCAAGACGCAGGTTTGCGGCCTCCATCTTCGGTTGATGTTTCACAGCGAACTCGTAAGTCGTTTCTTGCGATGGAATCATCTGATTTTCAATAGTTTGGAAATCTTCCGGCGACACCACGTCAAAATCGTTGACATCCTCAAGCTCAAGAGCCTGCACAATGTCTAAGATGCTGAGCATCAAGTTGTTGTTGGTCTGAACCAATGTCGATTTTGCAGTAGCCACCTGGGCAGCGCTCTCGTAGACATTGGATTCGGCCACCTTGCCCAACTCGTAAAGCTGTTGCGTTTTGCTATGCTGTTCTTCTGTGAGTGCCAGCTGTTTCTCGGCAATCGCTTTCAGTTCCTTATTATAAACCACTTGCATGTAATACGACATGATGAGCAGTTTCAGATCGTATTTTGCAGCCTCGAGATCTTTTTTCGTGGCATCAAGTTCAAGGCTGCTCGATTTCGTTTGGCGGTAGAGGCTCAAACCGTTGAAAAGCGGCATTCCCACTGATATTCCGAACGATGTCGAGGATGAGTTGTCTGACACGTAAACGCCGTAAGCCGAAGGCGACTGTCCGAAGCCGAAGCTCTCGCTGGCGTCGGCGCTCACAGTAGGTAGCCAGGCGTTTTTCGACATCTTGTATTGCAACTCCGCGTTGTTTTGGCTTATGATGCTCTGAAGTATGGTGACGTTATGCTCCATGGCATAATCCACGCATTCGTCGAGCGTCCAGACACGCTGAGCTTGACTCGCAAAAGACAATGTTATTATTGAAATAATAAGAAACAACTTTTTCATATAATATTTATTTTGATAATTCAATAATTGTTTTTTAGTATTTTTCTCACGCAGATCTCGCAGACTTCGCGGAATCTTTTTTTCGTCCTCTGCGGGATTGCTCGCGTCGCGAGCTGCAGATCTCGCAGACTGGACCGTGGAAGATTATTTCTGCGTTTTCTGCGATATCTGCGAGAGATTAATTATATATTTCATTTCCTCTAACCTTGTCTCCAGCGGAAAGTCCTTCGGTGATGACGATGTTAACGCCGTCGGAGAGGCCTGTTGTCACTGGAGTTTTAACGTTATCTTTATAGACAAAGGTGCTGTCATTGCTGTAAACTATGCAGCTTTCAGGCACCAGTACCGCGTCGACAGCCTGTTCGATGATGATTTCGCCATTGGCGCTGTAGCCTGCGCGGAGATAGATGTCATCAGGGATGATGAGGCGCGCTTTCATCTGGAAGAACACTGCGCCGTTTTCTGAAGTGCCTTTAGGTGCGATATATTCCAGCACTGCATCGAATTTCTTGTCGTTCATGGCGCCAATGGTGATTGACATCGGCATTCCCTCGCTTATACGTCCCACCTCTGTCTCGTCCATCTTGCCAACGAAAATCATGTCGTGCATATCGGCGACGGTGGCGATTGTCGTTCCGTCGTTAAATGTGTTCGAGTTGATGACGCTGTTTCCGACCTTCACAGGAATATCGAGAATCATGCCGTCGATAGTTGATTTTATTGATGTATTCGTGTATTCAGAAGCGTTTTTAGATATACCTTCCTTAACGATGTTGAGTTGGTCGAGAGCGTTGTCGTAGTTTTCCATTGCCTGATCGTATTCCAGCTGCGATTTCTCGAATTCCTCTGCAGCGATTAAACCCTTGTCTTTCAATGCTTTCTGACGGTTATACGACTTCTCCACATTGTCGAGATTAAGCTTTGCAAGTTTCACCTGCGATTCTGTTGCGGCGAGATTTGCCACATCAGGGATGATTTTCACCATTGCGATAACCTCGTCCTTTTTCACCATCTGACCTGCTTCTTTGTAGATAGTACTGATGATTCCGGACACCTGCGGTTTTATTGAGACCTCGTCGCGTGGGTTTATCTGACCTGTGATTACGGTTTTTTTCTCCACCGTGCCGATGGTTGCTTCCACTGTTTCGTATACCTTTTCCTGTGGTTTTGATTTCTTGAACAGATATGAGAAAGTCCATACCACTGCTGCGATTAACGCAATGAAAAACAAGATTTTAAATACCTTTTTCATATTTCAATAATTTTAATTTTATTCTTCTCTAATAGCATCTATTGCTTTGATTTGTATCGCTCTGGTTGCCGGGAGCACTCCTGCCAACAATCCCGACAGCACGATTATTACCGTTGCTGTGATAGCCGCTCCGAATCCTATTTGCGGGTCGATAAACATCACATCATCAGATGGCGTGTTGCCGACAAATCCTGACACCACTGACATTATCGCCACACCGAGAACCAGTCCCACGATACCTGCCAGCACCGTTAGCAGCAGACTCTCAGCCATCACCTGACGGATGATGATGCCGGGTTTTGCGCCAAGTGCGCGTCGCACACCTATTTCACGTGTCCTTTCCTTGATGGTCACCAGCATGATGTTACTCACGCCGACCACGCCGGAGAGCAGCGTGCCTATACCGACAATCCAAATCAGAACCTTTATTCCAATGAACAAATAGTCAAACATGGTGAACATCTCTTCAAAATCGAAGCAAATGAAAGCGCCTTCGTCTGTTGGAGCGATGTCGTGACGCTCGCGGAGCAGATCCTTAATCTCCGTCTGTAAGGTCTTTGTGTCATAGCCTCTGGCGGTGGTGAACACGAAGAAATCGAACTTATTGCCGGTATTATAAGCAATCTGCATTGTAGTAAGAGGCAGGATTATGGTTTCGTCCATCGAGCCTGAAATACTGACTTTGCTGTTATATGCTTCTATCACTCCAACAACCTGATAATAAATGCCGTTTGCTTTTATCATCAAGCCCAAAGGATTCTTGTCGGTGCCAATAATATCCTCGTATGCTTTTTTGCCCAAGACGCAGACTTTTCTTGACTCGGCGATATCCGTCTCATTGATGAAACGTCCGTACAAAATCTTGCCTCGGTCTATTTCAATATAGTTTGGCAGAACACCTTTCAAGCTGAAATTTCCGCCTTTTGTACCATAAAAAACGTTGTTTTCGCCGTTATATGTCCATTTACTGAATATAGGTGACAACATGTCAACGCCTTTAATTTTCTTCTTAATCGCCTCAATATCAGACATATCCACACCCCATTCGCGACCTTTCTGATACCCCTTGTATGCTTCTGTTGTGCGCGTAGAGATGATGAACGTGGAATTGGTGGCAAAACCCTCTATTTGGCTGCGAAGACCATTGTTGAAACCGTTGCCGCATGCCATCAGAATCACCAGTATGAAGATACCCCAGAACACACCGAAGGCTGTCAAGAGGCTGCGGGTCTTGTTACGGGCTATGGTCTGCCAAATTTCTGTTATGCTATCTATGTCAAACATATTTTATTTTTTGTACGGACGCGCCGCGGCACGTCCCTACCTATAATTCATTGCTTCAATTGGTTTAACCTTTACGGAATTCCATGCCGGAGCGAATCCTGCTGCCACTCCGCTGACAATCAGCACTAATGTTGCCATCATCACTATGCCTATATCCACTGTCGGGTTGACAAACACCGACATTCCCATCTCTGAATTGGTGCCCGCTCCGCTTGCTTCCATGATCATGTTTACTATCTCCATCACTCCCATTCCGCTAATCATGCCAATATATCCGAAAATAGTAGTAATTACTAATGATTCCATCACTATTGACAGCAATATAGAACGCGGTTTCGCACCCAAAGCCTTGCGGATTCCAATTTCGTTGGTCCTTTCTTTCACGGTGATTCGCATAATATTGCTGACACCAACCACACCGGAAATCAACATAGCGATGCCGATAATCCAAATAAAGATGTTTATAGTGTTGAATATTCTCATGGTTTCCAATGAGTTAATCATCTCGCTGTCAATCCACACTCCGCGTTGGTCGTTAGGTGAGAAGTCATGAATGGCAGCGATTCTCCGCTTCAACTCAGCCTTAAAAATCTCGTTGTCTTCTTTAGTGTTCAAGCCTTTGGTGGTAAAGGTAAGCTGATAATACTCATTCACATTGTAAATTGTCTGCAAAGTGGAGTAAGGAGCATAACACTGTCCCATCTCACCAAAAGCCATTCCTTTTGAAACACCTACAACTTTAAAACCTAAACCATTGATAAACACCATTTTACCAATCATAGAGGTTTCTTCTGTGTTACGCAAAAGCTCTTCGTTGGTGGTTTTGTCTATCACAATGACTTTAAGTTTGTTTTTCATATCGTTTTCATTGATGAAACGACCTTCTATAATCTTTATTCCCTGTATGTTTTTGTAAATCGGCTTCACGCCTTCCATGCTGACGCTTCTCGATTTGTCGCCGAAGACGAGAGTGCCGCCTTGTGACTGTACCGGCGACACCTCTTCGACTTGGTATAACGATTCAAGGAATTGTATGTCTTTGTTATTCAATATGATAAAGCGTCCGGCTTTGTATCCTTTATAAGGAAGTTCAGTTGAGCTGGACCAGATTGTATAGGTGTTTTTGATTCTGTCGGCAAAGTTACCCGTGACACCGTTTTTCAGTCCGTTGCCGGCAGAAAGCAAGATTATCAGCATGAAAATTCCCCACGAGATGGCGAATCCAGTGAGTATGGTTCTCAGCTTGTTACGCCTGAGCGCCATGAAAATCTCCGACCAAAAATCTCTGTTAAACATTACTTTATCTCTTTTGTGAAATCCATTTTATCAGGGTCGTTTTCCTCAATTGACTCTATGATACCGTCTTTCAGATGCACGATTTTCCTTGTGAGGTTGGCGATTCCGCGTTCGTGAGTGACAATCACCATGGTGATGCCTGTGGCGTTCACTTCGCGCAGAATCTGCATCACTTCGGCCGATGTCTTGCTGTCCAAAGCACCTGTAGGCTCGTCGGCAAGGATGAGTTTAGGTGATGTCACCAGTGCACGGGCAATAGACACGCGCTGTTTCTGACCACCCGAAAGCTCGTTCGGATAATGTTCGGCCCAGTCTTTCAACCCGAAACGCTCGAGATATTCCATTGCCATCATGTTGCGTTTCTTGCGGTTCATACCTTGATAAAACAATGGCAGCGCCACATTTTCAAGAGCTGTTTTAAACGGAATCAGGTTAAACGACTGAAAAATGAAGCCGATGAGCTTGTTACGGAACTCTGCCGCCTGATTCTCGGAGAGGTTTTTCACCAGTTTTCCAGCAAGGTAATAGTCGCCCTCGTCGTAGTTGTCGAGGATACCTATTATATTTAATAAGGTGGACTTGCCCGAGCCGGAAGCACCCATGATTGACACCAGTTCACCTTCCTCAACGTCGAGGTTGATGCCTTTCAACACGTGCAACGGCTGCGCTCCGAAATAAGTCTTGTTTATATTATTAAGTTTTATCATAGTGTACTACGTATCTAAGACACTGCAAAAATAGTAAAATTTTTTTACATGCAAGAAAAAAGTGAAAATTTTTTTTCTTTTTGTTTTTATAACGTAAAATTATGTGTTTTGCTGCACAAAACAGCAAAATTATCAGTTCAAAAGAGACACCAGCAGTTCTTTCATTCTTTCAGCAGGCACGTTTTTCTTGACAATAGTGCCATTTTCATCGAGAATGAGATTCTGCGGGATATAAGCAATCGAGTAAAGCTCAGCTGTTGAGTTGTTCCAGCCCTTAAGGTCGGAAACGTGGTTTTTCCAAGAGAGGTTATCGTCGGCGATGGCCTTTTTCCATGCGTCTTCGTTGACATCAAACGACACGCTGACGATATCCAAACCTTTGTCTTTGTATGTATTATAAATATCAACGAGACCCGGATTCTCTTTGCGGCAGTCAGGACACCATGATGCCCAGAAGTCGAGGATTATGATTTTTGATTTGCCGATGACACTTGAAAGTGTGAAATCGTTGCCGTTGACATCTTTTTGCGTGAAATCGATATAAGGAGAGCCAACTTCTGTGCGTTCCAAGCCCTTGATATATTCCACGAGTAATATTTTGTAAGCGCTCTCCACGGTTTTCGGCATCGCCTCGTAAAGATTTTGCAATTCAACAAGCGAGAAAGTCCATTTGTAACGGTATGCGACGTATGGAGAAATCGGATTATCAATGTTTTGCTTCACAAAACCAAGAACGAAATAGTGAATTTCCTGCTCGTCTTCAATTTCGTTAACCTCAGACATGAATTTGTTGAGTTTTTCCTGACTTTCTGAAGCTAAAACATTGATTCCGTTATAATTCTGACAGTCGCCTGTTATTGTAACATCTTGATTATCAGCGAAAACTGTCAATGGACGTTTCCAACCTTTAACCATGATGCAATAAGCATCCTGATTGTCGCTTTGTTTCACTTTAAACACGGCGGTGTTGTTTTTTGCTACGACAGAGTCCAATGTATTCATTGTGGTGCCGTTATATCTCTGAAGGTAAACGGTTTTTCCGTTAGAATTTTCAAGATTTACGTTGATTTTGAATGAGTTGCATGATACCATAGCCATCATGACCAACAATGCCAAAACTAATTTTTTCATATTTTAATAGTTTGATTTATTTTTCACTGGGTTTAAAAGATACAATAATAATATAATGACTATCAATGAGATAGGAACGCTCAACAGCACTTCCAGCAACACCACTCCAAACAATTTAATGCTGAAGGCTTCAAGCCAGAATAGGAATAAATTATGTATTACGAGCAACAATAAAGAATAAAGCACGAACCACTGCAGTCCCATTTCGGCAATTGAAGGCTCGTTTTTATCCTGAATATCGCTTTTTCGGGTTGTGATGCTGATTATGAAAGGCCTTACATAAGCCAACAACACTGATGCAGCGGCGTTGAGACCCGGTGTGCCGTTAAAAACATCCACTGCGAAACCGATAAGAAAACCGTTGATCATCAGTTTCCATGCAGGGGTTTCGAAAGGCATCAGAAAAATAAAAATCACGTAAACACACGGATGCACAAAGCTTCCGAAACGCAAGTTGTCGAAAACCGCTATCTGGAGCAAAACCAGACCAATAAAACGTAATATATTGCGTATCAGCGTGTTATACATAACGAATCAATCTCCGCTCTATAATTATTTTTCACAACATAAACAAACCTCAGCGTGCTGAAATTTGTTGAAAACCTTAGTTTTGCGGTGTTAAACTGACTATTTTCGGTGTCTTCAGCATCTTCTATCGTACCGACCATGACATCAGCCGGGAAAGAATTTGAGAAGCCGCTGGTCACCAAGGTATCGCCTTTATTAATAATAAGGTGTGAAGGAATGTCTTTCACCAAGCCGAACCTATAATCCTTGCTGTCCCAAACAATATTCGCAACATATTGATTATCAGCGAATCTACAGCTTATTATTGAATACGAGTTAAGCATACTCATAACTGAAGCGTAATGCGTGCTCACATTGACAACCTTACCTACCACGCCGTTGTCGCAAATCACTCCCATGTCTGGTTCGAGTCCGTCGACACGACCTTTGTCGATGATGATGTAGTTGTTTCTGTCGGAGGTGTTATTGTTGATAACGTGAGCCGGGATAAACGAAAACATCTCGTCAACAATCACAGAGTCGTTTTCATAATATTCGTATCCCAGCCTACTCCTCAGCATGGCATTATGTTCAGCCAACATTTCATTTTCACTTTTCAGATGCAGATAGTCGTTCCAGTTGGAGGTAGTTTTATAAAAGCCTCCGGTGATGCTGTTCGACACGCTTGCCATCTTTCTGTTATGATATGGAAGGTTATGCACGACCATTATTACGCACAGCACCTCCAGCAGAACAAAAAGTATGACTGCGTTGTATTTCTTTATGAAAATGAATAAGTTATACATTCACCGATTACTTTATCAGGAATGGGAATCCGTCGAAGTTTTTAAGTGCGATACCTGTACCGCGAGCCACAGCGCGCAAAGGGTCTTCAGCGACATGGATTGGCAACTGTGTTCTGTCGTGCAGACGTTTGTCGAGACCGCGCAACAAGGCGCCGCCGCCAGTGAGGTAGATACCTGTACGATAGATATCAGCTGAAAGCTCAGGAGGTGTTGTCTCGAGAGTATTCAACACGGCTGTCTCGATCTTCGAAACGCTTTTGTCGAGGCAATGTGCTATTTCCTTATAGTTGACTTTTATCTCCTTCGGGATACCTGTCAGCATATCGCGTCCGTGCACGGCGTAATCCTCAGGTGGATTGTCGAGGTCCTGAATAGCCGCACCGACTTCGATTTTGATAAGCTCTGCTGTACGTTCACCAACGTTGAGGTTGTGTTCTTTACGCATATATTCCACGATTTCGTCGGTGAAGTCGTCGCCAGCGATACGGATTGACTTGTTTGTGACGATGCCGCCGAGAGCGATGACGGCGATTTCTGAAGTACCGCCTCCGATATCGACGATCATGTTACCCATTGGCTCAAGCACGTCGATACCGATACCGATAGCGGCAGCCATAGGCTCGTGAATCAGTCGCACTTCCTTTGCGCCAGCCTGTTCGGCGCTGTCTTTTACAGCTCTCTCCTCCACTTCTGTGATACCTGAAGGGATGCAGATGACCATCTTCAACGCAGGTGGGAACAGTGAGCGGTGGAAGTTTATCATTTTTATCATTTCCCTCAACATGAATTCGGCAGCCTGGAAGTCGGCGATGACACCATCACGCAAAGGTCTGATAGTCTTGATGTTTTCGTGTGTTTTACCATGCATCATCATAGCGCGTTTACCCACAGCCATGATTTGTTGTGTGTCACGTTTGATAGCAACAATTGACGGCTCGTCGACCATCACTTTGTCGTTATACATGATGATGGTGTTAGCAGTACCGAGGTCTATTGCAAGTTCTTTATCGAATAATGAAAACAATCCCATATTATTAATGTTTAAAGTGTCTGAATCCAGTGAAAACCATGGCGATTCCGAGTTTGTTGCAAGCGTCTATCGATTCTTGGTCGCGCACCGAGCCACCAGGTTGAATAATCGATTTTATGCCGGCTTCGCTTGCTATCTCGACACAATCGGAGAACGGGAAGAAAGCGTCGGAAGCGAGGACTGCGCCATTGAGGTCGAAGTTGAAGCTCTTGGCTTTAGCGATAGCCTGACGCAGTGAGTCGACACGTGATGTCTGACCGATACCTGAAGCGTAAAGCTGTTTGTTTTTCGCCAAAACTATAGCGTTTGAGCGACTGTGTTTCACTATCTTATTAGCGAAAATCAAGTCGTCAACATCTTGATTATCAATAAGTTTATCTGTTACAGGTTTAAAATCGTCTTTTGTCTCGATATGAAGGTCACGGTCCTGTTCCAGAATGCCGTTAAGTGCTGATTTATAAACCTTTGTAGGGAATTTATTTGATTTCAGCTTAAGCACGATACGGTTTTTCTTTGAGAAGAGGATGTCGAGGACGCCGTTGTCGTAGCTTGGAGCCACGCACACCTCGAAGAACATCTTGTTCATCTCTTCGGCTGTTTTCACGTCGATAGGGCGGTTGCTGACGAACACTCCGCCGAAAGCCGACACTGGGTCACCAGCCAGAGCAGCGTCGTAAGCCTCTGATATTGAAGGTCTTGAAGCTATTCCGCAAGGGTTGTTGTGTTTCAAGATAGCAAATGTAGGCTCATCGAATTCGCGAATGAGGTTAAGACCGGCATCAAGGTCGAGGAGGTTGTTATACGAGAGGTCTTTACCATGAAGTTTCTCGAAGACATCGTCAAGGTTTCCGTTGAAAACCGCTTGCTGATGAGGGTTTTCGCCGTATCTCAAAGGAGTCGGTGTCTCGCCAGAGAACCAGTTGAATATTGCTGTATCGTAATGAGAGCTTGTTGCGAAAGCGTATTTCGCGAAGCGTTTTCTGTCATCCAATGTGGTGCAGCCGTCCTGTTTTTCGTACATCTCCATAAATTCCTGGTAATAATTTGAAGACGGTACGATGAGGCAGTCGTTGAAATTTTTGGCGCCTGCGCGGATGAGGGAAATGCCACCAATGTCAATTTTTTCTATGATTTCCGCTTCGTCGTTGGTGTTTCTCACTGTCTCCTCAAACGGATAGAGGTCAACGATGACGAGGTCGAGGGCCGGAATCTCGTATTGTTTCATCTCAGCGATATCCGATGCATTGTCGAGGCGACCGAGGATGCCGCCGAACACTTTCGGATGCAACGTCTTCACGCGTCCGCCGAGTATTGAAGGATAGCCTGTGAGAGACTCCACAGAACGCACTGAATCGTCAAGTTTTTTGATGAAATCCAGCGTTCCGCCAGTAGCATAAATTTGGACGCCGTTCTTTTTCAGGAGAGCGACGATTTTATCAAGATCAGTCTTATAAAACACTGATATTAAGGCACTTGTAATTTTTTTTGGTGACATTTTTGTTTTAATGTTTTAAATTGCAAATTTAATAAAAAGTTGGAAACTTGTTTTATTAATCGAAGATTTTTAATTATAATTTTTTTTAATTTTTTTCTTGTTAAAACAAAATTAATTTCGTAATTTTGCAGGTTAAATTTTGTTTTTAGGTGGAAACGCGCTGGATTATAGCAAAAGATGCAGATAAACAATTAGTTAAAAGCTTGTCGGAGTCGCTGGGCATCGACGAGATTTTGGCTACTTTGTTAGTTCAGCGTGGAATCACAAACTATGAAGAGGCAAAAGACTTCTTCAGACCGTCGCTCGAGCACCTTCACGACCCATTTTTGATGAAGGATATGGACAAGGCTGTCGACCGCCTTCAAAAAGCCATGAACGACGGTGAGAAAATCTTGATTTACGGCGATTACGATGTGGATGGAACCACCGCCGTTGCCTTGATTTACACGTATTTAAAGAATTTCGTAAACAAAAAGAGAATCGAGTTCTACATCCCTGACAGATATGAAGAGGGATACGGAATTTCATATAAAGGCATCGATTATGCAGCCGACAACGGTTTCGGGCTGGTGATTGTTCTCGACTGCGGCATCAAGGCAGTTGAAAAGATTGAGTATGCCAACCAGCGCGGTGTCGATTTCATCATCTGCGACCACCATCGTCCGGATGAGGTGATACCAAACGCCGTTGCCGTCCTCGACTCAAAACGCCCTGACTGCGAATATCCTTACAAAGAACTCTCAGGTTGCGGTGTGGGCTTCAAGCTTATTTCAGCATTGTCGATCCGCCTCGGAAGACCAATCGAAGAGGTTTACGAACTCCTTGATTACGTTGCAGTAAGTATCGCTGCCGATATCGTTCCTATCACCGGAGAAAACAGAGTTTTGGCATATTTCGGACTCAAGCAGCTTAACAAGAATCCTCGTCCGGGCATCGCGGCGGTGCTTCGTCAGGCAGAACAGAAAAACGCACTCGAAAGAGAGTTGACTATCAGCGACTTGGTATTCCTCATCGGGCCGCGTATCAACGCTGCAGGACGACTAGAGAAAGCCAGCGACTCGGTGAGACTTCTGCTTGCCACCAACATCGAACATGCAGAGAAATTGGCTGCAAGCATCAACGACCTCAACTCAAAACGCCGCGAATTTGACAACGCCATCACTGAAGAAGCGCTGCAGATGATAAATGCCGACGAGAAGCTCCGTAACGCCAAGAGTACGGTGATTTTCAACGAAAACTGGCATAAAGGCGTCATCGGAATTGTCGCGTCACGACTCACCGATTCATATTACCGTCCGACGATAGTGTTGACACGCTCTGGAAACTTGATTACAGGCTCGGCACGTTCAATAAAGAATTTCGACATCTACGACGCCATCGACGACTGTTCGGATTTACTCGAGCACTTTGGCGGACACAAATATGCGGCTGGATTGTCGCTGAAACCTGAAAATTTGGAGAAGTTCTCCGAAAGATTCGAGAAGTATGTCTCCGAACATCTCGAAGAAGACGATTTGACACCTGAACTTAACGTCGACATACAGATGGACTTCACGAATATCACGCCGAAGTTCGTCAGGATTTTGAAACAGTTTGCCCCATTCGGACCAGGCAACTTGTCGCCGGTGTTCCTCACAAAGAATGTTGTCGACGCGGGATTCTCACGCGCTGTGGGTAACCGTAAGCATTTGAAGCTCAGCGTGATGCAGCAAGGAAACACCGACTTTGTATTTTCAGGAATAGCTTTCCAGAAAGGCGATTTATACGAACAGATTCACGAAAAGGAACCGTTCACGATGTGCTATTACATTGAGGAAAACTTCTGGCAAGGAAAGACCACCCTCCAACTCAACGTTAAAGACATCAAATTCTAACACCAATATTTTTATTGGAAGAAAATCACTCTGATTATTAGTGCTATGCCGCAGAGAGCGAGGACGACACCTGTTCCTTGGTTAAGGAGTTTCATGCGTTTTTCGGTAAAGAAGCGTTTCAAGGAATACGCTCCGACGATTTTGAGTACGTCTATTGAGAAAACAGCGGCGAAAGTGCCGACGAAAAACAATGCTACAAGGCTCTCGTTGCCGTTATAAATCTCTGAACCAGAGACTGTTGCAACCGTTGTCATCCAGAAAACCCAAATAAACGGATTGAAGATATTCATCACGAAACCCTTTGACAGGTACACATACCAGCGCGGGCCATCGCGTTTAATATCAAGTTTTTCATCGATTTTATCCAATTGCTGGTCGATTTTCTCAAACTTCTTGTCCATCTCGGCGAGCTGAGCGCTTTTTTTCTCCGACCGGGCAACTATTTTCTCGGGTTTGCTATAAAAGGTAAATACGCCGAACCCTATGATTATCAATCCTGCTGTGATTCCGGCAAGCATCATGTTGCCGCTGTTGTCGATGGTGAGCTGTATCGAAGTCATCATCATCAGCACGACGACAAAAATGTCGCTAAGCAACACGCCTGAGTCGAACAACAACGCTTTTTTGAACCCTTTGCTTATGCTTGTTTGTATCAGCAAAAAAAACGCAGGACCAACACCAAAGATTGTTGCCAAAGTCAAACCCATCAATGCGCCGTGGAAGAAAACCATATTTATACTATATTCTAAAGGTACAAAAGTACAAATATTTTTTAATATCCACTCAACATTTATTCTGATTTATTTACACGCAATCACCGCCGCTTTTTTATATCTTTTTATAACTCCTTGATTATCAAACAATTCTACAAACACAATATAAATACCTGCCGGAAGAATATTATCATTATCGTCGAGACCGCTCCACACAAAACGGCTTTTCGAGCCAACAATTTGACAATTCACCAGATCTTTTACCATTCTTCCTTGAGAATCAAACACTTGAATTTTTGCCGTAAATCCGTTTTCATTCATTGAGAGGTTTATAGTTGTGATATCATTAAAACCATCGCCATCGGGTGAAAACACCTGCGGAAAAACCTCTATTTCTGCATCATCAGACTCATTATCGATAAAAACAGAGTTTTGATAGCCCGGGGTTCCATACAATGGAGCCGCCGCAGAGTGCCAGTTGGCAGGATCTTTTGAGTCGATATACGGACTAACTCTCTCCAAGGCGACGCCTTTTGTTTCAGTCAACAAAGGATAATGCAAGTCTTCGGAGTAATCCATGCCATCGATTATTGTGCCATCGTAAGACAAGACAACCGATGCTCCGCTGTTGGAATATGACGGAAAACTTTTCATTGTAAGAAAATTACCAGAAGAACACTCGTATTGTGAAGAGATTACATCTGGTGTTGTGGTGAGCAGAATGTAGTTTTGCGGCAACAGCTGCCGATGTTCCGAGCAGATTTCCTTAAAGGTTGTATCAGGAGGATTGGGAAATGATGTCTTTATTACTCCCAGTTTCAAACCGCTGATATCCAATGCTTTATCAGATTTATTAAAGATTTCAACATAATCAGCGGCGGGGCTGATGGGGTCAAAAAGTATTTCATTTATGACCACATCGCCACAAGCCGCATCGTCAGGTATGCCGAAAGCGCAACCACAACCGCCAAAGACTGGCACACCAGAACAATTTTTCGAACCAAAAACCAAAATTTTATAGAAACTTTTAGCATAAAATTCCTGCTGAAAGAGCAAGGTTGCGCTTCTTTTATCTTGGGACGGAACGACGTTATATGGATGAGAATTGAATTCAACGATGGTGTAATTATCGGTATCAGCTAAAGAATTGATATCCATTTTTTGGTTAAAAACCACTTCTATACTATTGGGAGACAATACATTAACATAATCAATATCAGGATTGACAATGGTTTCACCCAACACCGAATTGACAGCACCGGGTGTGCCTCCGTTAGAATTACAACTGGCGCGCCAATTTTCCGCGCCTAAACATGGTGAGTATGGGTCTATCTGTTCCAACGACCAACCTCCATCGGATTTGCTATTATCGCGATACCAGAATGTGTTGAAAACCAAATCAAAAACCAAAATATTATGAAACTGAAATAATGAAACCATTGACCCTGAGTTTGGTATTGAAAAAGACGAAAAACCCACACAGTCACCATATTCCGACAAAAAAGGAATTGCTTCTTCCTTACATAAAATAATGAAATCTTTAGCTTTTATTTCTATATCCTGCGTAATTGTTTTCTCATTTGAACCGATAACAAGCACCCAATCTTTCAGATTAATTGCATGGTCTGTAGTATTGAACAATTCTATATATTCATATGACGGCAAGCCAACACTTGGCTCAGGATCAGCAAAGATTTCGTTTATCACCACATCATTATCATGAATATTGTAATGAATGAAGGTAAATTGAATGTTTTCTGTAATATTATACGACAAATCCTGTATCTTTCCGATTGTCAAAGTATAGTTTACACCTTCTTCTATTGTTGTAGAAAATGAAAGGATAAGAGACGTATGGTTGTTGCCGTTATATTCGGCGTACATTGGCGTACCCACTTGATTATCAACATGATAATTATCGGTGTCAAAAGCATATTCTGTATCAATATTCTCACTGAAATCAAGTTGTAATTTATTATAATTCAATACTATAACATTTTCCAAACAAGGAGGTTCGGAGTCGATGACAAGAGGTCCGGCATACACATCGTCGAGATATACTTTCTTTCCATTGCTGGCGCTGAAGGTGACTTTTATTCCAAACCGTCCTGTTGGTTCATAAGTGTCGTCAACACCTTGAGCCTCAAGCACATAGTCTTCGGTACCATATTTATCGACATAAACCTTCCATGTTCCTTGAGCGTCGCGGGTGACTTTGAAGAAGGAGGAGAACGATGCCGCAATAAACGTATCGGTGCCGCGACACACGCTAATAGTATTACTGCCATCAACACGTTGTAAATCAACGACATCATCACTCCCCGCTTCTCCAAACCTAACAAAATAATTATCACAAAGGTACACATCGCTAAAATTCTTTGTCGACGGCGCAAAACCCTCTTTCAGCCAAAAACGCCATTCAAACTCACCGTTTTCGACCTCTGCTGACACATTCTCATTGCAAAACAACGCGGCTTCACCTGCGGCATCAGCATTCAGTTGCAGCTGATTGTTGCCATTCACCACAAACAAGTCCCCAGAACCCTCCCATTCCGGATTAGCAGTAAAATCGCCATCCGAAAAGTTGTCAATAACTTGTGCGGCACCAGAAAGCGGCATTATTAATATAAGGTATGCCAACAACTTAAAGATTTTTGCATCCATAACTGAAAATGTTAGCGTTTTTTTATGTACTTTTGCGCAAAAGTATAACATATTTTTTTACTGAGATTCGTTCGAAATGTGTTTTAACTCATTATGCGCAAAAACGAATCAATTGTTAAAAAATATTAAGAAATACTGGTACTTTTGTTAAAATTTTTTAACATTTAAAAGGATAAAATTATGAAAATTGCGGTTATTGGAGCAACGGGACTCGTAGGACAGAAGATGTTACAGGTTTTGGCGGAAAGAAATCTGCCGATCGATGAGTTGATTGTAGCGGCATCTGAGCGTTCGATAGGAAAAAAGACGCTTTTTAAGGGCAAAGAATATACCTTGATTTCGGTTGAAGACGCAATCGAAAAACGTCCTGACATCGCAATTTTCTCAGCAGGCGCTGACGCTTCGTTGAAATATGCACCTCTTTTCGCCGAAAAAGGCACTTATGTGGTCGACAACAGCTCGGCTTGGCGTAAAAAAGCAGCTATCCCTTTGGTCGTTCCGGAAATCAACGCTGACGACATAACCGTTGACACTCATATCATTGCGAATCCAAACTGTTCAACAATAGGCTTGGTGATGGCATTGGCACCGATGCATCGTCGTTATGGCATCAAACGCATTGTGGTCTCGACATATCAGTCGGTGAGCGGCAGCGGCATTAAAGGATTGAACCAGCTACATTGTGAACAAAGAGGCGAGAAAGTGGAAAATCCGGCATATCCTCATCAAATTCACGAGAATATCATCCCTCATGGCGGCAATTTCTTGGAAGACGGAAACACCACCGAAGAAGAGAAGTTGATCTTTGAAACAAACAAAATCATGCATTCAAATATCGCTGTTTCGGCAACGGTGGCAAGAGTTCCGGCTTATGGCGGGCATTCAGAATCGGTGAATGTGGAGTTTTCACAACCATATGATATTCAAGAGATTAGAAATATCTTAGAAAAAACACCAGGAGTTGTTGTGGCTGACAATCCGAGTGAAAATCTGTATCCGACACCGATTATGGCATACGATAAGGACGAGGTTTTCGTTGGCAGAATGAGAAGAGACAACAGCATCGCAAACGGTTTCAATTTCTGGGTGGTGACGGATAACATTAGAAAAGGCGCGGCAACGAATGCGGTTGAGATTGCAGATTATTTAATTAAAAATGTGTTGTAGGGACAAGGCATGCCTTGTCCGTACTGGATGAAATGAAAATTTATTACGACATAAATGATTTTGAGCAAGTGCCGCATGCGGTAGTCACCATCGGGACGTTCGACGGGGTGCATCGTGGACATCAGGAGATATTGAGAAACATGGTGAGTCGCGCGAAAGAAATCGGTGGCGAGAGCGTCGTGGTGACATTTTATCCGCATCCGCGACAGGTGCTGAGCCATGATTCTGGCATCCGATTTATCTCGACACAAGAGGAGAAAATACGTCATCTTGAGGCATTAGGCATTGATAATCTTATCATTATAGAATTCACAAAAGAATTTGCAGCTATACCTTCCGAGGCTTTCATCAAGGATTACATCGTAAAAAACATCAAGCCGGCGGTGCTTATAATCGGCTATGATCATCATTTCGGCAACGACAGAACCGGCGATTTCAGCATGCTTTATGAGCTTGGCAACCAATTTGGTTTTAAAGTTGAGAAGATTCAGGAGCAAGACATTGATAATGTGGCTGTTAGCTCAACTAAGATTCGTAATTTTTTGGCAAATGGTGACATCAGACACGCCAATCTGCTTCTCGGATACGAGTTTTCATATTCTGGCAAAGTCGTTCACGGTCAACAAGTTGGACAAAAAATGGGATATCCGACAGCGAATCTCGAGGTCGCTGAAGAATTTCAACTCATTGAAAAACCCGGTGTTTACGCCACTTTTGTAGATTATGACGGTCACTCCTATCCTGCCATGACATATATCGGCAAGCGTCCGACGATGCAGGATAACAGGCCTCAAAGTATTGAAAGTCATATTATTAGCTTTGACAAAGACATTTACGGAAAGGAAATAAAACTGAAATTTGTGGATTTTGTGAGAGAAGACATAAAATTTGAAAATACTGAATCCTTAAAACAGCAAATTGACAAGGATAAATTAAATATTATAAACATTTTAAATCAAATAGTATGAAAAGATTCTTAACATTATTTGCAATTATCTGCCTTCTTGGAATGACGAAGGCGAGTGCATGCACCAACTTCCTGGTAACCAAGGGAGCATCAGTCGACGGCTCTACAATGATTTCGTATGCCGCTGATTCTCATGTACTTTACGGCGAATTGTATCATTATCCGGCTGCCGACTATCCGGAGGGCGCTATGCGTGACCTTTACGATTGGGATAGCGGACGTTATCTCGGACAGATTCCTGAGGTAAGCCACACCTACAACGTTGTCGGTAACATGAACGAGTGGCAGCTTGCCATCGGAGAGACCACATACGGCGGTTTGGAATGCCTTTGGGAAGGCGAAGGTCTGATGGACTACGGCACCTTGATTTACATCTCTTTACAGCGTTGCAAGACAGCTCGCGAAGCCATCCGTAACATCGCTGAACTCACAGCAAAATACGGCTATATCAGCGAAGGCGAGTCATTCTCTATCGCCGACACCGAAGAGGTTTGGATCATGGAAGTGATTGGCAAGGGCAAATTTGAAAAAGGTATGGTGTGGGTGGCACGCCGCATCCCTGACGGATATGTCTGCGGTCACGCCAACCAGGCTCGCATCACCACTTTCCCACTCGCAAAGAAAAACAAGACATCTGTCACTTCGAAGGATTTCAAGAAGTTCATGAAAGACATGAGCATCGACTGCATCTATTCGGAAGATGTGATTTCATTCGCAAAGAAGAATAAACTCTATGTCGGAAAAGACGAAGACTTCTCATTCTCAGACGTTTACGCTCCTGTTGACTTCAGTGGCGCCCGTGGCTGCGACATGCGTGTGTGGGCCATGTTCAATAAGGTGACTGACGGCATGGACGCTTATTTCGACTATGCCACAGGCCGCGACATCAAACGCGCAAAACCTTATGTGAAAGGTGAGCCACAGACCATCGAGAATTTCCCGAGCAACAGAATGCCTCTCTGGGTGAAGCCTAACAAAAAAGTGTCGATTCTCGACATGATGAGCTTCATGCGTGACCACCTCGAGGGCACAGAACTCGACATGGCAAACGACCTCGGCGCTGGTCCGTTCCACTGCCCATATCGTTGGCGTCCAATGGGTTTTGAAGTCGACGGAGTTGAATACATGCATGAGAGAACAACTGCAACACAGCAGACAGGTTTCTCATTCGTTTCACAGAGCAACGCCAACAGAATCGCCAACCTCGGCGGTATCATCTGGTGGGGTGTCGACGATGCTGCAAGCACTGTTTACTGCCCAATGTTCACTTGCATGACAGAGATTCCGCTCTGCTATCGCGTGGGTAACGGCTCGATGATGGAATGGTCAGAGACAGCAGGATTCTGGATTTTCAACCAGGTTACAAACTGGGCTTACACAAAATATGACTACATCCATCCTGAAATCGAGGCAAAACAAGCAGAATACGAGCAAGGTTGGGTGAAAAACGCACCAGAGGTTTATGCCAAGGCTGCTGAAATATATGCCAACAACCCAACAGAAGCAGTGAAATGCCTCACAAAGTATTCAAACACAGAAGCCACCAAGCTTTGCGCAGATTGGAAGATGTTCTACCAGTATCTCTTTGTGAAATACATGGACGGAAACATCAAGACAGCCCGCGAAGTTCCTGATGGTTACAAATACTACGCACCAAAAGTGGAACAGCCGAAATACAGCGACGAGTTCTACAAGGCGATTATCGACGAAACCGGAGATAAACTGAAGGTCTACTAAGCAAAAAAGACATGGACAACATGTCTTTGAAAAATGTCTAATCGATTGATTTTCAATTTTGATTAGACATTTTTCTTTTTATCACATGGACATTTGTCCATTTTGACTTTCATACCTCTTGACAAAGAAAAATTTTGTATATTTTTGCAATGTATGAAAGCTAAAGTCACATATTTACTCTCTTTTTTGCTTGCGTTTGGAATTATCTCGACCTCGTGCGAGTCGCAGGCAAGACGTGAGCAGCAGGCACGCGCGTTATATGAACAAGGTGTGCAACTGCGCTCGCAACGTCTCTCTGAAGAAGCTACAGGATGTTTTTTGGAGGCGTTATCATTGATGGATAACGCAGAGACGCACAACGTACAATTACGCGCCAACATAAAAGATAACCTCGGCGCAATGTACAACAAACACCAGATGTTTGAAGACGCCCTGAAGATGCATCGGGAGGCTGTCGATGACTTCAAACAAATTCACGACTCCGTTGGGATGATGACTGCTTGGCGCAACTGCGGGCGTGCCGCGAAATCGCTCGGATGGTTTGCCCAGACCAAGCAATTTTACGACAACGCATTCCAAATCGCCACCTTATTAAATAATAAGGAGATGATTGCCGACCTGTATCTCGAAATCGGTCGTGATTATTACATGGAAATTGGCGATTATGAAAAGGCGATTGAATTTGTGCAAAATGCCATCAATGGCGGTATGGAGGGCAATGATTTGGACATCGCCAACATGACTCTCGGCATTCTTTATTATTACATCGACGAAAACGACAATGCAAAACCATATCTCGAAAAGGCATTGCAGAGCGACAGGGCTGGAGTAAGAATGTCGGTATACCAGACTCTTTACGGCATAGCACTCAATAAGGAAAACCTTGAGCTGGCAATGGAATACGAACAGCTTTTCCTTGAAAATATGGCCCTTGCCGAAAAGGAACACAACAACGAGAACATCCAACGTATAAAATCGGAAAGCGAGCTGACGGCGCAGAAAAACGAGCTTGAGACCATGCATCGCACCAAGAGCCTGAAACTATATCTGATTATTGCAGTCGTTTTGCTTGGAAGTCTCACTATCTTACTGATTGTCAGGAAAAGAGTGACAGATAACAAGATAAAATCGCTTGAAAAGGAGCTTCAGATGCGCGACAAGGTTATGCTCAGCAGCAGCGTTTTTACTACGGCTAAAAACCTCGGCGAGCATCTCACTGCTGACGCGCTCAACTTCGACCTCAGCGATGCCGACTGGGACGACTTCATCAGCATGACAGACTTGGTTTACGACGGTTTTTCTGAAAAGCTTCTCGCGAAGTTCCCTAAACTCACCCGAAACGACGTGCGCATCTGCTGCCTTACGAAAAACGGCTTCTCCAACCAGGTGATTTCGGTTTTGCTAGAAACGCAACTTGAATCATATTACAAACGCAAAATGCGAATCAAACAGACGAAAATGGAACTCGCAGACGATAACAGAACATTTGAAGAAATAATTAGTGAAATTTAAAACCTTAACACCATGAAAAAACATTTTATTCTAACAGTTTTTCTTGCTTTCGCACTCTTTTGCGGAGCACAAACCCCTTGCTGGGACGGCACAGTCGCATCTTCTTACAACGGCGGTGACGGAACACCTGAAAACCCTTATCAGATTGCCACACCTGAACAACTGGCACTTCTTGCGCAGCAGACCAACAACGGCACTGGCGGTAATGCTTGTTATATCCTAACGGAAGATATCTGCCTGAGCGGCGATTCACTATGGATGCCTATTGGCGGCGATGGCGTTAATTTTACAGGATTGTTTGATGGTGACAACAAAACCATCACAGGTATGAATGTAAACAATCTGATTTATGGAGGCTTGTTTGGCTACACCAATGGCGCAAATATTAAAAATATCATAATTCATGAGGCTCAGATTAATGTTTGCAGAAATGCAGGAATGATTGCCGGCATGGCAGTTGACACAAAAATAGCAAACTGTATTGTCGACGGGATGCTGGATTCATATAATGGAGCAAGCTATGTCGGAGGTATTGTAGGAAAAGCCATAATAAACGATGGTGAATATATAATTATAGATAATTGTATTAACAATGCAGTCGTTTCAGGCTCTGAGTCAGGTGGAATTGTAGGCAAAGTTGAGATTAACGATGGACGTATTTTATTCGACAATTGTGTCAATAATAATGAGATTTATGGACAAATTTCTGCCGCAGGTATAGTTGGTGATGGAAGTTCCACGATTAAAAACTGTTCTAATCATGCATCTATATATGTTACCATTGGTATTGCAGGAGGCATTGTTGGACAGAATCGTAGCGGTGATATTATCAACTGTTACAACTATGGCAATGTTACTGGGAAAACGGCCGGAGGAATAGTAGCTTTTGCGCAACAATCAGTGATATCATGCTGTGGTAATCTTGGAGATATAACCGGAACTTTTAAGCATCATGCATATATTCCTGTAGGTGGAATTACAGCTGCAGACGGTGTTATCTCCGATTGTTTTAACCGAGGTAATCTGGCGGCTATTCCTGACGGCAATGCTGTACCTAATGATGTCTTTATAGGTGGCATAACAGGCACATCTGCCTCAAATATCCATAATTGTTACAATACTGGAAGTATTGACCATAGTTATTATAATAACGGTTTATATGGTATTATAGTTGGCGGATGTTCAAGCAACGAACAATTATTAAACTGCTATTGGCATGGTGATTATGATATAACACCTATTGGGATTATTACATCTATGATTTCAGGTTCCTGTGCGTTTAATGAAGGCTCTACAAACACAAGCTGGATTCTCGAAGAGCCTCAATACGGCACAACCGACTTGCTTGATGCCTTGAATGTCGGTTCGGATAATGGTCATTATTGGATTGAGGATACAGAATTTATTAACGGAGGATTTCCTATGCCGGCTGTTAATGAACAAACTTATCCGTTGCTTGGCAATGAATGGTATTATGAGATAACATCAGCATTAGGACAAATCACATACCAGCATCTCGATTATCTTTGCGACACCACAATTAGTCATAAAAAGATAAAAGTTATTGTGAAAACCAATACGCTTTATGATAAAGATACTGAGGTTTCGCGCGAATATATCTATGACGAAAACGACAAGGTGTATTGGTGGAACAAGTCGCAACAGAACTTCACCATGCTATATGATTTTGCTGCGGAAATCGGCGATGAATGGCAGATTGAAGTTGGTGAAAACAGCATAACAATGCACGTCGACGAGGTCGGAACCGTTGATTATAACGGTCAACTGTTCCGTGCGCTCACTGTTAGCGATACAGACGATGTTTTCAGCGGAACGATAGTCTGCGGTGTCGGACATCTTACGAGTTTCTTCCCTGAAAAACTGCTAGAGAATAAAGGTAATTTTGACGTTGATGGTATTCGCTGTTATTGGGATGAGGGAACTCTTATTTATCAGGAAGGTAATTTGGATTGTGATTCTATTTTCGAACAAACACATCTTGCCGTAGATGAAACCATTACCGAAAACGGATTTGAGGTTTATCCTAATCCGTCCCATGATGTCTTATTTGTAAAGACGTGCCATGACGCGTCTCTACAGGTGGAATATCGCATCACCAACCTAATGGGTCAAACAATAATTACAGGCGAATTCGCATCAGAAAATCAACAAATCGATATCTCATCGTTATCCGAAGGCATTTATTTCATAACCATCGGCAATGCGACAATGAAATTCATGAAAATGTAATTAGTTCTTTAAAAACAAACAAAAATCAGGCTGCAGATTTTCTTTGAAAAACCGAAGGCCTGATTTTTGCTTGTTTTTAAAGTAAATTTAACACGATTTCCTCAATGCTGATTCCTTCAGCTTGAGCAGTATAGTTACGAACAAGGCGGTGGCGGAGAACTGGCACCGCTACTTTTTTCACGTCTTCGATGTCGGGCGAGAACTTGCCGCTCATCAGGGCGTTGGCTTTGGCACCGATGATGAGATACTGCGACGCACGAGGGCCTGCACCCCAGCTGAGGTATTTGTTTGCCCATTCGTGAGCGCGCTCGGTGTTCGGACGAGTCTTGGAGACGAGATTCACTGCGTATTCGTAGACGTTGTCAGACACCGGCACGCGACGCACAAGCTGCTGGAAATACATAATCTCCTCGGCGCTCATCACAGCCTCCACCTTATTGTTATTAGCTGCGGTGGTGTTTTTCACAACGGCGATTTCCTCCTCGTAGGAAGGATAATCGAGCATGAGGTTGAACATGAAACGGTCGAGCTGTGCCTCAGGAAGCGGATAAGTGCCTTCCTGCTCGATAGGATTCTGCGTGGCAAGCACAAAGAATGGCTCGCTCAGCTTGTATGTCTTGCCCGAAACAGTGACATTCTTCTCCTGCATGGCCTCAAGCAAGGCAGCCTGAGTCTTAGGAGGAGTACGGTTGATCTCGTCAGCAAGGATGATGTTAGCAAAAACAGGGCCTTTCACGAATTTAAACTGACGCGACTCATCCAAAATCTCGGTTCCGACGATATCGGAAGGCATGAGGTCAGGGGTGAACTGGATACGGTTGAAACTCAAACCAAGTGCTTGTCCTATTGTGTTGATTAACAATGTCTTGGCAAGACCAGGAACACCAACTAGCAGCACATGACCCTGACAGAAAATCGACAAAATGGTATCGTGAATCACCTCGTTTTGTCCGATGATGACCTTACCGATTTCTTTTTTCAGTGATTCGTATTTATTTACAAGAGCTTTTGCTCCTTCAACGTCAGAACTGTACATCTTTATTTATTAATTTTCCAATCAAATTGAAAATCGCAATCGCAGTAGTCGTCGCTCACTTTCACATAAGCCTTGCTTGACTTGGAATCAATCCATTTGTTGATGGCGTCTTGGCGAAGCTTCTGCATTGTCCATTGCTGTATCAGGGCATAATCTTCTTCGAGATTTGCCTTGTGTGGAGTGGTTTTCTTTTTGATTATCAACAATCTATATGCGTCTTTGTCGTTTTTTGTCTTCATCGGGACGGGGTTACTCACCTCACCCACCTGTAGTCTGTTTACCACCACAGAGACCTGCTGGTCGAGGTCTTCGGCGGCGAATAAGGTGCTGCCGTCTTTAGGATTCACGAGATAGCCGCCGTTCATCTTGTCGTCCTCATCGCTGAACTTTGTCACGGCTTCGTCGAAGGTGATGCTGTCGTTTCTGATAAGGTTGGCGATAGAGTCAAGTTCGTTGTAAGCTTGCTGTAACGCTTCCGGCGACACTTTAACCGTGAGCAGGATATGACGCACGTTGACGTAATCGCCACGGCGTTCTATCAACTGCAGGATGTGGAAACCATATTCTGTTTCAATAACTTCCGAGATCTCGCCATCTTTCAAGGCAAACGCCGCGGCTTCAAACTCAGGAACCAGCTCGCCCCTGCCCTGGAAACCGAGCTCACCGCCTTTCTTTGCCGAACCCGGGTCCTCGGAATAAAGCAATGCCAATGTTGAGAAACGCTCGCCTTTCAGGATACGGTTGCGCAAGCCATATAGCCTGTCTTTCACCGCAAGTTTCTCGTCAAGAGTGATTGGCGGTTTCTTCACCAGCTGCGCTATCTCGTAATGCGCGCTGACCATTGGGATGGAGTCTTTCGGGATGCTGTTGTAGAAATTGCGCACGTCGCTCGGGGTGGCATTGATGCCTTCAACGATCTTGCGCTGCACCTCTTCGATGAGTTTCTGTTCTTTGATTATGATACGGAGCTCTTCGCGGATCTCCTTAATGGTCTTGTCGTAATACTTTTCCAGTTTTTCCTGTGAACCAAGCTGATTCACATAATAACGGATACGATATTCAATTTCCTGATCAATCTGTTCGTCGGTGGCCTCGATACTGTCAAGCTCCGCCTGATTCAGCATCAGCTTGCGGAAAAGCTGGTCTTCAAGAATCTCGCAGCGTATCGACGAGGCGCTGCCTTTGATGCCGCCCTGAAGCCTGTACTGCATATACTGATCCTCGATGTCCGACTGCATGATGATATTCTTTCCGACTACAGCCACAACTTTATCGATAACCTGTGCTTGCTGAGCAAAAACCGTTGAAGCACAGACTGTTATAAAAACAAATAAAGCAAAAATCTTCCTTAGCTTCATAATCATAAACTAATATATTTCAAAAACTCGTTCCTTAACAGCTTTATTGTACAGACTGTTATTCATTTTCTCTATCAGTTCTTTCTTTCTCATGTTCAATATGATGTCTTTAACCGCCAAACTGTCGAGTTCCGGTGCCGTGTTGTCCTCGATATACTTCACGATTTCATTTTCGGAAACGACGGTGTCGAGATTCTGGTCTATCAGCATTGACTCATATTTGTAGATTATCAGAGAGGTGCGATAGTCCTCAATCTGCCTTGAGAAATCAAGTTCCGATTTGTCGATATTGTTTTCCGCCTGGTGAATGAGAAGCTGGCGGCGAATCCAGCTTTCGATGAAAGCTTTTGTCCTGACGAGGCTGTCGTTGACGCTAATGCCTTCATACAGAACACTTTGCAAATCGGATTGATACAAAACCTTGTCATAAATGGTGGCCACGACCTTGTCAGAGCCATCATTTTTGAAGTTTTGGCATGAAACCAAAGCCAAAACCAATATCAATCCGATTGCAAACCTTTTCATTTATAGTTTTTTCTGATTTTTTCCAAGACTTTCTCATTAACCGTCACCGGATATTTTGCTTTGAGAGACTCGAGCCAATCGTTTTCGAGTTTTGTCTGATAAGCTGAAGTGATGACACCTCTCGCCTCTCTATAGGTCTTCGGCTCAGGTTCGCGAACATCCAAAATCTTGACGATTTTCGTCGATTTGTCGACTGTTGAAGGAATCACTCGGATTGTTCCTACAACCCATTCCGTCTCGTCGATATCGACATTGTCGCCCTTTTGGAAATATGGAGATTTAACGGTGACGCCTTTCAGACCTTCGCTTTTCACAATCGCCTTAAGGCTGTCGTATGCCAAATCCTCACGAATCAGCTCTTCCATACGTGGAAGGCTTTCAGGGTTGCTCACGTTAACCAAGATTGTCTTCACGCGTTGACCCCACATATAATCGCCTTTGTTAGCCTCATAGAATGCCTTGATGCCGGCAGTGTCCATTTCAGCTTTTTTCCAGACTTCCTTATCCATCAAGTCGAAGAGAAGGATGCCGTCGTGATATTCCTGAACCAGAAGCTTGAATTCAGGATATTTAGCCTCGAGATGAGCGTCTTCGTAAGCAAATGCTGTATCTTTCACAAATTCATCATAAAGCTGGTAAGCGTATGAACCTTCTGACATAAACGGCTGTGCCGACTCATGATTTTTGATATATTCGACAAAATCAGCGATTTTAAACTCTTTTTTCTCCAATTTGAAGAGGACCTGATTTTGGTCAACACCTTCTGCCACGACATATTTTCCTTCTTTCAAAGTGCTGTCGATGGTTGCGATGAAAGCGTCTTTCACCTTGACATATTCCTTGAATTTGTTCTCTTTCAGGATACGTTTCAGCACCACTTCCTCGCTAACCTTGGCGCGCATGTCTTTCTCGACGCGTTTTTTGATGTTTTCTCTTTCTTCGTCAAGACTTTTCACGCCTGATTTCGAAACGAGCTTGATGATATGGTAGCCGTAGCTCGTCTTGACAGGCTCTGAGAACTCGTTTTCGTTCAATTTCTTAATCTCAGCGATGAATTCCGGTACGATTTGGCTCACTTTGAATGGGGTGAGCATGCCGCCATGCTGTGCGCTGCCTTTGTCGTCTGAATATTTTCTGACGATGACATCCCAATTCTTGCCGTCTTTATCGATTTCTTTGTATATGTTGGCTGCTTTTGCACCCACTATTGAGTCGGTCTTCTCCGGATCGTTTTCGTCGACGATGAGGAAGATATGGGCAGCTCTTATCTGGCCGCAAGCCGGAGTCTTCGAGTTGAGTTTGATGAGATGGTAGCCGAAGTCAGAGCGGATAGGCATTGAGACCTCGCCTTCTTTGGTGTTGTATGCGCCGGTTTCAAACGGATAAACCATATCGAACACCGAGAAATAACCGAGATTTCCGCGGTTGCCTTTGTAGGCGCGCTGTTTGCCGGGTATTGCCTCAATGTCGCGTGCTGAAGGGTCTTCTGATGCCTCGACAGCCACATCGCCGAAGTCTTCGCCATTCATGATGCGTTTACGAAGCTCGAGAGCCTTGTTGTAAGCCTTGAGCGTGTCGGCAGGCACTGCGTGGAGGTCGCATTTGATGAGGATATGCGATGCGTTGACATCCCACTGCATGCGTTCGTAAGCCTCATCGACGAGCTGTTCGGTGGCAGCGTCGTTTGAGAAATAAGGCTTGGCAAGCTGTTTGCGGTAGCCTTCATATTCCTTGACGAACTTCGGAAGAGTATCCATCTTAAGGTTCTCAGCCTCAGTGACTTTCAACTTGAAGTTGATATACATGTCGAGATAATCATCGACGCTTTTCTTGTCGATGACCTCGCTTTTCACGTTGTTTTTCTCATAAACTTCCACGAACTCGCCGGCGGTGATGTTTCTGTCGCCGATAGTTATCAAAGTCTTTGATTTCCAACCCTGTGCAAAGAGAAGGGATGGCATCATTATTGCTAAAAGAAATAATACTTTTTTCATATAAACTTTTTTTTATATTTTGTCTTTTTGAGTTTCCTCGCACTTCGTGCTCGGAATGACAACATTCTTTAATTTTTTATGGCGCGGCTTGAAAGCTCCTGCTAATTATTAAGAATCATTATGCCGCGCCTTATTGTTCCCTTTATTTTCTTGTCATTCCGAACGAAGCGTCAGCGTAGTGAGGAATCTCGAAATGACATTTAAAAAACGCTAAACCACGTGAATTATTATGCCTTCCTACTATAATTCGGTGATTCCTGTGTGATTGTGATATCATGCGGATGGCTTTCGTTCATGCCCGATGCGGTGATCTTGATGAAGCGAGCGTTGTGGAGCTCCTCAATGGTGTGTGAGCCTGTGTAGCCCATGCCTGCGCGGAGACCGCCGACCATCTGGTAGACCACTTCCGAGAGGCTTCCTTTGTAAGGAACACGACCGACGATGCCTTCCGGAACGAGTTTCTTGATGTCGTCTTCCATATCCTGGAAGTAACGGTCTTTCGATCCATGCTGCATAGCCTCGAGTGAGCCCATTCCGCGGTAGGTCTTGTATTTACGGCCTTCGAAGATGATGGTGTC
>Ga0310696_10001074_pt1 | contig 40177 bp, 35 predicted proteins | sample AusTroGonzalo_MG_4_FD_203885 | JGI IMG/M metagenome (GOLD analysis project Ga0310696, IMG submission 203885) | Bovine rumen microbial communities from tropical cattle in Woodstock, Queensland, Australia - Gonzalo_02 (v2) (version 2) | ecosystem: Host-associated > Mammals > Digestive system >... | reverse complement strand
TGCTGACGTTCTCGTTTAGCGTCAGTTTGTTTTTGGCTTCCATTTCGTAATCGGCCCCGTCCGTGGATACGTTGGACGATATGGTAATATCTTCGGGGTCAATATAGACCTTGCCTTTTGCTTTACCTTTGCCGCCTGCCGCCGCAAAAGAGCCGCCGTTAAGAAGTACTTCTTTATTGGCACTAAGTTCAATAAAACCGCCGTCGTTTTCCTGTGATTTGGCTTCTAAAGAGGCGCCACGCTCAAAGTTGGCGTTTTCTTGTGCGAAAATGGTGATATTACCGCCTTTGCCTTGCTCGGCGCTCGCGGAAATCGTACCGCTCTCAAGCGCAACATTTTGGGCGTTAATCGTAATATCCCCGCCGTCGCGTACACCGGTAGCATCTGCGGAAATCGCCCCCGTATTCACAAAATCTTGCGCGGCTTTGATGACGATTTTTCCGTTTTCAATAAATACGCCGCCTTCGTTCATTCCCGTCGTATTGACGATATCGGACGTTTGGAAATTGGTGCTGATTTGCCCGTCGTTGCGGATATTGCCGCCAAGCATGCCCACCCCGCCCATGGCGTTAATTTTACCTTTGACGGAAATCAAACCCAGCGAATCAATCGGCAAGTCCCCCGCCAAAATGGCCTGTGTGGCGGCGGAAGAAGCGGTCTTATCGTCGTTTAAGACGCTTTCCATAAATTCTTTGCTCGGCGTCATCAAGGTTAAGGACCCTACATTGACGATACCGCTCGCGCCGATCATAATGCCGTTGGGGTTTAAGAAGAACACATTTCCGCCGATTTGGCCGTTTTTATAGGCATTGAGCACGCCGTCAATATGGCTCTGCGGCCCGTTGACGAGGTTAACAAGGTTAGCCGTGCCGTCGGGCAAATACATATTGGCCGTGGCGTTTTCGTACACGTCAAATTTAGCAAACGAGTTGAACCCCGTGTTCCCGCTGACGGTGGACGTACTAATATCGTACGTACTGCCGTTTTGCGTAACCGTGGTGTCGGTCCGCCCGTCGGTAACAATCATTTGGGCAAAACCGCTGTTAGCCATTAAAAACACAAAGGCCAAAGTAAGCGAAAAAACTTTAGTTGCGAATTGTTCTGTTTTCATCATATAACTCCTTAAATCTTGGCTTGCACATAGAAAAGCACTTTGGTTTCCTTCTTGTCCAAATAGGTATGTTCGCGCAGGCGTTGCGCCACACTGATTGACCCTTCAAAATGTTTCCACAACCCCATTCTCAAACCGCCGCCGGCGCTGTAAATATCTTTCTCATAGTGTTCGGGATAATAAATAGTGTTACTGGGGTAAATGTGCCCGTAGTCAAAGAACGCAAAGACCTGCACATAATCTACGGGTTTAAGTTTCTTCATAAAAGTCATATTGTATTGGAATTCGGCCATGCCGTCTAACGCGCTGTCGGCCGAGAGCATCCCCTCGCTGTATCCGCGCACGGTATTCACACCGCCAATCTGCATTTGTTCGCTGGTGGGCACTTCGCCGCCCAGTCTTTTTTGCCCTTTTACTTTGAGGTTAAGGCCGAAGAACTTACTTAAATTGTATTGCGCTTCGCCGTAGTAGTTGCCGCGCCAGAAGTAATTATCCCCGTCGATAAGCGTCAACCCTTTGGTGGCACTTACCATGTTAAACAAATACCCGCGACTAAACATTAAAATATTATCTAAAGAAAGCGAGAGCGTATCTATATCGTTGCTTTGCGTTTTATTTTTATCAATGTAGTTTGCGCCGTCTTTGGTGCTCGCCGTAAAGCGCGCGTTGCTGATGGTATTTACGCGCACGAAAAAGGGTTTTTTCACATAGAGCGAATAGCCGTAGAAGTCACCCGTAATATTTAAGGGTTTCATACTGCCGTTTACAATTTCGGTATCGGAGTAATCAAACGCAAAACCGACGCGAGAATTAAAAAACGGCTCCGGAATTTCGTAAGACGCAAATGCACTGTTGGACCCGCGCGAGAACATACCGCCCACGGATAATATATCGCGGTACTTGGTTAAACTGCGCGCCGTAGCATACGCCCCGTAGCGCAAGAGCCCCGTTTCGCGCTGGCCGGCGTTATCCATAAAACCGACCAAAGAGAACGTTGGCGGTTCTTCCATTACCACGTTGACGTTGGTCGTACCATAGACACTTCCGGGGGCCAACGTTAAGCGGGCTTTGGCGTCGTTGGCGGCGTTAAACTCCAAGGCACCCTGTTGCAGCGTGCCCGCAGCGATCGCGTCGCACGGGCAGAAATCAATATAGCGCTTAATGTAACTTTCTTTGGTGTGTTTATTGTTGGAAATCGTAAAGTGCTGTACGCGCCCTTCCATTAAACTGATGACCAATACCCCCTTGGAAACATCCTGCTCCGGCAGGTAAGCCCGCGCGGCGATATATCCTTTGAGCAGGTAGGCATTATTGACGGTATCCAAAATATCATAGATATCGTTGATGCTTAATAATTGTCCTTCGTATTTCTTTTTTAAGTTATCAAAAAATTCTTTAGGCAGCGCGGAACTGGGAGCAAAAAAGATTTTGTTAATGCGCAGCACTTTCGCGTCGGCTTGCTTTTTTTCTTCTTCGCTAAGCGCGTCTTTTTCTTTAACGATTTTCGCTTTGTTGTTTAAGTATGTTTGGCGTGCCGCTTGAATTTGGGCATCCTTTTGTTGTTCAAACATTTCTTCCTGCATGCGGGTCATACCGGATGCGGCTAAATTTTGCGTTTGGGCAAAACTCCCTAACGGGAAAAATAACAACGCGAGTATAGCAAGAGAACTCTTTTTCATTTATTTTACCCCCTGTGTGGCGTTTGTTTTTTGCGCGGCATTTGCTTTTTGCGCGGCTTCAAGCAGTTTTTTCGCCTTTATCGCGGTGCGCGGATCAGCATAATCGTCCTGCACTTTGTCGTCGTAAACGTAAATATCGTCGGGGGAAGAGTAGGTAACTTCCTGCCCTCCGTCGTAAATAAAAACCACTTCCACGCGTCTGTTTTTGGAGTACGCCTCCGGCGTGTAATCGTCCTCGGCGGGGTGCGTATCCCCGTAGGAAATCACATCTATTTTATCTGCCGGAACACCTAGAGAGAGGATAAAATCTTTGACGGCTTGGGTGCGCTGTTCACCCAGCGACATATTTTTAGCGGTAAAGCCGCTGATATCGGCGTGGCCTTCCAAGCGCACGCGGAAGCCCCCGCACCCCATATTCTGCGCGAGTTGCTTGATTTCTTCCTTAGTTTCCAAGTCAAGGTCCGCTTTGGCATTTTCGAAATAGAAGGTAGATTTATATTGTTTGCCCTCGCACGTATTTTTGCAAACACGCTTGGTGACACACCCCGTAAGGGTAAATAATGCGGTAAAAATGCACACTAAAACCAATGTTGCGACGTTGTTGTTATTCATAAACTCCTCTTCTCTGTGACGTAATCCGGTACAAAATTTTATGGGAAATTAGCACGACAAAAAGCCTTGTTTGCGGGGCCTTTGTTTCACTCCCCATTGTATACATTTTTACAAATAAGGCAAAAGAGCGCAACCCCTTTTTAGGCCCATGTGCCCCTAGGTCTAAAGACCCATAGTTTTTCGGTGCATAAAGGTTAGCATTTGAGGTGTAAAAATTTTCAAAAGAAGCCTATATGTGGGGAAAAAGTAATCGTATCGTTCGTTGTTTTATCTGCCCTGTCCGCTGCTGAGCCGGCCCAAGCGGGGCAGGCGTTTGCTAGAGCATAAAAAACCCCTAGCAAGTTTTACTAGGGGTCATTACCACAAGGGGAGAATCGTTAAAGATAAGTAACCGTCTGCTCAATCGGTTTGCGGTTAAAATGATTGGGCAAGGGTTCCGCTTTTTCTGCCGCGTAACCTAACGCAATGAAAGTCAGCACTTCTTCGTTCTTGGGCAGTTGGAACGCTTCGCTTGCTTTTTCGGGGTCAAAGAAATTCACCCAACAACTATCCACGCCCACACTCTTGGCAGCCAAAATCATATGCGTAGCCACAATGGATGCATCCTCAATGCCGGAGTCATATTTTTGGCCCGGATATGTGAACGTATTTGTTTTATCAAAAGCAACCAATAACATGGTCGGCGCTCCGTAGCGGCAAGGTGTTAAACCGTCCACTTTGGCAAGGCTCTCTTTGGACTGAATCACATAGACATGCTGTTCCTGGTTGTTCTTTGCCGTAGGAGCGAGTCGTCCGGCTTCTAAAATTACGTCTAGTTGTTCTTTGGTAATTTGCGTTGCACCAAAGTTCTTACAAGAGTAGCGGTTCTTTACAACGTCCATAAATTCCATAATTCCCTCCTTAACAACTCCGTTCGGTGGTATAGTGTATTTTTACAATTTAATCTAGCTTTACACATTATATAAAATAAAAATCCCTATCATTTACAGACAATTGCTACAATATTCTTATATAAGTTTTAAGGAGACTAAACATGGCAACCGTAACTAGCGTATTAAACACGATTAACACGCCCCAAGACGTAAAAAAATTAAACCCGCAAGAACTCAATTTATTGGCGAAAGAAATAAGAGAAACCCTCATTAAACGGGTGGACATAACAGGCGGACACTTTGGCTCCAACTTGGGGATTATTGAGACGACGATTGCCTTACACTATGTGTTTAATTCTCCTACCGATAAAATCGTGTTTGACGTATCGCACCAATGCTACGCGCACAAAATGTTAACAGGCCGCAAAGCGGGTTTTACGGATCCGGACTCCTACTCCAAATATACGGGTTACACCGCGCCCGAAGAAAGCGAGCACGATTTATTTAAGGTCGGCCACACCTCTACGTCAATTAGTTTAGCCATGGGACTTGCCAAAGGCCGCGATTTGCTGGGGCAAAAAGGTAACGTGATTGCGCTCATTGGCGACGGGTCGCTTACCGGGGGCGAGGCCTTGGAAGGGCTTAACAACGCCGCCGTGTTGGGCAGTAACCTTATCATTGTGCTAAACGACAACGATATGTCTATCGCCGAAAATCAGGGCGGTATCTGCAATATGCTCACGCACATGCGCCAAAATAAGGGGAACGTCAAAAACAATTTCTTTGAAGCACTAGGGCTTGAGTATATCTATTTAGACGAAGGCAACGATATTCAAAAACTGATTGCCTTATTCAAACAAGTGAAAGATACAAATCACCCGGTTGTCTTGCACATCCACACGCAAAAAGGCAAAGGGTTTACTCCTGCCGAAGTGAACAAAGAGCCGTTTCACTGGATTATGCCGGGTACCATTGCGCATCTAAATGATGCCCCCAAACCCATGCGCGAAGATTATAACTCCCTTACCAAAGATTATTTATTGCAAAAAATGAGTGAGGGTATGCCGATTGTGGCTATTAACGCGGCTACGCCCGGCGCGTTCGGTTTCAACAAAGAATTCCGCAACAAAATGGGCACACACTTCGTGGACGTAGGTATTGCCGAAGAACACGCGGTGGCGATGACTTCCGGCCTTGCCAAAAGTGGCGCAAAGCCTGTGTTCTGCGTGTCCAGTTCGTTTGTGCAACGCACCTATGACCAACTCTCACAGGATTTGGCCCTCAATAGCAATCCGGCCACGATACTTGTGTATTGGGGTGGTATTTCAGGCGCGGATGCCACGCATTTGACTACGTTTGATATCCCGCTCATTTCCAATATTCCCAATATGGTGTATTTGGCCCCCACCTGTAAGGAAGAATATCTACGTATGTTAGACTGGTCCGTGCAGCAAAACAAATATCCGGTGGCGATTCGCGTGCCCATGAATTTTGTATCTTGCGGCGAACAAGACAATACCGATTATTCCGTTTTGAACAAGTTTAAAATGGTAGAAAAGGGAAATAAAGTGGCGCTTATCGGGGTGGGAACTTTCTTTGAGAAAGCGCGCGAAGTAAAAGCGTTTTTGAAAACTAAACTCAACCTGAATGCCACGCTTATCAACCCTTGCTTTATAACGGGGATAGATACCGACATGCTCGAAAGTTTGAAGGCAGATCACCAGATAGTGGTAACGCTGGAAGACGGCGAATTAGACGGCGGTTTTGGCGAGAAAATAGCCCGTTTCTATGGTAACAGCCTTGTGAAAGTGCTTAACTACGGCTCGTTTAAGGAATTTACGGACAAGGTTTCTAAAGAGGCCCTTTACACCAAATACCGCTTAACACCGCAGTTAATAGCAGAGGATATCAAATCGGCACTATAATCAACAAGCCCCACCATTTGAAACCCACCCTTTGCGGTGGGTTTTTCTGTGGACGGAAGCAAGCAAACTGCTTCAAAATACCCCTAGGCAAATTTTGTTATTAAATTTCCGTAAATAATAAGCGCGATAGGTCAAAATTAAACGCTATACGTTTCCAATCGCGCGACCGTCCCGTAACCCAAAAATGCGTCAACACATCTTTCGGTAAGTCCGCCCCGCACAAATCCGCTAACGCTATAGGCCTATCCAAAATCCCTATAAAATCAAACTTTTCTAAACTATCCTTTGGTACGTCGCCTAAATCAAATTTAACGTCCTTTCCGCGCGTTTCTATGCGTTGCCCGCGCGGGATTTGTGCAAGCACCAACACAGCCGCGTTCAAATCTTGCGCCAAACGGCTTAATTCGTCCATTATTTCCGCCATTTCTTCCGCTCTGCGCCGGAAATTATCCGTCCCGCGCAATAATTGCAGATAATCAATTACAATAAGGTCTAATTTTGACTTTTCAACCCCGTTTGCCGTATCCGCCGCCGCATAAATATCGCTTACACGTTGGCCTGTTTTATCCGTTATATAAAAGGGCTTATCCGTCAACGATAACACCCCTTGCACATATGGTTTCCATGCGTTGCCTGAAATAGATTCGGGGCAGATTTTCATTTCAAGTAAACGCGCTACGATCGTTTTTACGGGTAACTCTAAAGAAACCAATAACGTAGGGTTTCCGGCCTTAAAACAACTCTGGCACACTATGTTAAGCGCAAAGGACGTCTTGCCTACTGCCGGAGCACTTGCCAATAGCGCAAGTTTCCCCTTTTGCAGGCCGCCCGTATGCTTATCTATACCGGCGAACCCCGTTAACACAAATTGCGATGTATTAGCACGCATTATATCCATTTTTTCACTCCTTATTTATCCAAGATATAACTAGTATAAAAAAACAGCGCGACGACGTATTGTCGTGCCATTTTTTATTTTAATGGTAAAATTACGCATTTTTTATTATAATTTCGGGTACATCCATTTTAGGAGGTTGTTTATGTCCCTTACCCCTGTCAAACACCAAATTTTAGACGCGGTCGCCAATATGACCGCCCCCATGATTATCAAAGGCGCGGCCGGAAGCGGCAAAAGCGCGATTACCCTTAAAATTGCTGACGTTTTCGCCAAACAACAACTGCCCAACAACGTAAGAACCCGCGTACATGTGGTCACCTATACCAATATTTTGACCAACCACTTACAAACCCAAGCCAATAACTCCAATATAGTATCCACCACCGCACATGAGGCCTTAAACCGCTTTTTGGAAACTAACGGCCATAAACGCTTACAAGACGTATTTGAAAACTCAGCAAGCAAAGAAAACAAAGAAAAGTGGCCTATCCTGCACGGATTGAGCAAAACACAGCCTTTTAGTAAGTATTCATTTGATTTTTTATGCGAAGAATTTAAGCGCATAGAAAACCACACCGTGACCAAGCCCGAACAATACCGCGCAGCGTGTTTATCGTCCGCCACCAAAGATTTTACCGACGAACAAAAAGATTACCTGTGGGCCCTGTATCAGGCTTATAAAAAAGAATTGCGCAAAAAAGGCAAATATATGTTTGAAGAAATGGCCAATATATGCCTTGATATCATCCGCCAAAACCCCCGTTTTACGCCGTTATGCACGCATTTAATTATTGACGAGTTCCAAGATTTGGAGCCCAACGTCATAGAAGCCCTTTCCAAAATGTGCCAAATCCCGCAAAATATCGTGTTTGTGGGTGATTTGGCCCAAGATATTTATTCGCACAGCAAGAGTTGGAAAGATATCGGCACCGACGATAAAAAAGTGTTTGAACTGCGCGAAAATACCCGCAATACCAAGCAAATCGCCGCCGCCGCGCAAAGTTTGCTTGATAACGAATATGCCCTAAACGAACACGACCGCCAAGATTATACGGATATGATTTCCGCCGGTGATAACGGGCCCAAGCCGGTGCTGGTGATGTGCCGCAACGCCAAAGAACAATGGTGGTATGTAAAAAACGAACTCAAAAATATCCCCGCGCACGACAGCGTAGCCATCATCTATCGCAAACGCACCAACGAGATTGCAAACCATATCGGGGCTTGCAAATCCATACACAGCATTAAATTTTTTGATACCATGCATAAAAGCAAAGGCTTGGAGTTTGACTATGTGTTTATCATCAACGCCAACGACGATTGCTTACCCAACCGCCACGCCTTGGAACAAGACCCCGATAGCGCCATTTCGCAAGAACGCCGCCTACTTTATGTGGCCATGACGCGCGCGCGCAAGCAGTTATTTATCCTGACTTCTTCCAAACCATCGCGCTTGGTGGCCCAAATCAACCCGACCACGCTTTCCCCTATCGCGTTGGACTATAAAGCCTATGAGCGTTTCCACCAACTGCGCGTGGACGAGTTACTCAACCAAAGCGACAAAATAAAACAACTCCAACAACAGATCAGAAAACTTCAACAAATTGATGACCGCAACAAGGAGCGTCTTTCGCTTTTGGAGCGGCAACAGGCTTTCTTGGACAATAACCTGTTATGGACAGATCCGACCCAAAAATACTTCCGCAGTGATGCCAAAATTTTGATTTTGGGCGGCGATAACGGCCTTTCGCTCCAAGATGCGCAACATATCTGTAAAGAATTCGGCATAGATTCCCGCGATATAGAGTGGATATCCTACGAGGGCGTGGTTAAATTTAACCCCCAAAAACTGCAAGGAACCCGCAATTATTGCGACGTGATTGTGGGGGCCATTCCGCATAAGAGCGGCACGTTTGATAATTTAGTGTCGGAGTTTGAGCAACACCGCGATAACTATTCGCCCGAAATACACATTTTGCGTGCGGAAAACGGCGCGTTGGAAAAATTAACTGCCACGAGTTTGAAAGCGATACTCAAAAAGAGCAATAAAGCCTATTTGCAACAACAGCAATAGGATTTTTAAGCGGTGGAGATTCCCGAGTCCTGCGGACCGCTTACTTTCGGGAATGACGGCTTTTTTAATGTTTAATTAGGTCATCCCGTACTTGATACGGGATCTTCCACGCACCGCCGTTGTTACGTTACGAAACATCTAGCGTGGAAGACCCTGAATCAAGTTCAGGGTGACGCTTTATTTTATTTATTGTGCGGGGTTACGCAAAAAGCGCGAAAGCCGTTTGTGTTAGCGTGACATGGCGTTAGAGTGGCTGATTTTTCAAAATCGCTCTATATGGCGTGGGCAAGTTGCCCGCATAGGCGTACCTTAATGGTACGTCAAGGGCAAGGGACACGCCAGATAGCAGATTTTGGAAAATTGTTGACCGGAGTCCGCAAACGGAGCCGAGTTTATCTCGGCGAAGTGCGGGGTTACGCAAAAAGCGCGAAAGCCGTTAAAAACAAGCACACCGCACCATTAAAGAACCCCGCTTACGCGGGGTTCTGTTTGCCATTCAACTCACAAATAATACACTTACTTATATTTGGCTTCTTTTTTCAGGAAATCAAATACTTTCCGTTCCGTCAACGTCGCTAACACTTGGTCTTTGCGTTCGTTGAAGAACGTTTTAATTTTCTTTTCGTCGGTCTTGGCCGTATTGGTGGCAAGGCTCTTATCGAGCTCCGCTTTCCAATCTTCTTCGGTCGCCGTCAAGTTTTCGGCCTTGGCGATAGCGTGCACAATGTATCCGATACGCAAGTCTTTCTCCACGCTCGGGCGGATGCGTTCTTCAAACATTTTGTGTTGTTCCGCCGTCAATTTATGCGGGTCCATTTGCGTCATTTGGTGCACGAAATTGTGCAAAGAATTTTCGGTATATTCTTCCACTAAACTCTCGGGCAACGCAAAGTTATTCATTTTGACCAAGTGGTCTTCAATTTGTTTGACTTCTTCGCGGTTGGCGGCGCGTTCGGCCTCGGCGGTTAAATTTTCTTTCACTTTGGCTTTTAGGGCATCTAACGTATCAAAACCCATATCTTTGGCGAAATTATCGTTGAGTTCGGGCAAGATTTTGTTTTTGATATCGTCAACGGTTACGTGGAAAGAAAGCGTATCGTTACCTTCTTTGGTTTCAAAATCTTTCGTGTCGCCTTTTTTGAGCCCTTTAACGGCTTCGGCAAGCCCGCTAAAGGTCTGCGGGGCGGACATATCAATCAGTTCCGATTCGGCGGATAATTTGTGCTCGTAGGTGCCGTTGCGTTTACCTTCGTAATGCACGATAACGTAGCACTTGTCGTCAATGACGGCGCCGTCGGCGGCACTTTCCAAACGGGCATTGGCGTCCAACACGCGCGAAAGGTTTTCATCTACGTCCGCGTCGGTTACGGGTTCCTGTTTTTTGGTAATTTCAATACCCTTGTAATCTTTTACTTCAAATTCGGGGGCGACATCTACCGCCATTTCAAAGGTAAAGGGTTTGCCGTCGGCAAAAGCGTTAAAATCGGCTTTGGTGAGCATAGGGACGGCTACCGCGTCTAATTTAGCCGATACGACGGCTTCGTTAATGGCGCCTTTTACCGCTAAATCCAACGCGCGTTCTTTAATATGTCCGGCGAAATTCTGTTTGACTAAATCTAACGGCACTTTACCCGCGCGGAAACCTTGCATTTGCGCACGAGATTGCACCTGTACGGCTGCGTTTTGGAAACATTTGGTTATAAACTTATCGGATACTTCCACCGACAACGTAACCCGACAACCTGTTTTAGAAAGTTGTGTTGCTTTTACTTCGCCCGCTTCTGCGGTTTTGAAAATAGACATCTTACGCTCCTGTGCTATCGGACTAGTCAATTTATGGACGGAGAGGGACTCGAACCCTCACGGATAAGTCCATACGCTCCTAAGGCGTACGCGTCTACCGGTTCCGCCATCCGTCCGAATTAGCCTAAAATAAAAGTGGGCCATGTGAGGCTCGAACTCACGACCTTACGCTTAAGAGGCGTCTGCTCTACCAACTGAGCTAATGGCCCATACAAAGATTTGTATAGTAAGATTATACCAAAAAAATGCCCTGCTCGTAAACTTAAAAGGCCCTTGGTATAACGTAAAGAAGTGATTTTATTATAGCAATTTTGGCCCGTCGGCGCAAGCGGGCAAGCGCGGCGGCAGGTTTTGGAAAATGGTTGCCCGTAGTCCGCAAACGGAGCCGAGTTTATCTCGGCGGAGTTAGGGGTTACGCAAAAAGTGCAACACGTTGTTAAAAAAGGCCCCGCGCAAGCGGGGCCTATAAATCTCAATACATCCTAACTTATTTCTCGTCTTTCGTTTCTTCTTCCGTCCCAAACGAATCCTGCAACAATTCACCCAACGTCGGGCGCGGGGCTTGCTTCATATATTGCGCCACGACTTTGCGGTTTTGCGCTTGGTCGTACTTCTTAACGGATAAGTTAACGGTGAACGTTTCCGGATTCACACCCACGACGAGTGCCGTAATCGTATCGCCCTCTTTGGCGGTAAATTCGCGGCCCATTTCAAAGGGGCTGATAAACCCTTTGGTGTTGTTCTTGCCGATGGTGCATTCCACCCCTTCTTCTTCGGACACTTTGGTAATGACCGCTTTTACGGAACTCTTATACGGATAGCGGCGTTTCAAGGCGTCGGCGGGGTTTAAGAAAAGTTGTTTAAGGCCGAACTCCAAACGCGGGGTTTCTTTGTCCAATTTTAACAATTTGGCTTTCAAGCGTTGGCCGCGGCGATAGTTGGTGATGGCGGTTTCGGGTTCTTTCCAAGCGATATTTTCCAAATACACAATCCCTTCAATGCCGTGGAAGCGCAAGAATAATTTTTCCTTATCTACTTTGGAAACGACCACGCGCAACACGTCGCCTTCTTTAATTTCGCCGAGTACTTGAGCGCGGCGGACGGCTTCGTCTTCTTCCAATACTTGTTTGCGCGAAACGATAAGTTTTTGTTTTTCTTTAATAAATTCTACGATTTGGGCTTTGATTTTGGCCCCTTTGGGCAAGTAATGTTTATAGGCGGTGTGTAATTCCGATAAAGACAAGGGCATAAACCCGTTTACGCCGAAAACGTCCACAATGTAACCGCCTTTTACGCAGTCCACAATCGTGCCTTTCACACGTTCTTTATCTTCATAGGCTTTTTTGCATACGTCCCAGCCTAAATATTCCAAGGCTTTCTTATGCGACAAAATAGTCATCCGTTCGTCAGAGCCGCGTTTTACCATAACGGCAGAAATTTTTTCGCCTACCGCCGGCAAGGTTTTACCCTCAAATTCGCTGACGGGGATGGCTCCTTCTTTTTTGGCTCCGGTATCTACCAAAATATAATCTTGGTTGATTTGTACGACGGGTACTTCTACAATTTCTTTTTTATTTAACTTCTCCAGTAAAGACTCCTGCTGTGCAATTAACTGGTCCATGGTGAGTTCTTCGGTTTCGTTAATTGTTTCTTCTGATTTTTTTATTTCTTCATTTGTCGTCATAAGTCCTTATTACACTTTTTGCGCTGTGGCAAAAACTGCGTTACCTCCGTTAGATATGTATTGCGTTTATTGCATCCATTATTTGATTTGCAAATCGTTTATATTCTGTTTTCGGCTCGGCGCTTTCGTCTTTTTTAAGTGTCATCACGTGGCCGAATTTTACCCGTATTTTGCGCACCCACGGCATCCCGAAAGTGCCCTCAATTTTTACCGGCAACACGGGCGCACCGGTTTTATACACCACAAAGCCGATACCGCTTTTTGGTTTTTGCGGCTGGCCGTTTTTACTGCGTGTGCCCTCGGGGAACATCACAATACTTTCCCCCCGCTCCAAGGACGCGACCACTTCTTTAAGTGCGCCGAAATCCCCTATTGTGCGGGCGCGGTCCACCGGAATATAGTTACAATGGTGAAAAAACCACCCGACAAGCGGTATTTGGAAAAGTTCCTTTTTGGCCACAAAGCGCGAATCGCGCACAAGGCCGGCAAACGCGCCGATAGCCGGCGGATCGGCATTGGAAAGGTGATTGCACGCAATAACAAGCGCGCCGGTCTTGGGGATATTTTCAAGACCTTCCACCTTAAAGTCATAAAAGAGCCGAAAGAATATCCTGAAATTAAATTTTACCAAATTAAGCAGCATATATGCTAGATTTTCTCCAAAACGGCAGCGATAACCTGCTCTAAATTAAGGTGCGAGGTATCAATAATAATCGCATCTGCCGCGGGTTTTAACGGGGCCACGGCGCGGTGGCTGTCGCGGTAGTCGCGCTCCTTAATAAGGGCCAAAATAGCGTCGTAATCGGCATTCTCTCCTTTTTCGCGCAACTGCTTGACGCGGCGGTTGGCGCGCTCCTGCGCGGACGCGTCCAAATAAAATTTAATATCGGCGTCGGGGAAGATGACGGTTCCCACGTCGCGCCCTTCCATCACGATACCGCCCTTTTCGCCCTCTGCGCGCATACGAGCGGTCAGTACGGCGCGGGCGTCGCCGTTGGTGGATACTTGGCTGGCGACGTTGCCCGTTTCTTCCAAATGCAACTTTTCGCCTAAAAATTCCCCGTCCACATACATATCCAGTTTAGCGTCGGGGCGTCGTTTGAAATCAAAACGGAGTGCTTGGGCAAGGGCTAAAACGGCGTCGTGGTCGGCGGGGTCCACCTGTTTTTCAAACACTTTGTAGGCCAAAGCGCGGTAGAGTTCGCCCGTACTTAAAAACCCGTAGCCGAGTTTTTCCGCAACGGCTCTGCCGACACTGGATTTACCCGTGCCGGCAGTTCCGTCAATAGAAATCACTTTGCCGTTAGGACGCATTATTGCCCCGCCTGCAAGGAATCGGTTACCCCGCGCACCGCGAGCATGATAGCGTCTTGGCTGGTTGCGGCGGAAGCGGCGGTGTCCATATCAATAATGCCGTCTTTGTAGAGTTTGGCGAGGGCTTGGTCAAAGGTGTTCATGCCGTAGAATTCGCCCCCTTGAATTTGTTTATACAAGTCAGCGTGGCGGCCTTCCAAAATCAGTTTACGCACCTGCGGGGTGGAAACTAAAATTTCCAATGCGGGGCGCATATTGTTCTGTAAACTGGGCAGTAAGCGTTGGCAGACGATACCGCGTATCAAGTCGGAAAGTTGCCCGCGCACCTGTTCCTGCTGTTCCGTAGGGAAAGCATCCACAATACGGGTAATAGTCTGCAACACGTTAACGGTGTGCATGGTACCCAACACGAGTTGCCCCGTTTCCGCCGCGCTGATAGCGGCTTTGATGACTTCGGGGTCGCGCAATTCGCCGATTAAGATAACATCGGGGTCTTGGCGCATAGCCGCGCGCAGAGCCGCCGTATAGGAAATCATATCTACCCCGAGTTCCAACTGGCTGATGACCGAGCGGTTTTCGGTATGGATAAATTCAATGGGGTCTTCAAGCGTCAAAATGTGGCCCGCGCGGGTTTTATTGATGTGGTCAATCATGGCGGCGAGTGTGGACGTTTTACCCGAGCCCGTCATCCCCGTTACTAAAATCAGCCCGCGGCGCGATTCGGCCATTTTGCACAAAATTTCTCCGGGCAAATTGAGTTCTTCAAAGGAAGGAATCTTGGGCGGAATATGGCGGATAGCCATACAAATTTTACCGAGTTGGCGGTACACGTTAAAGCGGAAACGCCCGTATGATTTGGCGTCTAACGAGAAGTCCACGGTGCTGTATTGTTCAAATATACGGCGTTCGCGTTCCCCCATACACGCATAGGCCATTTTTTTGGCTTCGTCGTTGGAGACAAAACTATCTTCAATCGGTTTCATCTGCCCCTGTAAACGCACATAGGCGTTGGAGTTGCCGCGGATATGCAACCCGCTGGCTTTATTATCCACTACGGTTCTAAGCAAACTTTGTAATCCTACCGCCATAATCTTCTCCTTTTAGTAAGCCTTTCTTATATTATACCCGTTTTTTGCGTCGCAAACACGCGGGAACGTCCAAATTGTTTTTCGGCCGGAAATCGGCAAAGCGGTCCTCCGGCGTTAATTTCCCCACAGGAGTCAACGTTTCCAGCGGGCGCGCACGGTTCATAAACCGGCTCGCTTTTTGCGAATCAAACCCCGCCGCAATAAGCGTTACGCGGTAGCGCTCTTGCATGGTAGGGTCGTAAGAGCACCCGAATTTGATGATAGAATCGGCGCTCGCATATTTGCGGATACACTCCAGCACTTCCATATTTTCCTGAAGTCCGGGGTCCGCCGCTAAAAAGTGCACAATAAAACCTTTAGAACCGCCAATATCGGCATTTTCCAAGAGCGGCGAAGAAATGGCCTCTTTCAACGCTTCCAAATGACGGCCCGGACCGCTGGCCTCGCCGATACCGATTAGTGCCTTTTCCGATTTGTGCATAATGCGGTAAATGTCGTTAAAATCAATATTCTGTTCGCCCGAGGTGGTAATCACGTCCGAAATGCCGCGTACCGCCTGCAAGAGCACTTCATCTACCATTGCAAACGCGGCGCGGCTGGACGTGCGCGAAGTCGTGTTGGCCAGTAATTTTTCGTTGGGAATAATAATCATGCAGTCCACGTAGCGTTGCATTTCCTGAATACCCGCATCTGCTATTTCGGCACAGAGGTATCCCTCGGAACTGAACGGACGCGTTACTACTCCCACCACCAGTATTTTATCGCCCATTTCTTCTTTGGCCAGTTTCGCAATATAAGGCGCCGCACCGGTGCCCGTACCGCCGCCCATACCGGCCGTAACAAAGAGTAAATCACAAGGCGCAATAATAGATTTTAATTCTTCGTAAGATTCTTCGGCGGCTTTGCGCCCTTTAACCGGATCCCTGCCCACGCCCAGACCCTTGGTCAGTTCCGAGCCGATTTGCACCAAACGCATGGCTAAATTGCGGCGCAGGTCCTGCGTGTCGGTATTGACGGCAATAATTTCCACATCTTTTAAGTTAGACTTCGCCATGTGGTTCACGGCATTTCCGCCACCGCCGCCGACGCCGATTACTTTAATAATCGCCTGTTTACTCTCAAAAAGCGACGCGGGTCGCGCGGTAATATCGGGTGTAATGTCTGCCATAGTTTAATTCCTTAGTAACCTAAAATACTCTTTACCCACTTTCCTATTTTACCAAAACCGGTGCCGTCCGTCTTGGTATTGTAATAATTTTCGTAATTATTGGTTTTATTGACGTATAACGCCAGTGCAATAGCGGTGCTGTATTCGGGGGTTAAAAATTCTTCCGGCGCGTGGATTAAATCGCGCGAAATACGCCCGCGGCGCACATCTTTAAGCCCTAAAATATTCATGGTTAACAAATCCATGCCCGCCATGGCCGAACCGCCCCCCGTGATGACGCCCACCAGCGGCAAATTCTTCAAATCGTAACCGCTTTCCAAGGCGGCTGTTTCCACTTTTTCCAACAATTCTTCCACACACGGCTGGATATAGTCCAACACTTTGGACGTATTTTCCAAGTGGAATTTTTCCCCGTCCATACTGGGCACTTGGATATCTTCTTTTTTAAGCAAACTCGGGTGCGTAACGCCGTAGCGTTCTTTGATGTCTTTGGCGGCTTTGCGCGTAGTGCCTAACATCCGGCACAAGTCGCCGGTGATCGCATCACACCCCACCGGCAAATCGTGCGAGAATTTTAATACCCCGCCGCTGTAAATGCCGATAGACGTGGTTTCCCCGCCGAAATCAATCAGCACCGCGCCGTTGTTCTTTTCGTCACTGGTCAGTACCGCGTCACCCAATGCCAACAGGCCGTAGACGTTGCCTTCAATTTGATATCCTTGGCGTTGGATGGCTTTGGTTAAATTTTTAAGGTGCGCGCTCATGCCCGTAACAATCAGCACGCGCACGTCTAACAGCGAGCCTTCCATCCCTTCGGGATTCGGGCTTCCCCATTGGCCGTTAATAGCAAAATCCTGCTCAATAACGTTGATGATTTCACAATTACTTTTTAAGGGAACGGACTTGGCGTTTTCTACCGCTAAATTCATATCGTTAAGGGTAATTTCGCGGTCGCGCGCGCCCAAGTGATAAGAGCCTTTATTGGAAAACGATTCCAAGTGCGAGCCGCGTATCGCCACGAAAATTTGGTCAATACTGCGCTCGCATTCGCGCTCTAAACTGCTCACCAACGCATAGACGGCGGTGGATAGTTCGCGGATATCGCACACCACCCCCCCGCGTACGCCGCTGCACGGAATAGATTTGCCCGCCACGATATCTAATATGTTCGTTTCGGGGTTTTGCATGGCGGCAACGGCGGTTACTTTCCCGCTGCCCACGTCTAACGCTACAATCAAATTCGGTCTTGCCATAATATACCTGTTCTCCGTAAATTATAAAATTTAATGCGGTTTTTGTGTTAAAAAAACGCGGTTATATTCAAAAAACGAAAAGTCCAACTGCACCGGCCCCTTGAGATGCTCGCGCGCGTAATCCATTATCGCGCTTGCGCGCTCTACTTTATTTTTCAAATTTAACGCTTGCCCGAACAAAATTTCGCTTTTATCGGGCAACGTCATCACGACGCGGTTGCTGTCCGTATCCAACTTTAAGGCCGAAAAGGGCAACTTCTTTTGCAACTTGATAATTCCGCGCACCATGCCGACTAAAGACTCGTCTAACTGCGCGGGTACGGCTCCGTTAAATTCTATGCGGATTAAATCGCCCGTCGGGGAAATTAAATCGTTATCTTCGTAAACTACGCTTTTTTCGTCCAAATAGCGCACCGAGCCGTCGGGCAACATCAACTGCGCGACCGGTTTGCGCAACTGCGCGTTTACTTTTAAGACGCCCGAGAGCAACTTGCGCGACACGCTCACACCGGTGAGCATCGGGAAATCCGCTTCAATTTGTTTGCGCAAAACGGACACGTTTTCCGACGGGAAAGCCTGCCCCTGATAGGGTGCGCTCGCCGCGGTAACCCGCTCTAACAAGGTTCCGCTTACGCCGTTTACTTCCACTTTTTTGACGTGCCAGTTGGTAATTTCGGCTTGGGAGATTTTTTCGTACGTTTTCGTGAGCCCCAACCAAGCGCCCGCGCCCAATACCCCCAAAGCCATTAAAAGCAGTAAAAACCTAAAAGCAAAATGCGGCCGTCTCTTCCGACGTAACGGGCGAGATCCTCTGACTACCCGCGCCGCTCGCGTGGGGACACGATTGTACTTGCTCATGGTCTTACCTAACTAAAAAAATAATGGGCGGAAAGGGAGTTGAACCCTTAAGGACTTTCGTCCACACGGTCCTGAGCCGTGCGCGTCTGCCATTCCGCCACCCGCCCGATTAGTTATATTTTAGAATATTAAAAATAAAAAATCTAGTTTATTTTTGCCCGCCCGTTTCAGCCGTTTTTCGGGCGAAAAAGCACCTGTTGCAAATTCGTCCCGCTCGGCTGCTGGTAGGCGGCAAGGCCAAACTGCGGCAACACCGATAAGAGATGGTCAAAAATATCGCCTTGGATATTTTCGTACGCGGTCCAAACGGTCGTATTGGCAAAACAATAAATTTCTAGGGGGACACCCTGCGTATTTTGCGGCAATTGGCGCACCATCAGCGTTAGGCCGGAGTTATCACTCACGATAGACGGAAGCGACTGCAAATACAACTGCGCATAGTGACGGAACGTACCGATATTGGTCAGCCGCCGCCCGTTGATGGCATTGGCCGCGATATTATGCTTGGCGTTATAGGCCGCAATTTCCTGCTCTTTTTGCGCCAAATAATCTTTTAAGAGTTCTATTTTTTTAAGCCGCGCCAGCATTTCGTCGTCTAAAAATTTCACGCTCTGCACGTCTAAAATAATACTGCGTTGGATCCGCCGCGCCTTGGCCTGATACATCCCGTTCCAGTTTTTGAAAGGTTTTGATACCAAATCGTAGGTGGGCACGCTGACAATGGTCATATCAAAATTTTGCACGCGCACACTGGTGAGCGAAATATCCAAAATATTCCCGTCGGCACCGGCCGAGTCCACGGTGATCCAATCGCCGATTTTAATTAAATTATTGGTCGTCAACTGAATGCCCGCGGCAAAACCTAAAATCGGGTCTTTGAAAATCAGCGAAAACACCGCCGCCATCGCTGATAAACCCGTAAATACATACATGGGTTTTTTGCCCAGCAAAAACGATAGAAACAGCAACCCTGTCCCCAAAAAAAGCACAATTTTAAATACTTGAATTAACCCTTTAACCGGCACTTTGGGATTTCTGCCGTAGAGTTTGTCTAACGTGTTTAAGAACGTGTTTAACAACCAGTAAAAACTGCCCAGCACAAAAAATCCCGTCAGTTTACCCATGAGCGTCTTTACCCATGACGCTTCTTTACTGATAAACACCGGATATAAATTCACCGCCACTATCGCCGCTACCACCACGCCCAGCGCAATAAAAAAATGCGTCGCTTTTAAGGCGTCAAACCAACGCTGCGCTTTGAAAATTTTAAGTACCGACGATATATGATGATTACACAACCACGTGGCAAACCGTGCGGATGCAAACAGAATCACCACAAAAGTCAATGCCGATAAAATTTGCGCTATCAAAAAATGATGCTCTTGCGGGAACCAAGAACAATTTTCTACCCAATATAAAATACTTTGCATAGTTTATCCTCACAAAAGTTGTTATAATAAAGTGTATGAAAAAACTGCTTATCAGCGCAATTATAATTTTAACTACCGCCGCTTGCTATACGCCTATGAGCAGCCTTGACGTTAGCACCAATAAGCCTTGGTTAGATGTTAAAGCCACCCGTTTGGACTTCAACCGCGACCAGTACGACTCGTGCGTGCAGTTTAATTTACACTTTTGGCCGCCGGAAGCCGAACAAACCTTGGACTTAACCGAAACGTGCATAGAAGCCTGTTGCTGGCGCAGCGATAAAGACGAAATCGTACTGGATTTCAATAAAAATTTTGAGCGCGATTTGCAAACTTACGGCATCGCGCGCCGATATACGCCGGAGAAAATTACCCTTAAAGTATCGCACTCCAATTTGTTGAATTTTACTAAAGTCAGCGTGAGCCCCGCTAAAGCCGTTACGAGCGACGGGCTCGTCAAACTGACCTACACGCAAGAAGAAGACGCACAGCGCCTCGCCGATATCAGCGCGGAAGAAAAAGAACGCATTACCCAGTTATATATCCAAGATAAAATCGCCCAACTCCAAGAAACCCTAAAGCGCGCCGCCGCCATTACCAAAGCACAGCAAGAATTGCAATCGGGCCACTTAAAAGCGTTTATCCCGCCCGAAGAACCGCCCGAGGAAGCCAAAAAAATTACCAAAACCAAAAAGAAAAAAAATAAAAAGAATAAGAAAAATAAAACCGCGCAAGAAGTGCAAGTCCAAACGCCGCCCGAACCGCCCGCGCCGGTGATTTCCAACGCGCAACGTATGGCGCAGGCCAAGGCACTTTTGCAACAAAAACAAGGCTTAAACATTGATACGTATTTTTATAATATGAATAAAACTTACCGCGACAAGAAGGCTTTTTTCTTGCTCAGCGACCGCTACGTGGAAGCCAAACTCAATAACGACAATACCTTTACGCTGACTTGTTACGCCGAAGCCAGCACCGGTATCGCACAGGACGCACTCAACGATTCCAAATTTTCTTGCGGCACGTGGTGGGTAGATTTAGACGCACAAACGGTTACCCCCTACGACAATAAAGCGATACAAATTTTCAACCTGAAACAATAATTTTTGTTCCTGCCGTTAATAAAAATATTAAGTCATCCTGAACTTGATTCAGGATCTTCCACGTTAAAGTTGTTGCCGTTATGCCGTTGTCATTGTCTTACGAAACAACATAACGGCGACGTGGAAGATGCCAAATCAAGTTTGGCATGACGGCCTTTTTTATTTTTTTGGAAAATGGTATCGCAGAAAAGACACAAGACTAAAAATTTTCATTTTTAGTTTTGTGCGTAAATCGTACGAGCACAACAGGCCGGTTTGCAAAAAGCGCAACTTTGTGTTAGTTAGGCTGATTTGTCAGATTTGAGATAGATTTGCGTTGCTAGTTGCCCGAAGTTATACTGATAGGTATTACGAGTGGCAAGGCAACGCAAAGATGCTCAAATATGGCAAATTGTTGCCCGTAAAGCAACAAAACACAAAAGAACTCTCTTTTGTGTTTTGTGCGTAAATCGTACGAGCACAACAGGCCGTTAAATCAAAAACAAGGCACTAATAAAATTAGTGCCTTGCCTAAATCTCACGCCATAAGCGAAATTACATCATGCCGCCCATGCCGCCCATACCGCCCATTCCGGCCGGTGCAGGAGCATGTTCCTTTTCGGGCGCGTCGGCCACTAACGTTTCGGTTAACAGCACCGTTCCCGTAATGGACGCTGCGTTCTCTAAAGCGGTGCGGACCACTTTGGCCGGATCCACAACACCCGCTTTCAACAGGTCGCAATATTCGTCTTTATCGGCATCATAGCCGTCGGCAACGCCTTTCATGTGGAGCACTTTATCTACTACGACGGCGCCGTCCAACCCCGCATTGACCGCAATTTGATAAAGCGGAGCGGTTAAGGCTTTGCGTACGATATTGATACCGGTGCGGATATCTTCGTTTGTTTCTTTAAGCGCGTCTAACGCTTTTTGGCAACGCGCAAGCGCGACACCGCCGCCCGGCACAAGCCCTTCTTCCACGCCGGCTTTGGTGGCATTTTTAGCGTCTTCCACTTTGGCTTTTTTGGCTTTGAGTTCGGTTTCGGTGGCGGCCCCTACGCTGATAACGGCCACACCGCCGGAAAGTTTGGCTAAACGTTCTTGCAATTTTTCTTTGTCGTATTCGCTCTTGGAGTTTTCAATCTGTTTGCGGATTTGAGCCGTGCGCGCGTCAATGGCTTCTTTGGCCCCTTTGCCGCTGACGATAGTGGTGTTTTCTTTGTCAATCACTACGCGGGCGCATTGGCCGAGCATAGGCAGTTCGGCTTTGTCCAACTTCATACCGCGTTCTTCGCTAATCACGTTACCGCCCGTTAAAACGGCGATATCTTCCAACATCTCTTTGCGTCTGTCGCCGAAACCGGGGGCCTTTACGGCGCAGCCTTTGAGCGTGCCGCGCAATTTGTTAACCACTAACGTGGCCAACGCTTCGCCGTCCACATCTTCGGCAACGATTAAGAATTGTCTGCCGCTTTGTACGATTTTTTCCAAAACAGGCAAGAGTTCGTTCATGGTAGAAACTTTTTTGTCCGTAATGATGATATACGGGTTTTCCAACACGCATTCCATGCGCTCCGAATCGGTTACGAAATAAGGCGAAATATAACCGCGGTCAAACTGCATCCCTTCCACAATATCCAACTGCGTGGTGGCGGTTTTGCCTTCTTCTACGGTGATGACGCCTTCCGCGCCCACTTTTTCAATGGCTTCGGCAATCATATTGCCGATTTCGCGGTCGTTGGAAGAAATGGTGGCGATTTGCGCTTTTTCTTCTTTGGTGTTGACCGGCTTTTGCATTTTGGCAAGCGCTTCTTTGGTGGCTTCTACGGCTTTTTCAATACCTTTTTTAACGAGCGTCGGATTGGCACCCGCGGTAATGTTTTTAATCCCTTCGGCGAGCATCGCGTTGGCGAGCACGGTGGCGGTGGTAGTTCCGTCGCCCGCGACGTCGTTGGTTTTGGACGCTACTTCGCGGATTAACTGCGCGCCCATATTTTCAAATTTATCTTCCAGTTCAATGTCTTTGGCAATCGTTACGCCGTCGTCAATAATAAGCGGGGAGCCGAACTTTTTTTCCAGCACCACGCTGCGCCCCTTGGGCCCCAAGGTTACGCGCACCGCGTCGGCTACTTTTTCAATGCCCGATTTCATTTTGGCGCGGGCCTGATCGCCGTAAATAATTTGTTTTGCCATAAGTCAATTTCCTCCTAACCTAAAATCCCTAAAATTTCATCTTGGTGAATAATTAAAAACGTTTCATCATTGAGTTTAATTTCCGTACCGGAATATTTGCCGTAAAGCACGCGGTCACCTTTTTTAACGTCCATAGGGGCGCGTTCGCCTTTGTCGTTTAACTTACCCGCACCAACGGCTAAAACTTCGCCTTCCATCGGTTTTTCTTTAGCGGTATCGGGAATAATAATGCCGCCTTTAACGGTTTCTCTTTCAATGGGTTTAACGATTACGCGGTCGCCCAAGGGTTTAATTTTAACTTCTGCCATACGTTCACTCCTTTATAGTAATGAAATATACGCTCGGGCAGTGTTAGCACTCGCCTTCGCTTAATGCTAATTTAGCATATCTTTTCAAAATTGTCAACCCTTTTATTAGAGTGCTAAAAAAGAATAGGAAATTTAAGCAGAAAACAACCTTATTTTTTGCCGGAAAAGAGGTGTTTGAGCCGTTGGGAAAACGGCACTTTGCGCGGCGGAAGAATTTTGACCAAGAGGATGGTGATATTGTCCTGCCCGTCGTTTTTATTGGACATTTGCACCAAGAGTTTGCAGAGTTTGACTAAAGGCAAATCTTTATTTTTATTGAGCAGTTGTTGGATTTCTTTATCGTCAAGGCCTTTGTATAAGCCATCGGAACACAAGAGCATCATATCGCCCACTTTAACGGGAAATTTGAGTAAATCAAAATCCACGCTTTTCTTAACGCCCATCGCACGGGTCAGCACGTTTTGCAGGTTGGAGTGCGCGGCTTCTTCTTTGGTAAGCAGGCCGCGGCGGATATGCTCGTTGACCAGTGAGTGGTCGGTGGTAATCTGGGTGATTTTTTCATTACGCAACAAATACAGGCGCGAATCGCCCACGTGTACGGCGGTGGCGAAATTGTTTTCAAAAAGTACCCCCGTCATGGTGGTGCCCATCATGCGGTAAAGTTTTGAAGTTTGTGCGGTGGAATAAATGGCGGCGTTGGCTAAATTGGCGGCGAGTAAAAGTTTACGTTCGGTAAAGTTCAAACGGGGTAAAAACGTGGGCGGAATTTGCATCTTATGCTGGTTGATTTTACGCACCGTTTCCGCCAGCACCGACACGGCAATATTGCTGGCAATTTCCCCCGCGCTGTGCCCCCCCATGCCGTCGGCCACCACGCCCAAGCCGATATCCGAGGAAATCAGTACGTTATCTTCGTTTTTATCGCGGATTTTGCCGATATCGGTAATGGCGGCGAATTCTATATCGAAGTTGGGCATATATCATCGTCCTCTTTCTTTATAAAACTCATCGCGCACGCGGCAATATTAAACAAAATAAGTATCCACAGCATAAAGCAGTAAATGTGGTTTTCGGGGGCATCTTCGCTAAAGCGCCCGAGCGGGATTTTGGCCGCCCATACCCACACGTCCCACCGCATAGCGGCTTCTCCGTCGTGATAATAGGTAGCCATAAAACTGGTTAAATCTTCAAAATTTTTCTCGGTAAAGGTTTCTTCGGGTACCATTTTAAGTACGCGCGGCTGCAACACCGCCAAAATCTGCTCTTTGCTTTTACTGGAAAATTCCGTACGTTGCGTAAACATACGCGTAGCCGTATTTTGCGAAACAAACGGCATCAGTTCTTCGGGCTGCCCGTTGGCGGCGTCCAAATCGTCGCGCATATCGCGCACCGGAATATGGCCGACCAGTTTGTCAATTTCCTTCAGCGTATGCACCGCAACGCCCGAAGAAGTAAACATCCACATACACCCTACCGCCGCCAACAGCGTTAGCGTGGGGATAACAATGGAGTTATTCTGCGTGGGCATTACCAAATAATAAATAGCACACATACTGCACAAAATCGCCCCGTAGAACATCAAATTGGAAAAAGCGATCCCGAACACCGGCGCAAAAGAAGTATGCGCCGCTAAATACGACAACACCACCGATAACGCCACCAGCGACGCCCCCAATATACCCAGCGCAACAGAGCGGTTATACGTTTTAGCCACCCACAACGCAAAGGCTACACTCACTACCAAATACCCGAAGAAACACGAGCCAGACAATAAATTTTGCCCCATCCCGCTGATATCCAAAAATCCGATTTTCGGGCAATATAACCCCCCTACGTAAGCCACTAGGGCAATCAATACCAGCATCAGCGTATGGGGTGCATAGCGTTTGATTTTAGCGGTAACGAAAATAAGCCCCAAACAAACAATGGCCGCAATCATAAAAATAACCTGTTTGGGCGCAAACGAGTTGGAAATAAACGGCGCATACAAATTACGCCAGAACGAGTTGCTCGGGTGCGTAAAGGCCGAGCCGATATGCCCCCACGCATAAAATACGTAAGCCACCAAAAAATTGATAATCGTAAAAACGCCCAGCGAAATGATGGCTTTGAGTATTTTGGGCAACGGCCTTTTGGCTTTTATGGCCTGCAGGGCCGGATCGGGCCCGACGTACGGGGCCGGTGTTGCCGCCGCGGGTGCGGGAGCCGCTGCTTGCGCCGCTTCCGGTTCTTCCACCGGCGGCTTGAAATTTTCCACATCACTTAACGTGGGGATTTCCGCTTCGCCCTGTGCGGCTGCCGTCATACTGGACATACTTTGCGTGGGCATCAGTTTAATCGGCTTCGGGGCCGGTTTGGGTTTATTCTCGGGCAGGAAATCGCCTTCGTTGGAAAGTTTCAACCCCCCTTCTTGGGATAAATTGATAGCCAGCCCCGCGTTGCCTTCGCTCAGGCGCAGTTGGTCGTCCGCGCGCATTTTGCGGAAGAAATCTACGACTTCCTTGGCGGTGCGGAAGCGGTTTTCCGGCTTTTTGCTCATCAGTTTTTGTACGGCTTGGGCAAGCCAGATGGGAATATCCGGACGCAAATTGGCCGGATTAGGAATCGGGTCTTTGATGTGCTTTTGGATAATTTCCATGGTATTTTTCCCGTTATAAGGGAAATGACCCGTCAGCACATAATACAAACTCGCCCCGACGGCATAGAGGTCCGCGCGGGTGTCCACGTTTTTCCCGACGGCCTGTTCGGGCGCGATAAAATACGCCGTCCCCGCCAGTTCGGTAGATTTGGCAGAGCCTTTTTCTTTATCTACTTTTTTGGCAATCCCGAAGTCCACCACTTTGGGTTGCATATTTTGGTCAATTAAAATGTTAGAGGGTTTAATGTCGCGGTGGATAATGCCTTTTTCGTGGGCGGCCTGTAACCCCAAAAGCACGCCCTCAAATAAATCTAAAACCAGCCCGATAGGCAACACTTTTTGTTTGCGCAACATCTGCGAAAGCGTTTGCCCTTCCACAAACGACATCACAATAAAATAGTAGCCTTTTTCTTTGCCCACGTTATAGACGTTTACAATGTTGGGGTGGTCCAACTCGGCGATAGCGCGCGCTTCGGTAAGGAATAAATCAACGGCTTTTTTATCGTTCGCCAAGGCCGGTGCTAAAATTTTGACGCACACAATGCGGTCAAGCGCTTTATGGCGAGCGCGGTAAACGGCCCCCATACCGCCGGCGGCTGTTTTTTGCAAAATCTCACAACCCGAAATTTCTTCCCCCACCAAAGAAGGCAACTGCTGGGCGGTAGGAAGAGATTTGGTCGCTTCCTTGGTGCCCGTTTTTGCCTGTTCGGATTTGGTGGCCGGTTTTTCCTGTGCGGCAGATTGCGCGGGGGTTTGCGCTTGATTTTCCGGCGCAGATTCTCCGCGCGCGCTTTGTGCTTGCGCGGCCGGTTGTTCCCCTTGCGCCGTCGCGTCCGCTTGCGAAAGCGGCACACCGCCGGACGACTGAGAAGATTGTGCTTGTTCTTCTGCCATAGAAACTAAATTTAACCCTTGATTTTATGTGATACAACCATTAAAATATAACTATACTTTATCATAGCATATTTTTATGGATTAGGAATAATTATTCGGGAAAAATTTTATGGAAAGCAGTTTTACCCTGCTTAGGGAGATAGGCATTTTAACGCTGACGGACACCGAAGAAGTCCGTTTTTCCATAGATGCGTACCGCGGGTTTCGCTACGTATCGGTGCGGCGTTATTTGAAAGCGGACGGATTTGCCGGCCCCACGCGCGACGGGATTACCTTGTCGCCCGAAATGGTGGAAATACTGATGCCGCTTTTGCAACAACTCCCCGATGACCCGCAAAAAATCCCCGCGGGCGAAGTGGCTAAACTGGCCAAACGTGCGGGCATTTGCGTGGTGGTGCGCGTGGTGCATTTTAAGGATAATTTGGGGTTGGACTTGCGCCAATGGCAAAGCGATACGGGCTTTACCAAAAAAGGCATTTGGCTGCCCATTGAACACTTGGCGCAAATTAAAACCTTGTTTAGCCAAACGGTGCAGGCTCTCAACGAACGGCCCGACGAAGATTTTTAGAGCATTACTCCTTATAAGAATAAAAAACGGCGTCCTTTTTCGGGGCGCCGTTTTTACAAGCACAGATTTTTTATTTTACCGCGGCCGGCTCTTTGGCGGGTTCGGCCTTGGCGGGCAAGGCGTTATTTTTGGCTAACATTTCTTTAGCCGCTTCAAACACCGTGTCCGGCGTAATTTCGCGCATACATTTGAAGTGCCCTTCCGGACATTTCTTCCCGCCGTGCAACGCGCACGGGCGGCACGCTAAATCTTTTACTTCCATCACGCGGTGCCCTTCCCCGTACGGGAAGAAACCGAGTTCTTTGGTGGTCGGCCCGAAAATCGCGAGCGTAGGCACGTCAAAGGCAGTGGCAATATGCATGGGGCCCGAATCGTTGGTGATAAATAATTTCAGGTGGCTCATCAAGGCCATCAAATCGGCAAGGCTCGTTTTGCCGCACAAACTGGCCGCGTGTCCCTTGGAAAGTTGGCAGATTTTTTCGCCGAGATCGGTATCTTTGCGCCCGCCGCCCACAAGCACGGCCTGTACGCCGAGTTCGGTTTGCAAGCGGCTGATGAGTTCCACAAAATATTCCATCGGCCAGCATTTAGTCGGCCATGCACTGCCCGCATGGATACCCACCAGCGTCTTGCCTTCCAAATTAAAATCGCGCATTAAGCGCACGACGTTTTCTTCCGCACTCGGTGCGTAGCGCATGGAAAGTTTTTCGGCGGTAAATTGCTCTTTGGCGATACTTTGCAGTAAGGACAAATTGCGTTCCGCGTCGTGAATCATCCATGAGAACGGCACCGTTTTGGTGTATAAGAACCACCCTTCGCTGGACGTAAACCCGATACGCACCGGCACGCCCGAGAGCCACGCAATCAACGCACTGCGGAAACTGCGGTGCGGCACGAGCAAAATATCAATGCCCGATTTTTTAATCGCTTGGGCGGTTTTCCACACGCCCCAAATTTTATTCCACCCGCGTTTATCGTTTAAGATAATCTCGCTCACTTCTTTCATGGGGCGGAAAATATCTTCCACCTGCGGGCGGGTGATGACCACGATTTTAGCGTCGGGGAAAAGTTTTGCCGTTTTTTGAATCAGCGGGGTAGTCAGCACGCTGTCGCCGATAAACGACGTTTGGAAAATGCCGATTTTACTAATCTTTTTGCCGTCGTTTTCGGTGTGGCGGTAGGCCCAGTCGCCCAGTTTAGGCTCTTTATATTTAACGTCAATATCCCACACTTTTAAGGCTTCCAAATATTTATCTAAGGTGTGTTTTTCCAAGACGGGCGACGTGCGGTGAAAACGCACCAGCATCCGGCGCTCTAACGAGTTTTTATCGTAGCGCGCGCGGTTGGGAACGCCGCTAAACATACTGATTAAAATGGTTTTGAGCGTAACGTGCAAATCCAATAAATGGGTATAATTGCCGGCGCGCACTTGGCGTATGCACCCCCACAAGGTCGGTTTGGCCACTAAAATTTCGTCAATATCGGGGTGTCCCGCGAGGGCTTGCGAAAAAGCCGGCTTGACCATTAAGGTAATGCGGCAGTTAGGCCATTTGGCTTTGATGTTTTTATAGACGGGAGACGATAACACAATATCCCCCAGCGAAGATAAACGGATCACTAAAATATTAGGTTGTTTTTCGTTCATAATTTTTCACCACTTCTGTAATTTTGTCAGTTGCTCCTTTGAAACTCAGCGCCGTTTCGCGCGCTTTGGCGGCCATATTGTCTAATTGTGTTTTGTCGGCCATTAAACGCAACACAGACTGCTTAAAATTCGTTTCGTCCACCAACACCGCGCCCCCGCGTTCCAATAACGCTTGCGCGACTAAGGGCGTGTTGTAGAAATGTTTGCCCAGCAAAATCGTTTTGCCCAAAATGGCGGGCTCTAATAAATTGTGCGTGCCGCGCGGCGCAATAGACCCCCCCACAAAACAAAGCGAAGCACACGTATATAAAGATTGTAGCAAACCCATCACGTCCGCGCACACCATATCGGTGTCTTTTTCAAATTTCCCGTCGCTCACGAAAGCGTATTTGACGTTGCGCTGGCGCAAGGCTTGCACGATTTCGGCCTTGCGTTCCAAATGGCGCGGCGCAAAAATCACTTTAATGCCCGCCTTTATAAAATCGGGCATACTGCGCAAGAGTAAGGTTTCTTCCTGCGGGTGGGTGCTGCCCAACACAAAAACGGGTTTACCGCCCCAACCGAGTGCGGAAATCATCTCTTGCACTTCGCGGGTGCGGGTGGGCGTGTCGCTAAGCGTATCGTACTTAACATTGCCGCAGACAAAAATTTTCTCGCGGTCCATAAATTTCGCGTAGCGTTGGGCGTCCTGTTCGCTTTGCAACGCGGCAAACGCAAGCGGCGAAAAAATGCGCGTAAATAACGGCTTGACCAGCCCGTACGCGCAAGCCGATTTTTGCGAAATGCGCCCGTTGATGAGCGCGGCGGGCACGCCCGCGCGGTGGGCGGCTTCCAACATATTGGGCCAAATTTCGCGCTCTACCACAAACAAGCGGTAAGGGTTTGCTATGCGGATAAAGCGGCGGCAAATGGGGTAGAAATCAAGCGGCGCCAAAACGACTTTGGCAATATGGGGGTTTTTAAGGGCGGTTTCTTTGCCGGCTTGGGTGGTGGTGGTCATCAAAATATCGCGCTTGTAAACTTCTTTCAAGCGGATAATCAACTCCCGCATGGAAAGCACTTCGCCTACGCTCGCGCAATGAATCCACACCGCCCCTTGGGGCAGTGCGTCTTGCGGCTCTAAACCGAAACGCTCTTTGAGTTCGGCCAGTAAATGCTTGAGCAGCCCGCGCCGCGCCGAAAACAAAAACGCCAGCACAACGCCTAATGCCGCAAACGGGAAAATCAAATTGGTTAAAACCAGTAATACAAATCCCATAATACTATTATATGATATTTGGGCCGCTGCGGTACACTCCCCCCTAAAAGGGTCTTGTTTTTAAGGTGATTTTTAGTTATACTTAAAGTGTATCCATTTATACTTATTTTATAAGGGGACAAAATCAATATGAAAAAATATACTTTACTTATGGCGTTGGTGCTGGGCGGTACGGCCGGCTTCTGCGCGCAAGATGACGGAAAAGGCACGAACGTAATATTTAACACCACGCTCTCGGCACCGATTGCCGTATTTAACCAAGTGGACACTATTTCCGATGACAAACCGGCCAAGGCCGCCGGTGCCGGTATCGGCGTGGCGGGCAAGACGGACACATCCACCTTAAAAGTGCAAAACCAAAGCAATATCAGTACGTTGGAATTACAAAACAACGCCACTTTGACAAGTAGCGGCAACGATTCCGTCCCCAAATGGGAAACAAATAATATGATCATTAAAGGCGGCGGCAACATCACGGGCAAAAATTTAGGAACCCCCATTTTAGCCATGGAGCCGATTAGCAGTAATGCCATCATAAATGTTAACGGCGAAATGAAGGTAACAAACAGTTCCATGGTTCTTTCCACCACCAACGTCGGCAGTGCCTTAAATTGGGGCGGAAGCAAAGATAGTTTTACGGTGTCCAATCCTAAACCGGGGGTAACCTCTGCCGGTTGGCCCGCCGTAAAATCAGGGGATAAAACCTTTTACCCCTTGGTGCTTGGGGAAGCCTCTTCTGTCGCCAAACCCGTTACGAATAAATATGCGCTCGTAGATTCCGCCCAAGTTACTATCCAGTTAAATGCGAGCAAATGCGCCGCAAGAGATATCCTTTCCGTAAGCCACTGGAACCCAAACGGGATTTATGCGGAAGTAAAAAGTCAAGGTGCCTCTATATATTGTAACTATAAACCGGGTAACGAAAGTGATCCGTATTGTACCACTTATGCCGGCGATATTGGGCTAGGGGCCAATGTGTGTTATGGGAAAAGTCTTTCCTTGGCTAAACTGGCTCACTTAGTTGGGGCCGTCTTAAACAGAGCCGCCCAAATAACGGATTCCGGCTCCACCACTTGGACCGGTGGGAAAATTTGCTACAACCACTTCAGATACGATTTGGGTATTAACGATGCCATCGGGGTAACCACTTACGATATGAGCGGCGGAACCTGCCAAACAAAAGGGACATACTCTTATCAGGTAGAAGGGCCGACGGATGCCGCCTTAAGCGGGCAAGAAAAGCAATGCCTGCGGCGTTCTTGGTGGGATAAATCGTTTAAGCCTAAAGTTACGTGCGGCGTGCAAGTGAAAATAACGTGTAAACTTTACCAATGCCAATAAAATAGGATAAGTATGAAAAAATATTATTTCATCATTTCGGTGTTGTTACTTGGTGTGTCGGCTGCGTTTGCGGTGGAAGATATGCGCTTTGTAACCACCTTATCGGCGCCGCTGGCGGTGTTTGACAAGGTGGAAACCGCCGTCGCAACCGACCCGGCTAAAGCCAAAAAAGCCACTATCGGCGTAACTAACAGCACCGGCTCGTTCAACACTACCTTAAAATTGGACGGCAAAAAAGCCCATTTGCGCACGTTGCAATTAGCCGGCAACACCACTATTAAGAATAATTCCGGCTCCGTAACGCAATGGAAAACACCCAAAATTGCCGTCAAAGGCGGCGGCTCGCTGACCGGTAAACAATTAAAGGCAACCGCCTTTACGTTCTCGGAAGGGAGTGACAACAGCGTCCATACCATTCAGGCCAATAATAACGTGCAAGTTACCGGCAATATTGCCGCCGCGTCGGGTACGGCGACCAACTCGCTCAATATCGCCAATAGAAACTGGTACGAAACCGTGGAAAACGTGCCCACCGGCGGGACTGCCACCCAATGGGGCTCGCTTACGGGCGGCACGTCGGACTCTACCAAAACTTATTCCAACGTGCTCTTTTACGGCGATAACTCCCACGGCCCGCGCTCGGGCAGTTCCACCAGCGGGCATTGGTTGTTAGATAAAACCACCAAGTATAGCAACTGCACCGCGGGGGATCCCCCCTTGCATACCGATTACGATTGCACGTCCGGCGCGACGATTTCCGGCACCGCTTGTGCCGCCTCCCAATGCGGTAAAATATGCTTATATACTCCTTGCGAATACAGCAACCCCAACTACGTATTTGTGCAATATAAGTATGTGTGCACCTGCTAGCGCGTAAGTTGATTTAAGGGAGAAAACCCCGCCCCGTGCGGGGTTTTTTACGGCGTAAGGGATAAAGAAATGACAACGCTATTAAATTAAAAGGCATCCCGCTCTTGTACGGGGTCTTGCACAACACGCCGTTAAAAACAATTTTTCGTCTTTTTTTGCTACACTTATATATATGAAAAAATTATTGTTTTTGCCCTTACTATCCATTTTATTTTCGGCTTGCGCCCAACCCCGCACCGCCGTCACGTTACCCGACGGCTTCGTGGTCAATGCCGCGCTCGCGCGCACGCCCGAAGAAACCGCACAAGGGCTGATGTTCGTCAAACACTTACCCGAAAACGAGGGGATGCTTTTTATTTTTGAGCAAAACAAACCGCAAGTGTTTTGGATGAAAAACACCCTTATAGATTTGGATATTGTTTTTTTGGACGAAAACCAACAAGTAACGTCCGTTTCCGCCGAAGTTCCCCACTCTTATACCTACACGCCCGACGACCAAGTGGCCTTGGCGTTCGGGCAAGGGCAGTATGTGTTGGAACTGGCAAGCAAGACGGCCGCCAAACACGGGGTCAAAGAAGGGGCGGTGTTAAAATTTAAGTTATGAAAAAAGGGCTGATTGCGTGTTTACTTTTAGGTTGTTGCGTCGCACTCTACGGGCAAAATACGACGTCGTGGGATGTGCTGCGCGGCAACGCCAAAGAACACTTAATCAATTTAATCAATATTGATACGTCCTTGCCCGAGCCCGACGAAACCAAAGCCGCGCGCTACATTTACAAACAATTTAATAAGCACCATATAGATTGGGATATTTTTATTCCGTCCAAAGGGCGCGCCAACATTATGGCGCGTATCAAAGGGACCGACCCGACGCAAAAACCGCTGCTTTTGATTTCCCATTTAGACACCATCCCCGCCGACTTGCAAGCGTGGCAATATCCCCCCTTTACCGCCACCGAAGAAAACGGCAACATCTACGGGCTCGGCGCGACGGACGCCAAAAACTACACCGCTATTTATTTGGCACTTTTCAACTGGTTAAGCACGTTGGATAAAAAACCGGTGCGCGATATTATCTTTTTGGCGACGTCGGGCGAAGAATCGGGCAGCGAAACGGGCCTGTTATGGCTGGCCCAGCACCATTGGGATAACATCAACGCGGGCTACGCGCTTAACGAAGGCGGCGGGATTATCAAGGGCGACAACGGGGCCGACTTGGTCTTTGCCGAAGCCGCCACCAAACTTTATATGAATATTAAAGTAACCGCGCTGGGCAGCGAAGAACACTCGTCTATGCAACCCGACGAAAACGCCGTTTACCGCCTTTCCCAAGCACTTGCCCAAATAGAAAACTACCCTATCCCCGCGCGCCTTACCCCGACGGCAAAAACATTTTTCAAAAGTATTATCCCCCTGCAGGACGAGGACGGCCAAACTACGATTCAAATGCTCTTAAACGGCAACCCGCAAAACAGCCAAAACGCCGCCGAGATGATGGCGCAAGACCCGTTCTTCCGCACCCAGTTGAAAGATACCGTTACCCCCACTATTTTATCGGCCGGACGCGACGCGAGTTCCACCGCCGCCACCGCTACGGCGCTGCTCAATGTGCGCTTACTGCCGGGCTCGGACCCCGACGAATTTTTCAACCGCTTAAACGCACTCTTTGAAAATGACGATAACATCATTTTAGAAGTGTCCGAACGCCCGCAAACCCCCGCCCCGCAAGCCATGGACGGCTCGGACCCGCTTTTTGCCGCTATCCGCAAAACCGCCGCCAAACTTATGCCCCGCGCGATTTCCGTTACGGGCTTGAGCCCCGCGTCGGGCGATAACGAATATTTGCGCAAGTTGGGTGTAGTGACCTACGGGCTCGGGCCGGATATGGACCCCTTGGAAAAAAACTCCGCCCATGCGGCAGACGAATTTATCGCCGAGCAGAGTTTTTACAACCAGTTGGACTTCGTCGCCGGCGTGGTGTTTGACTTTGCGTACCGCGAATACTTACTGCCCTTAAAGCCGCAATAAGATATAATATAAGTATCCCCTCAAAAATTCTCGCAGGAGCGATGTATGATTAAACAAGGAAATTATTTTTTTACGTCGGAGTCCGTTTCCAAAGGGCACCCCGATAAAGTGTGCGACCAAATTTCGGACGCTGTTTTAGACGCTATTCTCGCCAAAGATAAAGCCGCCCGCGTGGCGTGTGAAACGTATATCACGCGCGGGCTCGTGATCGTCGGCGGGGAAATTACCACCCGCACTTGGGTGGACGTGGAACAAATCGCCCGTAACGTCATCAAACAAATCGGCTATGATAACGCCGTGTGGGGATTTAATTATAAAACGTGTGCCGTGGTCAACGTGATCGGCAAACAATCGCCCGATATCAGCCAAGGCGTGGACGTGGGCGGCGCGGGCGACCAAGGGTTAATGGTCGGCTACGCGGTGGACGAAACCCCCGAATATATGCCGCTATCTTTGGTACTTTCGCACGAGATTTTACGCAATTTAGAGCGTGCGCGCGTGCGCAAAGTGCTCCCCTTTCTGGGGCCGGACGCCAAAAGCCAAGTGACTATTGAATACCGCGACGGCAAACCCGCACGCATAGAAACCATTGTGCTCTCCACCCAGCATACCGAAGAAATTTTGGATAAAAGCGGCAAACAAATTACCGAAAAATCTAAACGCCAAATCGCCGAGGCGGCCTTCTCGCCCGTTATCAAAAAGTGGATGGATAAAAACACGAAAGTCTATATCAACCCGACGGGCAAGTTCGTGATCGGCGGCCCGCAGAGCGACACCGGCCTTACGGGGCGCAAAATTATCGTAGATACTTACGGCGGACGCTGCCCCCATGGCGGCGGGGCGTTCTCCGGCAAGGACCCGACCAAAGTGGACCGCTCGGCCGCTTATATGGCGCGCTATATCGCCAAAAATATCGTAGCGGCGGGCCTTGCGCGGGCGTGCACGGTGCAAATCGCGTATGCTATCGGCAAGAGCGAACCGGTGGGTTTTTATGTGGATACCGACGGAACCGGCGTCCTGCCCGACGAGCAACTCGCGCAAATCGCGCGCCAAATTTTCCCTATGACCCCGCGCGGAATTATTGAGCATTTCAAACTGCGCCGCCCGATTTATCAGGCGACGGCGTCTTTCGGACACTTCGGCAAGAAAGACTTACCTTGGGAACAGACCGATAAAGTTAAAGACTTGCAAAAAGCCGCTAAAAAATAACTTAAAACCTGCGCCCCGTGCGCAGGTTTTTTATGATGCGGCCCGCAGGGTGTGGCCCGCAGGGTGTGGCCCGCAGGGTGCGGCCTGCAGGGTGCGGGATATAAAATAAAGTCATATTGCTTGAAAAAATCCCGCTTATTGCCTACAATATAAGTATGACTAACTTAAATCGCGTACCGGCGCCCAAACCGGAAACTCGGCCCGATTTGCAAAAACGCGTTGCGGGTATTTTGATTAAGCATAAAGCCCTTATGGACGGCTTAGCCAAATATGATTAACCTGTCCGTTGACGATATTTTGCGTATCCACGCCCAAATACAAGGCGACTGCGTTACGGGGTTTGTTTTCCCCGACGGAGTGGGTTCGGCGTTGTCGTCTTATCTTTATTACACAGACGTTAAAATGCAAATTATCTCCGTTTTTTACGGGCTGGTAAAAAATCATTGTTTCAGCGACGGCAATAAACGCACGGCCGCCGCCGTGCTTATTTTACTGGCACAAGATAATAACTTGCCCATATTACCCGACGATACCGCCTTGGAAAAAATCGTCCTTTCCGCCGCCGGTACCGCCGTTTCCAAAGAACAATTAGCCCGCCAAATCTTCGGCGACTAAAACACTGGGAGCGTTTATGAAAAAAGCCTGTATGATTGTGGATGACGGATTTGAAGAATTGGAACTCGTCGGGGCGTACGATATTTTGGTACGCGCCGGAGTAAGCGTGGATATTTTCACCCTTAAAAGTGCCCCAAAAGCCGCCGGAAAATGCGGCTTGCACTTGGCGGACTTGCGCCCGCTTGACCAACTCCGCACCGCCCATTACGACGCCTTGGTGCTCGCGGGCGGCCCGCATTATGCCGCCTTGAAAAACAGCGCGCGCGTAAAAGAAATTATTTTAGATTTTTATAACGCGGGCAAAGTGATCGGCGCGATTTGCGCGTCCCCCACCATTTTGGGCGAAATGGGGCTCTTAAAGGGCAAAAACTACACGTGCTTTACGTCTATGAATGCGGACTTCGGCGGGCACTTCACCGGCGATTATGCCACCACAGACGGGAAGTTAGTAACGGGAAAGAGTGCCGCGGCGGCGGTGGATTTTGGGCTGGCGCTGGTGGAAGCGGTTTGCGGAAAAGAGATCGTCCACCAAGTTAAGGAAAGCATCTATTATTAACTTAACAACTTGTTGCACTTTAACATAACCCCACACTCCGGCAAAACGTAAAGATTTTGCCGGAGTTGCGGACTCTGGGCAACCATTTGCCAAAACCTGCTATCTGGCGCGTCCCTTGCCCTTGACGTACCATTAAGGTACGCCTATACAGGCAACTTGCCCACGCCATATAGAGCGGTTTTGACAAATCAGCCTAACTAGCACAATGTCGCGCTTTTTTAACAACTTGTTGCACTTTAGCGTAACCCCAAAAAATAAAAAAGGGTTGTCACCCTGAACTTGATTCAGGGTCTTCCACGCTACGCTGTTTCGTAACAACTCGCGTGGAAGATGCCAAATCAAGTTTGGCATGACGGCCCTTATTTTTCCCCTTTTTCGTCTGTCCGTCTTAAAATACGTCTAAAAAAACACTTGCACCAAAAACAAAAATAAGTTTATAATGTAGATGTAGGGTCGTAAAATTAAACAGGAGGAGTATCATGAAAAAAATGTTAGGCGTACTGCTCGCGATGGCGATTGCCTTCCCTGCCAGTGCTGACGTACTCAAAAATGTAAACCTCAAAGGCGAGATCCAAACGATTGCCTCTGATGTAAGAACCAATAATAATTTCGTACCCGCCCCCTATAATACGGGCGTTACCACCCGTGTGATGGCCGGCTTGTCCGCGGATTTGGTGGAAGATGTAACCGCCAACTTCATGTTCCAGTATGCGAACTTCTGGGGCAACGATGCCGCCAGCGGTAACAGCGCGCAAAACTATTGGGACAGCGTGCGCTTGGTAGAAGGCAACGTCGTGCTTTCCAACCTGTTCTGCTGCTTGGAAGCCACCATCGGCCGCCAATTCTACGGCGAAGAAGATAGCGAAGTCTTGTACTTCGGTCCGAACCACTACAACGCCGAATTTAACGGCTATGCGCCTTCTTTGGACGCGTTGAAACTGGCCTATGCCGACGACGTGAAATCCTTTACGTTTATCGCCGGTAAAGCCAACATGACCCACCTTGTGGGCATTAGCGACAACGGCTTTATCAACGTCCAACACGGCGCAGTCGGCCCGTTCGCCAACACGTTTGATATTTTCGGGGCGGACTTCAAACTTAAACTCGCCGAAGAATTCTACGCCAAAATCTACGGCTATGATTTCATGGACAGCCAAGCCATTCTCTCCGAAGATAAACACATCGGTTTCTACGGGGCCAAAATCGGCGCCGATATGCAAGCCATGCGCTTTGCGGTACAATACAACCGCAACTTCGGCGGCAAACGCCTCGTTAAAGAACACGAAGGCACCGGCCACATGGCTAAAGTAGATTTCGCCATGGATATTGAAACCTTAACTGCCCGCGCGGCTTATATGTATGCCAACCAAAATTTCTTCGCCTTGGGTAACTACACGCCCGGACTTCTCATCGGCCATGATATGGGCGGCGCCGTGTGGAACTACAGCACCGAAGGGCTTTCCATGTTCAACTTGGGTTTTGATATGAAAGCCTTTGAAAAATGGACCTTTGCGTTGGACGGCTACTCCTTCCAAGACCGCCGCTTCCATCACGGGGCCACTTGGGAAGCCGACTTGACCGCCAAATATGACCACAACGAATATGTGCAATTATTTGCCGGTGTCGGTTATGTCAAATACACCAAAACCGACGCTGCCAACGTGCCGCTCTACAGCAAAAACGTATTGGGTGCCGACAACGTAAAAGGCCAACTCGGTATGTTAATCAAATTCTAATTCGTATTAGAATAGTAAGGGGAGCCTTTCGGGGCTCCCCTTTTTTTGCGGCTTTTTGCCGGTTTGCCGTTTAGCGGCCTTTGGCCCGTTTAGCGGCCTTTGCCGACGACGGACCCGTCCGGATTGACGAGCGAAAATACCGATAATACCTGCAGTATTTTGCCCCAGACGCTGTCGTCTTTTTGGGTGGAAGTCAGTTTGGTAATGAGCGTTACGACGCCCACCACCGCACCGAATAATTCCACGGCTTGACTCATTTTATCCATGGTTTTGCCTCCTTTTATTGATTATTAAATCATCCTAAACTTGCCGGCCGCACCTTTTCTGTGCGGCGTATAAGAAAAATTAAAAAAGGGTTGTCATGCTGAATTTATTTCAGCATCTTCCACGCATTGTTGTTACGAAACAAAACGACAAACGGCGACGTGGAAGATCCCGTATCAAGTACGGGATGACGGCCTTTTTTATTTCTTATTTTCTTCAAGTAGCGTTTCCAAGCGCACAATGCGCCTGTCAAAATTGTTGTGTTTTTCCACTTTGCGCTCCAAGCGCGCAATATCCTTGCGTACGGCACGCAACTCGCTGTAAAGCGCACCGCACGCAAAAATAATCCCGCCCAGTTTCACGCATACGTCTAAAAAATCACTCACGCCGTAACTCCCGCGCTAAATCTTCCAGTGCGGCCGCTTGCGCGCGCACATAATCGCTCACGCCGGACGTTTGCGCCAAAACCACTTCGCGCACCGCGCGGGTAAGCCCGCTTTGCGTTTCGGCGCGGGCGAGTTTTTCCGCGGTGCTTTCTTGCGGCTCAAGGTTGGGCACGATTATAAAATCGCCCCCTTGCCTTTCAATATGCGCGTTATGGCCGTTGCACCAAATCGCGCCTTGTACGTAATTTTGTTGGGTTAGTTTTTGTCCGATTTCAAACATAGTTCTCTCCTAGCGAATATATCCTTGGGCGGTCCAAATGCAGGTGGACGCGTCCGCAGTGCCCGTCAGCAGCGTGGCGGTGGTCGTGGTGGACGGGCGGAAACTTAAATTATAGGTATAGGTGTAGGCACTGGTTTGGTTATCCACCGAGCCCGAGTAGTTCATGTCCTTATATGCTTGCAACAGGGTCAGCGTAGCCGACGTAGCGGCCGTATCAATTTTCCCCCCCTGTTCGCACCACCCGTCGGACCAAATGCGGTACCACGAGCCCGTGTACGCGTCGGTAAAGGTCTGCGTGATATAGGCGCAGGCGGTTTCGTCGGGCGTTAAATAGAGCGCGTGCGGATCGGGCGTGGTAATGCCCTCGTATTGCGCTTGGGTTAATTTGTGAATAACTAACTGGTTTAATGTAGTATCTTGCATAAGTGTTCTCCTTTAATTTTCTTTCCCGTAGGTAAAACTGCCACTTCCGTCGTTATAATAGGGCGTTTGCGACACGATATCAAACAAACAATTTGCGCTGATGGTGGTATTGCCGAT